>Ga0334896_1000644_pt1 | contig 37667 bp, 52 predicted proteins | sample GraSluR3_MG_8_FD_207734 | JGI IMG/M metagenome (GOLD analysis project Ga0334896, IMG submission 207734) | Sludge microbial communities from methane-producing bioreactor in Wageningen University, Netherlands - Granular Sludge_27_06-R3 | ecosystem: Engineered > Bioreactor > Anaerobic >... | reverse complement strand
AGAGCATTAATTGTTTTGCTAATTTTTGATTTACTTTTTGTATCTCCTCTGTTTTTTTTGTTTGAATAGCATTTGCTAATTCAATTCTGTATAACATGCCTATAGAATCTACGATAATTAAAGAAAAATTTGTATTTTTTATTTTTTCATTTAATTCTTCAAAAATTTTCTCTTGTTCTAAAAAATTTGTTGGTTTGAAAATAAAAACATTTTTTAAATCTTTTTTTATCTCTTCAGAAGAACCATTATGAATTTGTTTATAACGATCTATAGAAAAACTTGCTTCTGTGTCTATAAATAAAACTTTATTACCCTTTTTTGATTGACTTACACAAACACACATACAAAAATTACTTTTTCCACTACCACCAGGTCCATAAACAGTATTAATAATATCTGTTTCATAACCACCATATAAAAATTTGTTTAAGTCATAGCTACCTGCTGATATTTTATTCTCCATTTATATAAAGAGAATTTTAAAGTTAAAAGTATTTAGATTCTAAATATTATTTATAAGTTCTAATTCTTCCTTAAGCTTAATTTTTTCTTCAGGATGCATTTCTTTAGAAATATGAATATCTTCAAAATGTATGGGTTGCCATAAATAAATTTTTTTGTCATTTGCTAAATGAAGTAAAGGTAAAAATAAAGATAATTTTTGATCTTTTTCATAAGCAATCTCTTGAAATTTCATTAAGTTTCTTCCAGAAATTAGAATATTTTGAGTTATAACTGAATACATTTTTTGAATCCTAATTGTTAATGGAACTTGTTTTTTAGGAAGTAAATTTGAAGTTGCTTTTTGTGTTTGAAATGTTTTAATTTGTCTTTTAATTCTTTTATTCTCAGTATTAATTGCATGATTTAAAGCTTTCATTAATTCATCAAGAGTTACTTTTTTATGTCTTGCTAAAGGTGTTTTTAAAACAAGAATAGGTAAACTTTCTTCGTCTATTTCTTCAAAAGAACTAAAATTCAAGATTGACTGTATTTCTTTTTTTCCATAAAGTGAATCATTTAATTCTTGAATATAATCATCAGCTAAAATATCAGACTTTAATCTTAAAATTAAAGCACAAGCAAGTAAAACTTTAGAAGAAATAAAAAAATTTTCTTCTTCAAGCCTCTTAATTGTTTCAATATATTTATCTGCTAAAATGGTTAAGTCAATATCCCAAGGATCTAATTGTTCTGTTTTAATTAAATCATAAATAATAGACTGCCAACTTAGTTCATTACTTGTTATTAAATCAAAAAATTGATTCTGATTAATTTTATCCTCTTTTTTCATAAATAAAATTATCTTAATTATTTAATAAAGGTTAGGATAAATTTATTGTCACTAACCAATCATAACAAACCAAAAGATTTATAAACTATGGATCTTTAATTATATTATCACCTCTTTTTCCCCAGGAGAGAGCGATAAGGCCACTATTTAGCTCGCTTTATCGCATCTCCCAGGGTTATAATTATTTTAAAAGTACTTTATTAATTTAAAAATAACATTATTTAAAATTAAATATATTTAAGAAAAGTTAGATTTTATGCTAATTTTGCTTCAACTTCTTTTTTATCAAATTCAGTAAAGTGACATCTTCCACAATAAGCTCTTCCTTTTCCAAGAGATAAAAAAATACCAGGACCACATCTTGGACAAGTTCTTGCTTTAATTAATTTTTCACCTTCAACTTTGTATTTTGTATATTTTTTAGAAGGTTTATTATTAATATGTTTTTTCTTTCCTTTAATTTTTGATTTAATTGCCATCTTTTATTTCTTCTCCTTTTTTTAATTCTAATTCTTTTTCTTTTGCTTCTTTTTCCTGTTGTTTTTTCTTTTTTAATTCAGCTTCAAGAGCTCTTTTTTCTTCTGCTAATTTTAATCTAACTTTTTTAGGTATTATTGTATATTTTTCTTTTGATTCTTTACTTTTATAAACATAAATTTTAATGCTAAAAGAATTTTTCCCAAAATTATTATTTATTTTTTGAATAACTGTTAATTCAGGGTCTTTTCCCAATTCTGCTATAATTTCTTTTTTTGTAGGTAATGTTTCATTAATTATTTCAAATAAAAATTCATCTCTTTCTAAAAAAGGATTTTCAATTTGTTCAATTATTTTTGATTTCATTTTGTTTTAATAGCAAACTCTCCTTTTTTATGTATTTCTAATTTATTCGCAATTTCAGATTTTTCAGGATTAAAGACATAAACTCTTCCTTTAAATGAATCATTTGAAGGTGTTTCTCCACAAATAGGACATTTATCTCCTTGATATATTGCTTTACAATTTAAACATGCTTTTTCTTTTGCCATTTTATTTTTTCTTTTCTAATTTTTCTTTTTTAATTGGTAATTTCTTTGCTCTTTCTTTTTCTTGAGTAACCCATTCTAATTTTCCTAATCCAGGTTGTCTCATAGTAAGACCAATTTTAGGCTGTTCTCCCCTATAAGATATTGCAACAATTCTCGCAATACAATTATCTCCTTTTAATAAAGATCTTTTACTTTCTTTTCCTGACAAAGTACCTGTATCTGAAAATGAAACAAAATCATCCATTGTTTGAGAAATATGAATCATTCCTTTAATAACTCCTAAATTGATAAAAGCACCAAAATTTGTAATTTCGTCTAAGGTTCCATAAACTACTTCTTGTAACTCTGGTCTAAAAACAATTATCTTGAATGTAGATTCATAATAAGCTGCACCATCACCAGGGATAATTACGCCTTCTTTTACATCTAATACATCTAAAACTGCAACAGTTACTCCAATATCTTTATCTTGAAAACCAATATAAGATTCTTCTAATTGTTTTTTCACAGCTTCATCAGTATCTTCCCCAAATTTTTCAGGACTTACTCTAACATAGTCTGTTACTAATAATTCATAGAACATAAACTATTGAAAAAAAATTAATTTATAAATCTTGCTATTAAAAACATTAAGACAAGTTTAATTAAAATAATTAAAGGAAAAATTTATAAATTAATTTTTTCTGTTTATTTTGTAGAAAAAGTGACTTCACAATAAGAATTCATGATTATACACTTATCACAATCATATTCAGTTTAGAGTTTAATTAGTTAGACTTAATAAGAATCTAGTGACGAATTTTTTCTACAAATATTAACTAAATTAAAGGAGAAAAACATGGCAAAAATTAGTCCGTCGTCTATAAAATATTCTATTATTGCAGACTTTGTTGCAGATGGGCCTTTTCAAAAACCTGATGTAATTGGTGCAATTTTTGGTCAAACAGAAGGGTTATTAGGCTCTGATATGGAATTAAGAGAATTACAAAAAAATGGAAAAATAGGTAGAGTAGATGTTGATTTAATCAGTGAAAATGGAAAAACTAAGGGAGAGATAATTATTCCAACAGCACTTGATAGAACAGAAACAACAATTATTGCAGCTTCAATTGAAACAATTGATAAAATTGGTCCAACTGATGCTAAAATTACTGTAAGAGAAATAGAAGATGTTAGAGGAAGTAAAAGAGATTATATCATGGAAAGAGCAAAACAACTTTTATCCAATATTAAAAATGAAGGTATGAATTCTCGTGAAATGGAAACAGAATTAAGAGATTCTACTAGAACATCAAAAATTGTTTCTTATGGTGATGAAGGACTTGCAGCAGGACCTGAAGTTGAAAGTTCTAATGAAATTATAGTTGTTGAAGGAAGAGCAGATGTTGTTAATTTACTAAAAGCAGGAATTAATAATGTAATAGGCATGCAAGGAACAAAACTTCCAAAAACAATTGCAATATTAGGCAATGAGAAAGAATTAACTTTATTTGTTGACGGAGATAGAGGAGGAAAATTAATCATTGAAAATGTTTGTGCTAATGCAAGAGTAGCATATATAACTAGTGCTCCTGATGGAAAGGAAGTAGAAGAATTAACTAGCAAAGAAATTCTTCAAGCTTTAAGAAAAAAAGTAACTTATGAAGAATATTTTAAAAATTCAAAGAATACTTCTTCAAGTGAAGAAAATATCCAAAAAAGAGCAATAACTAATGAAGATAAAAAGAAAATTAGAGAATTTGAATCTGAAATTAAGGGAAAGAATGTCTTAATATTAGATGAAAATTTAAATGTAATCAAGAATATTCCTATTTCAAGATTATCTTCAACTAGAACAAAAAATGCATTTATTTTGGTAACATCTAGTGTTACAATGAGTATAATTAATTTTGCAGAAGATCTTAATGCAAAAGCAATAGCAGCTAAAACATTTGGAAGAATACCTCAAAATACAAATCTTGAATTTATCTCAATTTAATTTTTTAGGAAATTTATTTTTTTATTTCCCTTTTTTTATTTTTTAGAATTATTTCTTTCTTACAGGTCTAAAATCTTTACTAGAACACTTTCTACATCTAGCTTTACCACTTAAAATTTTTAAGTTGTCTAATTTCATTTTATGTTTACAAACCTTACAGACTACTGCATTCTTGAATAATCTATTCTGTGCTGCAGGAATTTTTGATGCCATATTAATCTATTCAAATTAAGGTTTTTAAGTCTTATGATTATTTAATTATTAAAAATTTTATAAATAATTAAAAATAGCAAACTTTAAAAATTAAATAAAACTTCGTGTTATTATATTGCTCTCGTAGTCTAGAGTAACATTAAAATGTTTCACAAAAGACAACGAGTGTAAGAATGCTCTCGTAGTCTAGTGGCCAAGGATGCTGCCCTTTCACGGCAGTGACCCGGGTTCAAATCCCGGCGGGAGCATGAGACCTTTTTGACATATCTTGGGGACAAACTTTAATTAAAAAATTAACTGAAAAAGAGTAGAAAATTTTTCAATCATTAACTTATAGCAAATATTCAGAACAAGAAATTTATTCTTTTTTAACAATGTTTATTCCTTGTTACAATTTTATTAAATAAACTATTCTTTGCATTTGTTTGAGAAGTTTTTGCATTTTTTGAATATAATAAAGCATATCCTTTATTTTTAGAATTATATAGAGAATGTTGATTATTTATTGAATTATTAACTGCATATTTATTATTTTTTGAGAAGAATAATGAATATTCACTATTTGTTGAATAACATAAAGAATAATCAGTATTTTGCGAAAAATCTAAAGAACATCCACTATTCTTAGAACGCATTAAAGATTTTCTATTATTTTTTGAACGAAATAATGTATGTTCTTTATTTTTTGAATCTTCTAATGAACGATCTGTATTCCTTGAATTAGATAAGGATTCTCCTGAATTATCTGAGTATTTCAATGATTTGCCTGAATTTAAAGAAGAACACAATGACTTGCCTGAATTCATTGAACCATATAAAGAATAATCAGTATTTATGGAATTAAATAATGATTCTTCTGAATTATTTGATTCTTCTAATGAATAATTAGAATTTATAGAATCACATAATGATTTTCCAGTATTTATTGATTTTTTTAGAGTAAAATTTCTATTTTCTGATGAAAGTAAAGAATCTTCTGTATTTACTGAATCCTCTAATGAATTTTCTGAATTATTTGAGTTATATAAAGAGTGTCCACTATTATTAGATCTACAAAGAGAACAAGATGAATTATTAGAAGATAAAAATGATTTATCAGTATTTATGGAATTGTATAAAGAATATCCCCTATTTTTAGAACTACGAAAAGTAAAATTGCTATTTCTTGATTCTTCTAATGAATTTTCTACATTTGTTGAATTACTAAATGAATTTCCTTTATTATATGCTCTTTTAAATGAATGTCCTTTATTTCGTGAACCAAAGAAAGAATTATCTGAATTTTGTGAACCAAAAAAAGAATTATCGTTATTCTCTGAAAATTTAAAAGATTCATCATTATTCTCTGAAAATCTAAAAGAATTTCCATTATTCTTTGAAAACCACAATTGTCTTTGACTAAAAATTAATCCTTCTGTTGTACTATCAATTATAGCTCCAAGTCCTCCATATTTTAAACAATGAATATGAGAAATATCTTTTGTTATTAAAGCATAGGCAGATGCAGCTATACCTGAAAGATATTGATTTTCATGTATAAAGAACCCACATAAATCTTTTGGTTTATCCTTATATGAATTTGCAATTATTCTTGTTAAATGTCTAACTCTATTTCCATTTTCATCTTGAACTGCTTGGTTTAGTAATTTTATTAATCGTTGAGTTTTTTCTTTCATAAAGACATTTTAATTTAGACCTTTATAAATCTTAGTTATAGTCATTTAATAGTAATTAATTGGATTGTTTATTTAAAAATAAAAGAAGATTTATAAATTGAAATTAAATGAATTTTATTGGTAAATACAATATGAACGAAAAATATAATGTAGAAATAATTTATTCAAAAGAAAGTCAATCAAATTTAGAAAAAACTATTTCTGAATTAAGATTTATCTCAGGAATACAACCTGAAATTAAAATAATATTAGATGAAAATTTAGAAAAATATAGTCTTATGTACAATAGCTTAGCTTATTATAAAGCATATGACATTTTTAATTATATTATGAGAGATGTTTTAACAAAAAAGAATGAAGTTCATTTTTTTATTAATCCATCAAAAGAATAAATATTATTTTTTAGGGATTTAGATTGAATAAATAATAAAGTAAAAAATAAATTATACAAATATTAATAAAGAAGTTGTACTTTTCTTTTTAATGTCACAGAGATATACTATAAGAAATAGACAATATAATTTGAAGAATCAGTCTATTAGACCTTCTTTAAAACAAGGAAACTTAGAAACAGGCTTAAGTTTAGGACAGGTTATTGAAGAATCCCCAATAACTTCATTTCAAGATGTATTGAGATGTCAATATTTTATTTATTCTAATAAAAATAATTAACATAATCCTCTTTGGGATTGTTCTTTGAATATATCAAAAAAGAATAATTTTATCCAACCTAAAGAAGGAACTCTAAATATTGCTTTTCCTATTATTTGATTTTCATATATTTTTTTCTCATTTTCTAATTGATGATAATTTGTTATTGGGTTATCACCTTTTGTAGCATAAGGTTCTATATCATCTATAAGCCTATGAATAATCGGATGATTTGCTCCTCCTTCAAAAATAATAACATCACCTTTTTCTAAATTTTTTGGATTAATTGCTATAATAATATCTCCTTTATTTAATCCATTCTTAAAGGGCCAATTTTTAGTATCTTCTAATGAAATATCTTCTTCAAAATAAATATTATTCAATATATTTTCAAAACCTTTATTCGGGTGATACATAGAACAAGATTCTACAATTACTAGAGGTAATGAAGTTCCAGTAATAAAAGATAAAATAGGAAAAAGAATCAATTTAATAAAAATTGCAGCTAATATTAAAAATGCAATTGTTGACGGCCAAGAATCTTCTTTTAAAAAAGTAATTATTTTCTTTAAAATAATTTTTATATCCTCTTTTTTCATAAAATCAAGTAAAATAAATATCTTTATATAACTTATGTAAATTAAAACCATAAAAAAGTATATAAACTTGTTTTTTCTTTTTTAGTTATGATGAATTTAATTTCTAATAGTCTTTTCTTAACATTAATTATAATTCTTTCTATTTGGGAAAGTGTTTGGAAAGGAATTGCATTATGGAAAACAGGTAGGAATAATCAATTAACTTGGTTTGTTTGTATTTTAATATTTAATACAATAGGTATTTTGCCAATATTATATTTATTGTTTTTTCAAAAGAAAATTATTGTTAAAAAGAAAAAATAAATTTATTTCCAAGTTACATTAACTTGATCTGTTCTTTGTTTTGGATTAATATCTATTTTATTTAAATCTTGAATAGAGTAATAAATCTTTTTCTTAAACATTTTCCAACCTAAGTAAGCAATCATTCCAGCATTATCAACTAATAAACTATTATCTGGACAGAAAAATTTCACATTTCTTTTATCACACATTTCTTTACACATTTGTTTTAATCTTGTATTACAAGCAACACCTCCACCTAACAACAATTCTTTTTTACCTGTGTGGGCTAAAGCTCTTTCTGAAGCTTCAACTAACATTGCAAAAACTGTTTCTTGCAAACTAAAACTAATATCTTCTAAAGGATATTTTTTATCTAACAATTCTTTTATTTTTGTTTGAAGTCCACTAAAACTAATATCCATACCTTTAATTGTATAAGGAAGTTCAATTAAATTATTACTTTTATTTGCTAATTCTTGAATTTTAGGTCCACCTGGAAAACCTAAATTTGCATATCTTGCTATTGTATCTATAAAGTTTCCAACACCTAAATCAAGAGTTTCTCCAAAAACTCTATATTTATTAGATTCATATGCAATTATTTGGGTATTAGCACCACTAGCATAAAGCATAACAGGATCTTTTGCTCCAACAGTTTCTCCTATTTCTAAATGAGCAATACAATGATTTACAGGAATTATTGAGACCTTTAATTCTTTAACTTTTTCTTTAACAAAGTTCATTCCTGCAATTAAACAAGGAGCAAGTCCTGGTGCATTTGAAAAACTAATTGCATTAATTTCTTTATCAAGAATATTTGCTTTATTTAATGCTTCTTCATAAATTTTATTTGCAATATTTTCATGATGTTTTTTTACTTCTAAAGGGATTAAACCACCTGATTTAGTAGTATAAGAATCTTTAACATTACTTAATATTTTTCCGTCTTTTACAACACTTACACCAAATGTATGTGCTGTAGACTCAACACCTAAGATGATTACCATAATTAAATAATTAAATAAGATTATAAAAATATAAGGGTATTATCACTTCTAATGGCTTTGTAGTCAAAAAAGCATTTATATATTATATTTATGTTAAAATAACATGGTAGAAAATACAGATATTTCAGTATCAATTGATGACAATCGAATTAAAGATATTGCAGAGGCTATTACAAATAAAACTTGTAAAAGAATATTAAACTATTTAACTGAAAATGAAAAAACAATTAGTGAAATCTCTATTGAATTGGATATTCCAATTAATACTGTTGAATATAATATTAAAAAATTATTGAACACTGGTTTAATTGAAAAAAAATCTTTTTGGTGGAGTATAAAAGGGAAAAAAATGCCAACTTATACTGTTTCAAATAAAAGAATAATTATTTCTCCAAAAAAAGAAATTAATAATTTAAAGTATTTAATAGCTTTAGGAGTAACAGGTATTATCTCATTAATTATTAAAAATATAACTCAACCTGCGAAAATAGTTTATGAAAAGACTACTCCTTTATTAAATGATTTTTCAAATGAATTGATTAAAAGTACAGCAGACTCTTTTTTAGAAAATACTCCCCAACAAACAAGTCAAATTATTAATACAGTTACTTATTTCCCAAAAATTGGTTTTGGAGAATGGTTTTTATTTGGAGCGTGGTTTGTGATTCTACTTTTTTTTATATTTAGTATAGTAAGTGAAAGGAGGTCTAAATAAAATGAAAGAAAATGATAAATTAAAAATGACTGGATTAATTATTATAGGGGTTATTTTATTAACATTAATAATAATTTATTCAGTGTATAGTTTTCAACCAAGAAGTACAATTAATGTTGAAGGTTTAGGAGAAATTAAAGTTACTCCAAATGAAATTAATTTAAATTTTAATATTGAAAAAAATGCAAGTACATCAAAAGAAGCTACTAACTTAAACTTTGAAACAACAGAAAAGGTTAAAGAAGCTTTAATTGCTATTGGTATTGCAGAAGAAGATATTAAAACAACAAACTTTAATGTATATGAAGAATTTGATTGGTCTAAAGATGAAAGAAAATCTCTAGGTTATAAGGCTAGTCAAGTTTTAACATTAAAATTGTCTATTGATGAAAAAGAAAAAATTAGTCAATCCATTAATGCAGCAATAGAAAATGATGCAACAATTAGTTATATTTATTATTCATTAAGCGAAGATCTTGAAAAAGAAACTAAGGCTTTAGCAATAAATAAAGCTACAGAAGATGCAAAAGAAAAAGCTACAGAAATGACTAAAACACTTTCTGCAAAACTTGGTAGAATTATACAAATAAGTGATTCATATAACACACCTTCTTACTATTATGGAACATATGCTAAAGATGCTGTATTAACAGAATCTATTAGTGCTAGAGGTTTAAGTGAAGTTTCATTTAATCCAGATGAACAAACAGTAAGTGCAAGTGTTTCAATATTATATGAAATCAAATAAATAAATTTTTTATTTTTTTATTTTTTTATTCTTTTTTTAATATTTTTTCTAATTCTTCTTTAGCTAATTTAAAATCAGCTCTTCTTTGACTTTGTTTCATTACTTGACCAATTAAAAAGTTTAAAGAATTTTCTTGACCTTCTTTGTAATCTTGAACTGCTTTTGGATTTTGTTCTATTACTTTTTGACAAATATTTTGAACAGCATCTTCTGCAATTTTAAATATATCTTTTTTTTCTTTAATAGAAAAACTTTTAGGAATAAAATCATTCATTATTTGTTTTGCTTTTAATGTTGTTAACTCTTTTTTCTCTACTAAATTAATTAACTCAGCTAAATGATTTGGTTTTATATCTATATCTGAGTCATCTAATGTTTTTTTATTATAATTTAAAATTCTTAATAATTCTATTGTAATCCAACTTAAATTCTTTTTAACATCTATTCCTTCTTTAGCCAACTCTTCAAAAAATTCAACTAATTCTAAATTTTTCATAATTATTTGTGCATCACTTTTTTCAACTTCATAAATCAAAAGAAGTTTCTTTAATTTTTCATCAGGAGTTTCAGGTAATGCTTTTTTTATTTCTTGAACAAAATCAGAGTTTAATTTCATAATTGGTAAATCTGGATCAGGAATAAATCTATAATCTTGAGCATTTTCTTTTGTTCTCATTCTAATTGTCTTCCCTTTTGATTCATCATATCTACGAGTTTCTTGTATTATTTTTTCATTATTTTTATTTGCATCTAATTGACGAGAAATTTCATAGTTAATTGCTTTTTGTATCTTATCTAAAGAATTTAAATTTTTTATTTCAACTCTTTCTCCATATGTTGAAATATTTACATCAACTTTGATTCCGGCATTTTTCTTTATTGCTTTAATATAACTTAAACTTAAAATGAAACTTTTTAACCAAGAAATAACCTCATCAACTTTTTTAAAATCTGGAGCTGTGACTACTTCTACTAAAGGTAAACCACTTCTATTATAATTAATATGACCATTTTCAGGATTCCATTGTGCAGGATCTTCTTCTAAATGACATTCCCAAATATTTATACCTTTAAAATTACCTTTATATGCTGGAAAAGAACAATGTGCTCCAGAAATAGTATTTTGAAATCCTTTAGGTAAATCAGGCCAATTATAATGTTTTCTTTGAAAAATTAAATCTTTTTCTTCTTCAATTTTACAATTTAATATCAAACTAACTTGAATTAATTTTTTTATTGCTTCCTTATTCACTAACATTGGTTTACTTCCCGGTGTTCCTGTACAAATGGGGCAAATATTTGAATTAGGTTCATCAAATTCAGAAGTAGAACATTTACAAAATAATTTTTCTTGAGTATTTAAGTAACAATGAATTTCTAAACCAATTTTTAAAGGATGTTGTGTTATTAATTCCATTATAAAAAAAGTAAATAAGAGTTTTTAAGATTTGTTAAACTATTTTTGGCTTCATTAAAAAATAAATGCCAAACTAATATTGGCGTCATTTTTTATTTAAATAAAGAAAAGCAAAGTACAAGCTAAGTCGGCTTCACTTTCTTAAAATAAGATTAGTAATTTAAACTAATTTTATCCAAATAATGAAGCCAAACCTTCAGCTGCTTCAGCCTTTGGTTCTTCTTTCTTTGGTTCTTCTTTTGGTGCTTCTGTAGGAGCAGAAGAGCTAGCAGCAGGAGCTGCAATAGAAGCATTAGCTAACTTTTCGTCAATGTTAACACCTTGTAAAGATGCAATAAGAACCTTTACTTTGGATTCGTCAACAGTTACGCCAGTAGCTGAAATAACTTTTTTTAAGTTATCTTCACTTACTTCTTGCCCTAACTTGTGCAATAAAAGAGCTGCATAAATGTATTCCATTTTTTTTATTTTTATTTAGTTTGAATTTGATTCATTATTTAATTTTTGTGTATTTAAGCATTGTTGAATTGCTTTTTCATGAATACTTGCTTTTGCTAAAATAAAATCAATTGTTTCTGTATTGAAATAACTTAATTCAATTGCAAAAGGTAAAGCTCTTGAAAAAGCATACTCTAAATCTTGAATTGTCTTCTCTTTATCAATTTTAATATTATTATAAACTTTACCATTCATATAAGCAGCTATTGGTTCTATTCCTATTTCAAAAGGGATTATTTCTAATTTAGCCATTATTGAAGCTAACTTTTGATTTATCTTATCTCCTTTTTTAACTATAACTTTGTCTTGCATAATAGAAATTTTACCACTTTCTACTTTGGGTATAAGACCAACAGCGGATAATGCTGAAATATCTGGACCTGGAACCAAACTAGTTGGACCTGCTTTAACAACAATATCTTCTGGAGCAATATCCCCTTCTTTTGCTTTTGCAGGACTTTTATTTTCAGATAATAAATTTGAAATAATAAATGCATCTTCTTCTGAAAATAACATTGCAGTAGAATCTTGAACATAAGGAACTAATTCATGTAATTCTTGAATTCCACAATGATCTAATGCAAAATCAATTAAACTTTTTTTTGTAACTTTTATTTTAGCATTTTCTCTTAATTTTTTTTTCAAATCTTGAAATTGTGCAGAAGGTAATCCTTTTATTGAAACTACCATCACTGTTTTTTTCTTCATTAAATTTGACAAATCTTTTACAAGAGATTTTTTAAATTCGCTAACATGATGAGATTCTTTACCTTTCATTTTATTTTGTTTTATTATCTAAAAATTTAATTGGTTTTGACATTGTCAATTTTACATAAGCATTTTTTATATTTTCTTTTCCTCGAGGTAAATTTTTTTCTAAACCTATCAATAAAGCTTCTATATTTTCAATTAAATCTTTATCAGACATGTTTTCTTTACCTACAATTAATTTAATACTTGCTTCCTTATTTCTTACACGAACTAAACTTTTCATTTTTTCTGCTGTTTCTTTTATTGTAGTTTCATCTTCTTTTGAAATGATTCCTCCTTGTGGAGAGGGCATTTTAGCTAATGGACCAAACACTCTTCCAAATTTTGAAGCAATTTTACTCATTAAAGGAGGTGTTGCAATAAAAAAATCAAAAGAATTAGCAAGTTTTTTAATATCTTTTTTATCTTTATATTTTACAAAATCATCTTCTGTTAAACAAGGAATTGTCTTTATTTTCTTTGTTAAAAATGCACAAACTTTTTTTTCAGAAGGATGTGGAACTTTTAAGAAAGTGTTTAATGCTTCTTTTCGAACATCATAATAGTGCAAATTCACAATCAGATCTACAGATTGAACAAACTTTCTTTTCTTTTCCTTTCTTAATTCTTTAAATGCTTCTTGTAATTTGTTTTCTTCAGCCATATTATTAATTATCCACGAGAATTATTATTTAATCCTCCTACAAATGTAGTAATAGCGGAATAATATTTAACAGATTAGAAGCTTTTTAAAGGTTATGCTTAATTATTTTAAAAGTTTAGATAAAGTATCAGATAAGATTTTCCCATTTACAATACCTTTATATTGATTCATTAAAAGTCCCATATAAGCACTTTTTGAAAGATTTGGTTTTTCTTCAATTAACTTAAGAATATCTTCTTCTAAATTTAAATCATTATTCTTTTTAGAAATAATTTCTTCTAAATTTTGATTATTTAATAAAGAATAAAGTATATTTTTAACATCATTTGGAGAAATTTCTTCTGGGACTTTTTGAAAGATTTGTGTTAAAACATTTAAATTAATTTTTTCTTCAATATTTTTAAGAGGTAAATTCAATCTTTTTGAAAACTCTTTAGGAAAAATTGTTAAACATTTTGCAATTAGATTATAATGATCACAAATAGATGTTAATGTTTTAAAATCTTCTATTTTATTTTGTTTTAATAATAATTGTATTAATTCTAAATTTAGCCCAAACTCTTGTAAATACTTTTTATTTTCTTTTGCTAATTTAGGTAAATTTTTCTTTAAATTATCAATTAAATCTTTTTTTATTCTTAATAATTTTAAATCTGTTTCAGGATACATTCTAGAAGAGCCAGGCATTGGACGAAGAAATTTTGTAGTTGAATCAGTATTTACTTGTCTTACTTCTTTTGGTACTTCATTAGATAATAAGGTTATCCTCTTTGAGATGCATGAATAGGCTTCTTTTGCTTGTAAAGCTTCTGCAATAAATAAAATAAATGCATCTTTATTTGTTATTTGAAGTTCTTTATTGATATTTAATATTTCTTCATTAGAAAAATTATATTTTCCTAAATTTTCATCAGAATGAATAATTCCTCCAATTTTAGATGTTGGTTTTGCAGAGTCACTTAAATCAGTACCTATTCTTTTATTTGGTTGTAATTCTTGTTTTAATAATCCTGAAGCATTTGTTAATTTTAAACCATAAACTTGTTTTTTTTGACCAAATCCATTTTTAATTAAATTGCATTTTGTGTTTTGAAAATATTTTGAGAGATCTTTTAATTCATTTAACTTAATTTTTTTAATTAAAGGTCTTAGTTTAATTAAGTTTGTTTGTCTTTGAATTTCATTTTCAATTGTTTGAATCATAATTCTAGGATCTTGAAAACCTTTTATTTCAACCCTATTTCCACCCTTTATTGAAATATTCAAATCTTGTCTTATTGTTCCAATACCTCTTTTAATTTCACAAGATCTCAAAACTTCACCAATTTTAAGAGCTGCTTCTTTAATTTGTTCTGGACTTTTTAAATCAGGGTATGTTGTAATTTCAACTAATGGAAAACCAAGTCTATCTAATTTATATTGTGTTATTGCACTTATTTTTTCAGAATCTAATTTCCTAGCAGAATCTTCTTCTAATGCAATTGTTTCAATTCTCACAATCCCTTGTGTTGTATTAACATAACCATCATACCCTATTAAAACTGTTCTTTGAAATCCAGAAGTATTACTACCATCAATAACTGTTTTTCTCATTACTTGAGTTACAGGAAAAATTTTACAGTTAAATAATAATGCAATTTGTATTGCTATTTTTAAAGAATCTTGATTAATTTCATGAGGAGGTTCTTCATCTAATTCAACTAAACAATTTGTATCATAAACTAAATACTCAAATATTTGTTTTTTTTCATTTTCATATAATGCTGCAGAATCAATCTTTCCTGTTTCTCCAACTACTGGATTTAATTTTCTCTTTACTTTAAATATAGGTTCATCATTTCTTAAAATAGTAGGACAATTACAAAATAATTTATTTGTATTTAACTGTTGATGAATTTCTAAACCTGCTTTTAATCCAATTTTTTCATAATCCATATTATACTTAAAATGTTTAATATTTTAAATGTTTTTAAGGCAACTTTCCCAAAAGATTTATAAATTAATATTGATATTTGATAGTATGGTTGCAAAAGTTATTGAAGCTACTGAAATGAGAAATGGAACATATATTCTTATCGACGGTGTAACACATCAAGTAAAAAAGTTTGATGTTTCTAAAACAGGAAAACATGGTCATGCAAAAGTTCGATTTGAAGCTATTTCAATAACAAATGGTAAAAAGAAAGTTCAAGTTGTTCCAGGACATGATAAATTTGAAGTTCCTATGATTGAAAAAAGAGAAGGTCAAGTATTAAGTATTCATGGGGAAATGGCTAGTATTATGGATAATCAATCTTTTGAAAATTTAGAATTGCCTATTTCTGAAGAAGTAAAAGAAACTATTAATGAAGGTTGTAGTGTTGAATATTGGAATGTTGAAGGCGATAAATTAATTAAGAAAGTAATGTAAAAATTCTAAAATATTATTATTACCAAGATATTGTTTTTGGTTCTCTTTTAACATACTGAAATTCTTCTTGTAATTCATATATTTCAATACTTGTTTCAACTTGATCATCAAAATATCTTAATTGATATTCTCTGTTATTTTCTGGATTAAAAAATTCAATTATCATTTCATTAGTATCCTTATGAGCAATGAATAAATAATGGGAATCTATTATCATTTTTTTATCATTTATAAAAATAAAATCATTATTTTTTAATTCTTTAATTGGCTTACTCATTTTTGTAATTTTTAATTCACCTACCATAAACAAATATAATTAAACTCGATTTAATAAATCTTTTAGTTTTTCTTGATTTTTAGATTTATCTTTTAATTCTTCTAATTTATAAAAATCTTTTCCTTGAAATGTTAATCTTTGTTCTTTTTTTATTTCTCCTAAGTTTTTTCTCCGCATTTTTGATGTTAATAAAACATCTTGTTTAGATAAAGTAGATGTCTTTTGAGCTAAACTAATTGTATCTTCTATTGTTGTATACTCTAGAATATTTTGTTTTCTTAATGAAACTAAATCACCATTATTAACACCAATACCAAAGTCTATTTTATTTGAATGTGTTTTATTAAATTCGTTTAATAATCTTAATAATTTTAAACTAGAAGATAAGGCTAAAGAATCATTATTAAATGTTTTTGTAATTAAAGGTGAAAAAATTAAGTTAATAAAATTCTCTTTAGAGTCTATAGCTACCTTACCATCTGTTGAATCTTTGATTATTTGATTTAATTGTTCTAATGTAGATTCACCAAGGTTTTCTAAATTTTTTAGATGAATAGATATTATTGTAGACATAATTTTATCTGCATTTAGAACTAAACTAGACTTTGCAATATAAGCTGTTGAATTAGGTGTTAATTTAATAATTCCTTCATTATCTTTTTTTTGTTGATTTTCTCTTTTTAGTGGTTTAGTTAATATAAACCATTTTTTGATTTTATTAAAAAAGTGTTCATTAGAATCAGATTTCATTTTTTTATTTGAATCTTTTTTAATAGAACTGCCACCTTTAGAAATCTTATACCTAAAATAAAAGATTAATCCCACAATTAAAATTATTAATAATATCCATAAAAAAGAAAAATTTAAATTTATCCAGGATACTTTATTTTCATCTTTAATATCAATAGCATTTCCTGTTAAAAAAGCTGAACGTTGTATTGTTTCTCCATTATTAGAATCTATTGCAATATCATACTCTCCGTCAGGTGCATAAAGAGTATATGTTTTTTGTTCTCCTTGTTTTAAAGAAATATCTAATTTTTTTATTTCTCCTCCAATTGACAAATTTAAAATATTATTATAAGGAGAATTACCATTATTTTTTATAATTAAGGTACTTCCTTCGAAAAAATAATCTAATTTAGGTAATTCTTTTATTTCAAAATTTGCTTCTTTAGAGAGTAAATTTTCATAAGCACTATATACCTTCCAAATACCTGCTGAAGAATTTGAACTTGTATTAATTTCGAAAAATTCATTGGATTGGATATTATAAGAAAAAGATTCTTTTGTTGGTGATTCTAATGTAACTAAAATTTCATTGTTAATATTATTATTTGTTTGATCTAAAAGCGAAGGATAAATTCTTATTTGCTCTTCTGGATTTATTTCATTTTTTGAGATGCTTATTTCTAATTTAGTGGGTTTTTGATTTATATAAAACTCTAATTGAATGTTATCTTGGTTTAAAATAGAAGAATTTTTATCTAAGTCATAAATTTTTATGTTCAATTTATGATTCCCAAATTTTTGGTTTTCTACAATATTTATTTTTAATTGCGAAATCCCCTGAATAATTTCTCCTTTAGTTGAATAAAAGTTAGAAGTTTCATAAAAACCATTTAAAAGTTCATTATTCATTTTATTTGCTTGAATATCTAAGATTATTTCTTCACCAGGATTATATTTTTGTTTATTTAATTTAACATTTAAATCTAATTTTTCAGTGATTTTGAATTCTTTTGTTTTTGCTTGTAGTGAATTTATTGAAGCTATAATTTTACATGTTCCAACAATCTCTTGAAGATTATTTATTTCTAAATCTTCTTTTGTTAAAGTTTTATAAGGTATAGAATAATACTGATCTCTATCTTTAGAAAAAGCCCTTGCAGAAATTCTCAATAAATTATAATTTTGGTTATTACAAACAAGATCTATATTCAAATTTCCTTCATCAGAACCTCTAATTCCTTCTAATGAAACATATAATTTATCACCCAAATTATAAACTTCTTCAGGTTCACTAATTGTTAATTGAGCTAATGAAAAATTAATTAAAAAAATAAGACTTAAGAATGTAAATATTAATTTGTATTTCATAATATAATTGATTAAAAATAGTATTTAAACATTATTAAATTAAAGAATAAATTAACCTTTAATCACCGCTAAAGGAACTAATTTTGCTATCTTCTTTGAAAGATTTAACTTATCACAAACATTTACTACTTCTTCAATATCTTTATATGTTTCTGGTGCTTCATCAACAATATCTTTAATAGAATTTGTTTTTAATTGAATATTTTTTTTATTTAAATCATTTAAAATTTTTTGTGGACTTAAAATTTGTTTTGCTTTGGTTCTACTTAAAACTCTTCCAGCACCGTGAGCTGTTGTAGAAAAAGAAAGTTCTTCACTTTTATTGGTTCCTACTAAAATATATGACGCAGTTCCCATTGATCCGGGGATTATAACTGGTTGACCTGTATTTTGATATTTAAATGGTAATTTTTTTGATGGGCCAAAACTTCTAGTTGCACCTTTTCTATGAATACAAACAGTTTTAATTTGATTATTTATTTTATGTTCTTCAAATTTAGCAATATTATGACAAATATCATAAAGTAAAACATTTTTAGAATTTGGAAACTCGGCTTGTAAAATTTCTCTAATTTTATGCATAATTATTTGTCTATTTGCAAATGCAAAATTTACTGCACAATTCATTGCAGAAAGATAATCTTTAGCTAATTTTGAATCTAATTCTGCATAAGCTAATTGTTTATCTTTTAATTCTGGATTTTGCATTTTTTGAATATAATCTGAAGCAATTTGATGGCCTAATCCTCTAGAGCCACAATGGATCATAATACAGATGTTATCTTTTTCTAAATCAAAAACATTTGCAATTTTAGAATCAAATATTTCTGAGATTTTTTGAATTTCAATAAAGTGATTACCAGAACCTAATGTTCCTAATTGAGGTTTCCCTCTTTTTTTTGCTCTTAATGAAACTTTAGAAGGATCTGCATTTTTTATTTTTCCATTCTCTTCACAATATTCCAAATCTTGTGCTATTCCAAATCCTTTTTTGATAGCATATTCTGCACCATAAACCAAATAATTATCAAGTTCTTTTTCATCTAATTTTAAATTATGTTCTTGACCTAACCCTGATGGGATTTTATTGTAAATTTGATTTAGGATTTCTTGTTTTTTTAATAAAAATTCTTTTTCTTTAATGTTTGTTAATAAAACTCTAACACCACAATTAATATCAAAACCTACTCCTCCAGGAGAAACAATACCTTTTTCTAAATCAAAAGCAGCAACACCACCAATACAAAAACCATAACCTTCATGAATATCGGGCATTGCAAGAGAATAATTAATTATTCCAGGTAATTTTGAAACATTAACTACTTGATTTAAACTATTATCTTCTTTAATTTTATCTAAAATTTTTTTTGATGCAAATATCCTACAAGGTACATTCATATCATCTTGTTTTTCTATTTCCCAAATAAAGTCATTAATTTTTGTTATATTCATTTTATTTTAAAGAAAAAAGATTATATAAGGTTGATTACTAAACATCTAAAACACAAGTAATCAACCAGAAATTATTTTGTTTTTTTACTTCTAAATCATTGTATGTTATTGCCTTAACTTTATTATTAATATTGTATTTTTGATTATCGTCTCCTTTAAGAATACATTCTAATTTAAAATTATTCTTATCAATTTTTAAATTATGTATTGTTTCAGTTATAAAATTTTGAGAATCTAATAAAAATAAAAATTCTTCGAGAAATTTGTATAAAAGATTTTCAAGATTATTTGATTTGATTTTTATTTTTTTTAATTTATTAAAACTAATCTTTTTATCTTCTTTTATTATATTTAAAAGGGCATATGCAGAATCTTTAAATGTTTTATTTAAGGTTTTAGATTTAGCTACAAATTTAATATCAGCAGTATGTTCTAAAAAAGTATAATTCATAAATAAAAGAAATTTATTTAATTTAAATAATTAGTTATTTTAAGACTTTTCCGGTCTCCATATACCATAAATATAAATCTAATCTTGCAAGGTCTAATTTTGTTTTTAATGAAATTTCTTTAAGGATATTTTCTATTTCTAAATATTTTCTAGGGGTTAAACTTTTTAATTCTGAAATGAGATTATATTTAACTAAAATATTAATTATATGAAAATCAATTATTGCTAAATTTTTGTAACCAATATTCCTTAAAAAATGACTTGCTTCTTTTAATCCTAAACCTTGAATATTTTTTACAATCCAATTTCTAAGAATTTGTTCATTTTTTTCTAATTTTAATAGTTTAATTAAATCTTTTTTTTTATTTCGTGCAAGAATAATTCTTTTAGCTCTTTGTTCCCAAAAACGATGTCCATATTCTTTTAATTCTAAAGCTAATTTTTGTTCATTAGAATATAAGAAATCTTTAGATAAATTATTTTGCATTTCTATAGACTTATCTGCCTTAAAATTTGCTGTTAAAAGACAAAAACATAATTCTGAGAAAATTTTATCTGGACTTTTTATTTTTTCAAATTCTGAAATTCTTTGTTCGATTAAACTTTTGATAGAAGATTTTTTTAAAAAATCAATTTTTAAGATTAAATCATTCTTTTTCATATTAATTTAATGTTGTTTCCCAGAGACCATGTAAATTACAATAAGTTCTTATTCTTTCTATATCTACAAGTTTTATATTTGAAACAGAAGTTATTGGTTTTTCATCAAAATTTAAAGTCCTTCTAATTGTTTTATTTTTTGTTTGTATTTCAATCCATTCAATATGATGTTCATTTGTCATAGGATGTTCTATTTCTCCAACCTGTATTTTAATGCTATCATCTTCTTGAGAAATAATGGGTAAATGTTTTTCTTCTAAACCTTGTTCTTGTTTCTTTTCGATTAACAAATCCATTTTTTGACCACAACAAATTAATTCTCCAGGTCCTGAATGTAAAACTTCTACGATATTACCACAAACCTTACATTTGTAAATTTCTTTTAATTTTGTCATTTTTTATTTTTATTTTTTTAATTATTAATAATTCTCACACAATAATTCATAATGAGCTCTTGGATGTTTACAAGCAGGACATTCTTCAGGAGCTTGATTACCTTCATGAACATATCCACAATTTCTACATTTCCATCTTACAACAGTATCTTTTTTAAAAACAGAATTTTCCTTAATATTTTTATATAATTTTCTATATCTTTTTTCATGTTCTTCTTCTACTTCAGCTATTTCCTTAAATGAATCTGCAATCTCTTCAAAACCTTCTTCTCTAGCTATTTTTTCAAATTCAGGATATAATTCTCCCCATTCTTCTTTTTCTCCGTCTGCAGCAGCTTTCAAATTATCAAGAGTTGTTGAAATTAATCCTGAAGGATATCTTGCTGTAATTTCTAAAGCTTCTCCATTTCCTTCTTTTAAATATTTAAAAAAAATCTTAGCATGTTCTTTTTCATTATCTGCTGTTTCATTAAAGATAGCTGAAATTTGTTCATAACCTTCTTTTTTTGCAACTGATGCAAAATAGGTATATCTATTTCTTGCTTGACTTTCACCAGCAAAAGATTTTAATAAATTTTTTTCTGTTTCACTTCCTTTTAATTCCATATGTATAGAATCCACTAAAGGTTTTTATATCTTTTTGTATACTGTATTTTAATGAAAAATATTTCATGTGATCTTATAGGAAACATTGCTATTTTAAACTTTAAAAGAAATACTTTTTTTTTAAAGAAAAAAATAAATGCATATATTTTACTTAGAAAGAATACAAACATTAAAACAATTTTAGAAAAAAAAGAAAAAATAGAAGGAATTTTAAGAATTCCAAAATTAAAATTTTTAGCTGGTAAGAAAGATTATGAAACATATTATAAAGAAAATAATTGTTTATTCAAATTTAATGTAAAAGAAACCTATTTCTCTCCTCGTTTGAGTAATGAAAGAAATAGAATTAGTGAAGAAGTATTAAACTTATCTAAAAAAATTAAAAATCCTAGAATTTTAGTTATGTTTGCAGGAGTATATCCTTATCCAATTGTTCTTGCAAAAAAATTAAAATTGAACAAGATAAAAGCAAAAATTTATGTTAATGAATTAAACAAAAAAGCAAATTTTTATGGAAAAGAAAATATTAAATTAAATAAAGTTGATGATTATATTCAAATTTGTGAAGGAGATGCTAAAGATTTACCAAAAAAATTAAATCAAAAATTTGATATTATTCTAATGCCTCGTCCTAATTTGGAAGAAACTTTTTTGGATATTTGTTTAAAGTTATCCAAAAAGGGTACAAAAGTATTTTATCATGGATTTGGTAAAAAAGAAGAGGTTATTAATGAAATTGAAAAAAAATTAAAGGGAAAATATCAAAACTTTGTAATAAGAAAAGCAGGAGATATTGCACCTTATAAATATAGGTGGCAAGTTAATTTTAGTATCAAATAATTAATTTGAATTATGTAAGTATTCATGAATTGCATAAGCTGCAGTTGCTCCTTGTGCTGACGAAGTTATTAATTGTTTTAATGGTTCATCAGTAATATCTCCAGCAGCATAAATTCCCGGAAGATTTGTTTGCATTTTTTTGTTTACTTTGATATAGCCGTCTTCATTACAATGAACTCCTAATTCTTTTGCTAAATTTGAAGAGGGTATAGAACCAATCTCAATAAAAATTCCATTAGTTTTTATTATTTGTTCTTCTCCTTTTTGTGTTTTAATCTTTATTGCTTCAACATTTTTATCCCCAATTATTTCTAAAGGAACTGAATTATAAATAACTTTAATATTTTCTTTTAAGTCTATTTTATTTAAATAAATAGCTTCACATCTTAATTTTTGTTTTCTATAAAGAACAGTTACATTATTTGCAATTTCAGATAAATAAAGTGCTGCTTTTGCAGCAGTATCATTACCCCCAATAATGATAGCATCTTTATTTTTGTAAAACATTCCATCACAAGTAACACAATAACTAACTCCTCTCCCAATTAATTCATTCTCTTTTGGAATGTTTAATTTTTTGTGTAAAGATCCATTTGCAAAAATAACTGTCTTAGAATTAAAAATATTTTTTTCTGTGAAAACAGAATAGAAATCTTTATTTTTTTCGACTTTCTTAACTTCTTCTAGAATAAATTCTGTTCCATATTCTTTTGCATGATTTTGTATATTTATGCTCAATTCCATACCAGAAATACTACTAATTCCTGGCCAATTTTCAATAATACCAGATTCTAAAGCACAACCTCCACCTGAGCTTAATACCAATGTTTTTCTGGCATATCTACTTAAGTATAAAGCAGCAGTACTACCTGCAGGTCCAGAACCAATTATAATTACATCATAAATTTTATCCATTAAAACTTAAAATTGCAGTACTTTAAATATATTTGTTAAAACTGTAATAAATTAGAAAAAAATGAGGATATTTCTTTTTAGAACACTCTTAGTATTATATACATCTAAATACAATATTATTTAAAAATATTCAAGACCAATTTAATATATGATTGAAAAAAAATGTGTTTTATGTGGTATAACAGAAAGAGAAACAACTTTGTATGAAGGTATTTATGATAGAGAAATGATTTTTGTTTGTCAAAATTGTGCTAGAGAAGAGAGAATTCCTGTGATTAAAAAACCTTCAATAGAACAATTAAAAGATGCAAATAAATTTTATTCTGTTAGGGAAAGAATGGAAAAAATGTCAGGTATGAGAAGAATTAGAACAAATATTGGAGAAGACCAACAAATTGTTTTAAGAAATTTAACAAAATTAAGAATGCCTGAACCTAAACAAAAACATGAAGAGGTTGAAGATAATTATTATTGGGAAATAAATATGGCTAGAAGAAGAAGAAAAATGACTACAAACCAACTTGCAAAAGAGACAGGAATTTCACTGGAAATTATTGAAAATCTAGAAAAAGGTAAACTTCCATTAGAGTTTAAAGAGATATTATCAAAACTAGAAGGATATTTTAATATTAAATTATTAAAACATCATGATCCAAAAGTTAATTTTTTTATGAAAGAAAATGAAAATAAAATTTTAGAAGATGTAAAACAAAAAATTAAAGAAGATAGAGAAGAAGTATTTAAGAAAAGAAAAAGAAAAATATTAAGAAAGATTGAAAATTCTGAAATTGATTTTTCAAAACAAGAAAATTTAGAAAATATTACTTTAAATGATTTAATTGAAATTAAAAGAAGAAAAGAAAAAGAAGAACAAAAAAAGAAATATGAATCACAAAGAAAAGAATTATTTGGAGAAGATTTAGAATTAGATGAAAATTAATTTCTTTTAACCAAGATATCTTATTCTTCCTGGACGAGGTTCATAAATTACACCTTCTTCTAAAAGTCTTTTTATTTCATTATTGATTTTTTCAGGATTTGATTCTGTATTTAATATTATAGTATCTACATCAATACCGCCTTCAACTTCTGCATCTTTAATTTTATTTAAAATAATATCTTTTAATTCATTTTTATTTGCTAAATCAGGATAATTTTCTTTTTCTTTTTGTAATTCTATTTTTCTAACTAAAAGCCAACGAGGATCTGTTTTTTTAATAATTTCTGGTAAGATATAAATTTCAGAGTTCCATTCTCTAACATTTCCAACAATTTGTAAAGTATCTCCTTGTAAAACATCTTTAATCAAATTTAAATCATCTCCAAAGACTTTTATTTGAATTTGACCAGAAGCATCATCTACTGTTAAAGTACCAAATTTTTTTTCATTTTCACTTAAAAATTTATCAATACAATTTGCTAAAAGGTTCACTCTAACTATTTTTTTATCTTGAAATTCTAAGTGTATAAATTTCCCATCAAGTATAAAAGGTTTTGATTTTAATAAATCTCCAATTTTAATTTTATAAGCTACATTTCTTTTTCTAGATTCAGTATTTATTGCTTCCATTTTAAACAAAAGAAAGAAGTGTTTAAAAGAATTATTGAAATAGAGTTTATTTAGTTAAACTTTAAAAAGTAATTTTGTTTATAAATAAAATGAATAAAAGAGGGTTATCACCTATTATTGCAACAGCTATGCTTATTACATTAACACTTGTTTTAGCTTCAATTGTTTTTTTATGGGCTCGTGGTTTTATTAGTGAACAAATTCAAAAATTTGGACAACCTGTTGAGCGACAATGTGATAATATAGAATGGCAAATAAGCTATCATTCTTCAAGTCCAGCAAATGCAAGATATTTTGATATTTCAAATTATGGTAATATAAATATAAATAGTGTTAATCTAAAGATTATTTCTGAGAATAATGAAAAATCAGAAAATTATAAGCTAAAATTGAATAGTGGAGAAGCAGATTCTCTAATTTTAGACACTATTATAGAAGGAAAAGAAGCAGAAAAGGTTATTTTTTATCCTGTTTTGTTAGGAAGTACTAGTGATGGAACAAGCAAAGGCTTTCCATGCGAGAATCAAGGAAAAGTTATTAATTTTATTTAAATAAAATCTTTAAAAACTTATTTTATCATTTACATTTAGGAGAAAAAATGTTATCTAAAGATAAAATTAATGAATTAAGAGAATTATTAGAAAAAACACAGAATCCTTTGTTTTTTTTTGATAATGATAGTGATGGATTATGTTCATTCATAATTTTACAAAGAGCTTTAAATAAAGGTAAGGGGATTCCAATTAAGAGTTATCCTGATTTGTCTGAGAAATATGTTAAGAAGGTTCAAGAATTAAATCCAGACTCAATAATTATTTTAGATAAAGCAGATGTAAATCATAAATTTATAGAAAGTGTGTCTCAACAAAATATTCCAATTATTTGGATTGACCATCATAAATCTAATACTTTAGATGAATATATTTCTAAAACCCATTATTTTAATACATACCCTGAAGCTGAACCAGTAACTTATATTGCTCAGAAGATATATAACAGAAGTCAAGATAGATTCTTTGCAATGATTGGATGTATTTTTGATGTTTATATTCCTGATTTTGCTAAAGAATTTGAGAAACAATATCCAGAATTATTTAATTCAAAATTAGATGCATTTGATGCTTTGCATTTAACAGAAATAGGTAAATTTTCTTTAATGTTAAACTTTGGTTTAATGAATACCACAACAAATGTTGTAAAATTAATTAAATATCTTGAAAGAATAAATTCTCCTTATGATTTATTGGAAGAAAATTATTATACAAAAGAATTTCATAAAAGATATAATGAATTAAATAAAGAATTAACTAAATTAATTAATAAAGCAAAAATAAAGAATAAAGATGAAAAAATACTTTTTTTTAGTTATGAAGGTCAAAATTCTATGTCCGGATTACTTGCAAATAAATTATATTTTTTGAATAAAGATAAATTAATTATTGTAGCATATAAAAAACCAGATAAAATAAATTTGTCTATTCGAGGAGAAAATGCTCTTAAATTCACAAAAAAAATGTTGGAAAAAATAGAAGGTTCTAGTGGTGGAGGGCATGAAAATGCAACTGGAGCTATGATTCCTATAACTCAATATGAAAAATTATTAGAATTAATAAAAGATTAAAACGCCCGCACCCCGAATCGAACGGGGATGCCCAAGGGGCCCGGTTTTCTAGACCGGTGCAATACCATTATGCGATGCGGGCTTAATATACAAACAGATAAAATAGTTTTTAAATTTATTTCATTAATTCATTTGTTATATGGTTCTGGTGGGATACGAACCCATTGTTCAAACTTTACTCTAAACAAATTTTAAGAAATAAGAAGTTAAGAGCAAAGATTTTCAACCTCCGCTGCTACGGTCGTGGGGGAAAATGGCTCTGGTGGGATACGAACCCACGACCTCCGCCTCATGAGAGCGGCGCTCTAACCAACTGAGCTACAGAGCCTTGATATAATTTAAGAAGAATAAATATTTAAAAGTCTTGTTGTTAAGGAAATTTACTTTTGTGGAATTATGTGTATATGAAAATGGTTAATTGTTTGTCCTGCAGAAGGATAGTTATTTTGAATTATTTTAATGCCTGTTGCTAAGTTTTGTTTGATAAGGTTTAAACTTTGTTTTTGTATTATATTTAATATTTTATTTGGATATTCTTGTGGTAAATCAAAAATTGTTTGAAAATGTGTTTTTGGAATTAAAAGGCAATGTCCTTTAGAGATTGGATTAATATCATTAATAATTATAAAGTTTTTATCTTCATAGAGAAAATCAGATTTTATTTCTTTATTAATTATTTTACAAAAGATACAATCATTCATAAATGTTATAAATAATTAAAAATTATAAACTTAACTAATAAATTTAAGAAATCCATCTATTATTCTTCCAAAAAGAGTAATTCCATAATCTGAAATAACAATTCTTTCAGTACAACCAGGACAACTCCCACCACAATCTATTTCAGTTTCATCCCCATTTTTTATTCCATCAAAACAATGATCACAATATCTTTTTGTTTGTTTGTTTGATAAATCTATATTTAAGAAAGGTTCGTTTAAACTTCCTTTTTCAATAGAAGCAATTAATTCATTATTTAATTTATTATAAATTCCTATATATTCTCTACCACACTTTGTATAAGGTTGAGAAAACACATCCATTACAAGAGAACAATTTTTTTGTTCAATTGTTGGATTTAAACATTTATTTGTATCAATACATGTTCTTGTTTGAATTCCATTATAAGAATATTCATTATTTGATAAAGTTAAAAAATCATAATTTACATTACACATAGACCAATTTGTGCATTGGATTTTAGGAATACATTCTTTATTACAAGGAATCTTTTGAGGTCTGTTTATTTCTGTACCACAATTATTTTCATCAATACATGTAGGAGTACTAAATCCATCTACACATTTGCTCCAAGTACAAATCCATTTTTCAGTACAAGATTGGTTACATTGTCTAATTCTTGAAGGTACATTTATTCTAAAAGAACAATTTTTTTCATCAACACATTCTCTTCTTTGAGAACCATCAATACATTCTCCCCATTCTTCACATACCCAATTTGGTTCACAAATTGATTCCCAAACTTTTTCAAAATTAACAAAGCCACTATCAAGATTATCTGAAGGATTAGAATTTTCTAAATCTGAGAAGTCATTTAAAGAAACATTATTTATTAAATTTAAAGTGATATTTCTCTCACCACTCGAAAGTTCTGCAGGACAATAATTTAAAGAAAAATATCTTGGACTTGAACAAGAATTTATATTTTCAGAAATTAAAAATAATTTTAATGTTAAAGGATTTCTTTTTGCTGAAATTTTTAAAGAACTTGATTGTCCTATTCTAGGTAAATTTTTTATTGAATAACTTTTGTCGAAAAAGTCAAAAAATTGAATATCTATTTGGTTTACATTATAAGAAGTATCTAGTGTTTTTAACTCAAAAAAAATGTTCCCAGAAAAGGCGTCGTAACAAGCATCATATTCAAATAAGTCCATATTATTTATATCAATACAAGTTTTTATTTCACTTTTTTCTTTATAAGAATAATAAATGAAAAAAATATTTATCAATAAGAAAAATAATATTGATATAAGAATAATTAATAAAGTTTTTTTCTTCATTTTAATTTTTTAATTTTCTTTTTTTTCTTTTTAATTCTTTTAAATATTCTTTACCTTTTTTAGGATGAACATTAATGTCTTCATACCAGGTTTTATTATTCATAGGAGAAGTTTTGTTATCTTTAATATTTATTTTTTTTATGGGAATTTTCTTTTGATCTTTTTTTAATAATGTTTTTTGTAACTTTTCTTGTTCTTTTATTTTTTTCTGAGTTTCCTTTAATAAAATAGTATTCTTTTTTTCATGTTTATTTAATTCATATTGTTTTTTTTCTAATTCTTTTAATAATGATTGTTGTTGTTTTGTTAATTGATATTTTTTTAATTTTAAGAGTTCATTTATCTGTTGTTCTATTTCTGCTGCTTGCATCATTGGGGTTAATTCTTCGGTTAAATTTTTTTTGTTAGAAACAGAATCTAATGTTTTTTTTATTTTGGGAGGTATTTCTTTTTTATCAAATATTTTTTTACTTCTTGTAGAAAAGTCAATTAAATGAATCAATTTTGTTTTTAATTCTTCTATATCAGAATATCTTACTTCATTTGTGGAATAATATAATTCAAACATTTTTTGGCAAATATCTTCATATTTTGTTAATTTTTTTTCTTTAAAATAATCTACTAAAGAAGAATAACTCATTGTTTCTTCTAAATTAAAATCTTCTTTAAGATATTTTTTTAAATAATCATTAATAATTGATAAACGTTCAACTGAAGATTCTTTAGAATTTATCTCTTTAATTATATCTTCTGTTTTACTCTTTACATAACTATCTAATTCAATAGATTCTTTTTTTTTCGTAACTTTTTTATCTGTTAAAATAAGAACTATTCCGATTATTATTGAAATAATTACTAAACTTAAAAGTAAAAGAATTCTAGGATCAGAAAATAAAGAATTTGATATAAACCACCTCATGAAAAATTTAATTTAAGGAGATATAAAAACATTACTCTAATACTAATTTTGAATAAACTAAATATTTAAAAAGGATAATTGTAAGAATAAGTTATGGTAAACACAATTGAGAGACCCTTGGATCTTTTGAATTCTGCAAAAGGCAAGGAAATCTTGGTGCAATTAAAATCTGGCAAGCAATTTGTTGGAGCTTTAATAGCATTTGATATACACATTAATGTGGTATTAGAAAATGCTAAAGAGATAGAAAATGGTGAACAAACAAGAAGTTATGGATTAACATTCTTGAGAGGAGACACTATTGTATTTATTTCACCAAATGCATCCAGTTAAATTTAGCGATTTGCCCTTGATTTTTCGCAAAAAGGCATGAATTTCTAAAGAATTATTTTATTTAGATGTTTCTATATTTCAAAAGAATCAAGATCATTAACAACAATTGAATTTTTAAAAATTTCTTTTGCTTGTTTTTCAATTTGTTTTGGAATATCAGAATATCTCTGAGATAGATGAAATAATAACAAAGTTTTAGATTTTGATTCTTTAGCAATGTTTGCAGCATCATGACTTGTTAAATGAAAAAATTCCTTGGCTTGATTTTGGTCGTCAGAAGAATAAGTTGATTCAGATATTAAAATATTTGAGTTTAAAGAAAACTTAATTAATTCTCTAAAAAAAGCTGTATCTGAAATATAAGTTATTTTTTTAGAAGGTTCATTATAAATTAATTTTTTTCCATCTATTTTTTTATTTTTATATTCTATTATATTCCCTTTTGCTAATTCTCCAATAAGAGGAGAATTCTCTAAATTTAATTTTTTTAACTTTTCTTTATCTATTCTAGTTCTTTCTTTTAAAATAAATGAATATGCTAAAGAATTTGTATTGTGCTTTGTTTGTATTGATTCTATTTTAAACTCTTGTGTTTCTAAAACAGTTTTTTCTTTTACTTCAATTATTTTTATTTTGAAATTTTCATTTAATGATGTTTGTAAATAAGAATTTAAAAAAAAATCAAAGAGATTTTTCATTTTTTGTTTTGTTCCAAGAGGTCCATAAATTTCTAATACATTGTTGTAACCATTCAAAGCTAAAGTTTGCAATAAACCTGGTAAGCCTAAAATATGGTCCCCATGCCAATGAGAAATAAAAATTTTAGTTAATTTACAAGGATTTAATTTTGCTTTTCTAAATTGTCTTTGTGTTCCTTCTCCACAATCAAATAAGAGATTTTGTTCTTTATATTGTAATAGAATAGAGGGATGATTTCTTGATTTTGTTGGTACAGCTGAAGAAGTTCCTAAAAATGTTAATTTTATTTTATCGGCCATAAATATGTTATGAAAAGTATGTTTTTATTTGTTTTTGAAAAAAGCGGGCGCTGGGAATTGCACCCAGGATCAATGGGTTGCAGCCATTTGCCTTACTGCTTGGCTACGCCCGCAATAAATAAAAGAGAAATTGATTCTTTTTAAGGTTTTAGTGAATAAAAAAGATTTAAGAAATAAGAAATATCTAATAGAGATTTATTTATGTATAAAATGTCTAAATCTAAAAATTATGATAGAAAATAGTTTAATTAAATCTACTACTTTGAACACATATTTAAAAAATGCACTTGAGAAGAATTTGCCTGTACTTTAAAATGCTTGGATTCTTATAAAGTGAAAAGAATCAGAATAAAAATCTAAAGATTTTAATTAAACCTACGACCAGGCCGCATGTACAAAAAACGCACCTGACAGGATTTGAACCTGCGACCCCTGGCTTAGAAGGCCAGTGCTCTATCCAAACTGAGCTACAGGTGCATTATAATATTAAAATAATTATATGAGTTTAAAAGATTTTGGTGTTGATTAAATTAATAAATATTTGATCTTTTTTAATTCGATGATAAGATGTGATTGGGCTGATTTAAATGAAGAATTATATGTCAAGTATCATGATGAAGAATGGGGTGTTTGTATTCATGATGATAAAAAACTTTTTGAGTTGTTGATTTTAGAGGGGATGCAAGCAGGTTTATCTTGGATTACTATTTTAAAGAAAAGAGAAGCTTATAGAGAAGTTTTAGATTCTTTTAATTATAAAAAGATTATAAAATATAATGAAACTAAAATAAAAGAATTATTGAATGATAAAAGAATTATTAGAAATAAATTAAAAATTAAATCAATTATTAATAATGCAAAAGTTTTTATGAAAATACAAAAGGAATTTGGAAGTTTTGATAACTATATTTGGGGTTTTGTAAATTATAAACAAATTCAGAATAATTTTAATCATATAAAAGAAATTCCTGCAAAAACATTATTATCTGAAAAAATTTCGAGAAATCTAAAGCAAAGAGGAATGAATTTTGTTGGTCCGACAATTATTTATTCTTATATGCAAGCAATTGGTTTAGTAAATGACCATATAAAAAAATGTTTTAGATATAATGAGTTGAAAAATAAAAAATATTAAACTTATTCTTTGTCTTCGTTATTTGGTAAGATTATTTTTCCGCCAGCTTTTTCCATTTTTTCTATTGCTGAAGATGTTGCAGATTTTGCAATTATTTCTGCTTTAAAACCAGAACCATTACCTAATATTTTATAATCTTTTAATTCAATTTGTTTTGTTTTTTTATTAAAGAAATTATTTTGAATATCTATTAAATTTATTCTTTTTGTTTTATCTTTTTTTGTTGATCTTGAAGTATATCCTTGCTTTCCAAAATATTTACCATTTTTATCTAAAGATCTTGCTACTTGTTTTTTATGATCTGCTTTTTTACCTGTTCCAGCCATACCAAAACCACCTTTATTTCCATGACCTTTATGTTTTTGTCTAAAACCCCAACCAAAGGTTCTAGAACCTCTTATTCTTGTAGTTTTTTTTCTTTTATGTACTTTCATAACATCCTCTCCAATAATTTATCTATCTCTTTATTTCTCCCTAAAATTCCTTTAGGATATGCTAATTTTGAAGACTTCTTTAGTCCACCTCTTGGAGGATGCAAAAAGAATACATCTTTACCTTTATCTCTTTTTTCTTTTAATTCTTTAACTAAATCTTCATTTATTTCACCAAAAGTAACAAATTCTTTTATTGAATTAACCATTCCCATTCTTACTTTATCTTTTTTGTCTATTAGGATACAACTATATTTTTTACCTAATCTTAGTCTTTCAAAAGTATTAATTACTCTATTCTCTAATTTACATTGTCCAGCAATTCTTATTACAGCTATCATTTTAAAATTCTAATTGATTTAATTTATTTAAAGCTTTCATACATGCTTTTGCAGTATTAAATGTTGTTCTTACTTTTCCTGAAGATTTTGAATAAATATCTTTTATCCCTGCTGCTTTCATTATTTTTTTAATCTCATTACTTACTACTAAACCTGTTCCTTGAGGTGCAGGAATTAATTTTATTTTTACAGAAGAACATTTTCCTTCAATTGAAATTGGAATTGAATGAGGATCATTACAAGAACAATCATAACTTGCACAACCTCTTGGAATTTTAATTAAGTTTAATTTTGCTTTTCTTAATGCTTTTTCTTTTGCAGGGAGAGTCTCAGAAGCTCTACCATAACCAATACCTACATGACCATTTCCATCCCCTACAACAGCCATAACTCCAAATGTTAATGATGTTCCTTCTTTACTAACTTTTTGAGTTTGTCTAAATGCTCTTCTTTTTCCACCACCAAATTTACCTTTTGCTTGTCCCACAAATAAGACATCTTTAATTAAATTTGGAATTAATATATCTACAATTTCAGGTTCTAATATTTTTCTTCCTTTATCAAATATTTCATTAATATTTTTAATCTTACCAGTTCTTACTTCTTTACCTAATAATGTTTTTGGAACCCAACTTTCAATTTTTTCAATTTCTTCTCTATTATATCTTTGTTGTCTTGCTTTTTCTTCTGGATTTAATCTTCCTTCTTCTTCTTTAAACCTTTCATCAGCTAATTTTGAAATAACATCATCTTGTTTTTTTTCTTTTTCTTCTACTATTTTTTCCATTTCTTCTAATTGTTTTTCATGTTCTTCTTCTTTATTCATTTTTTAGCTCCTATTTTTAATTTAACTTCTTTAATCATTTTTTGAATTTCTTGTTTTTGATGTTCTCCATTTAATCTTTCTAAACTAGGAAAAATTTCTTCTCCATGAGGTATTTTTAATTTCCCATCTATTAATCCCTTTAATGAGGCATAAAATCTATTTCCATTAATTAATTTATTCATACCAAAATCCATAATATAATCTTTTTTAGAATCAACTTGACTTGCAAATAATAATCCTGTTAAATAACAAGCAGAAATTGATTTTAATGAACCTATAAATTTTTTATCCCAACCATAATTCAATAAATCTTTTGATGATATTGTTTTAATAACTTTATCTTGAGCATTTACACTTTCAATTGATTGAATTATAATATAATTATTTGTCATTCTTACAGCTATTCTCGTTTTATTAGACTTTAATAGAACTAATCTACTTTTATAATCTGTTTTACTTTCTCTTCTTCTTCTTTTTGATATTCTTAATCTACTCATTTTGTTTTCTCTCCAAAGTTTCTTTTAAATGTCTTTTACTTTTGAATCTTTTTGCTCTTATTTGTTTACGAGTATTATGATAAACTTCTTTGTCTATTTTTCCTGTTTTTAATAAATATCTTAAAAAAACTCTTAATTTTCTAGTTAAGATTACATACTCTTGTTTTGTAGTGTTAACTTTCTTTTTAATTTTTCCTGTTTTTCTTCTATTTTTTCTTTTAACAATTTTTTTTCTACCTTTAACTTCTTTAATTTGAATTGCACCAGCATTATATAAATCTAATATATCTTGTCTAGTAATAGCTTCTTTTATTTCTTTTAAATTTTCTTGAACAAAGTAAACTTTATTTTTTCCTACATTCAATACTTTTGCAGCTAATTCTTTTTTATTTGCTAAGTTCATTTTTCTTTTCCTTTGGTTTATTTAATATTATCAATCCTTTTTTATTTGATTCTTCAATTAATTGAATCTTTTTCTTTTTTCCAATATTTGCTAATATTATTTCTTGACCTTTTTTTAAACTATTTAATTGTGTTAAATTTTCAACTTTAATAATTTGAGGTATTAAAGCTTTATTTTGACCATATCCAATTCTTGGTCTTTTTGGATGACCTTTATGTCCTAATCTTATTTTATTGTGTCTTCCTTTAGCTGCTCTCCATTTTCTATTCTTTTTAACAGTTTTACCAAATTTTATTTTTTTATGCCAATCTGTTCTTAAAAATGTTGGTTTTTTCTTTTTAGAAACTACTTTTTCTTCCATTAAATCTTCCTCCCACATTTTTCAGTTATATAAATCCCATCTTGAAATATTCTTCTATCTCTATTTGTAATTTTTGTTGCTTTTTCTAAATTAGCTGCAGTTTGTCCAGCAGATTCAATATTATCTGATGTAACTGTAATTTGATTTGCATTAATTTTAACATCAACATTTGGTAATATCTTAGCAAATCTTTCTTTTTTCTCACCTAAAAGAGACTTTATTATTACTTTATTCCCTTCTAATTTTACACTCATAGGGAAGTGGTTATTACAAATTTCTAATTGATATATAAAAGGTTCTTGTAATCCTTTAATCATATTATTAATATGAGCCCAAGTAGTTCCAATTACTTTAGATTCTCTTCTAGAAGAGTTTTCACAAGAAATTTTAATTTTATTTTCTAATGACTCTAATTTTATTTTTCTTAATTTAAATTCTTTTTTAACTTGTTTATTATTACCACTAATAGTAAGAATATTTTTTTCTAGTTTTGATTGAAATCCTTGAGGTAATTCTATTGTTCTTTGTAAATTTTTTTTCATTTTAATAAAAGTAAGCAATTATACTTCCTCCTATTTTTTGATTTATTGCATCAATATGAGAAATTAAACCTTTATTTGTTGAAATTACTAATACACCAAAATTTCTTGAAGGTAAAAATCTTCTAAGATATTTTTCAATTTCACCAGTTTTAACATAATATCTTGGTTTTACTGAATGACATTTATTTAATTTTAAAATTTTAACATCAACATTTCCTGTTTCTTTATTTATTTCATAATTAATATGACCTAAATTTTTCATCATTTCAAATACATTTAACAATAATTTTGAGTGTCTTGAAATACTCAAGCTTCTTTTCTCTACCATTTTCGCATTCATTATTTGATTTAATCCATCTGAAACTATATCTTGACTCATTTTTTATCTCCTAACTATATTTTTTAAAACCTAATTCTGTTGCTAATTCTCTAAAACAGTGTCGGCATAAATTTAGATTATATTGTGATATATGAGAACCAAATTTTCCACATACTTCACATTTTTTATTTGCAATTCCAAAAGCTCTTTGTTTTGGTTTATTATGTTTTAAATACTTCTTTAATACCGCAGGTTTGTTTTTTAATTGTTTGGTTATTTTTCTCCAATCACTTGTTGTCATTTTGTTTTTTCCTCCGGATTATTTTTGTTTGAAAGTTATCTTCTAAATATTTTATAATTTCTTCTTTATCTACATCTAGTCTTCTTGGTTTTCCTTTTTTAACTTTTTTTATTCCAGAATATTTTCCTGGCCTAGAAAAAACAACTGTTACTTCCAAGCCCATAATACCTACTTCTCGAATATATTCCATACCAGGAATCTCAATATATTCTGGTATTCCAAAACTAAAAAAGTTCTTTTGAATTTGTTTTTCTAATAAAGTATTTTCCCTTGCTATAAGTAATTTTTTTAATAAATTAAAAGCTTCTTCACGTCTTAAGGTAACTTTTGTCCCAACTTCTAAACCTGGTCTTACTTGCCAAGTTGGAATTCTTTTTGTTGCTTTAACTTTTATTGGTTTTTTGTTTGTAATGTTTTCTAATAAGATAACACCTTTATCTAATTTTTCTCCAGTTCCACCTATATTCAAAACAACTTTTTCTAATTTAAAATTCATTTTTTTATGTTCCATTTTAATTTACTACTAAAAATGTTTTAAAAGGAAGTAAAACTTCATTATCATTTTCTAATTTAATTTTATATTCAAAACCTCTCTTCATTTTTTCAACAGATAATATCTCACCTTTTTCACCAGCATGTTTACCACCAATTATTTCAACATTAGCTTTTGGTTTTAAAGATAATATTTTTTCTATTTTATTCTCTTTTGTATTAAATACAACTGAATCCCCAACCTTGAATTCTTTATTATAAATTAAATTTGTTCCATCTTCTAAATTCATTTGAATGTTCTTTTTAGATAAAACTTTTTTACCAATTATTTTTGTTGTTTTAAATTCTGATTGTTTAGCATCAATTTCATTTAAAACATATTTTTTATTTACGATTTCAAGACGATAATATTTATTTAATTTAGATAAATTAATAGTATCAAATGCAAAAACAGGAAATTTTTCATCTTTTCTTATTTTATTATTGATTAAAACATTGCCGTTACTTACTATGTATTTTACTTCTTTTCTAGTATTAGCTATTTTTAATAAATCTCTTAATATCGCAAGGATAGTAATAGACTTATTTTTTGAATGAGAAGGATTTGCAATAAATCTTTGTCTTCTTCCTTTTCTTGGTATTGGCCAAGTGTTTGGCATTTGTGTTCTTTTTGTATGCATTTTATTTTTTATCCTCCTTATTATTCTCTGTTTTTAATGAATCTTTCTTTTTTGTTTCTTCTTGAGTTGATGTTTTTTTATTTAAGTGTTTAAATCTTTTTTTATCTGAATCTTCTAATTTAATAATTTTTATTTTTGAAGGATGAAACCAAACAGGAACTTTTTCTCCATCTTTTTTAGTAATATTTAATCCTTCAATTTGAACTCTTTGATTATTTACATCCACTAAGGTTACTTTTCCTTGT
>Ga0334896_1000624_pt1 | contig 38790 bp, 48 predicted proteins | sample GraSluR3_MG_8_FD_207734 | JGI IMG/M metagenome (GOLD analysis project Ga0334896, IMG submission 207734) | Sludge microbial communities from methane-producing bioreactor in Wageningen University, Netherlands - Granular Sludge_27_06-R3 | ecosystem: Engineered > Bioreactor > Anaerobic >... | reverse complement strand
TTGAGCTTTCCTTGTTTCTCCTTCCTGTAAAAATCCGACAAAACTGAAGGAGAAACTTCGCGAGTTATTTCGAGTTTTATGTTTACCATAACTATAGTTGTTCATATATTTATGTCTTATACTATAGTATAGTCGGTATGCTTCTTGAAACTGATCCAATGGTGGCCGTGATGGGAATAGGACTTCTTACTGAGGGATTGAACAGACTGTACGTAGATGATAAGTCCATTGACCTCCAACGTAAATATAGTTAAGACTAATCTCAGCAGGAGCAAACTAATGAAGTGTGCCTCAATGCAATTTTTATTTTTGAATTAAATTCTTTTGGTGACTTGAAACGCTCGATAGATAAGTATTCTTTTAGCTTAGATAATTATGAATGCAAAAGAAATAATTTCCAAAAATTGCGGCCTTGAATCCGGACACAATCTGTGCGCGGGCTGCGGCGTCCCTCTGGTAGTCAAACAAGTCCTTGCGGCCGCCGGAGAAAATGTGGTTGTCGCTAACGCCACCGGATGCCTTGAAGTCGCAACAACACCTTTTCCTTACACTTCCTGGAAAGTCCCTTGGATCCACAACGCTTTTGAGAATGTTGGGGCAACAATTTCCGGAGTTGAAACCGCCTACAAAGCCCTGAAAAATAAGGGCAAAATCAAAAAAGACCTGAAATTCCTCGCTTTTGGCGGAGACGGAGGAATGTATGATATCGGCCTTCAGTCTCTTTCCGGAGCTCTTGAGAGGGGCCACGACTGCGTCTATGTTGTTTATGATAATGAAGCCTACCAGAACACAGGGAGCCAAAGAAGCTCGGCGACACCATTAGGCGCCCACTCTACGACTACCCCTGCAGGCGAAGTGATTCAAGGAAAGGATATCCCAAAAAAAGACCTCACAAAAATCGCCATTGCCCATGGGATACCTTATGTGGCGCAAACCGCAGTCCATGCTTACGCAGACATTACAACTAAAGTAAAGAGGGCATTTGAAAACACCCCTGCGGTGCTTGTTGTCCTCCAGCCCTGCCCCACAAACTGGAAATTTGACACAAGCCAGACCATTGAAATCTCAAAAATGGCGGTGGAGTCAAAATTCTGGCCTATTTATGAATACCACAACGGAAAATACACTATAAGCCACAAACCCAAAAAAGATGTCCCGATTGAGGAATTCCTTAAAGTTCAGGGACGCTTCAAACACCTTCTCAAGCCCGAAAACAAAGGCATTATCCGCCAAATACAGGGAAATATAGACAAAAACTGGAAAAGCCTCCTAAATCTTGAGAAATTCAGCCAAAACGGACAGGCCTAGGGGAGGCTCAACTAATTAAAATTTATGCAGGCTAATTATGGCGGAGAAGGTTAAGGAATTGCCGGCGAAATGCAGGAGGTGCGGCTGCACCACAGGAGTGATATCTAAATACAGCCTTCTTTACTGCCGACATTGCTTCAGGGATGTTGCCCGAAGGCTTGGGTTTAAAAAGTATAATTAAGCCTTATTTGCAATTTTAGCTGATTTTTCGGCAAATTCCGGAAAACTTATCTAATCACAGGATAAATATAATTTATAAAACCAATGACAACCATTACCGTCCCAAATTTCTTCTTGGGAATAAAACTTTCCGCCATGAATTTTCTGCCGCCAAGTTCATATCTTTCAGAAAACCCATTGCAGTATATTTCATTCAGGCTCGACCTTAGCTGTTTTTCTGCGGCGCCTGCAGTCAACTCCCCATTATACTCGCAAACAAGGCCGCCGTACTTCTTATAGGTTTTCCTGTCAAAAAGCCAGCCAAAAATTATTGCTGCCGTTGCCCTTTTTCCTTTCGGGGCAGTTGAAACGGCGGATATGGTCTCCATTACAGAGCCGTGGACAAAGCTTTTTGGCATAGGCACCTCTTGAGCAATTCCCGGAAGGATAGAAGAGTAATTCATGATGTTGCACATCTCTATTCCCGCATCTTTAAGTGCCATATGATAAGATCCTGCATGAACCGTTATGTCGCTTTCTCCCCTGCCGCTCGTAATAAAGAAATCCTTTGGTATCCGACAGCCAATTAGTTTTGCGCTTAGTTGCGACTTATGTTCATTGCCGGTATTCATACCAGCGTCAAAATTTTTCCGGGCCATCTTTATCGCAACATAAAAGTATGATTATGCATAAATTGATTTAAGCTTAAAATCGGGGCTTCCTTGCCAAAGGAGCCTTCTACAGGGCATTTCCCAAAAGTGCCCTTACCGCATTTTCCCGGCTTCCCACTCTTTGCCTTTGCCTTTTGGAACAACCTGGCTGCCCAAAAACCCGTGCTGTTCTTCAGGAATCTGCAAAAGCCCCCTTATAGGGTCCATTGCATGCTGGATAATTTCAGACTCCTGCATCTTGTAGCTTCCTGTGTCAAAGCCATAGAAATCCAAATGCTCCTCTTTAATCAAATCTTCCGGGGTAACCTCTTTTCTAAGATACTCAACAACTTTTTTTAGGGCCAATGTTGATTGGTCAACCGGGTCGCCCCCAACGCCGCCGGCGCGCTCAAAAATTATAAACCTATCCTGACTCTCATCAAAGCCCTTTTTCCTTAAGGCAAAAATCCATCGGTAAAGCCACTCCTGCTGTTCCGAACCCAAATATATCGGGGCGTGCGCAGGGTTTAGCGGTGTAGGCCAGCCCACATGAAGAACCCTAACATAATTCGCATCCCCCGCGCACATCTCATCTATGAAGCCTTGAGGGTCGCTTTTTTTGTCAGTAGGCTCTTTTAGAGGCTTTATTCCTGCGCCAAGGCAGTGCTCAAAATCTATTGCAACCCCAAAATTCCTTGACCGCACATGCTTTGACAATTTTACCATATGCTTTGGGTTAACAAGCCTAAACAAGTCCTCCATCCCCGAAAATATGGTTGCGGTCTCTATCACAAATATAATGCCTTCCCTTCCATCCTCGCCTTCCAAAATAGGCTTTGGGTCAGATACCCCCTCAGGGCATTTTCCCGGGCAGGTTTCTGGGTGAAAATGCCCCCAGATATATTTTGAGGAAACTGCAGGAACCCAGAGGTCAGTCTTATTCTTGACATCCTCAAATTTTTTGTCCCCCACTATATCAAGCCAGATAGGATCCCTTTTGTCAGACATCCATTTTGCAATAACCACATAGGCGAATCTTTCCGGGCCATAAGTCATAGTTGACTGTTTGAGGGAGGCTGTTATTTCCGACTTTGCGATATGCATGGCTCTTTGCGGTATTGCCTCCTTTTCTTTATCTTCTAATTCCTTTATTCTTTTCATTAATCGCTCTGTATATTCTTCTCTTATTTCCGGCGGGCTATTAGCCGCTACTTGTTTGCCTTCATTTGCCATTTCGGATCGTACATCCTGATCTGCCCTGAAAGATAGCTTATCCTTATCTATATTCTCAATAAGCTGTTTCTCAATATCCTCTGAATTCCCGCCAAGTCTCCTTCCAAGTATATGCGCTTCTTTTTGCCTAGTCACCCACTCAAATAAATTTTCGTTCTCTTCAAGGAATATATATAATGACCTGCCCCAAATATCCACAAGGCTTGTAGGCTGAAAGTTAGTCCCGAGTGTTGCATAAGGTGTTGTTTCTGAGGCGTGCTGAAGATGGTACTTTGCCCCTATTTTTGAGCTGTTCCTTAAATCCTTTACCAGCACCTGATGGGCCTTTAAATATTCCGTATCTATTGCAGAATCTAAAAACATGCCTCCTCCCTTTCCGCCGGTCGCAGTTGTTACTCCATGTATCCCAAACTGTATCTTAAGCTCATTTTTCATGCGCTCGATTTTTGTCTTTAGGTCAGGAGACATAAACTCATTGGACATCTCCAGGTCAATCTGAGTAAAATTAACCCCCTTAAATGCGCTGTAAAAGGCCTTATTTGCGAGGTCAATCATCCCAATTTTTTCCTGCGGCTGGGCCATGCTAAACATCCCTGAACTGACCCCAATTATATACTCGCCCTTGGGCTTTTCCATAATTTATCCAAAGAACATATATTACTCAAGATGTTCTTCCGATTCAGGCCGCCCCTTACCCAAACTTCGCGATTTCACAGTTAGCCTATCCGCAAACTGCCCTTATAATTTCCCCTTTTGAAATAATGACATCTATCCCTTCTTTTTTTAGCTTTCTTATAAGGACCTTGTCAAATGTCGCCACGCTGCATCTGCTCTTTTTTGCGGCCTCAACTATTGAGTCATCCGCAAACCGCTCTTTAGTCTCGATTATTTTTATCCCTTTTATAAGCTCGGAGAGTATTGGCTCTTTTTCGGATTTTGAAAGCCCGATAATCTCTTCAAACACGGGGCCTGTCAGGGCAAGCTCGCTTTTATGGTGAAAGATTGGCAGGCTCCTATACTCCAAAGCTACATTTGCGTCAATAATTATCATACCTTAATATGCGATAATTTTGTATATATGCGGTTTATCAAGCAGGTTGCATAAGGGAGCATTTATTTTGGAAGCATACCGGCTGAGCTGAACAAGTCCAGTGTGTTGAGATAACCTGCGGGCAAAAAACATCTTTGCATGCCTTATCCATTTTTGCATTCCAATATCCAACATAACCGTTATTTACTGCCGTATTGTTGCCCCCCTCATTGCATCCGCAGCATCCTCCCCTTACAAGGGCGCAATCGCTGTCAAGAATGCAATAGTAAAGATCCTCTTCCAAAACTTCACTCTGCTTTGGAATCAAAAATAAGAAGGCAATAAACAGGGCTATAAGGCCTATAATAAGGATTCCGTTAAACACAGCCTCATAAGTATTTTTTGGCTTTGTCGGATTTTTTTTATCCATAATCTATATATGGGCGCATATATATATCTTGTATCTGGCTTTCCTTCTCAGATATCTTGTATCGGGCTTTCCTTCTCAGATATCTTATCTCAATACTTTTGCCAAAACAGCTTTGAGGCGCATTAATTCCCTCGCTACAAAAACCGATACAGAAAAATAACTTATATTTTAAATTAAGTATACTCTTATTGGATTATAATTATGGCTGATGAAATTGAGCTGAAAGTTGGCGAATTAACAAACAGAGAGGAATACGGAAAGGGAATTGCCCGAATGGGAAATTCTTTCATGCAAAAAATAGGGGTGCGGGAAGGCGAATATATACAGATAGAAGGCAAAAAAAAGACCTATTCCATTGCTGTGCGTTCCTACCCTTCAGATATCGGGCTTGATATTTTAAGGATTGACGGAATTACCCGAAGAAATGCCCAAACCGGAGTTGGGGAAGGGATAAAAGCCAAGAAGGCCGGCCTAAGTGAAATGCAGAAAATCACTATTGCCCCGGCTCAGGAAGGGATGATGATTCATGTGGACCCGGCATATATGAAGCAAAACCTGATAAAAAGGCCTTTTATAAAGGGCGACCTTTTCCAGCCCACCCCTATTTCAAGGAGGAGGCGAATGGATTTTTTCGGGGATGATGAGCTGCCGGAATTATTTAAGTCAATGCTTTCTCCAAGCTTTAGCGGGCTGAGGCTTGACAATCTTTTTGGAGGGATGAAGTTTATTGTTGTAGACACTATTCCTAAAGAGGGGGGCTATATCGGAGAGCGGACTTCTGTTGAGGTGCTTTCAAAAGCAGTAGAAGTAAAAGAGGAAAAAATCCCCGAAGTGACTTACGAAAATATCGGCGGGCTTAGTGAGGAGATAAATGCGGTTAGGGAAGTGATTGAGCTTCCAATAAGGCACCCCGAGCTCTTCCAAAGGCTTGGCATAAAGCCGCCAAAGGGCGTTCTCATGCACGGGCCTCCGGGAACAGGAAAAACTCTTCTTGCAAAGGCGGTTGCAAATGAATCCGGGGCGAATTTCTATTCAATTGCAGGCCCGGAGATTATGAGCAAGTATTACGGGCAAAGCGAGGAAAACCTGAGGAAAAAGTTTGAGGAAGCCGAAAAGAACGCCCCTTCTATCATTTTCATTGACGAAATTGATGCAATCGCCCCAAAAAGAGAAGAGGTCACAAATGAGGTGGAAAGGCGGGTTGTCTCCCAGCTTTTGACTATGATGGACGGGCTTAAGTCAAGGGGTCAGGTAATTGTTATAGGGGCAACAAACAGGCCGGATTCTATTGACCCTGCCCTTCGAAGGCCGGGAAGATTTGACCGTGAAATTGTAATCGGCGTCCCTTCAAAAGACGGGCGGCACGAAATACTGCAGATCCACACAAGGAATATGCCTTTGGCCGAAGATGTGGGCCTCAGGGAAATTTCAGAAAAGACCTATGGATTTGTCGGCGCTGACCTGGAGGCTCTTGCAAAAGAGGCCGCAATGCACGCAATCCGAAGGGTGCTCCCTGACCTCTCAGCCCTTAAAAAAGATGAAGCTCTCCCCAAAGAAACAATTGAGAAACTTATGGTCACAAAAAAAGATTTTGAGAATGCAATGCAGAAAGTTGAGCCTTCAGCAATGAGGGAGGTCTTTATCGAAGTCCCCAATATCCGGTGGGCAGACATCGGCGGGCTTGAAAACGTCAAGCAGCAGCTTGTGGAATCTGTCGAGTGGCCGCTTGCCTACAGCGAAAAGTTTGAAAAATTGGGCATAAGGGCGCCTAAAGGAATCCTTCTTTACGGCCCTCCGGGAACCGGAAAGACTATGCTTGCAAAAGCCGTTGCCACCGAATCAGGAGCAAATTTTATATCTGTCCGGGGCCCTGAGTTATTGAGCAAATGGGTTGGCGAAAGCGAAAAAAAGCTTCGCGAAGTCTTCAAAAAGGCAAAGCAGGCCGCCCCTACAGTAATATTTTTTGATGAGATTGACGCCGTAACAAAAACGAGGGGCGGCTCTTCACAGGGAAGGTCTGATGTTGCTGACAGCATGGTATCCCAGCTCTTAACCGAACTTAACGGAATAGAAGAATTAAAAGGTGTTGTGGTGATGGCAGCTACAAACCGCCCCGACCTTATAGACAAATCACTCATGAGACCGGGAAGGTTTGACCGGCATATTCTCATCCCCACACCCGACAAAGAAGCCCGCCTGCAAATCCTCAAAATACACACAAAAAATATGCCTCTTGACAAAGATGTAAATACGGAAAATATTGCCGAAAAAATAGAGGGCTATTCCGGGGCCGATATCGAAGCCCTTGTAAGGGAAGCCGCTATGCTTGCCTTAAGGGATAGCGTCAAGAAAAATAAGGATGTGGGCAAAGTCAGCAAGAAATATTTTGACACTGTGCTCAAAACTATGCGCCCGTCAGTGCCAAAAAAGCTTGCGGAGTGGTATGATAAGTTTGACAGCGAAGTCCACACCCCTGATGAGGAAAAAAAGGCGAAAGCTATTGAGCCGGGATATACAACCTAATCTATTTAGCCTTCTTGGAAAGTAAATATTATCCAAAATCTATTTTAAAATTTTCTGGGATTCCATAAGCCGCCCCATCCTTTCAATAAATAATGCTGACCTGGATATAAGGCCGTCAATCTCAGCCCAGTGTATTCTCCGCTCCCCATGGTCATAATCTTTCCAGTACTTGACTATTTCGCGAACATAAACCGCATACTCGGGCTCAAGAAATCCTTTTTTCACAAAATGGGTTTCAAGCGAATGGGCGAGGTGTTTTGGGATGGGTGGGGCAACTCCCGCCATTATAAGAGGCGCCTGTCCTGCCTCAACAAATGCATTGAAGATATGCTCAAGTATTCTTGCCTTTGAATTTCTCTCTATCTGCCTAACCCTTGTCGGAGACCTTGAAATCAGTTCATGTATCGCCTCCTTAGTCCCGGGAATTTTTCCCTGCGCCAAAAGCTTTTTTATAGGCACAAAAAATCCTGAAGGGTCGTATAGCGGAATGCCTTCCCTTATCTCACAAAAAGTTGTCGGAGAGCCGTGCTTTATGAGGCTCCAGTAATCCGAGAGCAGGTAGAAACTTGCATGCAAATCCACCCCATATTTTTCAAGAATTTTTCTTTCGTGCTCTATTGCATGCAGGCGAACCTTTCCTACAGTCACATGGTCGACCTTCTTTGTGTCATCAAAAATAATAATAAGAACGGTTGTCTCTGCATTTTTTTCAGGAGGCAAAAGCCACATTGTTTTTATAAAGGGCTGATAATCCTTTAGAAGCGATTCGCAAAACACTTTTACTGCCTTAAAATGGTTTTCCTCGGCAGGGCGCTTATCGGTTTGCTTCGAAGAGATTTGTGAAGGCATAATTATACTCGCTTTAAATATAATTCGCCACACAGGCCGCCCGAATAAACACCTCAATAAGGGAAATTTTATCCCTCAGCCAAACCCTAAAGCCCGATATTGCCTCATTATTGGGGCTTTCCCATCATCTCCTCAAAATTCTTCGCATAGATTATGCTTGAATAGATATCTCTTTCAGGAATTTCTTTTAGCTTGCCCTTGTCGGAAAGCGCCTTTAGCTTGTATATTCTTTCAAGGACCGAAATATACCCTTTGGAAACCATGCCTGTGTCCACAAATTCCTTTTTGAACCGCTCAATCGCTGACTTGTCAAATTTCTCCACATGGAGGGCTTCAAGGCATACCTTAACAACCTGTCCGTAAGAGCTGTCTATTATTTCCTGCTTCTTTTTTGCCTCAAGCACTGAAAAAAGCTCGTCAACGCGAGTTATGAAAAAAACCGCGCGGGCAAGGTATTTTTTTATCTCCCTCCCCGAAACCCTTGTTATCTCCCCATGTGAAACTTTTTCGGTAAACTCAAAAAAGTCTTCATAGTACTCAACAGCCCTTGCCTCAAGCATCCTGTTGTCAACAAATGTTTTTTTCAATTCCTGCCCGAGGTTTTGCGCGGCAGGCGGGGCAATCCCATAAAACATAAGGACAGCCTGAGCGGTCTCAACCATTGCCGCAAGGATTTCTGAAGTTACATCTTCCATCATCAGCCTTCTTGCTTCCCTAAGCCGATAAGGGGCGCGCTCAAGGAGGCTTTCCGCTTTTTCCCTTGTGCCTGATATCCGGCCTTGGCTTACCAGAAAGCTTAGGGGCTTGATATAGTCTGAGGGGTCATAAACCGCATAAGCGTCTGAAATTGCGGTCATTACCCAAGGCTCCCCGGAGCGCAAAAGGTCCCACCAGACCGAAAGGGGCTTTGGAGACTGGAAGTGTATTTCCAGCTGAAGCTTTTCTTCCCCCTCTTTTGAGACCGCGCCCATTTCCCTTGAAAGGGAGTCGAGCATTGCAGGGCTATACCTCTCTGAAGTGTCATCAACTATAACCATAGTATCCACATCATGCGGCTTTTCGTTTGCCCGAACAGCGGAGCCATAAACAAAAATTGATTTAATCAGAGGAAACTTTTTTACAAGCTCAATCGAACTCTCGTTCAAAAATTCGAGCACCTGCTTATTCATATATATATTTGGGATTATACTATAAATTCAGGAATAGTCTGCACGGATTATCGCAATTTTTGAGATTTGGCCCCTGCATTTATATAGATTAAGAGGAATTTAAGGCTAATCAAAGCAAATCTCAATAAACTTTTTTGCCGCCTTTTTTGCGCACTTTGTCGCCTCCACCACCACCATCCCTTCATCGGGCTGCCCATAGCAGACTGCTGTCCCTTCCTCTGAAAGAATTATTGCAGGCAGCGCCATCAAATCCTCCTCCCCATCAATCTCGAGGAGGGTGTTCCCCATAGCTATCGCTTCCTCAATCTTCTCCCAAGAATCAGCAGTTATTCCTCCGGGGGGGTTTTTGGCATTTAAAAGATTTTCAAATGCGGTATAGCTGTAGGCTATGCCCTTTCTCTTGATCTTGTAATCAACAATACCAACCTTAGGCTTAATGCCCATCTCAATAATTGCCCTTGTATTGTGGTCCCCTACGGTAATTATGCTTTTTTTGAAAAGCGCCTTTTTTATTTCTCCCTCTTCGGACATAATTTTTCCCAACGGCTGCCTTAGTTTCTCCCTGCAGGAATCCTTTAGAATAATATCCCCTCTTTCCCCCATAACATACTTTATAAAGAATAGCCAAAGAAGTTACTATTATGTATTCTTCATCTGCCCCCGGAAATATCTTCCTTTTCGGCGAGCACTCTGTTGTTTACAGCCGCCCGGCAATTATCTCTGCAATCGGCCTAAAGACGAGGTGCGATGCTGAAAAGAGGCCGGACAAAACTATCTTAATCAGCTCAAGAGGCTATGGAAAAGCTCGCCTAACCCTCACTGAACTCAAAGAGCCTGCCAAAAAGCCCTACTGCCTTGAGCCGGTAATAGAAGTTTGCCGCCGATTCTATGAAAAGTCAGGCCTTGAATATGGGGTTTCTCTAAACATTTCCTCTCAAATCTCGCGAAACTCCGGAGGGATGAGCTCTTCAACCGCGGTTTTGGTCTCAGTTTTGGATGCCCTCAACAAAATAAAGCCTGCCTTTGAGAAAAAAGATTATTATAATCTTCTTTTGCCGATTCAGGAAAAAATCCATGGCGGGAAAGCTTCGGGGGCGGAAATTTTCTCCTCAACTTTTGGGGGCTACAGCAAAATACGCATAAACCCATTAAGGCAGGAAAGCCTTGGAAAGCTGGAGCTTCCGATTATGGCGGTAAATACGGGAATTAGGGCAAATACTTCAGATACAGTCCCCTATGTGCGGCGGGGATGGGAATTGGACAAAAGGGGCTATGGGGCGGTTTTCGACAGGATTTCAGGAATTGTCGGGGAGGGCGAAATTGCCGTTAAATTGAGGGATTTTGTCCGTATAGGCCGCCTAATGTCTGAAAACCACGAAATCCTTGCGCGGGACTTGGGGGTGTCTCACCCGAAGTTAAACAAAATCGTAAAAATTGCCCTCGAAAACGGCGCCTATGGGGCGAAACTTTCGGGCGGCGGCAAAGGAGGGGCGGCGATAATTCTAGCGGAGCCGGGGAATATGGAGAGAATTGCCAAGAAGCTTTCGGGTTTTGAGGCTTATCGGACAGAAATTGGGGTTTTTGGGGTTTAATTAATCCTAAAATAAGTTGAAGAATTAATTATGGCATATTCATTTGACTTCGACCTCGGAAAGCTTCCGAGGGAATTTTTCAAAGATATTGCTGAGGTTTCAAAAAAATACCAGCTTCACCGCAGGTTCGGCAACACTTCAAGAAATATTGTGAAAAAATTCAATGTAGACCGGACTTTGGGGGTGCCGCTTGATGATGCCGTGACGATTGTTGAGGATTTAATGGATGTGTATATTGACAATATTCTTGCAATAGACAAGGTAAAAAGCTGCAAGCAGAAAGTCCTTCTGATTCCGCATTGCTCAAGAAAATTCATGGATGGCCGGTGCAAGGCGGAGTTTGACCCGAAAATCTCCTCCTACTTCTGCAAGGCCTGCTCAAAGGATTGTTTCGCAAATAAGGCAACTCAGATTGCCAAAGAAAGGGGGTATCTGGTCTATATTTTGCCCGGCGGCTCATGCATAAAAAAGCTGATGAACGGGGTTGAGTTTGAGGCGGTTGTCGGAATAGCCTGCGGGGAGGAAATCAGGCTTGGAAAGTCTTTCCTTCAGGGAAAAGACATTCCGGTTCTTGGGCTTCCCCTTACAAAGAACGGGTGCTCAAACACAGAATTTAATGTTGAGAATCTGAAGGCTATTTTGGTCTGAATACTCTCAAAAATCAGTATAAGAACTAAAATTTACAAAAGATTAATTTTAGTATTAACTAAAATTTAAGGTAAATCAACTTCAGTATTGTATAAAGCTCCATAGCAGGGCATCAGAAGGGCTTAATTAATACACCCTCTTACTATTATGGAAATCTGGACTGAGAAATACCGCCCGCGGGTTTTAGACGATGTTGTGGGCCAGGAGCATATAATTAAGCGGCTTAAGGCATTTTTAAAGCGAAAGTCAATCCCGAACCTTCTTTTTGCGGGAATGCAGGGCACAGGCAAGACCACTGCCGCATTATGTCTTGTAAACGAGCTTTTTGGCGAGGCGGCAAAGGGAAACTTTATCGAGCTTAACGCGTCAGATGAAAGGGGAATTGATACAGTTCGGGTCAAAATAAAGGACTTTGCAAGGACCCGCCCCATCGGCGATAACGAGTTTAAAGTGATTTTATTGGATGAGGCGGATTCCCTCACAAAAGACGCCCAACAGGCTTTAAGGAGGACAATGGAGAACTACTCCTCGATTTGCCGATTTATTCTTGATTGCAACTATTCCTCAAATCTAATCGAGCCAATCCAGTCCCGTTGTGTGATTTTCCGGTTTAAGCCTCTGGCTGAGGAAGATGTTAAGAAGTACCTTAAGAGGGTTGCAAGAAGCGAAGGGCTTGAGTTGAGTGAGGAGGCGATTAAGGCAATTTTTGAGGAAGCGGCAGGAGATTTGAGAAGGTCAACGAACATTTTGCAGGCGTCAGCCGCAATTGACACGAAGGTCACTGAAGAAGTTGCTATGGAGGTCGTCGGGAAAGCTAAAAACAAGGATTTGGAGGAATTGCTTAGTTTGGCGCTCAACAAGGAATTTTTGAAGGCTCGGACAAAGCTGCACAACCTGACGGCGGGGCAGGGGGTGAGTTCAGATTACCTTTTGAAGCAGATTTATCAGCAGGTATATAAGCTGGACTTGCCTGACGAGAAGAAAATCAAGATTATAAGGCTGCTTGCGGATTATGAGTTTAGGATAGTTGAGGGTAGCAATCCCACCATCCAGATTGAAGCGTTTTTGGCGGCTTTGGGTGAGGAATAAGTAATTCAAATATCACAAACAACAGTCGCCCTAAACCCTTCTTTTGCCTTTTCTGCCGTGAAATTGTAGTAAGTAACCGCTTTTACGACAGTACCTCCCTTCTCCTGAGTTATGGACTCTCCCCAGGCGGCGGCTTTCCCTTTATATGAGCCGGATTTGCCACTTTCCATTTGAACCTCGAACTTTGAGAGAAAGACCTCTGCCACTTCGGCTTCGGCGAGGAGATTGTTTAAGAACTCGTAAAGGGCGTCTTTTAGGTCTTCGCCCTCGAAAGTGAACTCAATTTTGTCCTTGGGCTCAATTTCATTGATTTTGCAGACAACCCCAAAAAGGGCTTCTGCCGCGTTTTCGAAAAGCTCGCCCTCTGTCCTGCCAAAAGCCTCAAACATAACATCTGAGGTCAAATCCTTGATATATCGGAATTTCTCCATAATAAGACCTTATTTTGAAAAGAAAGAGTCCTATTATGCCCACACTGCTTGAAAAATACACCCCTCAGGACTTGAGCGGGTTTTTGGGAAATTCAAAGGCGATTCAGGAGGTTATGGCAAATTTAGGCAAAAAGCCTGTTCTTCTCCACGGCGGTCCCGGGGTTGGAAAGACCCTTCTTTCGCACCTGGTCGCAAAAAAGCTTGATTATGAGATTTATGAAGTAAACGCCTCGGACCACAGAAACAAAGAAAGCATGGAAAGCCTTGCCCAAATCGCTAAACAGCAGTCAATTTTCGGAAAAAAGCGGCTTCTTTTAATTGACGAGGTTGACGGGCTCTCTAGGGCTGATGCCGGCGGCTCGGCGGAACTTGTTAAAATCCTAAAGGACAACCCCTGCCCGATAATTCTGACCGCAAACAACGCGTACGACAAAAAGCTCCAGACAATCCGAACCTACACCCTCCTTGTGCCGTTCACCAAAGTCAATTATCTTTCCATTGCCAAGAGAATGAGAGAAATATGCTCAAAAGAAGGCCTTGAATGCGATGATGCAACCCTCAAAGCAATCGCCCAGAGGGCAAACGGGTCAGTCAGGTCGGCCATTTTGGACCTCGAAAGCCTGATAGTCGAGGGCAAGCTCCTTGAGGCGAAGTACCTCTCCGAGAGGGACATCGAGGACAACATATTCAATATAATCAAGGTCATTTTGAAGACCCAAAAAATCGAGGCTGTCAAAGACGTTATGCGTGGCCTTGATCGACAGCCATTTGACCTTTTCTGGTGGGTCGAGGAAAATGTGTGCAAGGAATATTCCGGGGCGGATTTGGCAAGGGCAATCGAATGGCTCAGCTTAGCAGACATTTATCGGCAAAGGATTTCAAGGCGGCAGGACTGGATACTTCTTCGCTACTTTATAGACTTTATGACTCTCGGCGTCGCCCTCTCAAAAAATGAAATGTATCGCAAGTATGTGCCTTATGGATTTCCGACCTATGTGCAGAAAATGGGCAAAAAAAAGCTCAATATTGAAGAAGATGCAAAAATCACCGAAATAGGGGAGAAGATGCACTGCTCAAAAAACATTGTGCGGGAGGAATTGCCTTATCTGAGGCAGTTTTTGAAATTTTGACCGCCCGATTAGAAGCCATATCCTTTAAGTTCTCTATCCACCACCCTCTCTCGCGCATCCAAAACTTCGGGGGGCACCCACCTATACCCTCCACCTCCAAAACCACTATCCGTTTTTGTCCCAAGTTCATATTTCCAAATTATCAGTCTATCCTTGTATCCTGCAAATATTTCTTCAACACTCTGGCAAACTTTTCCAAAATATTGTTTCATAATAGAAGTCTCCGCCTTATTTAAATTGACTCTTTGGGTATCCCATACCACCTCACCTCTACAAATACCGCCCACGCTATACCTTTTTGTGGGGAATATGGGAGAAAACGGATATTGCAGTAAATCAGGAAACTGGTTTGTGGTTTCGGGCGGGCCCTGCTGCGGAAAGACTACTATTGTGGACGGGCTAAGCTTAAGGGGGTATTATGTTCTTCCCGAAGCCGCAAGAATCATTATTGAGGGAGAACTTGAAGCCTGCGGGGAGCTTCTGCCTTGGATTGATTATGCTCGCTTCCAAAATGGAGTCTACCAACTGCAAAAGCTATATGAAGATAGGGCTACAAAAAACAAGCCGGTGATTCTTGACAGGTCGCTTTGGGACATCGCCGCCTATTCTGTGGCAGGAAGAGTAAACCCTCCGGAGGGCCTTTTGCGCGACCTTGAGAAGAATGAAAATTATAGGGCGGCCTTTATGCTCGACCCCATACCGGATTACAAAAATGACCATGCAAGAAGAGAGAATAGAAAACAGGCCGAAGATCTCCAAAAAGTGATTTTAGAAACATATATTGATTCCGGGCTTGAAGTGGTGAATGTGCCCGTCTTAGAGGGGCCAAAAGAAAGGGTTGGCCTTGTGGAGAAGTATATATCAAAATTCTTGGAGGGAAGCAAATCTTAGCAGGAAATTTCACTCCTTGGCAATTCCCCACATAAGCTTAAAGTAATTTTTGAAATTTTTGGCGATTTCCTCATTTTTTATCAAAACAACTATTGGCTCGTCCGACCAAAGGATTATGGAAACCCTGTCGCCGTATACTGAAAGCCCTGCAGGCGAAAAAAATTCATCAGGGAGAAACCTGATTTCAGCCAAGGGGTATTTTTTCAGCTCTCGGCGATGCTTTTCTAAGGCAATGATTTTTAGCCCCACCTTGAGCCTAACCCTCTGTCGGTCATACCTTGGGAGAAAATATTTAAGCATCTCCTCAGTCACGCCAATATCAGTGCATATCAGGGAAACCGTCTTTCCGACTTCAAGCTCATCAAGATAAACCGCCTTTACCCCTTCTTTTCCAAAAAGCAGCTTGGCGCCGACTTGCGGCTCCCTTTTTCTCACAGCCTCCTGCAAAACCGGAAGGGCTTTTGAAAATTCCTCCCTCAGCCTAAGAAGCTTTTCTTCACGCTCATTCAAAATATCAGAAAGCTTTAGGGGCTCAACAGGCAGGTACATTGTCTGCCTGTCTTTTTGTATAGAAGAAATCAAACCCTTTTCCATCAGCCTCTTTGTTATATCATAGGCGTTTCTTCTTTGGATTTTTGTGAGCCTGCCAAGCTCGCTTGCAGTAGCCTCTCCCAATGAAATGAGCTTTAGGTATATTTTGGCTTCCCCTTCAGTAAGCCCCAGCCCTTTGAGAATTTCTTCAAGCTGCATAATTAGAAGTGTTTAGAAGGAGTAAATAATAAGGAGCGGTGTTGTAAGACACCAAACAGATTCTAATCTATAGGTTCCAGATATAAGTATGTTATTTAGAAGAACTATCAATACTACGGGAATTGTTGAGGGTGAAAACAGAACAACCTTCGAGAAAAGTGAAACTATCGGAATAGCCGGTTATGGATTTAGGATAGAGACAAAAGAGCGATACTGGAGGGGATATAGCGGGAAGATGGAAGACATGCCGGGATTTTTCATGGAGGGGCATGTAGCCCTAACAGATTGTCCCAAGGATGCAACAAATCTGGAAATGTATGCGGCGGAAAATGGAGTTGTCCTTGCCACCTACAAAAAAGAAACCACCTGCGAACCTGACGGTTATGCAAAGCTATACCACAGGGCAGTTGTAGGGGATGTAATGGAAGACTATTCCAAATATCTGCGAGAGATTCCCTTAAAGATAGGTAATCTCCTAGAGAAGACGACCTAATATAAAATGACAGGCCATATTAAATCTCCGGTAAATGATTATTTTCAGGGTTTGGACCCAGAGGTTAGAGATCAAATCCTGGGGGAAGTAAGAATTGCATATAACGAAAAAGGAAGGGTTGACTGGGAAATATTTGACCAAATTGTAAACAGCTATCGGACGGAAGGGCTTGTCATTAACCTAATATTCGAAAGCCTTAGAGATGAGGGGGTACTTAGCCCCAGAGGAGGATGGGGAATTTACGAAAAAAATTTGGTCGGCGGCTTAGGTTTTATTGGCCCTAAAGACAGCCTGCAGCCGCATTACTTCCCCAAATTTTGCCCCGCCCTGGAATATGCAAAAGCCCTCCTTAAAGATAAATATACCTTCTTAATTCATACCGGCAATATAAACCATGTCAGCCGGAAGTAATCAAACTCTCCCCATCCATCGCCTTTGGCTTCTTTATCCCCATAATCTCCAAAATTGTCGGGGCGACAGCCTTTTGCCCGCCCCGCCTAAGCTTTGCCTTTCGCAATCTTTCATCATTTGAAACAACAATAAAAGGCACCAAATTTGTGGAGTGGGCGGGTTTTGGCTTACCGTCGGGATAGAGTTTGTCCTCAGCGCTTCCGTGGTCAGCCGTAAGAACTACTGTGTACCCGTTCTCAAGCCCGGCTTTTGCGACATCGCCGATGCATTCGTCAACGGTTTCAACTGCCCTGATAATCGCCTTTTTGGCCGCCGAGTGCCCCACAAGGTCGCAGTTGGCAAAGTTCACCAGAATAAAATCAAAGCGTTTCTTATCTATCTCTTTAACCAGCCTGTCCCTTACAGAATACGCCGACATTTCGGGCTTTAAGTCGTAGGAGGGAACTTTAGGTGAAGGTATCAGGACCCTTTTTTCTTCCGGATAGGGCTTTTCAATCTGGGAATTAAAAAAATAGGTTACATGCGCATATTTTTCGGTTTCGGCAATCCTTAACTGCCTGACGTTTGCTTTTGAGAGAACTTCGCCGAGGCTGTTTTTAATAGGCAGCTCCCTATAAGCAAAGGGACAGCTAAAAGATTTGTCATACCGGGCCATCGTTGTGAAAAGTATTTTAGGAGTCTTGCCTCGCTTAAACTTCCTAAATGACTTTTTTTCAAAAGCTGCGGTAAGCTGCCTTGGGCGGTCTGTCCTGAAGTTGAAAAAAATTACAGAGTCGCCGTTCTCTATCAGGGCAACCGGCTTTTTCTTTCTGTCCGCAATCAGGGTCGGCTTAATATAGTAGTCCGTCTTTTCTCCTCTTTTATATGCCTGTTTTATCGCGTCCTTGGCGTTTTTTGCCAAAAAGCCTTTTCCGTGCACCAGGAGGTCATAGGCTGCCTTTGTGCGGCCCCAATTGTTGTCCCGGTCCATCGCGTAGTATCTCCCGCAGACGCTTGCGATTCTTGCCCCTGCCTTTTTTGCCTCTTTCTCAACTATTGCAACATATTTTTCAGCGGACTTTTCGGGCACATCCCGCCCGTCAGCTATAAAATGGATAAAGATCTTTTTGGCTTTCATTTTTTTCGCCATCCTCAGAAGCGCAAAAAGATGGTCTGTGTGGGCGTGAACGCCCTCATCAGAGCAAAGGCCGATCAGGTGAAGGCTTGAATTGTTTCTTTTGGCAAAATCAATAGCCCCAACCAGCGCCTTGTTCGAAAAAAAAGTTTTGTCTTTTATAGAGCGGTTGATTCTCTCAAACGGCTGAAAAACAATCCTTCCCGCTCCCATATGAAGGTGGCCGACCTCGGAATTTCCCTGAGAGCCTTTCGGAAGCCCCACTGCCTCTCCGGATGCCTTGTTTCGTGTGTGCGGGTAGGTCCTGAACAAGTGGTCGAAGTTTGGGGTTTTTGCCTGCAAGATATAATTGCCGGGGCCTTCGGGAGCAAGCCCCCAGCCATCCATTACAACCAAAATGGCTCTCCGCATAATTAAGAAATAGGTAAATTAAGTGTATCTGATTTTGAAAAGGGTATATTTTCGCAGAGGGATAAATATATGGATGAAATTTCACCTTCGAACAAGGTCCCTCTAGTTCAAATTTTGGTAGAATACAGGGATCCCTTTCCATACTACAGCAGATATCCTGACAAATACAAAAATTTTGAGAATTGGCTGGAAACTCTACCCGTATTTTGCGGATACCGAAATGATCCCGAAAGACCGCCTGACTACAAAATAATTAGCCTGGGAGACCATAGGTATATCATTTCAATAACCCATCCTACAGGTGAAGGCAAAAACCCAACAGCGCTTATTGAAACACTAAGGCCTTTCATATATGATAACTTAATAAACCCGAATATCCTTTTTTAACGGGCTTCTGGCCATAAAACCGCCGCAAAACCAATATATAGCTCAAGTAACTAATTTATGGATACTGCAATACTCATTCTTGCAGGGATATTTTTGCTCTTGGGAGTAGGGGCAATTGTCCTTTATCTAGGCCCGAAAATGAAAGGCTCCATAAAAATCAGTCTGCCAAAAACCGCTTATGAAGGGAGCGAAACAATATCCGGAAGTTTTGAGCTAAACTGCAAAAAAGAGATAATTTCAAACGGGCTTTATGCAATTGCCTATGCTGAGCGCCTTCAAAAAGATTATATTTCAGGCAGGGGCTCTTCAAGCTCCTGGGTCAAAATCTATGAAAATAAGCAGCCTGTTGATGGAAAAAAAACCTACCCTGCAGGATTTTCCCGGAATTTCGAGTTCAATGTTTCTCTGCCAAAAAGCCTGGGGCCGCAGTCAGAGGGAGTAATCGCGTCAATAAGCAAGGCCAAAAACATGATTTTTGGAAACAAAATAAGGTGGAGGCTAAAAATCCACCTTGACGCCAAAGGGCTTGACCTGTCCAAAACGCAAAATATTACGGTAAACTTTACGGAATGATTATCGGAATAAGACCGCCAGACCCTAAAAATCTCTTCAATATTACCTAAGAGACTATTATTATGAGAAAGCCGGCATTTGCGGGGAGCTTTTACCCTTCAGAGCAAAAAGAGCTCCTCTCCGAGCTTGAGCTTTTGTTCAACAGCCAACAGCCGGAAAAATATTATGATGATGCGGTCGGGCTAATTGCGCCCCATGCAGGATATCTTTATTCCGGGCATGTAGCCGCAAAAATATACAATGCAATCTCAAGAACACCCAAAAGGAGGGTTGTGGTAATCGGTGTAGACCATCGGGGAGGGGATGTTATTGCAACCTCAAAGCAAGATTGGCTGACTCCGCTTGGGCCCGTAAAAATAGACCTTGACAAAATCCTGCAGATAACCAAAGAGCAGGCAATTGTTGAGGATGAATTTGCGCTAAAAAATGAGCATTCTATTGAGGTCCAATTGCCCTTTTTGCAGTATATTTTCGGGGGATTTTACTTCACCCCCCTCCAGCTCCCAAGAATAGGCTTTAGTGAAATCCAAGACCTTGCCCAAAAGCTTGCCGACAGGGAAACCCTCTTTGTAGCATCATCCGACCTGATTCACTTCGGGTCAAACTACGGATTTGTGCCTAAAGAATGCATCTACGGCCCAAACGAATTCGTAAAGGGGCTTGATGAAAAAATTATCGCCCGAATTATTGAAGGCGACCCCGAAAGTTTCTACAACTACATTTTGGACAACGACCTTACCGTCTGCGGAGTCGCCCCTATAACCCTACTTATGGAAATATCAAGGATTCTAAAAGCAAAAACAATTGAAAAAGTAGGCTACGACAATTCCTTTTCACGGTCGCACGATGTTTCCTCAATTGTCGGCTATGCGGGGATAGCCTTTTCTTAGCCTAAAGGTTACCCTGGAAAACCCTAAATACTAAGCAAAAATTTAAAACAGATTATTTTCCTGCAGGCGTGCCTTTTTTCCACAAGTGGTCGAAAACAGGCTCCATTAAGTTTTGGGCCATGTGTTCGCTTTTTGTCCAAAACAAGGTATCCTGTGTAGGCTCTACCATTTTCTCGTCAGTAAGCCCAAGCAGGACATGCTCTCCGTCATAGATATGCATTCTTGAGTAGTCCCTCTTCAGGTCGGCAATATTTCTTATTTCCGCATAAGGGGCAAGTTCCGCAACAATGCTTCTATTCCTGTCGGTTATAGGGGCAGCCACCATTACAGGCACTTTTGCTCCCCTAAGCTTGCTTAGGGTCTTTATGTGGTAGGTGAGGTTCTCAAGCCCCCTCTCTGTAGTAAGTATCTTTGCGTATTTTGATGTCTTTCCTAGCATCGTCCTTATGTGAAAGTTTACTTTATCCTCTGACTTTATCACTCCGCTGAAGTCTGAAGGGTTTATGACCTTAAGGTCCTTATTGTAAAGCGCGGTAAGGTCTGTCATTATCTCCGTAGTTTTAAGCTCCTTGAGCCTTTTGCCGGCTTCCTCTGCATTCTTTAGCATATTAAGCCTCATCCTGTCAAATGCCTCCATAGGCTCAACAGCCACATACTTAAACGGGCTGCCGCTTTGTATTACCACAAGCCCCTTCTCTTCCAATGACTCAAGGACATCATATGCCCTTGCCCTCGGCACTCCTGAAAGGTCTGAAAGCTCGCTTGCTGTTGCAACTTTTTTTATGAGAAGGGCGGCATATATATTTCTCTCATATAAATTAAGCCCTATTCCCCTCAATCCCTCCAAGACTTTTCTTGGAACCAGTTGTGTTATGACCATATTATAACTTTATTTTGAATATATAAATACTTTACGTTACTCGGCTATATATAATTTTCAGAAAAGTTACGCATATTCCCAATAACAATATAAGGCTAGATATTTATATTTGCTTTATTAACCACAAAAGCCTTGCTTGTCCCGCCACAAAGGCTCCCGACTGCAGCCAAATTATTAATTTTGCTGTTAGTTTATGAGCCTAAAAAAACTGATATTTAAGTGGCAAATATTGCTTCTTGCAATACTTATAGTTATATCTATATTCGCTATAGCTCCCCGCCCAAACACTATTGGGGTAAGCGTCACCTCAGTTGGGGAAGGGGCTTTTTACGGAAAAATCTCGCCCGGAACAATCTTATATTCTGCTGAAATGATGGGCTCAGGGGACAGGCAAAATATAATGGAGCTTGCCGACCTTATTGAGTTTCAGGGAAAATCCGGCTATCTGGTGCTCTCCACAGACAGAGGCACCCAGACTATTGCCCTAAAGGGCGACGAGACTTTTAATATATCCGTTGAAAAGCTGCCAAGCTCAAACCTTAAGTTCGGCCTTGATATACAGGGAGGGACAAGGGCGCTCCTAAAGCCGCAAAATGTGACAAACACAACATTAGATGAGGTTATATCAACTCTTGAAACCAGGATAAATGTTTACGGGCTTAGGCAGGCGGAATTCAGAAAAGTTGAGGTCGGCGAAGAAAGCCTTGTAATGGTATCAATTGCGGGCGGCACCCCTCAGGAGATAGAAGACCTTATATCCCGAAAGGGGGAATTTGAGGCCACAATTCCTTTAAGGCTCAAGGACGGGGAAACCTTCCACTTAGGCAAGTTCCTTGAGGGGACTAATGAAGAATTTACCCTGGAAATTGCCGGAAATGATACAATCAGGATAGGCGGAAATGAATACCTTTTGGGTGAAACTTTCAGCCTCAAGGAAATTGCCTTCCTTGCCAAAAATATCACCCGAGGGGAAGCGGTTATTGAGGGCCTAGTTTTTACGGGAAGGGACATCATTGCAACAGGAATCCCGCCTGAAGTAAGCTATCTCCAAAAAGCTCAGGATGGGGGCTATCGATACCAATTCGGGGTTATAATTTCCGGAGAAGGGGCAAAAAGGTTTGCGGAACTTACCCAGAACTTGAATGCGGTGCCTTCTGCCGGAGGGGGAACTTCGCTTTCCGAAAATATTCACCTCTACCTCGATAAAAAAGAGATAGATTCCCTGAGCATATCCTCGGGGCTTAAAGGCAGGGAAATCACAAACCCGGTTATTACCGGGTATGGCGCGACAAAGGAAGAAGCTCTGCAAAGCAGGGCAACCCTGACGGCCGTGCTTAAATCCGGCGACCTGCCTACAGAAATTGAGATAGTATCCCTAGACCAGCTTAGCTCTTCTTTTGGGGAAAGCTATCTTAAAATAATCGCATGGGCGGGCCTTATCGCTATTATAATGGTAAGCCTTGTGATATTTGCGGTTTACCGGCGAATTGAGCTTTCTATTGGCGTAATCCTGACCATGCTATCAGAAGTTATCCTTATTCTCGGATTTGCCGCCATCACAAACTGGAACCTTTCAAGCCTTGCCCTTGCAGGGGTAATCGCAGCCATCGGTTTTGGGGTGGATGACCAAATCCTGATTATAACCGAAACCATAAAGCAAAAAGAGAGATATTCAGTCAGAGAAGGGCTTAAGAGGGCATATTTTATGATATTTGGCGCGGGCGCAACAACCATATTTGCAATGGTCCCTATCTTTATTGCGGGTTTTGGCGTCTTTAAGGAAATCGGGGGATTTGCCCTAACAACCGTAATTGGGATATTGATTGGAATCTTTATAACAAGGCCGGCTTTCAGCAAATATGTTGAGTATATTGCCTCAAAGAACCGATAAGGGGAACCTGAGCCATAAGTTGGCCCAAGCCAACAAAGGCGCCCGATGCCCCCCAAAAAGCCCTAAGTTAGCGATAAATAATAAATGCTTTTCTCCCTCAGCAGGCTTTTAAACTATCCCGAATAACAATTATGGTATTTAACGAACTCAAGGAGAAGCTTAAAAGCCAAAAAATCCACATTACACTTATAGACCCAGACAAGCAATCTGTAGATGAGGCCGTGGCTCTCGCAAAACTGGCAAAAGAGTCGGGAACAGACGCTTTTATGGTCGGAGGCTCTTCCCCAACAGTTGTGGTGAATTTAGATGAAGTTGTAAGGCGGCTTAAGCTTGAGCTGGACCTTCCCGTAATTCTTTTCCCCCACTCGCACGCCGGAATATCAAGGCATGCGGACGCCATATTTTTTATGAGCCTTTTGAATTCAAGCGACCCTGCCTACCTTATTGAAGAGCCTGTCAAGGGGGCGCCCCTTATAAGAGCCTATGGAATAGAGCCGATTCCAATGGGCTATATAATGTTTGAATCCGGAAAAAAGACCATGGCCCAGTTTGTAGGAAACCCCAAATTAATCCCTAATGAAAAGCCCGAGATAGCGGTAACCTATGCTCTGGCCGCCCAATATTTCGGTATGGGGCTGGTGTACCTTGAAGCCGGAAGCGGGGCGCAAATTCCCGTCTCAAACGAGGCGATAGCTGAGGTGCGAAAGCACTTAAATATTCCGATAATTGTTGGCGGGGGCATAAGGAGCAAAGAAACTGCGATAGAGAAGCTCAAAGCCGGCGCGGACATTATTGTTACCGGGACCATAAACGAGGGAAACCAAAAAAAGATGCAGGAAATTATAAAGGCGATTAAGGAGTTTAAATTGTAAAATCTTAAATTATAAAACTTTCAGCCTTTGCAATACCTCAGTCAGGATGATTCCAAACTTGGCTTATAATTGTGCCTTTCCGACTTCATGCAAATCCCAGGCTCCAGATTATTGGAGAGAACAAAGAAGGAATCACAAAGAAGATAACTGAATAGGACAGGACCGCCAAAAACAGGTTCTTTGAAATAAGGAGATATTCCACAACAGAATTATGCCCGTAATTTAGCCTTGAAATAAAAGAAGATATAATTATTACAGACTGAATCAGAAATACACCGTATATAAGCTCAACTGCCATTGGGGAAAATGCTGAAAGCCCCGCCTGATGCAAAGAAACCTGAAATAAGGATGCAAATATTCCGCCGGGGGCTCCGACACTTGCCCCTGCGGCCCCTGAAATTATAAAATAATATACCATCGTCAAAAGAACGCTAACTGAAGCAACTATCCCCACCACAACCCCTAAAACCGGCGCATACACATGGTAGCTCAAATGGTGCCGGTGGGTAATTTTTCTGGCGCTAAGATAAGTATAGCTTGCAATCGCAATTGCCGCCCCCCAAAGCAAAAAAAGAGCGCAGAAAAGGCCATTGAAAAAGTAAGCCCCGCCATAAGAGGAAACAGGATAATATTCCCTAAAGCAAAAAATTCCCGGAAGGGCTACAGCAAACCCTAATAGGATTGAGAGAATTTTCACAGAAAATCCCAGGTCAAGCCCCGGAACCTTGACATATTTTCTTGGCCGGGCCTTGACTGCCTTATTTTCGCTCAGCCTGCCCTTAAGCATTTCCTTTGATGCCCGCCAAAGAATCAGGGGGAAAATAATATTTGCTATAATCGCGAATTGCCAAAGTTCCCATACAAAGCCTCCATATTCCGCCAGAAGGGGGCTTAATGCAAAAAACAGCATATATAAAGCGAACAAAAGCCAAAGCCTAAAAGGGCTTCCCTGAGGTTTAGCCATAATATATTATACCAACCATATAGTTAAATTTTAAAACCGCACTAAAAAGTTTAAATGACCTGTTATATATGGTGCATTTAATAGTCGCTGAAAAGCCGACCGCCGCAAAGAAAATTGCCGATGCCCTTATAGAAGGCTATTTTATCCGAAAGATTGGCGGCGTGAGCTATTATGAGTCCGGCGACGGAAAAACAATAGTATCCTCTGCCGCAGGCCACATTTTCGGGCTTCGGGAAAAATCCAAGAGGCCCTATCCTAATTTCGACCTTGAGTGGCAGCCCGCATTCAAAAACAACAGCTTTATCGCAAAGTTCTACAAAGCCCTGTCCCAACTGGGAAGAGCTGCGGATGAAACAACCATAGCAACAGATTATGATGTTGAAGGCGAAGTTATAGGCTATAATATATACAGATTTCTATGCCCAAAAAGCAAGGCATCAAGAATGCTCTTCTCAACGCTCACAAAGCCCGAACTAAAAAAGTCCTTTGAGAGCAGAAAAGCGGGTGTTAATGAAGGTCTTGCTCAGGCAGGCCTTACCCGCCACTTTCTTGATTTCTTCTACGGCGTAAATATATCAAAAGCCCTCACAAACTCAGTAAAGTCCGCTTCAAACAGGTATTACCTCCTCTCTTCAGGGCGCGTTCAGGGTCCAACCCTTGCAATAGTTGTCAATCGGGAAAAAGAAATTCAGGCTTTTGTTCCAATCCCCTTCTGGCAGATAAACTTCATTACAAAACAAAACGGGCCCGGCGAGAAGTTCCCCGAGCCTCTGACATTTGAATATGAAAAAGACAAGATATGGGACAAGCCGGATGCAGAAAAGATATATGGCGAGTGCCTGGGAAAGGATGCGGTTGTTGACGGGATTGAGACAAGAAAGGCAAAAATCAATCCACCCACACCTTTCAACCTCACAGACCTTCAGTCCGAGGCCTACAAGGTATTCGGCTACAGCCCTTCAAGAACTCAGGCAATAGCCCAAAAGCTATACCTTCAGGGCGTTATATCCTACCCAAGAACTTCCTCCCAACAGCTCCCCCCCGAAATCGGATACGGGAAAATCCTTGGAAAATTATGCCAAAGATACGGGCTTGGAAAAAAGCTGATAGGAAAAGACCTAAAGCCAAACAACGGAAAAAAGACTGATCCCGCCCATCCCGCGATTTATCCCACAGGCGAGCTTCCCGGAAAAATCACAAAAGAAGAGGAAAATCTCTACGAGCTTATTGTGCACAGGTTCTTTGCAACATTCGGCGAGCCCGCAGAAAGGCTTTCGGTAAAAATAAATGCCCTTATAGGCGCCCACAAATTCTCCTGCACCGGAGTAAAAACTGTGGCCAAAAATTGGCTTGAGTTCTACCCTTTTGCAAAATTAGGGGAAGTTGAACTCCCTTTGCAAAAAAAAGGGACATCCCTTATCATACACAAGCTCAACCTCCTCTCGAAGGAAACCCAACCCCCAAAAAGGTACTCCCCGGCCAGCCTTGTAAAAGAGCTTGAAAAAAGAAACCTTGGCACAAAGTCAACAAGGGCCGCAATAATCCAGACCCTTTATGACAGGAACTATATTGAGGGGCAAAAAATCTCGGCAACGGGCCTGGGAATTCGCGTTATTGAGTCCCTTGAAAAATATGTTCCCGAACTTGTTTCAGAAGAGCTTACCGCAAAGCTTGAGGGAGAAATGGAGGCCATTCAGGAAGGAAAAAACACTCAGGAGAAGGTCTTGGCGGATACAAAAGAAAGCCTTATTGCCACATTCAGGAAATTCCGCGCACATGAAAAAGAAATCGGCGCGGGGCTTATGGGCTCTGTTGAGGAGACAAAAGAAGAGCAAAGCAGGATAGGGCCCTGCGGCAAGTGCGACGGTGAGCTGAAGTTTATTGCAATGTACAACGGCTCGCGTTTTGTAGGGTGCACAAATTACCCCCACTGCAAAAATGCCTACCCTCTGCCTCGAAACTGCGGGATAGAAAAAACAGGCAAGATTTGCGAGAAGTGCAATACTCCGATACTAAAAATTATAAGGAAGGGCAGGCGGCCTTTTAATATGTGCCTTGACCCAAAATGTGAAACCAAGAAAGATTGGGGAAAAGAGAAAGCCGGCCCGCAAGAGCCGGAAGGAGAATCCCATGAAGAGGGCGGCAAGGCGAAGGAAACTCCAAAGAAGGCCCCTCGCAAAAAAAGCCCTGCAAAAAAGAAAGCGGCTAAAAAATAAGGGACTACCAGGGGACTTTTTTGAGCTTAAGAATATAACCCAGCACATTTGACTCCCGATGAACTATAGGCGTCAAAATTAAAAGAAAAATCGCCCAAGACAGAGGAATAGGCGAAACAATAGAGAGAAGCGCCAAAGAGATGATAAGGAAGTCAAGCTGGTCCAGTATTGGGGCATCGGCCCCCCTCTCAAGATTAAACCTCCTCTTAATAAACGAGCCTATAAGGTCGCCTAAAAGCGCCCCAAAAGACAGCAAAAATGCGGTCAGATAAGTATGCCCAAATATAAGATGGGGTATATGGAGGAAGTTTTGCGCAAATACCAAAATTAAGCCTGCCAAAAACCCAAAAAAAGTTCCACCCAAAAAACCCCTAATTGTCTTTCCGTCGCCCAAAATCCGCCTCCCGTCCACAAAATTACGCCCAAAATCAATCGGGCGCCTTCCCTTCAAAAGGACAGGGCTAACATTAGCGCAATAGGCAGGAAAAATAAGCCAAAGGCTATTTATGATTATGTCCAACATAAGAATATGCAAGAAAGAATAATTACTTTTGAATGCCCCCACTGCAGTAAAAAAACCTGTGTGTCAATTAGGATTTTCTATGACGGGTATGAAGGGCCTATACTTTGCGATTCCTGCGGGGAAGAGCTGGATTTTGATGACGGAGAATAGCTTAGAATCTATATATTTATCCGAGAGTAATTATAGGAAAACGAAGTCGTTCTAAAGGCCGTGACCCTGAAATGCCCAGAAAATACGGGCAGATAAGAAAGACTGCCCGCAGAAACCCTAAAGGAGGAGGGCCTACACCCGGGGGGCAGGCAAGAGGAGAATATATATTAAACCACTCTCAGGAATACAAAAGCCCGCCCAGAAAATATAACCTTTGGGGATTCGTAGAGAATAAGCCTGATTTTCCGATTTTAAGTGATGATGACCTTAATGCCCTTTCAGAAGCCTTATACAAGGTTGGAAGATATTATGATCTTGGTTGGAAAAGCCTTGCCAGCTCTTATCTTGGGGATGTTGCGAAAATCCTTGATACTCGCGGCATTATTATTGAAGGCTACAAGCCTAATGGAGATAATCTAACTGCATACGGTAATGCAGTTAAAATTTATAATGAACTCCTTAAAATTGCTGAAGCTTAATTTATTGCAATTTTATAGCAATTCTAAAATGGGCCTGCCCAGATTTTCATAATATCCCGCGAAGCAGTAACTTTTCTTTTGGGGGTGTCGGACCTTTTCTTCTTAAGAAAAGGGCTGAATTTGAACTGGGGATCTTCGCCATTTCCAAAAAACGCCATTAGTTTATAACTCATTTGCCGAAGGCAAATGAGGAATCTGCTTTCTTTGACGTTAAGGACTTTCTTTCGCAAAGAAAGTCTTTATGTGAAGGCGACGTCCTAGCCGGGCTAGACCACAGGCCCATAATAAGGTGAAGAAACAAAATAAAATCGTCCCTTAATATCCAAGTAACCCTTTTGCCCAATAAACATACCTTAATGTAATCTCTAAGCCGCCTTTTTCAGGCTACAATGGTATATTTAATTAATTATAAGTAAATAAATGGCAATAGAAATACAAGGCGTTCCAGACAGGGAAAAAGCCAGAGTCGGCGAAGAGCGGGCGGCAACAACAAAGATACAGGACTTTCTGTTCGAATTGGTGAATGTGCTCAAAGACAAGCTTAATGCCCAAAACAGCAAAATAGACAGGGTAAAAACAGACCTAAGCCTTATCCGGCAAAATGACCTTGAAAGCCTCAAAAGATCCGTAAAAGAGCTTGAGCGAAAGCTTGCCTCAATGGAGCAGAAAATGGACAAGCAGGAGGACGGTATAGACACGCGAATACTCGATACTCTAAGAAGGGCTTAAACTATTTTTATCTTTTTGGGTTTTGTAATATTATGTTCAAACTAATCATAGACAGGGAGAAGTGCATCGGCTGCGGCTCATGCGCGGCTGTTTGCAACAATTGGGAGGTTGATGATGAAGGCAAGGCAAAAGCGCTAAATGCGGTTGTAGATGAGATTGGATCAAATGGTGAAGCAAAAGATATCTGCCCGGTTGGGGCAATAGAAATCGAAGAGAAAAAGTAGGGGCTTGCCTATTTTATTTACTTTATTTAATTTTCTTGAATTCCCCTATGCCCCCCATAGACTTCATTTTATCAATAGCCTTCTGCGCGGCTCCCTCAAGGAGCTTTTCTCCACGCTTCGGGTCAGTAGTTACCAGCTTTAGCATAAATCTCCCGCTGCCCAAGTAAGATGCCCTCACATCCCCCAATTCTTCTAAAGCAGCCTTTATTTTGTCAACCCCGTCTCCCGCAGTTGAATGAAGGATGAGTTCTGCCTTAAACTCATAGGTTTTTTCCCCTGTCCCAAACCTCTCAAGAACAGGCATAAACGCCCCATCAAGCCCAAACTCCGTCTCCTCCTCCCTCATCAGCTTGATGGACTCATAAATCCCGCCGTATTTTTCCTTAAGCTTTTCAACAGCCTTGTCCGCCAGCTCATCACCTATCCCAAACTCCTTTGAAACGGTCTTGAACATCTTTACGGACTTAAGCTCTTTTCTGTAGCGGTTCTTTCTTTTGTCAGACTGCTCTTTTGAAACCTTCTTCATGGAAAGCTCAGCCTGGCCGTCAATATGCACCACCCTTGCAACGATTATATCCCCCTTCTTTATAAATTTCCTAACATCCCTTATCCATAGTCCGGGAATATTAGCCACATTTAAAAAAGCCTTCATATCGCCGTACTCCACCAAAACCGCATCAATTGAGTTTGAGTGCACCTCTCTCACTTCAGCAACCACCAATTCGCACAAGTTCGGCTTCATAGTAGCTTCTCTATCTCAGACTCCAAATCAAGCTCATTAACTTGGTTTGCCAACAGCTCAAGATTGCCAAAATAGTCATTCTTCTTTATCCGGCCCGTAAGTGTGACTTCCTTTCCCAAAAGCTTTTCCTTCTTTATTTTTTCGGCAACTTCCCTGAAAGCCACAAACCGCAGGGCAATTGTCCCGTCATCAATGAAGCCTTTGACTATCAGATTCTTTTTTTGCTCGACTTTTCCATCCTTGGGGCAGATATATTCTCCCCCTTCTTCCTCAAGCTTCCCGTCGCACAACGGGCAGGTAAGGTATTCGGACTCAAATGTCGAGACAATCAAAGCCTTAGTCTCCAAAAAGTCATTTTCTTTTGCTTTTTCAAGCGGCTTTCTTTCCCCCTTCATCGCTCCGGCCATAGTCCCTGAAGAAAACGGCCTGCTTGCCTCTGCCGCCTCAATCTTTATATCAACTTTCTCGATTGTGCTTGTGTTTCCCATATGGATTTCAGGCATCCCAAATGAATTTGCCTTTGTAAATCCCCTTCCAATCTTTACAACATCTCCCTCATTGAACTTCTCCAAAAAACGCACCAGGTCATTCCAAAATACAACTCTTACAGAGCCGGTCTCATCCCCTATCATAATATTTCTCACCTTCCCTGAGCGGTCGCCTTTCTTAAATTCCCTCATTTCCGATAGGGAAAGTATTTTTCCGACAACATCTATTGCCTTCAGGCCGGGGAGTATATTCTTGATTTTGAGACTCAAGTCCCTTTTCTCAATCAAGTCAAGGCCAAGCTCTTTTGCGACAATATATGCCGCGCCCTCCTCAGAGACAAGGCCGGAAAGCTCAATGACTTTTTCCTCAATTTTTTCGTCAAGCTCACCTTCTGAAATTCCCGCTCCTTTGATTATTTTCCCCTTTAGCTCTTCAAGTTCCATAATATTACCTTAAATTTACATTAAAAGCTGAGATTATTAGGCTTTTTTGGGTCCGGGAGGAGAAGCCCCTAATTAATCCGATTGGGCTATTATTATGGAGGTTGCGGTTATTGTCGGGCTTTTGGCAGGGCTTTTGACCACAGTCTCGAGCCTGCCGCAAGTGATAAAGAGCCTGAAGACAAAAAAGACCGGAGATATCTCAATCTGGTGGATTTTTCTGATGTTTTCTGGCGTTGGGCTGTGGCTGACCTACGGAATAATGGTCTTTGACATTCCTCTGATTGCCGCAAATTCGGTCAGTATTTTGCTTGTTGGGACTCTCCTTATGCTGAAGGTAAAATTCGGGTAAATAGGGCCATCTCAGCCTTAGCAGGAAACTATAATAAAACTATTTTTTAAAAAATGCCCCCTCCCCATTAATCTTTCGCCCGCAATACACTTATGCACAACTACAAAAAAGGGTTTCGCGCCGAACATGAGCTGATGAAACTCCTTGAAAGCCTTGGTTTTGCAACGCTTAGGGCCCCAAAATCAGGACGCGACACGATAGATGTCATTGCCTGCAAGAGAGGGGCGATTTTTGCCTTTGAGTGCAAGTCCTGGGCAACTACTGTGCGAATCTCAGAAAGGCAGATGGGCTCGCTTTTTGACTTTTCGCAAAAAGCCGGGGCGATTCCGATTGTAGCAATAAAGGCAAACAATGAGGGCTGGCATTTTCTGAAGGCTGAGGATGTCCGGGAAAATAATGGCGTTGCCTCAAAAAACCTTATGGAGGAAAAATCCTTTAGCATAGAATTTTTTTCTAACTACTAAAGCGCAAATATCCTCCAGTTATGGAGCCAAAAAACCTATTCCCTAATGAAAAGGTCATTATAACCAAGCACTTTGATGTACACCAGGACTGGTATATACCTATTGAGGGATTTTTTATAATCGCCTCAAGACGCAAAATCCGCTCTGTTGAAGAGTTTACCGAAGAAGAAGCAATTGAGTTCATACAGCTTTTAAAAAGGCTGAGGAGAGGAATGAAACAAATACTTGGCATAGAGGATGTATATATCTTCCAAAACGAGGATACTGTTCACGACTTTCACCTTTGGGTCTTTCCAAGGCACAAATGGATGGATAGGTTCGGGCGAAAAATAGAATCTGTCCGCCCAATAATGAAATATGCCCTAGAAAATAGGGCAGATGATGCGGCAATCTCGGAAGTTAGAGCGGCTACAAGCAAAATGAAATATTTTATGGAAAAAAATTAACCCAAATACTGTGCCCACATATACTCGCTCCCTCCCTTATGCAAAAGGGGCCTAAAATCTCCCTTTTTGGCATGTTCCGCCAAAACCCTCCCTATGACCACGAAATGATCCCCTGCCTCAACCACATTCTCCACTTTGCACTCAAATGAAACCGGGCAATCAGCATATGGCGGGGCAATTTTTGAGGATTTTTGGGGATTTATTCCTGATAAAGCGAATTTATCAGTATTTCGCCCGGAATTTGAGCCGCAAATCGCTGCAGCCTCTTTTTGGGAAACTTCCAGCAGATTTAGCGAAAATTCCGGCACATCCTGCAGATTTTTGAATGTGTGGCGGGAGGGGGAAATTGAGAAAGCCAGCATTTTTGGCTCAAAACTCACCGGCATCACAAAGCTTGCGGTCATGAGGTTTGCAATCCCCTCTTTGCTGATTGTGCCTATCAGGGCGACGCTACGGGGAAAAATCTGCTCGGAAATCCTCATAATTTTAGTAGATTTGCATATTTAGCCAAAATTCAGCATATTTAATGCCACTTTACAGTAGAAAAAAGTATTTATATATATCTATACAATTATAATTAGGTGATAAAAATGTTTGGAAACACAGGAAAAGATAGGGAAGCGGCAGACTGGAAGGAATACCTTCCTGTCGAAGATGAAGCAAAACTTAATGAGCTTTTGGAAGCTACAAGGAGACACAGGTGCGCTTATAAGGGGTCAGACAACATACAGGTAGCCCAGGTTTGGTGCGCATTGATTGAAATGATGAAAATGATGAACAAGATCGAACAAAGGGTTGCTTACATCGAACGGGTCCTTGACAGGCTGTTTAGGGGATATGAAGGCGAAAGAAACAAACTCCTTGACGGCTTGCTTAAGTTCTGATTTTAGGAATTTTTCTAATTTTTATTTAATTTAATGAAACTAAAGAGCCAAAAATACAAAACAACCTATCGGGCTTTTTTCTTAAGCTTTACCGCTGTGCCAAAGGCCAAAAGCTCTGCCGCGCCCTGAGACACGGCTGAGGTCATAAACCGCGCGCCAATAACCGCATCCGCGCCTAATTCTTTTGCGGATTTTACCATCCGGTTCATGGACTCTTCCCTTGCGTCATTAAGCATATCTGTATATTCCTCAAGCTCTCCGCCAACAAGCTTTTTTAGCCCGGCAAGAATATCTTTTCCAAGGTGCTTTGCCCGAACTGTGTTTCCTGTGACTGTGCCAAGAATTTCCTTTACCTCATAGCCCGGAACAGATTCTACTGTGCTGACCAAAAATTCTCCCATAATATAGCTAATAATTCCTTATTTTTACCTATTTTTCTATCTTGTTCTCCCTGTTCCGATAAATTATGAGTGCAAGCCCCATCGCAATCAGGGGAATGCCATATACCACCCCAACAAAAAGCGGGGCCTTTAGCGCAGCAAAAATAGCAATAATGACCGCCCCTAGCAAAAGCAGTCCAAGCCCCCATTTTTCCTGGCTTTTCATAATCAATATTCAGGCGCCTTGCGCCAGCCTCTTATCTATTTCAGCTTGGATATCCGGCCTAATTATAATTTTCACCCCTCCGGCCTCAAGAAATTCTTTAGGGAAGCGCTTCTCCAAAAGCATTGAGTAGGGCTCACCGCAAATTTCACAATCACATAAATTCTGGCCTTTTGGGCAAACTGTAGAAATATAGTTTCTTACCAGATCCCCCTCAGTTTCCTTAATCGGCAGGTATATGCCTAAATTAAACATATCTTCTCCAACTAATTCAGAACAAACCTTTTCATACATGCATCTTAGGGACATAATTGAAAATAATTATATATAAATAATGGGCTCGCCCAGATTTCCATAATATTTGTGCGAAGCACGAATCTGCTTCTTTTTGCGTTGAGGCTTTTTCTTCGCAAGAAAAAGCTTCATTTGAACTGGGGATCTTCGCCGTGTAAAGGCGACGTTTGTCAGGAAATCCAACGCCATTCGGTAATATACTCGCCGCAAGCGGCGAGGAATCTGGTTTTCTTTGACGTTGAGGGCTTTCTTTTGAAAAAAGAAAGCCTTCATCTTAACCAACTGGACTACGAGCCCATAATTAGGTTAAGCGGCAAGTAATAAAAGCCCAATCTACTCTGAAGGCGCCGGCTCCATTCCGTAAACCGCCCCTACATTTGCCTTAAACTGGTTGAATATGCTTTTTGCCCGATAAAAGGATTCCACCCTCTGATTTCGGTAAAAAAACCGATAAAATATCCACCAAAACGGCCTTTGCAAAAAACCTACCTCCACCTCTGTAACAAACTTCGGCTTCATAGAAAAAGACATGTCCCCAAGGCGCGTCCTTGAATTTTGGCTTCCCTGAAAGGTCATGCTTAACTCAAGCTTTGACCAGCGGTCAATGCTTTTTGCTATATTCCACTTTACAAAAAAGTACTTAGTCTCGCCTGTCGCGTCCCACTTAAGTTGCGGCTCAAAAATATCTTTTCCGGCAAGCTCAAAAGTATCCAGGAGGAGCTTTCTCATCGCGCCATAAAGCCTGAAAGGCTCGGGGCCTTCAAACTTTATAACCTCTTTTTCTTTCGGGTAAACCAGATTATCCACATATTTGAGCTTGGCCATTATCCTTTTGAGTTCAGTTCATCAAAATAAGCAAAGAGCTTTTCCTCAAAACATGAAACCTGCTTTCTCCCCCAGTCCATATGCGCCCTCAGCTTTTTGTCATAAAATGTATTGTGCCAAAACATCCTAAAAATCTCATAAAAAAAGCTTTTCTGCCAGACTGAGTCCACCGTATATTCGGTAATCATAACCGGCTCTCCAAGCTTTATCTTTGCGCTTCCTTTGCCGTCCTTGTATTTTATTTTCAGGTCAACATCAACCCTGAAATAGGTAAACCCATCCAAATCCCTGAAAAGATACCATGTGGCGCTATAGCCGCCTTCAGTAACCTTAACTTCCTTTTGCTGCCAGGTGGTTGGGCCAAATATGAATTTTACAAGCTTTGGGAGAAATGCAATAAGCTTTTCGGGATTCTTCCCCTCATAAGAATACTCCAGATTTTTGAGTCCTGCTTTGCCTCCGCGCTTGTAGAGCTCATTCCATATCACCAGCCTGTTACCGGCAGGATAGTACCCCATAACTTAGATAATAGATTAGATATAACTTAATTTAACTATATTTCAGATTATTATGGCTGAGGCAGTTAAGCTGAGGGGTGAGCTTGCTCTTGAAATGGGCAGGGGAAATGTAAATTCAGTTTTGAGGAGGCTAAAAGATATGCCGATTTTGGAGCTTGAAGCGATTTCAAAGGCGGAGATGGAAGGAAAATTGGATGTTTTGGGGCTTGATGAAGATGAAAAGAAAGGGCTGGAACGTGGGCTGGAGAAACTGAATTTTTATGTATGCGGGATTCTGATGCACAGGATTCTCGAAGGAGAATAAATTTAGAGGACCGGGAGCGGGATTTTCACCAACGCACCCAACAAACCCTCAATCCACCTTGTGAATTACGGTTTTTGGGGTGCAGACCTTCTTAGCCAGCTTAGCCAAAAAAGGGTTGCTTTGAACCCGCCCCAAGAGATTTCTGCTTTGCCATCGGCGTATGTTGCGTTTACGTTTTGGCTGAAGCCTTTTTTGAAAAGGCTTCTCCACAGTCTCTTATGCTGCCAGGCTACACCATCCCGGTCATAAATAGGGTAGGTAAAATTAAAAATTAGGCGTTTGCCTCTAAAGACCCAAATCTCCTGAAATCCCATTTAGCGCTTCAATCCCTATTGCGAAAAAGTCTTCCTGCGAGAGGTTGAGACGTTGGCAGGTCATAATTTTCTCCCTCGAAACGGTTCTGGCAAAATCCTTTTTTTTGAACTTCTTTTTGAGGCTCTCAATTGAGACCTCTGAAATCTTTTTTGAAGGCATAATGAGGGCAGTTGAAATAATTAAGCCTGAAAGCGAGTCAGAGCACAAAAGCGCAATATCCATAGTTTCCCTCGGGGCGGCTCCGGTGTTTATCCCATTATGCGCCTTTATTGCGTGAAGAATCTTTTCGTCAACTTTGCCCTCAAGCATTTTGGCTGTTTCAAGGCCGTGCTTTTCTATGCAGGTGGCGGTTTTTTCGTAGTCAATGTCGTGGAGGATTCCGGTCAGCCACCAAATTTCCTTGTCCTCGCCAAGCTTTTCGGCCAGCTTTTCCATAATCGCCGCGACCGCGAGGCAGTGCTTTTTGATATTGGCGGTTTTAACATGCTCCTCGAGGAGGGATAAAGCCTCGTTTCGTTCCATAAAAGAACGCCCCAAAAGGTTAATTTATTCCAAAAGGCTTATATGGCAATTCTAAAGCAAATTCGCAAGGTTCTTGATATTGCTGTTCGCCACATGTGTGTAAATCTGGGTGGTTCTCAGGTCTTTGTGGCCCAAAAGCTGCTGGATGTAACGAATATCGGCTCCGCCCTCCAGAAGATGGGTCGCAAAGCTGTGGCGCAGAGTATGTGGCGTTGCTTTTTTCACAATTCCTGCCTTCCTGGAGGCGTTTTTCACAATCTGCTGAAGAGTCCGCTTATCATATTTTTCGCCATTCTGCGTTTCCAGAACCAATCCTTCGCTTCTCAGGCCGGAAACTTCCAGAAGCGCCTTAATCTTAGGGTGGAGAAAAACCACCCTTTCCTTTCCGCCTTTGGCAGTCTTTAAGTGGATTAGTTCCCTGTCAAAATCCATATCTTCCCACTTCAGGTTCCTTGCCTCATTGAGCCGGAGACCTGCATAATAGAGAAGGGCAAGCAAAAGCTTGTGCCTGAGGTTGGTTTCAGAAGCGTGTATTTTTGCAATTTCCTCCCTGCTCAGGACTATCGGAAGTTTCTGAGAGGGCTTTGCAAGAGGGAGCTTTTCAAAGAATTTCTCCTTAAACACGCTTTCAAAGAGGAATTTGAGGGCAAAGTAATTTGTCCTCATCGTCGAATTGCTTTTCTTTGTCAGACCTAAGAGAAACGTTCTTGGGGTCTTTTTTGAATCCAGAAACCGCCGGGCAATCTTCATATATGCCCTCCCTGTCTGATAAGAATATTTTCTCAGCCGGAGTTCTTCTATCAATTTCCCGATAATTTTATATTTTTCTTCAGGAGAGAGATTCTGAACGCAAAATCCCATATATTTATTTGGATTTAATTATATATAACAAAAGCCATATATTCGCTTTATGTCGGATCTTGAGGGATTTCCCGAAAGTTTTGTTCGGGAAATTGGTGTTCAACTCAATCGTGAGCCAAAAATAAAGAGTAAAAAATTAGTAAAGAGGACACTTTAAAACCCCCGACCACCCAGCCCCTATTTTGGAGTTTGTCGCCTAACGGAAAACAAAACGATGGGGGGAGTTCCTTAGTCCTTCGGACAAATAGTCTCGCTTTCAGCGAGGCAGAAAAACTTCTCTTAACCGACCAACGAAAACTCAAAAAATGCTTCGCACTTTTTCTAACAAAGGTTAAGAGGTTCGTTATCACTCACCCAAATTTTTCTGATTTAATTTGGGAGTTTTTTTCAATAGTTTTATAAATATGTTAAGTTATCTTTTTTATATGGAATTCAATAATGCCCACGTTTTTGTGGTAGATGCAGATAGTTATCCTGTTCATAGAGATAGATTATTTTGTGGAATAAAAAATCCTAATCAAATAACTACTATGAAAAAAACAGGAAAGAAAAGACCAAATTCATCTTATTTTGGTTTAATTGCAGATTTAGTAACAATAAGAAAAGGAGATTATATCTTATTTTATCAAATGAGAAAGGATGAAGCGAAATTTGATAGAGGATTTAGAGGAATTTTCAAAGCAGTTAGTGAGCCATTTTTTAGTGATGAAGATATTGATGGTTTAGATTCTTCGCAAGGGAGTTTGGGTTCAAAAGACAAAAAGGTTTTAGGAAAATGCCCACATTGTCAAACTAACTTATCTGAACTCGCCAATGCTAAAACAGGAGAAAAATTTTGTAGAAAATGTAAAAAAGAATTAGAGTTTCATATTCTACCTAATCGTGTTTTAATTGAGCCAATAACTCTTTTTGAAGACCCTATTGATGATAATACTGCTTATATTGATAGGAATTATATTAATGATAACATAAAAGAAAATCTACCTATTTTATGGACTATGCTTTTTAGAAAAACATCTGGAGAGGGAAGAGCAAGAAGTATAACTCATATTCTTCCAGAGGAATATAAAAAATTGGAAAAAATATTTAAGGATAATTGCAAAGTTTCAGAAGAATCAAACTTTGTTGCATATAAACCAGAAAATAAAAAAGATATAACAATACCTCTTGATACAGACGAAAATGGAGAGTTGAAAGTTGAGGCATTTTTAGAAGCGTGGTTAATGTCAAAGATAGGAAAAGAACAGATTAAAGGTTTAAGTGAGGTTATTGGAAATGGAGAAGATATAGAATATTTTGGAAATAATGTTTTATATGGCATCGGTGGAGAAAGAGTAGATATTTTAATCATTCATAACGACGGAAACGAGAGAATAAGAGCATCTGTAATTGAATTAAAAAAAGGGAAATTAACTAAAAAAGATGTTGAGCAAATCAAAGATTATACTAAATGGATGTCGCAGTTGGTTTTTGGTAATGATTCAGGAGAATCAAAACTTAAAATACAACCAATTTTAATTGGATTAAAAGCAGATGATAAAATAATAGATAAAACAAAAAAATTAATTGGAGATACTCAAAAACCCATATTAATGGAGTATGAAGTTAAGAATAATAAAATAGAATTTAAGAAAGTTCTTTA
>Ga0334896_1000609_pt1 | contig 39613 bp, 41 predicted proteins | sample GraSluR3_MG_8_FD_207734 | JGI IMG/M metagenome (GOLD analysis project Ga0334896, IMG submission 207734) | Sludge microbial communities from methane-producing bioreactor in Wageningen University, Netherlands - Granular Sludge_27_06-R3 | ecosystem: Engineered > Bioreactor > Anaerobic >... | reverse complement strand
TTCTAATTCTTGAATTCTTAGTTCTAAAATCGCTTGTTCTTCACGCGCAACATGATAATCAGCATTTTCGCTAAGATCACCCAAAGCCCTAGCTTCTTTAATAGCAGTAATAACTTCAGGACGCTTTTCTGCTTTTAAATAATTTAATTCATCTTTTATTTCTCTTAACCCTTCTTCAGTTAAGTAAATTTCTTTGTTTTTTTGTTCTGACATAAATATCGCCTCTCTCAATTTAATTTATAAAAGGATACTATAAATAATCAGGAATGTCAAATCTTAATTTTACCCTCATTAAATCATCCTTATTTACCTTATGCGGTAAAGGAATACGCACTATTTGATGGGGGTGTCTAGCCACTTCAATTAATTCTCCATTTTCTTCTTTTAAACTATTAATTATAAATAGAACAGGAGGTTGTTGGGGCCCAAAAATTTCAACTTCATCACCAATTTTAAAAAAATTTCGTTGTTCAATGATAACTTCTTTTTTCTTTTCGTCATATTCCAGAACAATACCTAAAAAATCTTGATTAGATGGTTCTTCACAATCTAAATAGTATTGTTCATCAACTCCTGGTTTTTTGTTAAAATATTGCGGGACCACATCCCGATTAGCACATCGGTATAATTCCCTTTCGTAAGTAATATTATATTCATATGCTTCAGGATTATCACAATATTGATCAATTGCTTTACGATAAATATTAATAACTGAAGCAATATAATAAATTGAGCGCATTCTTCCTTCTACTTTAAAAGAAACAACTCCCATATCAATTAAATTAGGAATATATTTTAACAAGGATAAGTCTTTAGTTGCTATCGCAAAATCCTCTTTATAAGGTAATGGTTTCTCTGATTTATCATATAGTTTAAACGACCAACGGCAAATTTGACTACAACCACCACGATTAGAATCACGGGCGGTTAAATAATTAGATAATAAACATTTCCCACTGTAATTAACACACATAGCACCATGAATAAAAACTTCAACATCCATATTAGTTTTATCAATAATTTCTTTAATATCTGCACCAGAAGCTTCCCTTGCTAAGATAATTCTTTTTACACCTTGTTGTTGCCAAAATAAAGCACTTTCATAATTGATTGTTGATTGTTGAGTGCTAAGGAATAAATCAACTTGCGGGATTACCTTTTTAGCAATATCAATGACTAAAGGATCAGAAATAATAATGGCATCTACGCCACATTGTCCTAAAATGATTAAATAGTCTTCTAAACCTGTAACGTCATCATCATGAAAAATAATATTAACAGTAACATAAACTTTTGCATTATGAACATGAGCATAAGTACAAGCCTCTTTTATTTCTTCAATACTAAAATTATCATTATTAGCCCTTAAACCATAATTTTTACCACCTAAATAAACAGCATCTGCCCCATATTTAATCGCCCATTTTAATTTTGCTAAATTACCAGCTGGTGCTAGTAACTCAGGTTTTTTTATTTTCTTATTCATAATGCTTCACCCGGTAAATTGTTTTTTTATATAAAAAACCCTTATCATTTTTATAATTACTATATTGTTCAACATCTTTATTTAGTTTTTTTAATAATTCTTTATTATCCAAATTTAATAATGCTTCTTTATAACATTGACAAACCTTAACAAAATTTTCCTGCTCAATTGCTAAACTATCTAATATTATATAATCTATATCCTGAGCAACCAAAATTGGTAATTCATCAATTAAATTTAAAATATGCGAGCTTAGAATATATGTACCATTTTCATCTTCATAAATTGGATATAATACCTTTCTTTCTTTTTCATACATATGAAAAAAACTATTTTTTAATGATTTGTTTACATAAGTAAAATAATTAGAAATTAAACTACGACTCGATTGTGACATTGGTAAATATCCATATCCTCTAATCATTAAAGGTATTTTAGTATGATTACGAATATTAAGAATTGAATCTAAAGTGATTTCGTTTGCTAGAACTGCATACTTAATTCCTTGTTTTCTCCAATAATTACAAGTATGATAATTAGTAGCTAAATGTTCACTCATCCATCCTAATGGTGTTTTTATTTTTAGTTTTCTACTTAAATTAACAATGCTAATATCATCATACATAATACCATTAATATCTAAATTATCCAAAATTAATAGATATTCCTTTAATAAAGGAATATCTTGATTGTATATTACTTTATTTATAGCAATAAACACCTTTTTACCATTACTTTTTATTTTAGTGATTATTGGTTTTAATTGTTCCATAGTTAACTGTAAATTAATAAAAACACTAAATTCTTTAACCCCTAAAATAAAACCATCCATCCCTATTTTTATTAATTCATCTATATTAGTAATATCATTAGGTATTGCTAATAATTTAGTCACTATTATTTACCTCCTTTTGGAAACAGAAAGTCCATCACCAACTTTATAAAAAGTTGTTTCAAATTCAGGATTGTTATTTAAAAAAGCAATATATTCTTTAATTTTATCAACTAAATTTCTTAATCTTTCTTTTTCAATTTTTTCTTTTTGTTCCACTAAACCATGAAAATAAATATTATCAGTAATAATACTACCCTTGTTTTTTAAATTATTAGCATATTTAACAAAATAATCAATATATTTACCTTTAGCAGCATCAATAAAAATAAGGTCATATTTATCTTCAATATTTAAGGTTAAAGCATCACCTAAAACTAAATTAATTTTTTTATCTAAATTAAAATTTTTAATATTTTTAAGTGCTTCTAAATATCTGGTTTCATCCTTTTCAATAGTAGTTATATTAATGTTGTTTCCTGCTAAAGCCATATTAATAGCTGAATAACCAATAGCCGATCCTATTTCTAATATTTTTTTTACATTATTTTTTTTAATATAATTAACTAAAAACTTCATGCCCTCTTTTTCAATAATTGGTATTTTATGTTCCTCGGCATATTTTTCAATTTTCTTCATTTCTGTATTAATAATACTCAAACTCCTTCTATTTTATTTTATCACTAGAAAAGAAAACAGCACTAATTTTTTTGGCTGAAATATTTAACCACAAAAATAGTACTAAATACTTATCTTATTGTTCTCTATTTTATATTTATTTTATTCTTCATTTTTTTCTTCATTATTTTTTTGCAAATATTCTAAAGCATCTTCAATTATTTTCCACTCTTTTTCATCAGTAATTGGCTCTAAAGTAATGTCTTGTTTAGTAGGATCAAAAATTGAAGCATACACTTTAGTATTACCTGCTTCATCAATTGAATTATCAGTATATATTATATAATTCTTACCAGTTTCATCTGATTCACAAGTGAATAAGATTTCATATTCAACTTCTATCCCTTCTTCATTTATTCCTCTAAATACATTTTCTTTATCCATTATTTGTTTCCCTTTCGTCTACGGTCTAAATAACTTTGTAGAATAATAGTCGCCGCAATTTGATCAATTTTAGTTTTCCTTTTTTTTCTAGATAAATCTGCTTCCAATAAAATTTTATTGGCTTGTTTTGTTGTCCAACGTTCATCTTCTAATACTACTTCAATACCTAAATAAGATTCTAATTTTTTTTGAAAAGATATGGTAATATTTCCTCGTTCACTAATTGAACCATCCATATTTTTAGGTAATCCTAAAACAATCTTAGTAATTTGCTCATTTGTTACAATATCTTTTAAAATTGGTAATAATTGATCATAATCATGCTGAACAAAGGATATTGTTCTATAAATATTAGCAATAATACCACAACGATCACTAATAGCAACGCCTAATGTTTTAGTTCCTAAATCTAATCCTAAATATTTCATTTTATTCGATTAATATAATTTCTTACTAAAACCTCTATTATTTTAGCACGATCAACTTTCGAAATTTTAGTACGAGCTTCACGATGACTAGAAATATAACCTGGATCACCACTCATAATATAACCAACTAATTGGTTAACAGGATTATGGTGTCTTTCTTCTAAAGCTTGAAACACATCTTTAATTGTTTGTTCAACTAAAGTTTCATCTAACTCAGCTAAACTAAAAAGGCTTGTTGTATTAGAATCCATTTAATCACCTCATTTAAATGATTATGTCCTTATTTTAACATTAATATACTTTTATTGCAACATAATATGCCATTTTACTTTGATAATTAAAGGAGCAAAATTCGTCTTTTTTTGCTCCATAATTCTTCAATATTTTATTTGTTTGGACATTGTTTTTACTATTTATCGGGTTTATATATTAATATTTATTTAATTTTGCTAATTTTTTCTTTAACTTTTGTTAATATTTCATCTAATGATGATATGTCGTTACCGCCACCTTGACCAAATACTTTAGAACCACCGCCATTACCTTTAGCTTTAACCGAAGCTGCTTTAATGTAGTCACCACAATTAACTTGAGCACTTATTTCTTTATGACATTTAGCAATAAAATTAACATTGTTATTAGTAACATTTGCAATAAAAACAAACCCTTTATCTAATTTATCAACTAATTTATCAATTAATTGTTTTAAAATTGAAAGATCATAATTTTCAACTTTAGTGACAATATATTCACCAATAGCGTTCTCCTCAATAAATTGATCGAAATGGTCCAAATCAGATAATGCTGTTTCTTGTTTACGTTGATAGTAATTTTTTTCTAATTCTTTTACTTGTTCTCTAATCATTTCCACTTCATTACGATTAAAAATAACGTCTTGATAAGAGGTTGGTTTTGAATTGTCGATTTTAACATCAAAATCTAAATTAATATCTTCAATATATGCTGTTTCTACAATATTTTTAGCTTTACTTAATAATTTTTTCATTTCATCGTTATATGGTTTGATTTCAGCAAATAATTGATCTTCAATATTTTTATCCGTAACTGCCTCAATTCGATATACATTGGTCCCTTTAGAATCAATTAATTTAATTGCAAAACGGTTTATATCACCTACGTTTTTAACATGTGTACCGCCGCATAAATCAAAAGAGTCATATAATTTTACCGTTCTAACAACATCATCATATTTATCAACAAATAAAGCAATTGCACCTTTTTTTACTGCTTCAGTTAAAGGCATATATTCGATTACTGCATCAACCTTAGTTTGAATTTTTTCATTAACTAATTTTTCAGCTAAAACAAGATCTTCATCTGTAACTTTACCAGTACAAGTAAAATCAAAACGAAAAGATTTTGATCCAACACTCGCACCAGCTTGTAATATTTCCCCTTCTAATGTTTCGTTTAAAGCCTCCAATAACAAATGCGCCGCACTATGATTTTTCATAATACTTTCTCGTCTTTCAACATCAATCTTAGCATTTACCTTCGTACCCATTTTAATTTTTCCTTTTTGAACTTTTACAAAGTGAATATGTTGTTTGTTGGGTCCTTTTATAACATCAACAACTTCAGCATCGAAATTTTTTCCTTCAATTGTACCTTTATCAGGTGCTTGTCCTCCAGATTGAGCATAAAATGGGGTCTTTTCCAAGATAACATAACCACTACCATATAACTCAGAAACTAACTCTTCATTTTTAATTAAGCCAATTACCTCGGTTATACATTCATAATCATCATAACCAATAAAAGTACTATCCGTCTTAAAATCTAAAAATGCTTTATTTTGGGTTTTCATACTTGCTTCTTTTTTTCGGGCTTGACGGGCCTTTTCTTTTTGTTTCTGCATACATTCATTAAATTCATTAATGCTAACTGTAAATCCTTTTTCAGCTAAAATTTCTTGTGTAAGTTCAAAAGGAAACCCATAAGTATCATATAATTTAAAAACATCTTCACCAGAAATTTCTTTTATATTACTATTAGTTAATTCTTGTAATCTTTTTTCACCACTAGATAGGGTTTTATGAAAAAGTTTCTCTTCCTTTAATACTAATTTTTCAATATTACTTTGATTATCTTTTAATTCAGGATAAGTTTTTCCCATGATTTTAACTACTGCTTCTACTAATTGGTACATAAACGGTTTTTCAATATTAAGTTTTTTACCATAACGGACAGCACGACGTAATAACCTTCTCAAAACATAACCACGTCCTTCATTTGAAAAAACAGCACCATCACTAATAGCAAAAGTTAATGCTCTTATATGATCAGCAATAACTTTAAATGACATTTCGCCATGATATTCTTGTTCACTAATTTTTTTAACTTCTTCAATAATCGGCATAAATAAATCAGTTTCATAATTAGTTTCAGTTCCTTGTAATACACATGCCATACGTTCCAAACCCATTCCTGTATCAATATTTTTACTTGGTAATTCAGGATATTCTTTACGACTAAACCCCGATTTAGCATTATATTGACTAAGAACATTATTCCAAATTTCTATATAACGATCATTTTCAATTTCATCAGTTAATAATTTAATCCCTAAATTATCAGGATCATATTTCTTACCACGATCATAAAAAATTTCCGTGTCAGGACCACAAGGTCCTTCTCCTATTTCCCAATAATTACTTTCTAATTTTATAATATGATCTGAATCAACACCAATTTCCAACCATAAATTATAAGTTTCTTCATCAGTTGGATAAACAGTAATATATAGCTTGTCCTTATCCATACCAAAATATTTTTCACTAGTTAATAATTCATAAGAAAACGCAACTGCTTCTTTTTTAAAATAATCACCAACCGAAAAATTACCAAGCATTTCAAAAAAAGTGTGATGTCTAGCGGTTTTTCCTACATTTTCAATATCATTCGTACGAATACATTTTTGTGAAGATACAATTCTTCGATTTTTAGGAATTTCACTCCCGTCAAAATATTTTTTTAATGGTGTTACACCTGCGTTTATCCATAATAAGGTTGGATCATTATCTGGAATTAATGACGCACTAGGAAATTTTTGATGTCCTTGTCCTTCAAAATATTTAATATACATTTCCCTAATTTCATTACTTGTCATTGTTTTCATTTTCGTTCTCCTTCTTAATCATTGTTCTTGTTTTTTCAACTAAATTATTGATTGTTATATCATTCATAATAACATAATCAAATTTATTATAATCATCTAAATCAACCTCACTTGGATGCTGTTTTTGTTTTTCAGTTAAATTATCAACATTATTTTCTCTTATAATTTTAATTGCAGTAACATTACTAAATTTTTTCTTAATTTCTTCAATTTCAAGTTTATATCTAACATCATCAATTACAATTACATCAAAAAAGTATGATAATATTTCAATGTCTTCGATAATTCGATTAACATAGAAATATTCTTTTCCTAATTTTTTTCTGATAATATCCGTACCTAAAACTTGCAAAAGTTCACGTGGTTTAGTTTCTTCTCTACCATCCCAGCCAAAATATTCCTTTATATAATCTTTAACATATTTCATTAAATACAAACGGGCGGCTTTTTGACCTTTTTTTTCATATTCTTCAATAATAATACGACCAACTGTTGTTTTACCATGATGTGCTTTGCCACCAATTAAATATATTTTCGGATTATGATTAAATATTTCCATTATAACCTCCATTATTATGTGTTATTACGAATAAACTTTAAAATATCATATTTTTTATTTATAAACATAAAAATTGTTTTAATAATCGCCACTAATGGTGTTGCTAAAATCATACCTAATAAACCAAAGAAATAACCAAATATTAAAATTCCCACAATAACACTAACGGGATGCAATTTCATCGTACGACTCATTATTAATGGTTGAATAAAATTACCTTCGAATACTTGAATAAAAAATAAAGCGACGATAGTTAAAATACCCATTGTTGCACTGTCGGTAAAAGCAATAATAACGGCTGGAAAAGCACCAATATATGGACCAATGTAAGGAATTATATCAGTAACACCAATAATCAGTGCTAATAAAAGCGGTGCTTTAACCCCAATTAAAGAAAGCATAACCGCACTAGATATAAATATAATAATACTTATATATAAAGTTCCTTTAATGTACGCTAATAAAGAAGTGTTAATTTCTAAGGCTATACTTTGCACATCATGTTTGATTTTTTTAGGACATATACTAAAAAATCTTTTGCTAATGTTATTAAAATCAAATAATAAATAAAATCCAATAATTAAACTAATAGCAAAAATACCAACTGTAGAAAACAAACCTTTAACCAAATTCATAATCATTTCTGGAATTTCAGTAGCAAGTGATGTAATAACTGTATTAATATAGGTTAATATATCAGCTTTTATAATTTCCGTATCAATTATTTTTATTTCATCAAAACTAGATATCATTTTATTAGCCCAATTAGTCATTGTTTCTAAAAGAGAGGGTAATATTGTTAAAAATTCATTTATTTGCATTAATATTAATGGAAAAATAGAAGTAAGTAATAAATATAATAAAACTGACATAATAATATATATCATTATTGTTCCTAGTATTCGATTTAATCCTTTTTGTTCCAGGTAATTAACAAAAGGCGATAATAACCAAGCAATAAACAAGCCAATAAACAACGGTGTTAATGTTTTAAATATTTGCCATATAAAAGAAAATATTTGCCACTCATTTAAAATTAATGTTATTGCATAAATACCAATTATAATAAAAAAGGCAAACGCTACTTTTAAAATAGTACCGCCTAATTTTATTATTTCATTTAATCTTATAACATCTAATTTTTCGTTTAAAAATTTTCTGGGCATAAACATTCCCCCATTTTTGAAAATTATACCATTAATAACCAATGATGTAAATAAAAAAGAATTGGCATATATTTATTTTTTACAACATGAATCAATAATATTCTTTTAATTATTTAACGATCACGTAACATTAAAAATAATCTTAATATTTCTAGTAAGTTTGCAATTAAAGACGCCACATAAGTTAATGCTGCTGCTGTTAGCATACTTTTAACTTGATTACTTTCATTTGTACTAGTAAAGTTCTCGGTTACCATTATTTTATGAGCACGCTTAGAAGCATCAAATTCTACTGGTAAAGTAACTAATTGAAATAATAAAGTAGTAGCTAATAACATTAACCCAATAAACGCTAAATCTAATAATGAAGCAAAAAAACCAATAAATAAAATAACATAACCAATCTTCGAAGTGAAATTAACAAATGGTACTAAAAAACTGCGAATACGAATAAATAAATATTTTTCTTTATGTTGAATCGCATGCCCACATTCATGAGCAGCAATTGCAATTGAAGCAATACTATTGTTATGAAACACTTCTTTTGATAATCTAATAACTTTTCTTTTAGGATCGTAATGATCACCCATTAAACCTTTGGTTTCAACGATATGAATATCTTTTAAATCATTCATATCTAATATTTTCCTTGCCACATCAAAACCAGTTAAACCTTTTTCATTTTTTACAGCGCGATAACGATTATAAGCACTTTTAACTAATGCTTGTGCTCCTAAAATAATAATTATTGGAATAAAATATAACCATAAATACATCTCGACACCTCCTTATTTTTTTAATTCCCAAATTGTTCCCTCTTTATTATCTTTTACAATAACACCTTTTTGACTTAATGTATCTCTAATTTGATCAGCTTTTTGATAATCCTTATTATTTTTAGCAATTTCTCGTTCTTTAATTAGATCGTTTATTTCTTTTTCTAATACAGGACTTATTTCTTGCTGATTATCTAACAAATTTAAAGATAACACTTTATCAAAATCCTTAATTAAATATAATTTAGTATTATTATTAACATTATTATCTTTAAGTAAATCATAGATACATGTTAAAGCATTAGCGGTATTTAAGTCACTTCTTAAAGCATCCTTAAATTTATTTTGATAGTTTTTAATTATATTATTGTCCAATGACATGTCGTCATTTTCAATATTATTAACTCGACTTTTTAATTTATTATACGATGTAGTAGCAATATCCAACGATTCATATGTAAATACTAACTGTTTACGATAATGCGATTGTAAACAAAAAAAACGATAAACAATTGGTTGATAACCTTTACTTTCTAATAAAGTAATAGTTAAAAATTCTCCTTTTGATTTACTCATCTTACCCGTTTTATCATTTAGATGTTCACCATGAACCCAAAAATTACACCATTTATGACCTAAATAAGCTTCTGATTGGACTATTTCATTAGTATGATGTGGGAAAATATTATCAACTCCCCCACAATGAATATCTAGGTATTCACCTAAATATTTAATACTAATCCCTGAACATTCAATGTGCCAACCAGGATAACCCAAACCCCAAGGTGATTCCCATTTCATTTCTTGCTCTTCAAATTTAGATTTAGTAAACCATAAGCCAAAATCAAATGGATTTCTTTTATTCTTATCTTCCGTTACATCATCACGTACCCCAATTAATAAATCTTCTTCTTTTTTTCCAGATAATTGATAATACTCTTTTGCTCTACTAATATCAAAATAAACATTTCCTCCTGCTTGATAAGCATAACCTTCTTCTAATAATTTTTTTATCATTTTAATATATTGGTCAATATGATCAGTTGCTTTTTGAATAATATCTGGTTTTCTAATATTTAATTTAGTTATATCATCAAAAAAAATTTTTGTATAAAAATCAGCTATCTCAGCCATGGTTTTTCCTTCTTTTTTAGCACTAATTAGCATTTTGTCTTCACCTGCATCAGCATCTGAAACCAAATGCCCAACGTCAGTAATATTCATTACCCTTTTTACATTATAACCAATATATCTTAACGTCTTTTCTAAAATATCTTCGAAAATATAAGTTCGCAAATTACCAATGTGAGCATAATTATAAACGGTAGGCCCACAGGTATATAAAGTAACTTCCTCTTTTTTATGCGGGACAAATTCTTCTACTTGCTTAGTTAAAGTATTATATAATTTCATAATTTCCTCCTAATAAATAATATTAGTTATTTAGTCGATTTAAGACTATTTCTTTTCCTAATAAATAAATTGTTTGTGGTAATTCTGGTCCATGCATGGCGCCTGATACCTTAACCCGAATCGGCATATATAACATTTTGCCTTTGATACCTGTTTGGTCTTTCGTATTATTTAAGGCTTTTATGATATTATCAACATTCCATACAGTAATATTTTGTACTTCTTTTTTAAAAGTTTGAAGATTTATAATAGCTTCTTTTTCAGAAATTAATGCCTGAGCTTCTTTATCTAATGCTATTTCTTGTTCGAAAAAAATCTTGGTTAATTCAACTATTTCTGCCCCATATGCTAATTGTTCTTGATAAATAGTAACTAATTCTTTAAGCCAGTCCTCACTTTTATTACTTATATCATATTTATTACTTAAATAAGGGATCGTAAAATTATATAATTCTTCTACTGATAATTGTCTTATATAATAATTATTAAACCAGTTTAATTTATTAATATCAAAAATGGCATTTCCCTTTCCTATTCCTTCAATTTTAAAAGCCTTAATTAAACCTTCTAAATTAAATATTTCTTGTTCATCACCAGGACTCCACCCAGTTAATGCTAACATGTTGATAATCGCTTTATTTAAATAGCCTTTTTCTTTTAAGGCATCCACTGTTGCATCGCCATCTCTTTTACTTAATTTTTTATCAGAATCCTTATCTTTTTTAATAATTGGTAAATGAACAAATTTAGGAACATCCCAATTTAAAGCTTGATATATTAAAACATATTTAGGCGTTGATGATATATATTCATTCCCTCTTACAATATGCGTAATCGCCATTTCATGATCATCCACAATATTAGCAAAATTGTAAGTAGGCATGCCATCAGATTTAATCATTACCAAATCCTCTAATTCATTATTATTAACTTTTATTTCACCATAAACCTCATCAATAAAAATAGTGATTCCTGCTATTGGCATTTTAAATCTAATTACATATTCTTCCCCATTAGCAATTCTTTTTTCAGCTTCTTCAATACTTAAATTACGACAAAAGCGATCATATTTATATGGGATTTTTGCTTGATTCGCTTTTTGTTTAATTTGTGCTAATCTTTCTTCATCACAAAAACAATAATAAGCTTTCCCTTCTTTAATTAATTTTTGGGCATATTTTAAATAATTACTTTTGCGCTCACTTTGAATATATGGACCATACAATCCACCCACATCTGGACCTTCGTCCCAATTTAATCCTAAATCTTTTAATGTATTGTAAATAACTGTAAGAGCACCTTCAACATAACGCGCTTGATCAGTATCTTCAATCCGCAAAATAAACTTACCATTATTTTGTTTAGCAATTAAATATGAAAATAAAGCGGTTCTTACCCCACCAATATGCATTAAACCAGTTGGACTGGGTGCAAATCTAGTTCGTACTTCTTTCATTTTTATCACCTATTATTATTCTACCACATTTTTACCAATAGAAAAACATCCTTTAATGAAAAATAAAGGATGTTTACTTAAACGCGTTCTTTTATTGTTTCGATTGTAACTGTTTTATTATTTTTCATGATGTTATCTATTATAATTGACTCTACGTTATCAAGTATAATTTTTTCAATTTTACGAGCACCAAACTCTTTATATAGAGATAAATCTACAATTTCATTAATAACTGAAGGATTAATATTTATATCTATATTATGAAAACGTTTAAGCATTTTGTTAATTTGATTATTAGTAATTTTAGCAATATCTTTTTTATTTAATTTATTAAATACTATAACGCTATGAATACGATTAATAAATTCAATATTAAAATGTTGTTTCAATTTAGAAATAACTTTTTCTTCATTTTCGATATTAAAACCCACCTGTTTGAAACCAATATTAGTAGTAAGTAAAATTAATACATTATCAAATCGTACATTTTTACCATTAGCATCTTTAATTTGTGCTTGATCTAATATTTGTAAAAATAAATTAATAACTGCTGGATGGGCTTTTTCGATTTCATCTAATATTAAAACTGAATATGGCTTATCCCTAATTATTTCTAAAATATTTTTGTTGTCTTCATAACCAATATACCCTGGAGGAGCCCCTATAATTTTACTAACAGTGTGTGCTTCACTAAATTCGCTCATATCTAATTTAATAACATTTTCTATACCAACTAAATTATTAGCATAATGAACAGCTAATTCAGTTTTCCCGATTCCTGTTGGCCCACAAAACAAATAAGCATAACATTTTTTAGCATCGCGATATCCTAACTTAATACGTTTTGTTATATTAATTAATTGTTTAATCGCATTATTTTGTCCAACTATATGATTTTTCAATTCTTTTCCTAATTTAGTGAATATTTTTTTATTATTATTCAAAATTTCGTAAATAGGGATTTTAGTTTGGTTATTTATCACTTCTGCCACATTTTCTTTCGTTACTGTTTTTATTTTATAATTTTTCATCATTTTTAATTCTAAATTGTTTATTTCATTTAATTTTTGAGCTTCTAATTCTCGATATTGATAAGCATCAGTAAAAGCATGATCAATAATATATTTATTTTTTTTATCTTTTATATCTTCCAATTCTTTATATAAAGTATTTAGTTTTTTAGTTTCTTTAGTTTCCTGCAAAGCTGCTTTTGTACACACTTCATCTAATACATCAATTGCTTTATCAGGTTGATTTCGATCATATATATATTTTTCAGTTAAATTAATTATTAAGTCAATTATTTCTTCACTAATTGAAACTTGATGATACCCCTCATAAATACTTTTTAATTTTAATAATATTTTTTTTACCATTTCTTCTTTAGGTGCTTCTACATATATTTTTTGGAAACGACGATCTAATGCTCCATCATCCTCCATAAACTTTTTATATTCATCAGTAGTTGTCGCCCCTATACACCTTATTTTATTTCTTGCTAAAGCTGGTTTAAATATATTAGATGCATCTATTGCTCCTTCCGCCCCACCAGCACCTACTAACGTATGAATTTCATCAATAAAAATAATTATATCTTGATTTTCTTCGATTTCACTAATAATTTTTTTTAAACGTTCTTCGAATTCACCACGATATTTAGTCCCTGCTACCATTGTAGCCATATCAATAGATAAAATACGTTTTGCTTTTAATGGCATTGGAACCTCATCTTGCACAATTAATTGACTAAGATGTTCAACAATTGCTGTTTTTCCCACCCCCGCTTCACCTATTAAAAGGGGATTATTTTTAGTACGGCGACATAATATTTCAATCACTCGTTTTGCTTCTTGCTCTCTACCAATTACTGGATCTAATTCATTATTTTCAGCTTTTTTAGTTAAATCGATTGCCATTTCTTCAATTAATAACTTTTTCTTTTTAATTTTACGATTAATATTATCTTTAGCAAAAACATGATAAAGACTATCAACATCAACATTCATTCCTAATAAAATTCTAATTGCTACCCCTTCACCTTCTTCTAAAAGTGAATAAAAAAGATGCTCAGTTGTAACTTCGCCATCATTGTTTTCTTTACTATCTAAAATAGCATTTTCAATAACTCGTTTTAATAATGGCGTATATAAAAACCAATGACTTGCATTGCTTCCTACCCCCATTATATTTATTAACTCAGTTTTGAATTTATCATAATCAATATCATACTGTTTTAACTTTTTTGTAATAATATTATCTTCTTTTAAGATTGCCAATACAAGATGTTCACTTCCGACATAAGGATGTTTTAAATCAGTCATTTCCTTTTTCGCATTAACTAAAACCTTTTGGGCTTCTTCCGTAAATTTACTAAACATTATATCGCCCCTTTCATAATATCCTATGCTTATATTGAACAATTTATCTAATCATTAATCAATTTGATAACAACTAAATATAGATATTTTTTTTAAATTATAGATTTTATTAAGAAAACTTGAAAAAAATTCAATTACTATATATAATATTTAACGCAAGAGGCGATATTATGTTAAATAATATTAAAAAATGTATTCCTAATATTCTTACAACAATTAGATTAATAATTGCCTTAGGATTACTTTCTATGATTAATAACACCCTTCTAATAAATAATCCCCTATTAATATTACCAATATATATAATAGGAACAGGTACTGATTTATTAGATGGTTATTTAGCCCGCAAATGGAATGTACAATCAAAATATGGAAAAAGAACGGACCCTATCGCTGATAAACTATTAAATATTACAAGTTTGTTTATTGCAATCAAAACAATGGGAATCAAATTATTATATTTCCCTTTAGCAATGGAAGGTGTTATTGGTCTTGCCAATAGTATTGGCACGATTATTAATAAAAAAGACAGTGGTATTGATCAGATGGGTCGCCTAAAAACTGGTTTATTGTGTGCAACTATTATTTCTTTATTTGGTTCAATAAAATTTCCCCAATTAAGTAATATATTTTATCCTTTATTAGGTCTTACTTTAACAAGCCAAGGAATTACTGTTCATAATTATTATCATAGATATCAAAACATAAAAAAACAACAATCAAAAACTATAAAAAATATGATTGTTAATAATGCAGTTGAGCGACATAACAAAAATGATAAAAAAATAGTTGAATATCAGAAATTAAGAGATATACTTATCACAATTAAAGATAAAAAAATAAACAATGAAATAGAAAAAATCGAAAACAAGGAACCTAAATTATTAAAAAAAGAAATAATAACTAAAGGAGATGCGATTAAATAAGCGCATCTCTTTTTATTTGTTATTTTTTAATATATTAAATGATCTTCCCTTTTTTTATTTTCTTAAACATTTCCATTATTAATAAAATTGGTAACGCTAATAAAAATATAATAAATATATGATTAACTGGTATTCTTGTAGTTTGTAAAATTTTGTTAAGCATTGCATTTTCAGTTACTAAGAATTGTAATAATAATACTAGCGCAATGCTAACTACAATAAACGGATTATTTTTAAATGGTATTTTAAATGCGGATTTTAATTCACTGCGGCAATTAAATACATGTACATTTTGCATAAATATCATTAATAATAAGACATAACCACGCGCTTGTACTACATTCATATGAACATAATTAATTAAATAAACCCAAAAAAGAAAAACAATTAAACCAATAGCTATTCCTGATACTAATGTTTCCTGAATTAGTAACTTATTAAAAATACGTTCATTTGGTTTTCTTGGTTTTTCCTGCATTTCTTCTTGTTCCCGTTTTTCATATGCCAAAGCTATATCTTGAATACCATCAGTTACTAAATTTAACCATAATAACTGTACCGCTAATAAAGGAACGGGATAATTAAATAGTATCGCTAATAAGAAAAACAACACTTCAGAAAATCCAGTTGAAATTAACATATATATTACTTTACGAATATTTTTATATGCACTTCGTCCTTCTTCAATGCCAGCTACAATTGATAAAAAATTGTCGTCAGTAATAATCATCGTTCCAGTTTCTTTTGCTACATCAGCCCCACTACCCATCGCCACACTAATATTAGCCGCTTTCATAGCAGGAGCATCATTAACACCATCACCTGTAACGGTAATAAATTCCCCTTGTCTTTTGAAAGATCGAATAATAGCTAGTTTTTGTAATGGGGTAACACGACTAAAAACAATTTTTTCTTTTACTAATTGATCAAATTCATTTTCCCCACGTTTAAAATATTGTTCTAGTTCTTCACCACTAACTACTTCAGCTTCTTTTTTTACCATTTTCAACTCTTTAGCAATCGCAAAAGCAGTTAACGGATGATCACCCGTAATCATTACCACTTTAATTCCTGCCTTATGACATTTATTAATTGAATCTATAGTTTCTTTACGAATTGGATCAATAAACCCAACTAATCCAATTAAGGTTAATTTAGAAATATCATCAACAGTATGGTTATTTTTTTTTCGAAAATTAGCCTTTTCACCTTGCGCTATTGCAATTACACGGTACCCCTTTTTAGCTAATTCTTCGTTTTGATTCATAATTAAATTTGAATCAATTTTTACTTCTTTATCCCCCATTTGCATTGTTTTACAAAAATTAAGCACCACTTCTACTGAACCTTTGACAATACAAAATGTTTTACCTTGATCTTTATAAAAAGTAGCTGAATACATATTCTCTGATTCATAAGGAATATTACCAACTATCATTTTAGTTTTTTTAATATCCTGATTAATACCTAATTTATATGCTAAAGACAAGAAAGCAACATCAATTGAATCACCATTATGTTTCCATTCATTATTAGTTTTAGTAAGATTTGCTTCATTATTAATTAAACCTAAAATAGCTAAATCAGTTACTTTAGTAAAATTACGATTGCCATTAATCGGTAATACCTTACCTTCATCATTATAACCAATTCCTTCAATTTTAAATTGTTCCCCATTAGACATTACTATCAATTTAGCAGTTTGCTGATTTAAAGTCAGGGTCCCCGTTTTATCAGTAGCAATAACTGTACAACTGCCTAAACTTTCAACCGCATTTAATTTTTTTACAATAACATTTCTTTTAGCCATTCTTCTAGATGCAATTGATAATGCTAAGGTTAATGCTAGTGGCAATCCTTCGGGAATAGCCGAAACTGATAAACCGATAACAGAAAAAAAGATATTATCAAGCGCATAATTTCTAATAAATAATAATAACATTAAAAATAACGCAATAATTAACATAAAAACACTAATATGTTTTATAAATTTCGCCATACGTAATTCTAATGGGGATTTTGTATCTTTTACTAATAATACCTCATTAGCGATTTTACCAATTTCAGTATTAATTCCTGTTGCCACTACTACTCCCATTCCTCTACCGGTTGTTACAGTTGTTCCAGCATAAGCCATATTTTCACGGTCTGAAACTAAGGTCGTTTCTGGCATAACATAATTAAATTTTAAAGAGGGCATTGATTCACCAGTTAATATTGCTTCATCAATTGTTAAATTTTGCGTTTCTATTAACCTTAAATCACCAGAAATTTTATCGCCTGATTGTAATAAAACAATATCGCCAATAATTAAATTTTTTGAATTAATTTTTTTGGTTTTCCCATCTCGTAATACTTTAACCTGTACTTTAATTAAAGATTGTAAACTCTCTGATTCTTTCCCAGCTTTCCATTCTTGAAATGCCCCTAATAAAGCATCAAAAACAATAACCAAAGTAATAAATATACTATCAGCTATTTCACCAATAATTATAGAAAGAAAAACCATAATTATTAATATATAAATAATAGGATTAATAAATTGACGCAAAAAAATTTTAATAATTCCTTCTTTTTTAGCTTTAGGAATTTCATTAAAGCCATATTTTATTAAGTGCTCATTTGCTTCTTCCGTAGTTAAACCATTTTTAGTTGTTCCTAATTCCTTTAATATATCATCAATTTTCCTACTATGCCATAATTTTGTCATCTTAATACCTTCTATCTATAATAATTATTTTTAAGTATATTTTAACATATTTTTAAAAAATTAAAAAATATAAGCTTATCCTTATAACTGAAAAATAATATTTTTAAATTATTATTGACAATAACCAAAATATATTTATAATACCTCATAAGAGGTGAAAAAATGGAAGAAAATTCACTATACTATTCTTTATTAATTTATTCTATTACTAATGGAACAGCAAACTATGCTATTATTAAAAAAGAACAAAAACAAATACTTGATAACTTTAATAATTATTATTTACCAAAAACAAATAAACCATTTAAAAAAAATGATATTCCTGACGAAATAAAAAAAGATATCGCGCTTATAAAAGAAAAAGTAAATAATGAAAACTTATATAATCTATACAATAATTTAACCAATATAAAAATAAAGAATGATCTTTCTTTATTATTAAAACTTATTAAAGGAAAATATAATAGTAAAACTAATACTATTACATATACCACAATTAATTCTAGATTTCACGAATTAATGCATCTGGCCAGTTCATGTTATGATGAGAAAAACAATATATGGTTAAGTGGATTTATTAACTATAATAATAAACCTATATACGGTAAAGCATTAAATGAAGGCTATACTGAATTAATAACAAGACGTATTTTTAATAAAAGAACTACTTTTTACAATGAAGAAGTGAAAATAGTTAGTTTTTTTGAATTACTTTTTGATAAAAAGGCATTAGAAAGTTATTATTTTAATAACGATATTTATAGTTTTATTAATCATATCGGTTCATACATCGGAAAAGAAAACGCTATTAAATTATTATTACAATTTGATTATGGTTTTAATTTAAAAATGCAGGGTAACCCTTTATATAAATTAGTATATACAAATTTAGAACTAAAACTATGTGAAATATTTAAACTATATAATAAAAGTTTATTAAAACAAGTAGATTATTTAAAATTATTAGATAAAACTTTAATTACAAAAAATTATCAAAAGACTAAACAATTTATTGCTTCTTAATTATTTTAAAAGCATTTCTTTATTAATTACTACATTAAAATAAAAAGCATGAAGTTATCATTCATGCTAAATATTATTAATCTAATAAAAAATTAATAATTTTATTTCTTTTTTTAAAAGACAACTAACGGTTTTCCCATTTTTCTAAATCCACTACAATACTATAATGTCGATTTGGTGTATCAGGAGTACTTTATCAACAGCGGCAATACTTTCACTATCTAGCCAATAAACTCTAATTATATTATCTTTCGTGACAACAAAAAATTCTTCATAATTAGCAATAGTAGAATCATTATCAATCTCAAATCCCAGTTCTTGAAGTGAATCAATAAAAAACTCCATAATTTCTTTGCCACTACCAATTGTTTTATACAGCCACTGCCAACTATCGCCCATAGATTGAATTTCATTCGTAAGCAAGCTCCCGGATAAACAGGTATACCTTCAGGCAAGGCTTTTGTTGGCGTAAATTTCTCGGTTTGGTTTTCAGTATTTTCTTGTTCATTAAGCTGATCATCTAAATTATTTTCATCATTATTCGCACCACATCCTACTAAAATAAACATTACAAATACAATTATAAGAATCCTAAATTTTTTTCTTATGAACATATTCCATATTCGTCCATTATATTATCATATATTTAAAACCCCTCTGTTTTTATTTATATATAGTTTTAAAATTAATTACATTATTACAAAATATATTACTATATCAATTCTATTAAATTAAAAAGCCCTTATTGCTCTTATATCTTTTTTATATTTCTTTTTAAACAAAAAACGAACTCTATATTAGAATTCGCTATATTATTTTAAATGGGGCGGCAGATGGGAATTGAACCCACGAATGCCAGGACCACAACCTGGTGCGTTAACCACTTCGCCACTGCCGCCATATAAGTAATAATATTGTATCATTATCTTATGTTTTTTTCAATATAAAAAGAAAAAATCCCCGAAAGGATTTTTACTATGCAGCTCTATTACCACTAAAGAAATCACTATTACTATTTCTGTTATTTCTATACTGATTACGATTAGCTTTTCTAGCTCTTCTACATTCTGGACATCTAACTGGTTCGTTTTCAAAACCTTTTTCTTGGTAAAACTCTTGTTCACCTACAGTGAATACAAAATCATTACCACAATCTTTACATGTAATTGTTTTATCGCTCATCTTAATACCTCCTTTTTAATAAAATATTGGATTTAAAATCTTATCTAACTTCCAATTGTAACAGGAGGTAAATAAGGACAAAATTAAATCTATTAATAATATTAGCATATTTATATATATTATGCAACATAATTAAATAATAATATAAATTACTTATGATATGTTTCATTATTTATTATTTTATAGCAACGATATAACTGTTCTAATAATAATAAACGAAATAATTGATGAGGAAAAGTCATTTTACTAAATGATAAATGATAATTTGCTTTATCTTTAATGTTATTAGCTAAACCATCAGAACCACCTATAATAAAAGTAATGTTACTTTTGCCTTCGTCATATAATTGTTTTATTTTATTAGTAAAAGTAATTGTATCTAATTCTTCTCCTTTGATATCTAAAGCAATAATATAATCTTTTTCATCAATACGTTTTAATATTTTAATGCTTTCTTTATTTAATGTTTGAATAGAGTTATTATAATTTTCATTATCTAGTTCAATTATTTTTACTTTAGTATATTTACTTAATCTTTTATAATAATCATTAATTGCTACTTGCAAATACTTTTCTTTTATTTTACCAATGCATATTATTTTAATCATACTTCTACTAATTCCGTTCTATCATATTGTTCAGCAACAATTATTTTTTCTACGTTATTTTTATCAATATGAGAAAGTAAGGTTTCTAAAACTCTTTCTTCTGTATTATTTTCTTCACTAAGATGTACTAAAATAATGTATTTTGTTTGTTCACCAATCAACTTAGATAAATATTGAGATGCTACTTTATTAGATAAATGTCCTTTATCACTTAAAATTCTCTGTTTTAAATGGTAATAATATTTACCATTTAGTAACATTTCAACATCATGATTGCTTTCTAGTATATATATTTCTTTATTTTTAATTAAATTAAAATATTTTTTATTAATATAACCAGTATCAGTTATATATACTAATTTATTATTGATTAAAAAACCTATCGACTCTTCTTTATCATGAGAAGTTTTAATTATTTCAATTAGAGTTTCATCGATAATATTAGATTCAGAAAAAAATTCATATTTAAAATCACCTAATATTAATTTTAAATCTTTTAACATGGAAGGTAATATATAAATAGTAGGTTGATACTTCTTGTAAAAAGAAGGCAACCCACAAATATGATCATTATGTGTATGAGTAATTAAAATATTTTTTATTGATTTTGGTTCAATATTTATCTCTTTTAATTTTTTTTCAATATAACGACAAGAAACACCTAAATCAATAAGAAAACGATGATTATCCACTTCAACAAAGGTACTATTCCCTTTGCTACCGCTAGCAAGAATTGTTGTTTTCATATTTAACTCTCATCTTCTTTCTTATAACTTAAGAAAGTACCAGTATCTTTTTTAAATAATAAATCAATCGTAGCCGTTGGTCCATGACGGTTTTTGGCAATAATAAATTCTGATTCACTGTTAAAATTTTCACGTCGTGCTTCTTTATTATAATAATCATCACGATATAAAAATGCGACAATGTCAGCATCTTGTTCAATCGATCCTGATTCCCTTAAATCACTCATTAATGGTCTTTTTTCTTCTCTACTCTCCACCGCTCTTGATAATTGCGCTAAAGCGATAACTGGAACATCAAGTTCCATCGCTAATGTTTTTAAAGACCTTGATATCTCCGAAACTTCTTGTTGACGATTACCAGCATAACGATTAGTACTTGATACTAATTGTAAATAGTCAATAATTACCATGCCTAAATCTAACGATGAACTAGCTAAACGACGACATTTTGCTTTTATTTCACCAATAGTAACTCCTGGTGTATCATCAACATAAATGTTAGTATCAGCCAATTGACTAATTGCTTCATTAATTCGTTTCCAATCATTATGTTCTAAACGTCCAGTTCTTAATTTGTTCATCGGTACTTGTCCTAATGAACTAATCATTCTTATTGCTAATTGTTCTGCACTCATTTCTAAGTTAAAAATAGCAACTGTTTTATTTGTACTAGTAGCTACGGAAGTACCAACATTTAAAGAAAAAGCAGTTTTCCCCATCCCTGGTCTTGATGCTAAAACAATGAATTCATTTCCATGAAACCCAGAAGTAATACGATCGATATCACCAAACCCAGATGGAATACCCGTAACTTCTCCTGCTGTTTCAGCTAATTTTTCTAAATCAGCTTGTGTTTTTGCTAATATTTCTTGAATTTTACGGAATTCACTTGACTTTCTATTCCTAACAACACTTAATATTTTTCGCTCTGATTCATCTAATAATTCATTAATATTTATATCACCATCATAGGCATTAGTAACAATATTGGTAGTTACTTCAATTAAATTCCTAAGTAAAGCCTTTTCATGAACAATATTAATATAAAAATCGATATTTGCAGCACTAGGAACAGAATTAGCAATTTCAAATAAATAATCAACACCGCCAACTTGTGACAATTGCTTTTTGTTTTTTATTTTATCAGTTACTGTTCTTATATCAATTGGAACATTATTAATTGCTAATTCATTGATTACATCATATATTTGGGCATGCTTCTCTAAATAAAATGATTCTCTTGTTATTTCCTCACATATTTTTTGTAATGCATACTTAGAAATAAAAGCAGCACCTAATACTGATTGTTCTGCCTCAATACTATGAGGTAATTTTGTTTCTTTCATACTATCACCACTATTCTTTTATTAATTCAACTATTATATTAGCAGTTACTGCTTTATGTAATTGAATATTAATACTATGTTTTCCCAAACAAGAAATTGGTTTTGTTAAAATTATCTTTTTTTTATCAATATCATAACCATGATTTACTAATTCGTTATAAATTTGTTTAAGCGAAACACTACCAAACACTTTATCATTTTTTCCTGTTTTTACTTTAAATGTAAAAATTTCTGCTTCTAATTTATTTTTTAATTTTTGACATTCTTTAACTAAAGTGTTTTTACGTAATTTTGTTTCTTTTATCTCTTGTTGTAATTTCTCTTTACTTTTATCGGTTAAAGGAACAGCATATCCTTTTTTAATAAGATAATTTTTTGCATAACCATCCTTAACTTCAATTATTTCTCCTTTTTTACCTTGCCCTTTTACATCATTAATTAAAATTACTTTCAATCCGTAACCCTCCTTATATATACTTTTCAATTATTTTCAATAATTCAGATTTCGCTTCCTTAATGGTAGTATTTTCTAATTGTGTAGCTGCTTCAGTATAATGACCGCCACCGCCCATCGTTTCCATTATCTTTTGAACATTAACATTACCTAAAGAACGGGCACTAATTCCAATAATATGATCATCAATTTTTGCTATAGTAAAAGTTGCTTCAATATTATTAAACAATAATAACGTATCCGCCACTTTAGCAATATCATCAGGATAATAAATTACTTCTGCCTTCCCTTCACCAATTGCCAATTTATCCTTTATAATTTCAACTTTCCTAATAATTTCTTGTCTTTGTAAATAACGGTTAAAATTTTCCTTTAATAAATACTGTAATTCTTTTAAATCAGCTTTTTGTATACATAAATAAGCAGCTGCTCCATATGTTAAATGACTAGTTTTAATTGAAAAATGATTGGTATCAATTACAATACCTGCTAACATAATAGTAGCTATATAGGGCGGAATATAAATATCTAATTCTTTTAATAAACCTACTATAATTTCAGCCGCACTTGATATTGTTTCATCAATATAAGAATATTGAATATTATTAATGTTAATCTTATTATGAATATGATGATCAATAACAATAATGTTATTAACTAAAGTTAATATTTCAGTGTTTTGCATAATATTTGGAATATGAACATCCAAAATTATAAGTAATGTTTTATCGTTAATTATAAATTTTAATTCATTTAATGTTTTTATATTTATTTTAATATCTCTATTTTTTAATTCATTTAATGCTCGTGCAACCCCTTTTTCTGATTTTTGTTCTTCTATTAATAAAAACGTATTTTTACCATTATTTTTGCATAAATAATACATTCCTAAAGAAGAACCTAATGCATCTAAATCTAAATTTTTATGTGCCATAATGATTACATTAGAAGCATCATTAATTAATTTCTCTATTTTATTAATTTCAAGTGACATAATCTCACCTCTATATAAATAATTATACTATAAATTAAAGAGAATCACCTAATAAATTAAAAAACTTACATTTTTTTGTAAGTTTTTTAGTTATTTTGAATAAGGAATGAGAGCCATAAAACGCGCTCTTTTAATTTGAGTTGCTATATAACGTTGATGTTTTGCGCAAGTACCTGTAATTCTTCTTGCCACAATTTTATTTTTTTCATTAATATATTTTTTTAATATCTCAACATCTTTATAATTAACGCCTCTGCCTAAACACATTTGACATACTTTTTTTCTTCTTCTATATGAATTTCCGTACAAAATAATTCCTCCTTTTTTTTAAAATGCGATATCATCTTCAGTAAGTTCAATACTATCACCAAAATCAGCAAAAGGATCTTCACTAACATCAGTTGTATTAGCTTCAGTTTCATTGAAATCTTGTGGGGTAACAGTTTTTCCTTGAGTACTTCCGCCACTTTTTGAATCTAAAAACTTAACACGATCAGCAATTACCTCAGTTATATAAACTCGTACGCCATCCTTATTTTCATAATTTCTGGTCTGAATCATGCCATCGATAGCAATTTGACTACCTTTTACCAAATATTTTCCAACCACTTCGGCTTGACGTCGCCAAGCAACAATATTAATGAAATCTGCTTTTTTCTCATTATTACTATTACTATAAGGACGATTTACAGCCAAAGTAAATCTCGCAACTGGTACTTCGCTACCTAAATATTTTAATTCAGGATCTTTAGTCAAACGACCAATTAAAAATACTTTATTCATTTTTACCCCTTTCTAATCATCTAATCTAATAATTAAATGACGAATAATATTCTCATTTATTAATGCTAAGCGATCAAATTCTTGAATTGCTTTATTATCTTTTACTTCAATTTGATAAACATAATAATACCCACTTGTATATTTTTTAATTTCGTAAGCTAATCTTCTTTGACCCATTTCTTTAGAAGCCGTAATTTTGGCTTTATTATCAGTTAAAATTTTTTCAAAACCTTTAACTACATCTTTAATTACATTTTCTTCTAAATCAGGTCTAACGATATACATAATTTCATATTTCATTTTTTTTCCCTCCTTTTGGTCAATTGGCTTCATTTAAGTTGAAGCAAGGAGTATCAAATACTCATTTTTTATTATAACAAATATATATAACTATGTCTATATCTTTTTATTATATCCATAAATTATATATATGTGTCATTGCTAAAAATAACAAACAGAAATATATATATCATAATTTAAATCCTTTTATTGTCATCTAATATAAAAAAAATTAAAATTTATCTTTTCTATCCACAATTGATTTATCCAATTCTAAAATTTTAGGATTACTATCGACATATTCAGTAAGTTCTAATTGTAGTGCTGATATTTTATTACAAAATAATTCTAAATTTAGACTGTATTCATTGAAAGAGCCTGCTGTTTCTTCAATATCTCCCCATACTAATAAATAGTTAACGGCCTTTGACAAATGATATATTGCTTTTGATATATTTGATTTTTCGTTCATCCACTGTCTATAGGCATAGTTCTCTATCTCGTGATTATTATTTACCCTTATTGTTGATTTTAAAATTTCTTTGTCCATTTTTATTCATTCTTCAATCTATATTTATTTTTTGTAATACTTTTGCAAATTTTATTATCTTTTTATTATATATGCAATTTAACTCAAACATTGAAACGAAAATGACAAATATCACCATCTTGTACTTGATATGATTTTCCTTCTAAACGCATTTTCCCTTGTTCACGCACTTCTTTTTCACTACCATAAGCAACTAAATCATTATAACTAATTACTTCCGCTCTAATAAAACCACGTTCAAAATCGGTATGAATAATTCCCGCACATTCTGGTGCTAGCATTTCTTTCTTAAATGTCCAAGCCTTTACCTCTTTATCACCACAAGTAAAAAAAGTGGCTAATCCTAATAATGAATAAGTAGTTTTAATTAATTGTTCCAATCCACTTTCTTTAATCCCTAATTCTTGTAAAAATAATTCTTTATCTTCATCATTTAGTTCACTTAATTCTGATTCAACTTTTGCGCATATAGTAATTACTTCGGCTTTTTGATTAATTGCATATTTTCGCACTTGGTCTACATATTTATTCTCTTTTCCAATTTGTGCTTCTGCTATATTAGCTAAATAAATAATTGGTTTCATTGTTAATAAATTAAAAGATTTAATAATTTTTACTTCTTCTTCCGTATACATTATATTTCTAGCTGCTTTATTTTGACTTAAAGCAGCAAATAATTTTTTTAACAATTCTAATTCTAATAACGCCTCTTTATCTTTTGTTGTTTGTGCTTTTTTTTCGATTTTAGAAATTCGATTTTCAACTATTTCTAAATCTGATAAAATTAATTCTAAATCAACTATTTCAATATCACGAATGGGATCAACATTATTTTCGACATGAATTATTGATTCATCTTCAAAACAACGAACTACTTCACAAATAGCATCTACTTCCCGAATATAACTTAAAAACTTATTCCCTAATCCTTCACCAGATGCTGCTCCTTTTACTAAACCAGCAATATCAATAAACTCATAAGTTGCAGAAATAGTTTCTTTAGGCATATATATCGATTCCAACACTAATAACCTTTGATCTGGTACCGTAACAATACCCATATTAGGATCAATTGTCGCAAATGGATAATTTGCTGCTAAAATTCTTTTTTTAGTAATCGCATTAAATAAAGTTGATTTCCCAACATTAGGTAAACCAACTATTCCCGCAGTTAATGACATTTTTCACCCTCCTTAAGCCGTTGGCCAAACATTTACCCCAATTGGTAATCCTAATATGTACCAAGCAACTAAAACAAATAACCATAAACCTAAAATCGCTAATGAATATATTAATAATATTTTGTAATAGTAAAAAATGGATGCTTTATTTTCAGATTTGGTATAAATCTCAATAAAACCAATAAAAATTACAAAATAAATTAAAGCGGGAGTAATAATATTAGTAACTGAATCACTAACCCGATAAATTGCCTGAGTAAATTCAGGGGTTATATTTGTTTTCATAAAAATAGGAATAATAATTGGGCTTAAAATAGACCACTTAGTAACCGAAGAAGTTAATAATAAATTACTAATACCAACTGCTAAAAAAAATAAAATAATTAAAGGAATCGAAGTAAATGCTAAAGCATTAATAAAATCACCTAACCAAACCGTAACTACAATCCCTATATTACTTGTTCTAAAAAGATTAATGAATTGTGATGCTAAAAAAATTAATAATAGTAATGGTCCAATATTATTAAGATTACTATATAATGCTTCATTAAATTGTTTTTTGTTTTTGATTGTTCTCGCCCCAAGACCATATAACCAACCACAAATAATCATTAATAAAACAATCATATAAATAATACTTTGACTAAAATATGAGTTACTACCAAATAATTTACCTAAATAAGTCGTTTCATTAATATCTAATAACAAACCAGAAGAAGGTAAACCAGGTATTAATAAATAAATAAATATTAAACTAACAATAATAAAACCTAATCCTGCTAATACTAACCCTCTTAACACTTTTTTATTAATAACCACTTCTTCTAAAAGAAAATTATCATCATGACGATATTTAGGTACTTTAGTAATAATAAATTTTTCTGTTATATATGTAATAAAAAACGCCAAAATAATAGTAGTAGTAATAGTAAAGAAAATATTACTATATAAACTAAGATTATAGTTATCAACTACTAAAGCACTTGCTAATCTAGTATAAGGGGTTAAACTATAATCAAGATTTGTAGCAACAAAATTAATTCCATAACCAGCAGCAATACTTACAAAAGAAACAATTATACCGATAATTGGATTTCGATTATTAACTAAAAAGAAAATAGCTGATAATGGGATTAAAATAACATATCCCATATCACCAACAAAATTACTTATTATTCCAATAATAACCACTAAAAAAGTTAACCAAAATTTAGTTAGTTTTTTACCAATAAATTGAAAAATAACTGTTAATAAACCAGAATAATAAGCCATTCCAATTCCAATTAAAGAAATAATAATTAATCCTAAAGGTGTGAAAGTAATAAAATTAGTAATAGCATTACCAAAAATATAACGAATGCCATCAACACTCAGTAGGTTTTCAACAGCTACTACTGTTCCTTCTAGTTTTCCAGTAATAGGATTAATCCGTCCATATGTTGCTTGCCAATTTAATAAAGAACCAAGCCAACTAACAATAATTGTTAAAAATATTAACAACATGAAAAACAAGACATTGTTGTGGAAAAACTTTTGTTTTTCTTTTTTTATTTCCTCCATCTTATTCCTCCAAAATTTTCTTTAATTTACGATTAAACTCAAGCCGCGGCATCATAACTGAACGTCCACAATTTAAGCATTTAATTTTTATATCAACACCGATTCTAGTTATTTCCCACTTATTACTTTTACAAGGATGTTCTTTTTTCATCATCACTATTGTTCCTAATTTATATTTTTTTTCCATTATTTTCACCTGCTTAAACATACTATTTTTCAATATCTATATTTAATATTTCTAAAATACGATTCAAATCAGCATTAGAGGTAAAACTAATTTGCATTTTATTTTGTCTGATTTTAACATTAGTTCCTAATAATTCTTTTATTTTTCCTTCTAAATGATAATATTCATTTGGTTGTTGTTGGCGCTGTTTTGTTTCCTCTTTATTTGGTGTTTTTGTTGTTAATTTTTCTAATTGACGAACACTCAAATCTTCATTAACCGTTTTTTTAGCTAATGTTTCAATTTGTTTAATATCATTTAATTTACTTAAAATCCGAGCATGCCCCATTGATAATTTATTATGAAGTACTAAATCTTGAATCGAATCAGGTAATTTAAGTAAACCTACCATATTAGTGATATGACTACGACTTTTTCCTAATTTTTTACCTAATTCTTCTTGGGTAATTTGTAAAGAATTAATAATAGCTTTATAAGCTTCCGCTTCTTCGATCGCATTTAAATTTTCTCTTTGTAAGTTTTCTAATAGGGCAATTTGCATCATTTCTTCATCAGTAAAATCTCTAACAATCGCGGGAATTGTTTCCATATCTAATTTACGGCAGGCTTTTACTCTTCTTTCACCAGCAATAATTTCATATCCCTTAATACTTTTTTTAACAATAATTGGTTGAAAAACGCCATTTTCTTTGATTGATTCAGCCAGTTCGTTTAATGCTTTTTCATCAAATACTTTTCGCGGTTGATAAGGATTATTACGCAAATCATTTAAACGAACATTAATAATTTCATCTTTAGTAGAACTTTCTATAATATCGTTTTCGATTTGATCAAAATTAAGATTTTCCGCATTAAATAACTGCTCTAATCCTTTACCTAACGCTCTTCTTTTATTTTCCATTTCTTGTGATCACTTCCTTAGCTAAATTTAAATAAGCTTGATTTCCCTTACTCTTATAATCATAAGCAATAATTGGTTTTCCGTGCGATGGTGCTTCTGATAAACGAATAAGGCGCGGAATAATTGTATCATAAACTTTTTCTTTAAAGTAACTTCTAATGTCTTCAACTACTTCTAATCCTAAATTAGTTCTTGAATCTAACATTGTTAATAAAACCCCTTCAATATCAAGTTCCGGATTCAACTTTTTTTGAGCCAACATAATAGTATTTAACAATTGCATTATTCCTTCTAAAGCAAAAAATTCACATTGAACAGGAATAATTACTGAGTCTGATGCTGTTAAAGCATTTGTAGTTAAAATACCTAAGGATGGTGGACAATCAATAATTAAATAATCAAAATTATTTTTTATTTCATTTACTTTTCGTTTTAATTGGTTAGTTCGATTAAAGTGGTTATCTTGTTTGCCTTTTTCTAATAACTCTAAATCAACGCCTGCTAAATTAATAGTAGCGGGAATTAAATATAAATTACGAAAAGCAGTTTTAACAACCACATCTTTAATATCGGCTTCATCAATTAAAACATCATAAATACTTTTATTAATTATTCCTTTATCAATCCCAACACCTGTTGTACTATTTCCTTGTGGATCTAAATCAATTAATAATACCAGTTTCCCTAAAGCACCTAAGGAAGCCGCTAAATTAATACTAGTAGTGGTTTTACCAACCCCACCTTTTTGATTAACCAATGATATTATTTTTCCCACCAACATCACTTCCTTTTTGCTTGTCAATATAATTGGTATATTTATATTTTATCAAATAATTAAGCATTTGGAAATGATTTTAAGTTAATTACTAATAAAACTATTATTTATTCTTTTTATGATTAATTACTAGGACTGATAATAACAAGAAAATAATACTCGTTAATAACAAGTAAAGTATCATTACAATAGGTGAAATTTTATAACCAAAAAGGTTAATGATGGCACCTTGGGTTTCTAAATAATCATGTTGTATCGCTTTATCAACATTAGCAAAAACGATTGTCATTGGTCTTTCCATAAATATTAAACGCATTAAAGCAACACCATGAGTAGCTGGTACTAATTTAGCAATGGTTCTAACTAAATTAGGTAAGATTCCTAATGGAATATAAATACCAGTAATAAAACCAATTAAAGTTCCCACAATACTACTTAAAGTACTGAAACCGGTCATTGTTTTAATAAATGAAATAAAAAAGAACATTAAACAAGTTGATGAAAATACATTTAAAATAATTAATAATATAACTTTAAAAATAGCGATTAATGAAAGAATTTCACCCCCATTAATAATAATATACAATTCAATTATTATAAGGGAAATTGAATTCAAAATAATACCAACAATTACAGCGCCTAATATGTAACCCATAATTAGCTTCCAACGTTTAACAGGCGCTACTAAAAAGCCATCAATTGTTTTTCGAGCCCGATCTTGAACCATAATACCAAAAACCCCAAGGGGAATAGTAATTGAATTAACAATTAAAATCCCTGCCATAATCCAGGAATCAACTAAAAATCTAATATTTTGTTCACTAACATTTGGTATTTCTAAAGGCATATTATTAACACTAACATCCCCTAAAAATAAAATATAAAGTCCTAAAATTATAAGCATTGATAAAAATGAAAAGAATACACCAACGGGATCACGTAAGTAAACTTTTATATTTCTTAGTGTAAATTGAAAAACTTGTTTCATTTTAATGATCCTCCCTTATTTCACGTCCAATTATATTAATAAAAACATCATCCATATTACCTTTTATAACTTCAAAATCATTAAAAGTGCCCTCCATTTCTTTTAATAATTTAAAAGCTTCTAAACTGTTTTTAACTGGAATTTGTACCATATCAGCTATTTTAGTAGGTGAATAATTCATGGTTATCAACTTTTTAATTGCTTCTTTTTGTTTTTTAAAATTTACTCGTAATGCATCATAACTATATTCTTTCTTTAAAAAGTTAGGAGTTCCTGTTACTACTATTTTCCCATAATCAATAATTGCTACCCAATCAGCATTAGCAGCTTCTTCCATGTAATGAGTAGTTAAAAATACGGTGATTTTAAATTCATTTTGTAATTTTTTAATTATTTCCCACACTTTAATACGAGTTTGTGGATCTAAACCAGTAGTGGGTTCATCTAAAAACAAAATTTTTGGTTTGTTTAATAATGCACGGGCAATTTCAACTCGCCTTTTTTGACCACCAGATAAATTTCCAAAACGACGATTAGAAATATCTTTTATTTCCAAATAATTGAGAACAAAATCAAGTTGTTGATTTAATTTTTCCTTTTTCATTCCATATAAGGAACCTCTTAAAATCAAATTTTCTTTTACCGTTAATAAATCATCAAGAATATTATTTTGAAAAACAACCCCAATTTTATTTCTAATCATCGCCGGTTCTTTATCTAATTTTATATTATGAATTATAACCTCGCCACTATTCTTTTTTAAAATAGTACACAAAATATTAATGACAGTTGATTTCCCTGCCCCATTTGGTCCTAAAAAGGCAAATAAGTCTCCTTCTTTAACATTAAAATTAATATTATCCACCGCAACAATATTGCCATATCTTTTTTCTAAGTTCTTTACTTCAATAATATTATTCATTATTATACACTCCTTTTTCTTCCTTTTCCCTAATATTGTCGGCTAATATTTTGATCTTACGAAAACGATGATTTAAACCTGATTTGGTTATAACTTGCCCTTCTTTTTCAGTTATAATATTACTTAATTCGGATAATGATGTTTCAGGATATTTTAAACGATATATGGCAGCAATACGCAATTTATCATTTAAAATTTCTAAACTGATGTTTTTCTTAATTAAATTAATATCAGCAATTTGTTTTAAAGCTGTATTAATCATTCTTTCCACATTAGCTTGTTCACAATTATTTAAACGATTAGTAATATTTTTTTGATTGCGATAAATACGAATATTTTCGTAATATAAAACGCCTTTATATGCTTTAATTAAACGTAAAAAATCACTTATTTTTTCGGCTTCTTTTATATATACCATATAACCCCTAACTCTTTTAATAACACGACTATTAAGATTATATTCATTTAATATATTATTAATAAAGTCGGCATATTCGTTATCGTCAATTAATAATTCTAAATGATAACGAGAAGTTTTAGGATTATTAACACTCCCACAAGCCAAAAATATCCCTCTTAAATATGCTCTTTTTTCTTCATCATCACTTATTATATAATCACGAGGAATATTAATAAAATAACCATCACGATTTTTAATTGATAAATCTTCCAAGAAACTATCACAATTTCCTTTAATTTCTAAAAGATAAATAAAATTTTTTTTAAAATTAAAATTACTACGTACGGTTACTTGACAATATATATGATATATATCTTTAATTATTTTAAAAATACGACGTGCCACAGCGGCATTCTCAGTATGAATTTTTATAATGTTATTACCAATATAAGCATTATTACGAATAAATGCTGATAGTTCCGCAATATACTCAGTATGATTACTATCGAGTTTAGTAATTTCGCTTTTAATATCAGTTGCAAATGACATTGTATCACTTCTTCCCTTTTAATAAATATGAAAAAATAACAAAACCTGTTTTAATCGGATCATGACGAACAGTTTCATTTTCAATAATAACTAAATTTTCTTTTATTAATTGTAATTCCAATTTTTTTATTGCCGCTTCATCAATCAAAACCGGTTCACTATCTTCTAAAGTTTTATAACGTTCTTGAATATCTATATCTATATGTTTAGAATTAGCGATTACAGCATCTAAAACTTTTGTCCCAATATATTTGTTTAAAGTATTTACATGATCACTAACTTTAAAATTATCAGTTTCTCCTTTTTCCGTCATTGCATTACAAACATATATTTTTTTTGCATTACTATTTTTAATAGCAGTTACTACTTCTGGGCAAATTAAATGCGGGATAATACTAGTATATAAACTACCTAAACCAAAAATAATTAAATCAGCTTCTAAAATAGCAGTTATCACTTCTGGTAAAACTTTAGGTTCTTGATCATAATAAAGTTTAGTAAGTTCTTTCCCTGATTTTCTAATTTCTACTTCACCAATTAATGTTTCGTTATTTTTTGTTTCCGCAATAAGATTAATTACATCTTCCGTTAATGGTAATACTTTTCCTTTTAAATTAAGAATTTTACTTAAAGACGCTACCGCACTAGTTAAACTACCTTCCATATCTAAAAGCGCTGCTAATAATAAATTACCAAGTGAATGGCCATCTAAATTACCAGTACTCTTAAAACGATATTGAAATAATTCCTCTAATAAAGGTTCTGACTCTGATAATGAAATAATTACATTTCTTAAGTCACCAACTGCAGGGATTTTAAATTCATCACGCAAACGTCCAGTTGAAGCACCATTATCAGCAACAGTAACCACTGCTGTAATATCAATTGGAAATAATTTTAATCCTTTTAATAATACTGATAATCCATGCCCGCCACCTAAAACTACAACTTTATTCATCATTTTCACATCCCTTTTCATTATACTATATTTTGTTATTTTGATTTTAGAAATATAAGAAAAAATACGTATTTACAACGTATTTTATTGTTTTAAGTCTTGAATTACTTGATAAGCAGTTTTAGCGCCCTCACCAACCGCTGTTGATACTTGATATAATTCTTTTTTGATTACATCCCCACAAGCATAAATTCCTTCAACATTAGTTCTCATTTTCTTATTAACAATAATATAACCTTTTATTGTTTTTATACCAATATCATTAATAAAATCGCTAATAGGAGTAAAGCCAATATTAATAAATAATCCTTCGGCTTTAATTATTTTTGTTTTAGTGGTTTTTTTATCTTTAATTTTAACACCACTTAATTTATTGTTTTCTTCATATATATCAATAATCTCACAATTATGAATAACATCAAGATTAGGAGTTAAATTATTATATTTCTTTTTATTATTATAATCTATAATGGTAACTTTATTGGCAATTTGATCTAAATATTTTGCTTCCTCAATTACTGTGTCACCAGTTCCTACAACTATAACATCTTTTCCCTTAAATAAAAGACCATCGCAATAAACACAATAACTAATACCACGTCCGATTAATTTTTTTTCCATTTTAAGACCTAATTCTTTAGGCTTACGGCCAGTAGCAACAATAATATTATTGCCTATAATTTCTTTACCATTACTTAATTTAACTATTTTTTTATCATTGTCAATATCAATTTTTACCACTTGACCATATTGATAAGGGATTCCTAATTCTTGTGTTTGTTGAAACATATTAAGTGCCAGTGTAGGTCCATCAATTGTAGTAAAACCAGGATAATTATCAATTTTTAAGGCTCTATTCATTTGGCCACCAGGAGCTAAACAATCGATCATAGCAACATTAACTTCTGCTCTTTTTAAATAAATAGCAGCAGTCATTCCCGCTGGACCAGCACCAATTACCACTACATCAAAATTTAACTTCATTAGCTTGCTCCTTTTCTAAATATAAATTTTCAAATCTTGAACCTTTTCCTCTTTCAACTACTAAAATAACTCCAATTAATAATAAACCAACTGATACTAATTGGGCAACTCGATAATCACCAAGCATTAAACTATCTAATCTTAATCCTTCAATAAAGAAACGACCAATTGAATACCAAATAAGATAAGCCCCAGTTAATTGACCAATTTTTAAATAACGATAGCGTCTAACTATTAATAAAGCAATAAATCCTAAAAAACACCAAATTGATTCATATAAAAAAGTAGGATGATAATAATTACCATAAATATTCATTCCTTCAATAATAAATGTTGGTAAGTGTAGATTAACTAAGAAATCACGACTAACCATTTGGCCGTATGCTTCTTGGTTAAAGAAATTACCCCAGCGACCAATTGCTTGACCTAAAATTAAACCAACAACTAAGATATCCGTAATACGCGCTAAATTAACTTTATATTTAAAGGTATAAATTATTAAAAAAATAAAAGCAAAGACAATTCCACCATGAATAGCTAAACCACCTTCCCATACTTTAAATATTTCTGTTACATTTACTTGATAATAATCCCAGTTAAAAGCAACATAATAAGCCCTAGCACCAACAACACCTATTATAACTAACCAAAAAATTAAATTAGCAATAAAATCTTTATTAATTTTAAATTTATTTGCTTCTCTTATGACTAAAATTCCTCCTAAAAAAACACCTAATAAAATTAAAATAGAATAATATGTTATTTGAGCAAAACCTAAATCTAATATAACATTATTCATTATAAGTCACCTCTTTTTACGATTGGTTCAACAATTAATTTATCCATTAAAAAATTTAAAATGGATATTAAAATAGCCACAAAAAACAAAATAAAGATTCCATCAGTTTGAAAATGTAATCCTAAAATAAAATCAGCTATTTTTAAAATAAATACATTAATAAACGGATAAAACAAACCTAAAGTAAGACCAGTAATTGGTAAAGTTAAAATAAATAAAATAGGTTTAATCGTACGATTTAAAATATAAATAATAATTGATGCTATTAAAGCCCAAAAACCAAAATAAGTATTATCTATATAAATAGAATCAAACAAAATAGATACTGTAATTAAAATAATAGTGTAACTAATTATATATATAAGCCAATCAATAAAATCATTAATTTTTTGATTATTAATAACAAATGCACGCATATTACCCTCCTCATCATTATAATTAAATTATATCATGCTATTAATCGATAAACAATTACTTTGAAAAGTCTTCTTCAATTCGTAATAATTGATTATATTTACAAGTGCGATCAGTTCTAGATAAAGAACCAGTTTTTATTTGACCTAAATTTAATCCAACAGCCAAATCCGCAATAAAAGTATCTTCTGTTTCGCCACTACGATGTGAAATTATTGTTTTATAGTTATGTTCTTTTGCTAAATTAATAACGTTTAATGTTTCCGTAACGGTACCAATTTGGTTAGGTTTTATTAAAATAGCATTCCCCGCCTGTTCATTTATACCCTTTTGTAGTAATTTATAATTTGTTACAAATAAATCATCCCCAACTAATTGAACTTTATCGCCCATTTTTTCAGTTAACATTTTAAACCCAATATAATCAGTTTCTTCTAACCCATCTTCAATTGAAACAATTGGATACTTATTAACTAATTCAACATAATAATCAATTAATTCTTCTCTTGTTAATTCTTTATTTTCACTTTTTAAAATATATTTATTCTTTTCTTTATCATAAAACTGAGAAGCAGCAACATCGATGGCTAAAAAAACATTTTTGCCACTTTCATATCCTGCTTTTGTAATTGCCTCGATAATTAAATCAAAAGCTTCATTATTACTTTTTAAATTGGGAGCAAAACCACCTTCATCTCCTACTGCTGTATTATGGCCTCTTTCTTTTAAAACCTTTTTTAAGTTATGAAAAATTTCAACACCCATCCTTAATCTTTCTTTAAAATTTTCAGTAATAGGCATTATCATAAATTCTTGAAAATCTAAATTATTATCAGCATGAGCACCACCATTCAAAATATTCATCATCGCGTACGGAAGTTCTCGACCATTACCAATATATTTATATAATGGTTTTTTAGCATTATGAGCAGCTGCTTTTAAACAAGCCATTGATACCGCCAACATGGCATTGGCACCTAAATTACTTTTATTAGGAGTATTATCAAGTTTTATTAAAATTTCATCAACCGCCGCTTGGTTAGAAACATCTTTTCCTAATAATGCTGGTCTGATGATTTCATTTACATTGCGAACTGCTTTTAAGACCCCTTTCCCTAAATAACGCGTTTCCTTATCCCTTAGTTCCAACGCTTCGTTAATACCTGTAGAAGCGCCACTAGGGACACTACAACGACCATAACTATTGTTATCACATACAACATCCACTTCAATCGTTGGATTACCCCTTGAATCAATAATTTCTCTAGCTTTTATAGTTTTAATTAATGCCATTTTATCATCCTTTCTATATTAAATTAGCAATATATTGTTTGAACATACGTCCTCTTTCTTCAAAATCACTAAATTGATCCCAAGATGCACAAGCTGGACTTAATAAAATAATGTCTCCTTTTGTTGCTAATTCATATGCCTTATTAGTAGCCATTTCTAAAGTTTCAACGATTTCACATTTTATATTTACCGAATTTGAATAATCTTTAATTCGTTCTTTCGTCTCACCATAACCAATAATATACTTAACATGATTTAAATAATTACTTAAATCATTAAAACTATGCTTGCGATCTAAACCACCTAATAACAAAATAATTGGTTCTTGAAAAGATGATAACGCAATTTGTGTTGCCTTAATATTAGTTGATTTAGAATCATTATAAAATTGTATTCCCTGTTTACTAGTTACATATTCAATTCGATGTTCAACACCACCAAATATAGTTAATACTTCTTTAATAATTTTATTACTTACGCCCAATTTTTTTGCAACTAAAAGTGCCGCCATTATATTTTCATAATTATGATTCCCTTTTAATTTGATTTCTGATAAAGAAATAATTGGTTCTTGCCAATAATAAATAGTTTTATCCTTAATGGAGCAACCATTAATATTATTCTTTTTACTAGAAAAATATACTTTTTCTGCTTTAATATCATTTGTTATCTTCACAACATCTAAATTATCAATATTTAATACAGCATAATCACTTGCCTCTTGATGCTTAAAAATTCGCTTCTTTATATTTAAATAATTATTATAATTACCAACAAAATCTAAATGAGCTTCATATAAATTAGTTAAAACAGCAATATCAACTTTAAATTGATTAAAATTACATAACTGTTGAATTGATACTTCCATTACTATAATATCATTTGATTTTACTTTATCGACATATGCACATGCTGGATACCCGATATTCCCCATTAAATGAACATTAAATTTTGTTCGTTTTAATATTTCATAAATAAGGGTTGCCGTAGTTGTTTTCCCATTTGAACCAGTTACCCCAATAATGGTTATATCCTTAGGAAATAGTTGATATGCTAATTCCATCTCGTTTATAACGAAAATATCATGTTCAATTGCTTTTTCTACATATTTATGGTTATTAGGAATCCCTGGATTTTTAATTAAATAATCAAAAGTTTGATTAAATAAATCATCTGGATGTTCTCCTAATATTACTTTTACACCTAAATCACTTAATTCTTTTATATGGTCTTGATCTTGCTCTTTTTTTAAATCATTTAAAACAACTTCATTATTCATTTTAATTAATAACTTTGCCGCTTCATATCCACTACGGGCCATACCTAAAACAAATATCTTTTTATGTTTAAACATGATTAACCTCGCTTTACAATAATTAGTATACTATAAAATACCCTTTTTGTTA
>Ga0334896_1000560_pt1 | contig 42444 bp, 36 predicted proteins | sample GraSluR3_MG_8_FD_207734 | JGI IMG/M metagenome (GOLD analysis project Ga0334896, IMG submission 207734) | Sludge microbial communities from methane-producing bioreactor in Wageningen University, Netherlands - Granular Sludge_27_06-R3 | ecosystem: Engineered > Bioreactor > Anaerobic >... | reverse complement strand
ACCGGCATTTTCAGAAGCCCTGAATTCGGAATTTGGCTTTATTTCGCCATCATAGATGAAGAATTTATGTAGCGGATAATAAATCATTCGTTAATTTTGAGGCAAATGTATGGATTATTTTTGGTGAGCCCTTACAAACATCATCTGGAGTTTTTGAAAAATCAGATTGAAATATGGAGGACAAAAAACTGGAAAAAGGAAAGGGAATTGCCCGGCTGTGGGCGGAATTCAATCGGCCATAACCGGTTTTCTTATTTGCAAAGTTCCCATCACTTTATTTTTAAAACTCCGGCCAATGGGAAGTTCCTTTCCGCTCACCTCGATACTGGAGGAGGTAAATGCCTCAATTTTTGGCAACGAAACGATGTAGGATTTGTGAATGCGTACAAAGTCACTGTCAGACAATTTTTCTTCCATGCTGGTCATGCTGGTTTTTGTAACTATTTTCTTATCGTCAGTATAAATCTTAACATACTCACTCAATCCTTCGATATACAAAATCTCGTTCAGTAATAGTTTTACGATACGCTTGTTTTCTTTCACATAAATAAAGGCTTCTGAATGTTGATTTCCATTTACAACCGGGTGCGCTGCATTAATGGTTTTCTGCGAAACCAGAAAGTACTTGTTCACCGCTTTCAAAAACCGTTCAAATGTAATGGGTTTCAGCAGGTAATCAAGCACATCCAAATCGAATCCCTCGATGGCATATTCGCGGTACGCGGTTGTAATTATTACCTGGGGTGGGTTTTTTAGAGTTCTCAGGAAATCAATACCTGTTATTTGAGGCATTTGAATATCCATAAACATGAGATCGACCTGAAATTTTCGTAACGCTTCCATGGCTTTCATGGCATCTGCACATTCAGCAACAATTTCAAAATTGTCTAGCTTTTCAACATGGTTTCGCATAAGTTCGCGCGCAAGAGGTTCATCATCAACAATGATGCATTTTGTTTTCATGGCAATTCGTTTTTGTTTTCTTTGTTTATCTGTTTTCTTATCAATTGGTATCCTTTTGCTATTTCTGTTACAAATCATGGGAAAACATTCAGATTTACCCGCAGATAATTTTCTTTGTAATCTTCCTGCAGCCTGTACTTACCCGGGAAATTGTATTGCAGGCGTTTACCAAGCATAATAAAATCATATTTATCAAACGGATTGAATTCATTATTGCTGCTTATTTCGAGACAAAAGTGCAATTCTCTGTTTTCTTCCCCGATAAAGACGCTGCTACTAACTGAATTGTTACATTCTATTCCAATTATTAGGGCAAAATTCACCAAAGGCAGAAGCAATCCGGCAGGAATAACCAGTAAACTGTGGTTACCTTCTGTTTCCAGCCGTATATTTGCCGGGTTCCCCAAAGCAAGGTGATGTATTTTCAGCAACAGCCTTATAAGATCGGTTTCCTTGTTAAGCGGCAGCCACTTTTCATGCTTTTCATCGATAAACCGGTTCAGAAAATCCGACACCACAATAATCACCTCAGATGACTTTCGGGGATTCATTTTCAAGGCCAACCCGAGCATTTCCATTAGATGGAGCATGATGCGCGGCTGTAACTGGAAATGATAAATTTCCAGTTCAGTTCTCCGGTTCCAGTTTTGTTCATAATTTTTGTGCGATTGGGCCCGGTACCAGGCACGCCCAACCTTAATGGCTAAAAAAACCAATAGAATGTAATGGTTTCCAAGGCCGCTAATTACAATGTTTTTGAAATTTAAGTAATCCGGTTCTAATGCCAATTTTGAATTTTCCGACCTAAAAACCAGTTCGTTAGACACCACAAGTTCAAAAACCGAAAAAACCGGTAATAAAATTACAAAACCAAAAATGAACCAGCCATAGCGGTTCTTATAAAAAGCAACCGGAACCAGCCAGTAAGCAATGAGGTAAGTATGAAGCATAAAAACAGGCAAGGTAACCAGATAATATTTCAACCAAAGCTCCGCCGAAGTAAAGCCCTGCCCCAGGCATTGCAACAAGGTGAAAGTGAAAACCCAGGCCAGCCAGAAAAAGGCATGTTCCATTGCCCGGCGCTTACCGATATGCTTTAGTCCCAAATCCATTCCTAACCTTTTTCAATTCAAGTATAATTTTAAAATTCCGGTCATCTTCCTCAATATGCAAGCTATACCCTTTCTCTGCAAACAAAATATTTAACCGCTGTTTCAGATTTTGCATTCCATCGCCGGGTGATTGACTGTCAATTTTCAGGTTTTTTCCTGCCGGTTTGCTGTTCGATGCAGAAAGAATCAGGTGCTCGGGTCGGGCATCGATGGAAATATTCATCCAGGGCAAGCCCAAATCGGAACTACTTCCGTGTTTTATGCCGTTTTCGGCCATAAAAAAAAGAACCATTGGAGGTACCTGCCAATGATTCAGAATTCCCTTTTTCAAAATTTTTACCCTTAACCGCGGACCATACCTGAGTTTTTCAAGTCTGATGTAATTTTCAACCAAAGCAATTTCTTCAGTCAATGGCACAAAGTTGAACCGGCTTTGTTCCACAATATAGCGTAGCACTTCCTGCATGCGTTCAGCCATTTCTGCTGTTTTTTCAGGCTTCAGTAGCGAAAGCGCGTACAGATTATTTATGGTATTAAACAAAAAATGAGGATTCAATTGCGACTGGAGCAACCGCTGACCAGCCAAACGGTTCTGGTTCTCCAGTTTTTTTATTTGTCGCTGTGTATAAACATAGTCTTTTGCAAACTTAATCACACAAAAAAGCGCCACAATGAAGGTCATATCCTTTGTGTTCACCAGAATGAAATGCAAGCCTTTTAACCTGCCAGGCTCCAAATTCTCAGGAGCTACTGAAGCATAAAAGATTTCGTCGGAAACGGTAAGTTTAATTGCAGAAAGAGCTACACCTGTAATGAAAAAAAGCAGAATGAACAAGCCGGTTTTTCGTTTTAACAAAAATTCGGGAATAAGCAGAAATAAAACGATGTAGGCATAGCCCAAAAAGAAAAATGAATTGAGAAAGGTGATTGAAAAAGCTTCCAAAAGACCGGCATTATTGTTTTGCAAAAAAACAATACAGGTAAAAACGAATACCGTAACACAAAACAGAAAAAGATGCCGTGTTGTCCGGTATTTCAAGCCAGTATCAAAAATCCATCGGTTCATTCAGTTTTCAATTTCCAGTAAAAGATTATAGCAGTTTATGCTTTCATCTGTTTGCAACCTGTAGCGCCCTTCATATAAAATATCGAGTCTCTTTCTGGCATTCTGTAACCCTATTCCACCGGTTTTGGTTTTAACTGCCAGCTTTTTAACTGACATTGAGTTTTTGGCCGAAAACCTTAAAAGTTTGCCAGTAACCGATATATTAATATGAATAAAAAAAACGCCCTCGCTGTTGGCGCCTCCATGTTTAAAACTGTTCTCAACAAAAGTGAACAGGAGCATGGGAGCAATCTTTCGGGTTTCGTACGTTCCGCTCATTTCAAATTTAACCTGCAGCTGTTCTCCGTAACGTAAACGCTCGAGTTCAATATAATTTTCAATCAGTTTCACTTCTTTTTCCAAAGGAATTTCTGCATCGTTACATTCATACAAAACCGCCTGCAACAGCCCGGCCATTTGGGCAATTCCTTCCGAAGTTTTTGAAGCCTCCTTCATCGATATCGAATACAAATTGTTCAAGGTATTAAAAAGAAAATGCGGGTTGAGCTGTGCCTTCAAAAGGTTAAGCTCTTTTTTCAGGTTTTGCTTTTCTATTTCGTGCTTCTCCTTTTGTTGCTCAAACCATTTTTTCACCATTTTTATGGCAAAAACGATGGCTACCATAAAATTGGTTTCAAGAAAAAGGTAAAGAAAAGTTACTCCCAAAACCGAACCTGAAGTAACAGGAAGTCCGTTTATCAGCCTTAGTGAAATACGTTCGCCCAGCGTGGCCAGTAATAAAATACAAAGTACCAGAACAATAGTTACAGTCAGTTTCCGGGTACGGAGATACCAGGGCAATACAGCATACACTGTGGTATAGGTAGCTGCCATAACAAATGGCAACATGCACAATGATTCAATAAAATACCACTGAAAATTATTGCCATACTTACCATACACCGATCCAAAAAAAAGCACATAAAAAGTCCAAAAAACCAGGTGCGACAAAAATCGCCGGTACTTTGAAAAAAAGATTTGCATTTGTCTCCAGTTCATTGTTTTTCACCGGAAAGATAAGATATTTTGCATAAACACAACACCATAAACACCTTTTAAACAGGCAATTAAACTGCACAAACCAATACATTCAATGATGAATTCCTGTCGTTTACCCTCAATTTCACACCGTTTGTTGAAAATAAAGCCCCTGCCCACTGGCAGAGGCTCTTTTTTCATCTCTATGAAAAAAATTGCGCTGTTCTATTCAGAATTCAAAAGGCTGCTCAGTTTCTGTCAGCCATTAAAACAAAGCATGGTATTGCGGGTCAACCAGATTGGGAAAATAGCAGGCAATGAGCCCAAGCAGTTCTTCTTCAGTTTTAGGCTTTTGACTGATAACCCGCTGGGCGTAAAAGTCTGTCTTACTGAGTTTTGAATTAAACTCTTCTTCGGGTAATTCACGATATTGGATGTCCATTTTTTTAACACCAAATACATTTTTAACACAAGCGTACTGAACTTCAAATTCGCCGGAACGAACCAAAAATGAGGTGCATTTCTTTTCCTTAATCACCCCAATCTGTAATGGTTTCGATGTGTTCTCATAAATCAGTTCATACGTTGGCACTGCCTGGTTATCAACAACCATTTTAGTTTGCGATTCCACAATGGTGTATGTCCCAAAATCAGTAAGCGAATTACCGGAAACCACCTGGCCTCCTTTCATTTCTGCAGGTGCTGCAAAAGCAGCAAGCAGCAAACAGACACTAAAAAAATACATTTTTGTTTTCATGATAAAATTGTTTATTGTTTTACTTGCCCAAAAGTAATTAACCTTTTGAAAAGCAACAACTTAATTCAACAAACAACCACATTGCGAAAGTCAACTGCACATTTTTGGCTGTAAACCTGCCGGTTTACCGCTCGCAGGTATTTTACTGCATTTCCTCTATTATTTCTGTAAATCTACTGCACAATATCTAACTGTTTTCTTATTTTTGGGACTTCATTTTAAAACCTTGTAAAACCTGTGGTATGAAGATTATGCGCATTTTTGTATGTTTACTGGCAGTGGTTTTATTGACTCATTGCACAAAGAAAGAAGAAAAAAATTACCTGCAATTTGTTGATTTACTTATTGGAACGGCTCCAGCCACCACCCCGGCTGCTGTAAAAAAGCAAACAACCAGCGAAAACTACGGGCAAACCATACCGGCAGTAACGACCCCTTTTGGAATGACTCAGTTCACACCTCAAACCCATGCAAAAGAAAAAAAATGTGTGGCTCCATTTTACTGGGGAACTCCGGGGCTTCAGGGATTTCGGGCAACCCACTGGACCAGTGGCTCGTGTGTTCAGGACTATGGCAGTTTTACGGTTTTTCCTACTGTCAGAGGAAGTCATTTCCGGTTTCTCCCATCGCAACGCAAAACCCTGTATATATATGACAGCGATCATTCGTCGCCTGCTTATTATGCAGCAATGCTCCCCGAAAACAATATTTTAACTGAAATAACAGCTTCCCGGCGGGCTGGCTTCTTCCGTTTTTCCTGGCTCGAGCCCGAAAACCCTACAATTATTATCGATGTAAACAGTGATGAAGGAGAGGGCTTTATCAGAATCGATACTGAAAAAGGAGAAATTACCGGGTACAACCCGGTACATCGCATTTACAACGGGCACGGACAACCGGCAGGGTTTAACGGCTATTTTGCAGCACAATTCGACAAACCCATAACAAAAGCAGGAACCTATGGCAACAACGAACTCTTTGATGACATAACTGAACAGCAAAACAAAAATGACATTGGAGCTTTTGTTACATTTGAAATGAATGACGGGGAAGTATTGAAAATGAAAATGGGTACTTCGTTTACCAGCATTGAGAATGCCCGGCTGAACATGGAAACAGAAATTCCACACTGGGATTTCGAAAAAACAAAAAGCGAACTGGAAAAAACATGGAACAGCCTGCTGGGGAGGATCGATGTGGAAGGCGGATCAGATGATGACTTTACCAAATTTTACACTGCAATGTACCATAGTCTCATCCACCCGAGGCTTTTCAGCGATGCCAACGGCGATTATCCGAAGTTCGGCGGAGGGGAATCTGTTCAGAAGGCAGACGGGTTTGATTATTACTGCGACTTCTCCAACTGGGATATATTCCGCGCACAAATGCCTTTGTTAAGCATTATTGCACCGGAATATTACGAAGACATGGTCCGGTCGCTCATTGTGAAAGCCGAGCAGGGAGACTGGCTGCCTATTTTCCCTATGTGGAACAGTTATACTTCGGCGATGATTGGCGACCACAGCACTTCAATTATTACTGATGCGCTGATGAAAGGATTCGATATTGATCCTGAAAAAGCATACCACTACATGAGGAAAAACGCCTTTGAAACACCGGATGATTTGGATGAATACATTGACGGCAAAGGCAGGCGGGCACTTGAGTCGTATCTGCAGTTCGACTACATTCCCATTGAAGACGAAGTTCATCACGCTTTTCATACACACGAACAGGTTTCGAGAACTATGGAATATGCCTATAACGACTGGGCGGTGGCTCAGGTGGCAAAAAAGCTTGGAAAAACTGATGATTACAACGAACTGATGGCTCGGTCGCTCAACTATGCCAATGTTTTTGACCCGGACAAAGGTTGGGTTTGCGGGCGTTATGGAGACGGCACATTTACCGACGAATTCGACGCCAACGGCGATATGTTTTACATCACCGAAGGTACACCAAAACATTACACATGGTTTGTTCCGCACGACATAAAAGGATTGATGGACCTGATGGGGGGACCTGAACCATTTTCACAAAAACTGAATGCATTTATCGACAACAAAGAATACTGGCACGGTAATGAACCCAGTCATCAGATTCCATACCTGTTCAATTACATCGAAAACTGGAAAAAAACGCAGGAAACAGTGAAAAACCTGTTGCAAACCGAATACGGCACAGGTCCCGGCGGACTTTCGGGCAACGACGATGCCGGCCAGATGTCGGCATGGTATGTATTTGGTGCAGCAGGTTTTTACCCGGTCTGTCCGGGAAGCAACGAGTATCAGCTATCGTCGCCGGCTTTTGAAAAAGTAACTTTCCGTTTAAATAAAAAATATTATCCAGGAGGGCAATTCATTCTGGAGACTCCACCAGAAAACCAGTACAATACCTTTTCAAAAGTTTTGCTCAATAACAATGAAACGGAAACTGTCATTCGCCATGAAGATATGCAAACCGGCGGGAAACTTCTGTTTTTAAACGATTGATTTCACTGGCGATCATTACAATGCAGAGCAGGTCGCTTTCATTCTGGCGGCAAAACATGTTATAAAACGCCTTTAAACTGTTCTCCAACCCGATGAATATCCTTTGAAATATTCGTTTTAAATTGTATTTATGCAATCATAATTTAAAACGATTCATTATGGTACAACTTACAACAAAAGATTACATAGCCAAAGAGGACAAATTTGGTGCACACAATTACCACCCGATTCCTGTGGTTCTGGCAAAAGGCGAAGGCATATTTGTATGGGATGTGGAAGGAAAAAGGTATTTCGACTTTCTGGCCGCATACTCGGCAGTAAATCAGGGGCACTGTCATCCCAAAATAGTGCAGGCACTCACAGAGCAGGCCAAAACACTGGCACTAACCTCGCGTGCGTTTTACAACAACACGTTGGGTGAATGGGAAGAATACATGACCAAATTGTTTGGGTACGATAGAATGCTGCCCATGAACTCGGGCGCCGAAGCCGACGAAACGGCGCTGAAACTGGTTCGCAAATGGGCCTACAAAGTAAAAGGAATTCCCGACAAGCAAGCCAAAATTGTAGTTTGCGACGGAAACTTTCATGGCCGCACCATCACCATCATTTCCATGTCGTCCGATCCGGATGCATACAGCGACTACGGTCCATACACTCCGGGCTTTGTGAACATCCCCTACAACGACCTGGAAAGGCTGGAAAAAGAGTTGAAAGATCCCAATGTGGCTGGTTTTCTGGTAGAACCCATTCAGGCTGAAGCCGGAGTTTATGTGCCGGAAGATGGCTATCTGAAAAATGCGGCTGAACTGTGCAAAAAATACAATGTTTTGTTTGTTGCAGACGAAGTGCAGACCGGACTGGCCCGAACAGGAAAAATGCTGGCGTGTGACCACGAAGGTGTCCGGCCCGATATTCTGGTGCTGGGCAAAGCGCTTTCGGGAGGCATGTTCCCGGTTTCGTGCGTACTTGCCGACGACGAAATTATGCTCACCATTAAACCCGGAGAGCATGGCAGTACTTATGGAGGAAATCCCATTGCAGGGAAAGTGGCTATGGCTGCCCTGGATGTTCTTCAGGAAGAAAAGCTGGCTGACAATGCATTGAGGTTAGGTGAAGTATTCAGAAAAGAGATGAAAGCTATTCCTTCGAAATTAATTAAAGCCGTTCGCGGCAAAGGGTTACTGAATGCCGTTGAAATAAAACCCACCGATGGCAAAACAGCATGGGATATTTGTGTAGCACTGAAAGAAAACAGCCTGTTGGCCAAACCCACCCACGAACATACCATCAGGTTCACTCCACCCCTTGTAATAACCGAACAGCAACTGATGGAGTCCATTGGTGTTATCAAAAAAACATTTAAGGAAATGGGCATTTAAGGAAAAACTGGTTGGCGAAGGAAAAATATTCCTGAAAATAACCAAACAATTGATGCGGCTTTTGTTCCTGTTATTTCAGGCAGCTAAAGCCGCATTTTTTTGTGAGTGAACATACAGCCTGTGAAAACCGGCAAGGAGAGTAAAGGCACGGATCCGGTTTGAATAATCCCAATGGCTACCTTTGGGCGAAACGGTAAGGCCCGATAACCCTTTTCCGCACCACATCGAAATTACGCTGATAACTGATTACCGAAACACCCTGATTCATATATCCTCCAAACTGTGAAACTTTTTCGAAACGGTAGCTGCCCTGGGCCAGATGTACCCGCTGATATGGAAGACATTCGGGAAAATCTCTTCCGTAATATTTTAGCGCATTCAAAAAGTAAAAGGCTACGTCGTATCCCTGTAAGCCGAAATTATTGGGTTCTGTATGAAAATGCTTTTTAAACTTCTCTAAAAACCGAATGGTTGCCGGGTCTTCATAATCAACCCAGTAGGGTGCAAGGTAGTGCAGGTTCAGGTTATGAAAAAACTCATTTGAAATGCTGTGAAACTGCTCGTACCTGTTAAAACCAACAAGCGTAATGGAAAAATCGTCCGTCAGATTGTTGATATTTGATAAAATCACGCTGAGATCGCCTTCGTTCATCGATGCTACAAAAATTACATTTTCTTTATGGGGCGAAAGAATTCGTCTGAAACCAAACGGGCCTTCCCGGTCAAAATCATATTCTTGAAATTGCATACCCTCGGGATGCCCCCAGAATCCTGAATTAACCATTCTTTCCCTAACTACTTCCACTACTTTTTCTTCGGACAAACCACCGGAATTCGAGGTTTTAACAACCACAAAATTGCTGTTAAAATACTCTTCTGTAATCAATTCAGCTGTTTTTACAGCAAGAAAATCACGGGTGGGATTCACCTGAAAGAAACTCGGATTTGAAGTTAACTCCCTGGATTGCGCCGAAAGTGGCGATACCATGGGGATGCGGTTTTTTGCTGCAATTTCGGCTACTTCATCCTGAACCTGGGGGAAAACCGGTCCAATAATAAGGTCGGTTTCCAAAAACTCCTCCCTGTATATAAACTTTCTAATAGAATCGGCATTCTGCTGTGTATCGAACACGTTCAGTTTTATGCTCATGCCCGTTTTCCTGAGCGAATCCACTGCCAGTAATACGCCTTCGTAAAACTGAAGAAAATTTTCACTTTCGCGGTAAAAACCATGAAACATATCTTCCGGTTCATCCACCTCAATCAGGGTATCTCCTTTCAGGTAATTCTCGAAATTAATCAAAGAATCAGACTGAACAGGCGATGGTTTCGCCCTTTTATTCAGAGCTTCATTGGCATCCACAAACAAAGGCAAAAACAATGCTATTTCATAGGTTTCAGCTGTTTGAAAGCGAACATCAGTGGGGCGGCAACTTTTAGGTATTATCTCAGGCAATTCAATACGGTAAAACTCATTGTCAAATTCAGTACCCTGTATCTCAAGAGAGTCATCCGGTTCAGGTATTTCAATCTCAACCAGGTCAACCGAAAGTTTTCGGGGAATCAACAGGGTTTCACCACGCACAAGGTTCCGGTTATCGAGCTGCGGGTTAAATTTTCTGATTTCAGGAATGGTTATATCATACGTCGAAGCCAGTCCGAATAACGTTTCTCCCGGTTGAACCTCATGCCGTAAAAAAGCATCTTCGTTTACAGGCTCGGCGCTGGCTATATCCTCTTCCCTTATTGGAACTTTAATGGAAACTCCGGCTGGAAAACCAGTTTCCAATATGGGATTCAGCTGCCTGAGTTCGTCTGCCGACACACTATATCGCCTCGTAACCGACCACAGTGTTTCGCCCGAAACAATGGTGTGCTCAAAATAATTGCCAAACATTGTTTCATCTCTGTCAGCAAAAGTTTCACCGGGCCGGTCAACCTCATCAGCGATTGCTTCACGATGAGTTTCTGTTTCGGGCCTCGGAAGATAAATGACACTGCCCGCCTTTAGCTCCCGGGCGCCTGGATTGAAAAAAAGAATTTCGCTTTCAGAAATGTTATACCTGCGAGCCAATGAATACAAAGTTTCTCCGGGCTTTACTTCATGCATAATCAGTTCCCGTTCTGTTTCTTCCTCAACCATTATCCTTTCACTTTCTTCAATACCCGGCATGAGCTCAGGTTGTTCCCAGCGTGGGATACGAAGCCTTGTGCCTTTTCTGAAACGCGTAACTTCAGGGTTATAGGCATATATTTCTTCTACGGTTATGTCGTATTCCCTTGCAATAAAATATGGGGTTTCCGTACGCGAAGTAATGGTATGGTATTCAAAATAAGCCGGGTCGCCCTTTTGAGACACGGGCAACTCCTGCCATTCCATATTCTCACGGTAAGGAATTTTTAAGACGTCGCCAATTTTTAAACCTTCGGATATTTCCGGGTTATGCTCAACAAGTGTGTGTCCGTCGATTCCAAACCGCTGGCTGATAGAAAAAATGGTTTCGCCGGTACGCACCTGGTGCAACACAAATTTCTGCCCCTGAATAACAACTATTTCGTTTTCCTTTAACTGTTGCGCAGCGCCTTCACCGTAAAAGGAAGCAACCAACAGAATTACAAGGAAATAATGCAACAATCTCATTGAAATACGGTTTTAAAATTCTGCCCAAAAATAACAATAATTGACCATCCCTTTGTCTTAAACGTCTTTATTTAAAAATAATTTTGGTTTCTTTCTGAAAACAAAGGAACTGTTTTTGTTTTGTAATTTTTACTTTTGTGACTGAATTACAGATAATCAATTTTAAAACGATATTCATGCAGGAAAAAATTCTGATTCTTGATTTCGGATCACAATATACCCAGTTGATTGGCCGCAAAATACGCGAGCTGAACGTTTATTGTGAAATCCATCCCTTCAATCACTGCCCGGAAATGGATGACTCCATCAAAGGAGTAATTCTCTCGGGAAGTCCGTTTTCTGTGCGTGACCCCAAGTCTCCACGCCCCGATCTGACACCGTTCAAAGGGAAAGTTCCGGTTTTGGGAATCTGCTACGGAGCGCAATATATGGCGCATTTTTACGGCGGCGAGGTAGCACCATCCGATTCGCGTGAATATGGCCGGGCAAAACTGGGCTTTGTTGACCATGACTGCCCCTTGCTGATTAATGTTTCTCCGCACTCACAGGTTTGGATGTCGCACGGCGATACCATTATTAAATTACCTGAAAATTATAAAGTGGTTGCTTCAACCGAAGATGTAAACTTTGCAGCTTACAAAATTGACAACGAACAAACTTATGGCATACAGTTTCATCCCGAGGTATATCACACTACCGAAGGACAACAGGTTTTAAAAAACTTTGCAGTGGACATTTGTGGCTGTCAGCAAACATGGACACCAGCCTCGTTTGTTGAAACCACCGTTGCCGAACTGCAACAGAAATTAGGAAACGACAAGGTGGTACTCGGCCTTTCCGGCGGAGTGGATTCGTCAGTTACCGGTGTTTTGCTGAACCGGGCCATTGGAAAAAACCTCACCTGCATTTTCGTTGACCATGGCCTGCTTCGTAAAAATGAATTTGAAACCGTACTCCATTCCTATAAAGATATGGGGTTAAACGTTATTGGTGTAGATGCAAAACAAAAATTCTATGATGATTTGAAGGGAGTGACCGATCCGGAACAAAAACGAAAAATCATCGGACGTAATTTCATCGAGGTTTTCGATGCCGAAGCCCACAAAATAAAAAATGTTAACTGGCTGGCGCAGGGAACTATCTATCCCGACGTAATTGAATCGATTTCGGTAAACGGCCCGTCGGCCACTATTAAATCGCATCACAACGTAGGCGGATTGCCTGAAAAAATGCACCTCAAGGTGGTGGAACCGCTGCGGCTTTTGTTTAAAGACGAGGTTCGGCGGGTAGGCAGGGCACTAAACCTTAAAAAGGAATTGCTGGGACGGCATCCTTTCCCCGGTCCGGGTCTGGGAATCCGAATCATCAGCGATGTTACCCCTGAAAAAGTAACCATGCTGCAGGAAGCTGATGCTATATTTGTAAATGGCCTGAAAAACTGGGAACTGTATGATAAGGTTTGGCAGGCGGCAGTTATGCTGCTCCCCATCCAGTCGGTTGGCGTTATGGGCGACGAACGTACGTATGAAAACACCGTGGTTTTACGCGCGGTAACCTCTACCGATGGAATGACTGCCGACTGGGTGCATTTACCCTACGACTTTCTGGCAAAAATGTCGAATGAAATCATCAACAAGGTTCCCGGCATTAACCGGGTGGTTTACGACATTAGCAGCAAACCTCCTGCAACAATTGAATGGGAATAAACGTTTCACAAAACAGAAGAAGAATTTAGATAAAAATATAATGAGATGAAAAATTTCAAAAAAAATACAGTGAATGCATTGGTAATCCTCTTTTTCGGGTTGCTGGTGCTTCAGCCAGACATGCAGGCCAATGCGCAGGAAGCAGTTCAAAAAAACCAAATGAAGTTTGGCAGACTACTGCGCCTGGTTGACGGTTATTATGTCGATTCGGCCGATGTAGATGATTTAACAGAAAAAGCGATAATTCACATGTTGAGCGAGCTGGATCCCCATTCCGTTTATATCTCAAAAGAAGAAGTGGAAAGAATGAATGAACCGCTTCAGGGAAACTTTGAAGGCATAGGAATCTCTTTCAATATTTTCAAGGATACATTGCTGGTAACAACTACCATTCCGGGAGGTCCCTCCGAAAAGGTGGGATTGCGGGCAGGAGACCGGATTGTTGAGGTTGACGGGGAAAGCATTGCCGGCACCGGAATAAAAAACAGCGATGTAATGGACTTGCTGCGTGGCGAAAAAGGCACCACCGTAGAAGTAAAAGTTTTACGCAGGAATGTTAACGAAGCTCTTGACTTCACTATTGTTCGAGACAAAATTCCGATCCACAGCCTCGATGCTGCATATATGCTCGACGAAGCCACAGGGTACATTAAACTCAATAAATTCTCGGCTACAACCACCGATGAATTTACAGCAGCCATGGAAGAGCTAAAGGCACAAAACATTCAGAACCTGATACTTGATTTACGTGGAAACGGAGGAGGTTACCTCAAATCGGCCATTGAATTATCGGACCAGTTTCTCGAAAACAATAAAATGATTGTTTACACCGACGGACAGAACGACCCGCGAAGAGAATACAAGGCCACCTCAAGGGGATTGTTTAAGGAAGGGAGTCTGGTTGTTTTGGTTGATGAATCCTCGGCATCGGCCAGTGAAATTGTTTCGGGAGCAGTTCAGGACTGGGACCGCGGGTTGGTTATCGGCCGCCGCTCGTTTGGGAAAGGACTGGTACAAAAACCCTATTTCCTGACCGATGGATCAATGGTCCGATTAACTACTGCACACTATTACACGCCCAGCGGGAGGAATATTCAAAAACCCTATGAAAACGGAATCGATGATTATAAACGCGACTACCTCGACAGGCTGAGTACGGGTCAGCTCTTCAGCGCCGACAGCATTAGTCTTTCCGATTCACTAAAATTTAAAACGCTGATAAATGGCCGCGATGTGTATGGAGGTGGAGGCGTTATGCCCGATATCTTCATACCCATGGACACATCGGCACACTACCGTTACTACAACCGCCTCAGAAGAAATAACATCGTTTATAATTTTGTGCTCGATTTTGTGGACAATCACCGGGAAGAGCTGAAAAAAAGCCATCCTGATTTTGATGATTTCAATGCAAAATTTGAAACATCTGCCGAAATGGTTGAGAAAATTGTTTCCGAAGGAGAAAAGGAAGGAATTGAAAGAGACGAAGAAAGCCTTGAGTTTACCCTTTCTACCATGAAAAAAGAGATAAAAGCACTTATTGCCAGGGACATTTACTCCAGAAATGATTTTTACAAGGTATTTTACCAGGACGATGAAGCCATTCTGAAAGCCCTGGAAGTGATTGAGAATAAAGATCAATACAACAATTTACTTGTTGCGGCTGACTAATACAAATCATGGCTGAAGTTTTATCCACCTGGCTGTGGGGGAACAAAATTGAATTGCTGGGAGCGCTCCTTGGCATTTTATATATCTTTTTTTCCATCAGGCAGCACATTTTAACCTGGCCTACGGGGTTATTAACCTCACTGCTCTATACGATTGTGTTTTTTCACTCGGGCTTTTATGCCGATATGGGTTTGCAGGTTTATTACGTTGCCATTAGTTTATACGGCTGGTATTACTGGTTAAAAGGAGGAAAAACGGTTACAAAAGCAGAAAAAAAGCAAGCTGAGGTAACAAGAACACCCCGGATTATCCTGCTTTACAGCTTGCTGGTCACCGTTGCAATATATTGCATTATACTCTATATTTTGCTCCATTTCACCAACTCAACGGTTCCTTATATGGATTCGTTAACCACAGCCCTGAGCATTACGGCAACCTGGATGCTTGCAAAAAAATACATTGAGCACTGGCTTATCTGGATATTTGTCGATATCTTTTCTGCCGGATTGTATATTTACAAAGGACTTTGGCCAACCGTAATCCTATTTATTGTTTATACTGTGATGGCGGTTATTGGCTACATGGAATGGAAAAAAGACTTAATCCGGAAAAATGAAATCTGATACGAAAATCATTGTAATAACCGGCGCAGAATCTACCGGGAAAAGCGCACTTACCAGATGGCTGGCCAGCCATTTTCAAGCCCCTTTTATTCCTGAATATGCCCGTGACCATATCGAAAACCTGGGACGAAAATACCTGTTCAGCGATGTGGAATATATTGCACGCAAACAGATACAGCAGTTAAAAGAACTTCAAAAAACAAATCACCCGCTGGTATTCTCCGACACCTGGCTCATCATTACAAAAATTTGGTTTGAAGAGGTTTACGGAAGGAAACCAGATTGGCTGGAGCACGAGATAACAAATATAAAAATAGACCTTTTTCTGGTTTGCGATACCGACCTTCCCTGGGTACCTGATCCTGTCCGTGAAAACGGTGGAGAAAAAAGGCTGTATCTTCATAAAAAATACATTGAAACAATGGAGAAATACGGTTTTAACTATAAAATTGTCCGTGGAAGAGATGAATCGAGATTTGCCTGCGCGCTAAAACATATAAAGAATTTGATTTAAATCTTTCCTACATTTGCAAAACATTGATTTAATAAATAATATAATATGACGACCCAGGAATTTGACAGCAAATTGGTTCAAACCATCGATTGTTTAAGCCATCCGGATACCTATGATGTGGTTTGCCACGAGCACCGGCTGGGCGAGCCGCTGCCATCCATTGCCCGGTTACAGAAAATAATCGACATGGTGAGGGAAATCCTTTTCCCGGGATATTTTGGCAACACCTCGCTTCGGCCCAATTCCATCAAACATTACATGGGGGTTTATGTTGATGAGCTATATGAACTGCTCAGCCAGGAAATTTTGGCGGGCATGTGTTTCGAGTGCCAGGATGAAAATGCAGAAAAGGTAAAAAAGCACACCCATAGAGCCAGGGAGATTGCCGTCAGCTTTATTGAATACCTTCCCGAGATCAGAAGAAAACTGGTTGCCGATGTAAACGCCACATTCCTTAACGACCCGGCTGCCAGAAACATTGGAGAGGTTATTTTTTGCTATCCGGCCATCAGGGCTATTACCAACTACCGGATGGCACACCGGTTGCTCGAAATGGAAGTACCACTCATTCCACGGTTTATTTCAGAAATGGCGCACAGCGAAACCGGTATCGACATTCACCCCAGGGCTCAAATCGGTGAAAGTTTTACCATCGACCACGGAACAGGTGTGGTAATTGGTTCAACCAGCATCATTGGTAATAATGTAAAAATATACCAGGGAGTAACCCTTGGAGCCAAAAGTTTTCCGCTCGACGAAAACGGGAATCCCATCAAGGGAATTCCACGCCACCCCATTGTGGAAGACGATGTGGTCATCTACTCCGGAGCAACCATACTGGGAAGAATAACCATTGGAAAAGGCTCTGTAATAGGTGGAAACGTTTGGGTTACCCGCGATACTCCGCCTCATTCAAAAATTGTACAGTCACGCCCAAAAGAAGTAACTTTTACCGACGGCCTCGGCATTTAATTTTTAAAATCGTCAATATTGGAAAATTTCAAACTTACTGCCAAAACAGTTTACGGACTTGAGCCGGTTCTTGCAAAAGAAATAGAAGCCATCGGAGGAAAAAACATTCAGGAAGGCAGGCGGGCTGTCTTTTATGAAGGCGACCTGGGGCTAATATATAAATCGAACTATTTTTTACGAACAGCCCTGCGTGTACTGAAAGAAATTGCAGTATTTCAATTCAGAGATATCGACCAGTTTTACCTCAGATGTAAAGAGGTAAACTGGATGAAACATTTTGCCATTAATCAAAGTTTTATGGTAAGCAGCTCGGTTTCCTATTCAAAGGAATTTAGCAACAGCATGTTTGCATCGTTGAAAGTGAAAGATGCCATTGCCGACCATTTCAGGGAAAAAACCGGAAAAAGACCCAATGTTGACACCCAAACGCCCGAGATATTTGTGAATGTACACATTAACCGGAATACCTGCACACTGTCGCTCGACAGTTCGGGCGAATCGCTGCACAGAAGAGGCTACCGTGCCCAGCAGGGGAAAGCTCCCCTGAGCGAGGTACTTGCAGCTGGAATGATTCTGTTGTCGGGGTGGAAGGGAGAAACCGACTTTATCGACCCCATGTGCGGCTCAGGAACAATTCCCATCGAAGCAGCCATGATTGCCCAAAACCTTCCGTCAGGCAGGTTCAGAAAAGAATATGCCTTTGAAAACTGGCAGGGATATAATCCGCAGCTGTTTGAGAAAGTAAAAGCCGGCCAGCAACCAAAACCGTTTTCAAAAAAAATATACGCCTCCGATATCTCCCGGGAAAATATTCTCATCGCCCAAACCAACGCCCGGCGAGCCCGGGTATTTTCAGGGATAGAGTTTCAAACCTGCGACATGAAAAACCTTCAGGTAAACACGAATAATGCCACCATCATCATCAATCCTCCCTACGGAGAAAGACTTACTGACGGGAATATAAACGAGCTTTATGCTATGATTGGGGAAAGATTAAAACACCAGTTTGCCGGAAATACAGCATGGATACTGACCTCTTCAAAAGAGTATCTGAAAAATGTCGGTTTAAAACCAACACAAAAGTTGACACTGTTTAACGGCCCACTGGAATGTACCTTTACCAGTTACCTTCTTTTTATAGGTAGAAGAGTAAAAAACTTGTAAGAAGAGATGATCAAAAATTATCTATCTCTTTATAGAAAAAATAAAACTCAGAAAGAATTATTCTTCATCAAGGTTGTAAATATCTTTATCACGGGTTCTTGGCCTCACATCGGTTCCACCGCGAACCTGCAGCATTTCATTTGAAGTTAATACGTTGAAGCCGTTGAAATTTCTTTTTTGGGTATTTGCAAAAATCCTTTTCATCACAAAAAATTTTAAATTCGTTAAACTTGAAAAACACACATTCTATATATATATTCCGAAAAACGGGAAAAGGTAACCCTCAAATTGGAAAAAAATTTTATTTCCTATAACTTGCAAACCAAAAATTAGTGCAAAATGCTAAAGAAAACAGTCTTTTTTTCAATAATTTTTATTAGCACCAACTCCTTTTTAAAAGCTGAATATCAGAATTTTAAATCAGACAGCATCCGTTCCAGAGAAACATTTAATGCAGGGATTAACCTAGCCAGAAATTTTTTTTTCAAGGAAGCAATTGATTCCTTGAATTACTCCTTAAAAATTAGACAAAGAATATTTGGACAATACAACACTGATGTAGGTAATGTTTATAACGCACTTGGAATTAATTACAAAAATATTGGACAATTAGATGAAGCAATAAATCATTTCTTATTAGCTGAACAGGCATATTCTTCCGATATTGAAGCGAACGCATCGCGTATAGCAAATTTATACAACAATATAGGGAATGTTTATAAAAATCAACTGAATTTTGGTTCTGCTCTTGATTTTTTTCAAAGAGCTATTAATATTTTATCGGGAAATGATTCAGAAAATAAATTGGTAATTGCAGATTTCTATTACAGCATTGCAGATATTTATTTCTTAACCGGCAATTATCCGAAAGCACTGGAAATTATCGAAGCATATCAGGATAATGCCTACGCCGACACACGGTTGTTGTTCCTGAGCCTGAAAGCAGCTATTTTACAAACCCAAAACCGGATGGAAGAAGCTACCTGGGCCTATCAGGAAGCCATTCGGTTTGCTGAAAATATTTACTCTGCTACAGATATTTATGTAGCCTTTGAGTACCTGAACTTTGCCACCTTCCTGATTTCTGCCGGTGAAACAGATAAAGCGGCAGAAATACTCCAAAAGGCAGGGGATATTATAGTGCTTACAGAAAAAGAGACCGGTACCAATCTGGCAGAATATTATTTTGTTTCGGGAAACCTGCATGCCGGCAAAAAAGTGGAAACAAATGATTTTAACGCCTTCAGAGAGCAAAAGTCATCGAACCTGACCGAAGTCATTCGCAACTACCAAAAAGGGCTCAGGGCTCTCGGTGTGGACACAGAAAGTCTGTTTAACGAGGGTACTTCCCTTGAAAATGCACTATCACTCACCCAAAGCCTCGATTTTCTTAAAATAATTGCCGACACCTATACACAGATGGCAGATATTTATTCCGACTCGAAGCATCCGAAAAGATCGGAATCGATTTACAAAGCTATTGATTACTACAAAGTTACATCAAACCTCATACAACAGGCAAGGAAAGAAATTTATTCCGACGAAAACAAAATTCAACTCAGCGAACTGGAGGAAGCAACTTTTCACAAAATTGTTCAAACCGCATACAAAGCTTACGAAATGGATGAGAATCCGGAAATTGCCGGATTTGCCTTTGAAAATGCCGAACGAATGAAAGCCAGTTCAGTTTTCGACCGGTTATCGGATCAACTGGCCAAAGAGAGCAGCCTGATACCCGACAGTCTGACCCATCTGGAAAGAACCCTCAATTACAGCATAACCAGTTATACGGAAAAACTCTACAACCTGAAACGCTCAGAAAATACTGACAGCCATGAGATTAATGCAACAGACTCTATTCTGTTTCAGCTGAAACGGCAGCGCGACGAACTCAGTCAGTACCTGGAAAGAAACTACAGTGACTATTACGAACTCAAATATGCAGTAAACAGTATTCGCTATAGCGAAGTGCAGCAGAATATCAAAAGCAATGAGGTTTTAATAGAATATGTTTTAAACGAAACCGAACCGGCGCCTGAATTGTATGCATTCTGCTTTTCCTCAGGCCGTAAAGGTTTTCATAAAATCGATATCGATTCTGCTTTTATCCGGTCCATTGAAACTTCTTTCCGGTTCATGTCGAATCCGGCCTACCTGTTTACCCGAAAAGATAACTCCAGGGCTTTTTGTGCTGCATCCCACAACCTGTATCAAAAGCTGATTCAACCTTTTGAAAGTGAGATACAGGACAAAAAATTAACCATCATTCCCGACGGAAAGCTGAGCTACATTCCGTTTGATGCACTTTTAACCGAAATGCCTGACACAACCGGCCAGATTCAGTTCAATCAACTCCCCTACCTTATCCGGAACACTACAATAAATTATGCCTATTCAGCCAATCTGCTTTTTAAGTTCAACCGGCAAAAAAGGAAAGCCAAAAACCGGATTATCGCATTTGCTCCTGAATATCAATCGGATACAATTGAGTTTGAAAATGAAAAACTGATTCTGGTTCCTTTGCCCGGAGTGCAAAAGGAGGTGGATATTATTTCGAAGGAGATAAACACCCGGCTTTTCAGAGGAAATGAGGCAACGGAACAGAATTTCAGAGAACACAGCCAAAACCATGATATACTGCACCTTGCCATGCATGCATTTATCAACGATTCACTGCCGGCATTTTCGCGGTTTGCCTTTGTTCAAAACACCACAGGAACCGCAGATAACGACGGCTGGCTGAACACAGCAGACATATACAACCTCGATTTAAACGCAAGGCTCACAGTTTTAAGTGCATGTAATACAGGAAGTGGAAGTTTGCGAAAGGGTGAAGGGGTGTTGAGTCTGGCCCGGGGATTTTTATATGCAGGTTGTCCTACCATTGTAATGACCCTATGGGAGGTGGAAGACAATGCAGGAACAAAAATCATGAGTTCATTTTATCAAAATCTTAAAAAAGGACGAACGACAGACGAATCGCTCCGGTTGGCCAAACTGAAATACCTTGAGGAAGCCAATCCGCGAATGGCCCATCCTCACTACTGGCTGGGTTATGTGAGCATAGGTAGCGCACAAACCCTTTTCAGAAGCTACGACTATTACTTTATGGGCCTCGTTGTTTTAGCCCTTTTGGTTATTACAGTCGATCAGTTTATCCGAATGAAAAGAGCGCGTAAAAAACGTTACAAAAAATAGAATGTGTGGTTTTCAAATAACGTTTCCCTTTATTTCTGCGAATTTTCTTTTTTAAAAGCGTTTTCAAATTTGAGAATGTGTGGTTTTCAATTTTAACGCTTTTGCTTTTTTCGGCTTTTCAAATTTGTAAAGAACGTGTTGAATGAATGTGTTGAAATCAAGTTTAACGAATCAAATTTACCGTAATGAATATTTCATTTTTCGAATGATTGCTTTTGCGTCGTTTTTATAAAATCCGTTTTTATCCATAATGGCAACCAGTTGTTCCCGGGCCACATCTTTTTTTCCCAGTTTAAGGTAGCAAAGGGCCCGGTACCATTCAGCTTCGTCCACAAACATATTATCGCCATGGGTAATCACCTGTGAATACCCGGGAATGGCATCTTCGTATTGTTCGAGATTTTGAAGTGTGGCTGCCTTGTAAAACTGAAATACAAATTTTTCGTCATTTTCGCCAATGGCCTTTTCGTATAGGAGAAGTGCCTTTTGGTATTCTCCAATAGTGAAGTAACCGTTTGCTTCCTGTAAAATATTCAAATCGGCAGTAACCGACCTTTGTGGAGCCCATTCCGGTGGCTGATAATATTGGTTATACGTATGGTTAATATTCCCAAATTCATTTCTGAAAACGCCGGCAAGTGCAAACAGAATTACTGCAACGGCCACACCTGCCCTCCACCAGTGCATCTGGTGCATTTTAGTTTCGGGGATCAGTGATTTAACTTCCTTGTTTTCCAGCTCTTTCTTAACTCCAGCCAATTTATCTCTCAGCGTAAATATATCTTTTTCGCCTACGGCTTCATCAATATTTCTCCGCAGGTTTACTTCGGCTCTGAGACCTGCATTTTCATTCCATTCAGAAAGAAAAGATTCCAGCCCGGTACCTTCAAGTGTTCCCTCAATATAATCTTCGATTTGCTGTTCACTGACATTCCAGGAGGTTTCCGTTTCCATGAGGTGCGACAATTGCCCTCTCAGGCTTACTACATCGACTTCCTGCAAAGCATTTTCCATTTCCCGGTGCAATGCTACTTCCCGCTGCAGTATGCTGTTTACTTTCAGCTCATGCTCAAAACGTTCAAACTCCTGCCCGGTAAGTTCTCCGTTCAGGTAGCGGTCAATTTCCTCTACCGAGTATTGCTCCCTCACAGACGCTGATACTTTGTTCAATGTATCACGCAGGTTTAAAATGTCCTTCTCAAGCAGAGCTTCATCGAGTCCTTCAAATTCAATCTCGTCATCGTCCCATTCATCGAAAAACGCATTGTTTTCATGCGATGATTTTTCCTGCTCCCTGTAAAATTCGTGAATGTTTTCATTTGAAACCAGCTCGTGCTGATAAACATGTGCTTTGGGCAACGAATCATAAAATTTGAGTAATTCTTCGGGGGGAAGTGTTTCGGTAAGCTGCTTAATGTTTTCAAAACCTTCCAGAAGGTCGAAAGGGGTCTTTCCGTTTCTGGACTGTTTGGCGACTGTTTCCAGTTTTTCCCGCAAGTTAAGAACTTCTTTTTCCGAGATTGCCATTTGCATCTCTTTCTCGAATTTTACTTCTTCACTTAATTCCCTGTTGTTTTTCAGTTCTGTTTCAAATTCGTTTTTTTCCTGCTGGCTGAGTGCGTCCAAGCAATATTCCTCAACCAACTCAAAAAATCTTGTTTTAGGTATCATCTTCAAGTATTTTTTTAAATTCTGTATCCTGCTTAATTCTGCTAATCAGAAGTTCTTTACACTTAAACTTCCTTTTCTTTGCATATTTTTCGCCTTTGTAGCCCATAATCCGTGCAATCTCGGACAGAGGGACTTTCTCGAAAAATAACTGCAATAATTTCTGACAATCTGTACTCAGGGTTTTGAAATGTTTCTGGTATAAACCATACTTTTCATTTTTTTCTACCAGCTCCACCAGGCTATCATCGTAAACATCCTCCTGGAATGGTAAGGAATCATTTATTTTTTCCTGTTCAATGCGCCGCTTCTCGAGCTGTTTAAGCCATAAAAACCGGCATACAGAAAAAAGGTACCCCTGAAAAGAACTCGCCTCGAAAACCAAATCGTTTTCCTTCAACTTACGGTAGATGACTATTATCGCTTCCTGAAAAATATCGTTTGCATCATCTTCATTTCCACTGTTCTTTTTTATAAATAAATTAACCTGGTAATAGAACTGTTTGTAGATGTATTGCAATATTAAATTATCATGTCTTAATATCCCTTTCAGGATTTGTTCATCACTGTAATTTTTCATGTCCGTCTATTATATTATTCGTTAAAAGTAAAAAAGGTAACCCTCATTTTACAAAAAAATGAAAAAAAAATTTCATCAAACACAACAAAATCAACACAAATAACTAAAAAACAAATACTTACGCCTAATATCTGGTTTTTATTGATTTTAGTACCAAATGGAAGTTTTAAGCTTGAAAAAATAAAAAACTTAGAATTTGAAAGACAAGCGGTTACCGGATTTAATTAAAAAAATCTTATTTTTTTTTGATTTTGAGGGTTACCTTTTCCTTAAAAACAGAACATTCTAATAGGAAGGTGCTTTTTCCTTCAACCATTAAATCGGTTAATTACTTACAAAGGGGGAGTGCGGCCCCCCTTTTTTTACATCCTGTCGGGAACTTCTATACCGAGCAGTTTCATTCCACGTTGAATCACTTTACCAACAACGGCAGCAAGCATTAGCCTGAAATCTCTTTGGCCTGCATCTGTTTCGTTAATGATGGGATGATCGTAGTAAAACTGATTAAACTCGCGGGCAAGCTCATAGCAGAAGTTGGCAATGAGTGCCGGACTGTAGCTAACCCCGGCTTCATTCACCACCTGGGGAAAGGTACTTATCCGTTTCATCAGTTCCTTCTCCTTGGCTGTCACACTTTCCGGCTTCAAACCACCAATATTTTCAACATTGAGATTCTTTTCAGTTCCTTTACGTAAAACAGATTGAATCCGTGCATGGGTATATTGAATGAACGCTCCTGTATTTCCATTAAAATCGATCGACTCTTCCGGGTTGAACAGCATATTTTTTCTTGGATCTACTTTTAAAATAAAGTACTTCAAAGCTCCCATAGCAATCATCTCATAAGTACGTTCTGCTTCTTCTTCTGAGAGAGAATCAAGCTTTCCGAGCTCCTCTGCCATTTTCCGGGCAACCTGCACCATTTCTTCCATTAAATCGTCAGCATCAACCACTTTGCCTTCTCTCGACTTCATTTTTCCTGTGGGTAATTCCACCATGCCATACGAAAAGTGGTGTAAATCTTTTCCCCAGTCGAATCCCAGTTTATCAAGCAAAACAGATAGCACCTGGAAATGGTAGTTTTGCTCGTTTCCAACCACATAAATCATTTTGTCTATCGTGTAGTCGTTAAACCGCATCTTAGCCGTTCCGATATCCTGGGTCATATAAACCGAAGTGCCATCGCTTCGCAGCAGCAGTTTATGATCGAGGCCATCATCTGTTAAATCGGCCCAAACCGAACCATCCTCTTTCTGATAAAAAATTCCCTCGTTCAATCCCCGAAGCACCTCTTCTTTTCCCACCAGGTAGGTTTCCGATTCGTAATAAATTTTATCGAAATCAACTCCCATACGTTTATAGGTTTCATTAAATCCTTCATAAACCCACTGGTTCATCGTTCTCCATAGTTCTACCACATCATGATCGCCGGATTCCCATTGGCGCAGCAACTGGCGGGCTTCCTGTATAGAAGGAGCCTGATTTTCTGCTTCCTTTTCAGACAATCCTTCTGCTACCAACGCCTCCACCTCCAGCTGGTAATGCCTGTTAAACTCTACATAAAGCTCACCCACAAGGTGATCGCCCTTTGTCCCTGTATTTTGCGGGGTTCTGCCTTCCCCCCATTTCTGCCAGGCCAGCATCGATTTGCAAATATGAATCCCCCTATCGTTTACAATATTGGTTTTCACCACCTCAAATCCATTGGCTTTCAAAATTTCAGACAAGGAATATCCCAGCAAATTATTTCGGATGTGGCCTAAATGCAGGGGCTTATTTGTATTTGGTGAAGAGTATTCAACCATAGCAACTTCAGGTTTTCCGACTGCCTTTTTAAAACCAAAGGTTTCATCTTCCCATGCTTGTTTCAAATCAGTTAACCAGTATGAATCATCAATAATCAGATTTAAAAAACCTTTAACTACATTGAAGGATTTTACCACATCAACTTTTCCCATGAGAAACTGTCCGATTTCACTGGCAGTATCCTCCGGTCGTTTTTTTGAATGCTTCAAAAACGGAAATACGACCAGCGTAATATCCCCTTCAAAGTCTTTACGGGTATTTTGCAACTGAATTGTGCCTTCAGCGGGTTCAAAACAATAAAGCGTTTTTAGTGCATCTGCAACGGCAGAATGAATCATTCTTTCAATATCCATACAGAAAAAAATTTAGAGCGACAAAGATAATGTTTTACGATTTTAGATGACAGGAATTGGTGACAAAAGCAGCGATGTAACTTTAATGCAAACAAAAAGCCCTGCCGCATGGCAAGGCTTTTTCTATATCCAATTGAATAAGTTCTATTTTTTGATTGTAGCTTCTTCAAACTCAACCCTGCGGTTTTTCCTTCTGTTTTCAATAGAGGTATTGGGAACAGCCGGATTTTCTTCACCGTAGTAGTTTGAGCCAACATAAGCATTGCTGATGCCTTTTGAGAGCAGGTATTTCACAACTGATTGTGCTCTTCTTTCTGAAAGCTCCATATTGTATGTTCCGGTACCGATGTCGCAGGTATGACCGCCAACTACAATGCTGTATTCTCTTGCACTGCTTAGTGTTTCAACAAGCTTGTCGAGTTCTGTTCTGGCTTCAGGTCTGAGTTCGGACTTATCGAAATCGAAATAAACAGCCGGAATTTGCAGTTCTTCTTCCAGTGGACATCCGTGCTCGTCAACTTCTACCCCCTGAGGAGTATTGGGGCATTTGTCGAGGTAATCAGGAACGCCGTCACCATCGCTGTCAAGCGGACAGCCATGTTCGTCAACAGCTACACCACGCGGGGTGTCAGGACATTTGTCCAGGTGATCCGGTACGCCGTCACCATCGGTATCGGGACATCCATCAAATTTGGCCAATCCGGGAGTATCCGGACATTTGTCGAGGTGGTCAGGAATTCCGTCACCATCGCGGTCCGGGCATCCGTCAAGTTCTGGTAATCCCGGCTCGTCGGGACATTTGTCGAGGTAATCAGGAACGCCGTCGCCGTCGCGGTCGAGCGGACAGCCATGTTCGTCAACCTGAACCCCCGGAGGAGTATCGGGACACTTGTCCCTTTTGTCCGGAACGCCGTCGCCGTCAGAATCTTTGGCTGCACCAAAGGCAAATTCAATGATACCGGTTAATCTCAGCAGATTGTCCTGAACTGGTGACAACTGGTTATTGATGTGCCTTTCTCCCTCGATTCCATGCACATAACCTGCTTCCAGAAAAAGGGAAGTATTCGGACTTAAGGGAAATTTAGAACCAAGTCCGGCATTAAAGTTCACGCCGTTGTCCATGTTATCCCATAACATTCCCGGTCCGGCAAACAGATAAGGTTGAATGGAACTGGTTTCAGACAGAATGCTTCCGTTAAAAAACTTAAACCTCAGGTTTAATGAAGGATTGAAAAAATCAATACCATCGTTGTAAAACCCACCTGGTGCTTTTAACATGAGGTCGAAAGAAGGACTTAGGTACCGGCTGAGATAAAAATCACCCATAAAACCTAATTCGTTCTTCTCCAGATTTTGGTAAAGACCGGGCCCTAAACCAATGGCCCATTTTTTATCTGCATTTTGGGCAAATGCAATTCCCACAATAAAAAGGGAAAGAAAAAGCAGAGTAAATTTTTTCATAATCATTATTTTTTAATAGTGTTCTTATTTGTATAGGCAATTTATAAATAAAATCCAATCTTTCAAAACTATATTATTGCTTTATTTGTAAGATTTTAAAAGCAAATTTTTAACAAATTTAAATATTTATTTAAAATAAAAACAGTTTTAGCCAATTTTGTTTGCCATAATCGACATTGAAACCACAGGAAACAGCTATCATTTTGGTCAAATCACTGAAATTGCGATAGTTCTGCACAACGGGAACAAGGTAACCGATACCTTTTCAACGCTTGTAAAACCCGACATGGACATCCCTTTATTTATAACCCGACTGACAGGCATAACCAATGAAATGGTGAAAGACGCTCCCCGGTTTTTTGAAATTGCTAAAAAAGTGGTTGAAATGACTGCCGGGAGAACCTTTGTAGCTCACAACGTTCATTTCGATTATAAATTCATTAAAGAAGAGTTTAAACGGCTGGGATACGATTACCATCGCAAAACTTTATGTACAGTGCAACTCTCCAGAAAACTAATTCCCGGGCATCGTTCCTACTCGCTGGGTAAATTGTGTGCTGAACTGGGAATTGAAATAAACGGAAGACACCGCGCCGGCGGGGATGCACTCGCAACTGCAAAGCTATTCGAATTGCTGATAATTGAAAATGATAAACTAAACCGGCAAAAAGCCGTTAACCACAATTTATTGTTCTGAGGATTCCCCGATATCTTCTCCCTGCGGTTGTTCTGTTTCTTCTTCTTCCGAAAAATCGAGCATCTCTTTTTCATGGAGAATATTATACCAGAGAAGCACCTTTTTAATGTCGGAAACATAAACCCGATCGCGATCATAATCAGGCAATACTTCGCCAAAATAGTTTTTCAACTTATCGGAGGATGATTTATGACTGATGGTCTCCCCTCCGTTCTCCTTTTCAGAAATTTTCTGAAAAACTTCTTTTAAAGGTACGTCAGCCACATCGGTGTATATGGCAATGTCTTCCAACGCTGAAATTTTGGTAGTTGAATAGGCGGGCATACGTTTCCCCGTATCGAGAGATTCAACGATTATATTGTTTTTTGCTTCGGCAACCATTTTGTACAATCCGGGCTGCCCTGAAATAGCCAATATTCCTTTTAACATGGTTCAAATCTTTAGCGCGAAGATACAATTTTAAAATAACCCCAAAAATAAACCTCAAATAAAAATCAGAAAGAAGAATTAAGTAACCATTTTGTATTGTTTTTAATTTCATTTCGAATATCTTCGCAGCAAAATTTAGAGAAGAATATTTGTTTGCAGAAACAAAGGAGATTGCCTTTTTATGAAATTTGTATTTGTACTTACCACTGCGTTTTTTTATACATTATTTGCCGTCTATGGAATCGATTTACCCATACAAGATTCTACTTACGACCACGTTTCTTATGCCATCCCCCAAAAAACCAAAAAGTCGAAAGCCGCTGCAATCACTCCTGATAAAGCCTTTACGACAGATAGTTTAAACCTACATGCTGTGGCCAATGAATCGAAACAGCAAACACTCAGGTTTGATCACCGGTTTGTTGTTTATGAATACGAAATTTTAAAAAACGGAACCACAAATCCAAAGCAGATTGCAGTATTAAAATCGATGAAAGCGCCCAGGAGTTCTGTCGGGCCCTTAACCAAAGAAAACCTGGCTTCGTTTTATCAGATCTCAGGTAAAAAAATCGAAATTAACAATACTTATTTAAAAAGCAGGCGTGACTTCGGGCTTAACCTCATCGCAGGCAGCACGTTCAACGGCCTTTCTGCAACCACCGGACGTATTGAATACTATCTCTCAAAAACCATGGGCGATATGATTTTACCCGGCAAAACCGGAAAAGGACTAACCTCGGTAAAAATTTATTTTGAAGGGGGGCAGAAGAAAAATAACCTCTACATTGATGAAATTACAGATGAGTTTACATTTACGCGCGGGAGTATAGGTATTGGAAAAGACTACTATCCGTTACGCTTTATGCATTGGGGTCCGTATGCCGGATATGGAATGGAATTTACCCGACAAACCCAATCGGAAAATATGTTGTCAACCAATTTTGCTGAATTAGGCGCCCGTATGGGTATTAACCTCCGGCACAATTTTCAGTTGATTGGGTCGGTTACATATTTTCACCTCATTAACTCGGTTTTATTAAACGAAGCCAGGGATGTTGTCGAACCGCGCTATAATTACAAAAGTACTTTCCCCGACCGTACTGGTATAGGCTACAGTATTGCCTTCCGATTGATGCTTTAACAGGACAGATTGAATCATTAGCGGTCTGCTCCCGTTTGAAACGATATACCAGCCTTAACCCACCGCCCCGGTTGAACGATATTTCCCAGATCGAAATAGTCCTTGTCAAACAGATTATTTACAGAAACAAATAATCTGAATTTGTTCATCTGATAACTGAGCTTTGAGTTAACCAGACAAAAGGGTTCATAACCGGTTTCCCCCACATAATTCCCATTCTGATATTTGGTAAAAGTTCCTTCCCGTTTCTGAAAAATGAAGTTGACATCCGCTGACAGACCCTTTAAAATTTTTTGGTTCACTGATGTTACAAACTTGTGCCTCAAATTGTCAAGCACATAATAGGAAATGAGTGCGGTTTCTTCTTTTTCCTGATGGTTGAAATGGTAGCTAAACCTAACCCGGCTGGGCAAAAAATCACCCAAATGGTCTGCCGGAATGTACTGCAAGTGTATTTCTGCTCCATTACTGTTTAATTCAGTGTGGTTCATGGATTGCCACAACTCATCGTTTTCTTTTTTCACCCAGTCGATCAGGTTTGTTCCTTTGCGATGGTAAAAAATGACATGTCCCTGAATCAATTCTGAACTGAACTTAAAACCACTTTCAACAGCTGACGTTTTTTCAGGCTTCAAATCCGGATTTCCAATGTTTGTAGGACCTGAATAATACAAATCGGTAAAAGTAGGCATCCGCATCGAGGCGTTCCATGATGCAACCCATTTAACTGCCGGAAACACCTGAAAGCTTATATCTATTCCGGGGAAAAAGCGGATACCTGTTCCACTTTCAGAAATATGGTTGGCCATTACACCTGCCGAAATACTCCATTTTTCCTTTAGCCACGAATGTTCCAAAAACAAAGAAGCCAGTGACCTGCTTTTTGATTTGGAATAAAACGCCTCTTCACCTCTTACATTTTTTGAGGTTTCAAGTTCATCACCCAAAACATTGCTCAGAATGTTTTCCCATCTAAAATCCGTTCCAAAAGCTGTCTTTCCGCCCAACCATAAAAACCATGCATTCAAATTCACTCCTGCGACGTCGGTACGGTGGTAATTGTGGTTTTTGTACCAATCGGGAGCTTCATTTCTGAACAGCATAAATTTGTCGGTATGACTTCTCCAGTAGAAGGCTGGTGAGAAATGCAGGGGCTTGTTCGACTCCCATTTTACCGAAGAAAAAGTTGTTCGTGTTTGTTCGTATTGTTCGGGGTAAACCGGTGTGTAAAAACTGTTGGCGCCAAATTCCTTATCAGAAACTCCCAATTGTAATGCCAATCTCCCGCTATAAGACTGAAAACCGGCAGAGTAAAAAAAGTTCAGGTCCGAAAAATCGGTATTTTCAATATAACCATCTGATTTTTTCAGGTTTCCTGAAAGCAGATGACTCAGTTGTCCTGTCTTAAACCCTCCCGAAACACCGGTATTTAAAAAGCCAAAGTTTCCGGCCGAAAGTTCTGCTGCCAGAGAATTGCCCGAGGGAGATTTGGTTACAATATTTATTGCTCCGGAAAACGCATTCGGACCATAAGCCCTTGCTGCAGGCCCTTCCAGAATTTCGATGCGCTCAATTTGTGATAAACTTACAGGAAGATTCAAATTGTGGTGTCCGGTTTGGGGGTCGGTGATGTTAATTCCGTTCAAAAGAATCATGGTCTGATCGAAGGAGCCGCCCCGGATGCTGATGTCGGCCTGAACGCCACCGGCACCACGCTGCCTGATGTCCACTCCGGCAACATACTCCAGCATCTGCTGAATACTCTCAACCGGCGCCCGCTCAATTTCACGCTGCCCGATAACAGTAATAATCCGGGCTACCTGAGAGTAAAGCATCGGTGCACGGGATGCAGTAACCTCAATCTCGTCCAAATCGTACTGCATTTTCACTGCTGTCGTATCTGGTTCCATGGCAACTGACAGTACCGGAACAGTCAAAAAATAGGAAACCGACAATACCGAAATCTTAACTACCTTGTGAAATACAGAATAAAGGGAATAATTTTTTCTTCCCCATCTTCTGAAAACAGCAAAATCCTTTTTTTGAGCGTTGTTTTTATGCAATTTCATACCCGGTTTTCTATAAAAATTTGGAAGCAGCAAATATATAGCTTTATTGCGAAACAGTTTGAACAGAAAAAACGCTTGTTTAACACAGCTCCAAAAACTCTTAAACAGAGCATTTTGCATGGAACCTATCCGTGGCTCATAAGCATTCTTTATCTGACATAGAAAAAATCAACCATTAAAAGAGCTAAAAATCTTTTTTATTTGTTTTACACTTTCTATATTTGTTTCGACAAATTGTAAGAAAAAATAATAATTAACTTTAAATTTATAACGCCATGACTCAAGTTCAATTTAACAACTCACTTCTCGGATTAAGAGACAAACTGCACTACTATGCACTTAGTTTAACTTCCGATTCGGAACGCGCCGACGATCTTTTGCAGGAAACCATGCTGAAAGCGCTGACTTACCGTGATAAGTTTACGCAAAATACGAACTTCAAAGCATGGATTTATACCATCATGAAAAATACGTTCATCAACGATTACCGCAGAAATGTAAAAACAAGGAACACGTTTGATGATTCAAACAACGATTTCCACCTTTTGTTCTCGAAAGACAAAGTTTATCCTGCACCCGATTCGTTTTACAGCACCAAGGAAATTCATAATAGCATCGACGAACTGGAAGATGAATACCGCATTCCGTTTACCATGTTTCTGGATGGATACAAATACAAGGAAATTGCCGAAGAACTGGATTTACCGCTCGGAACTGTAAAAAGCCGGATTTTCTTCACCCGTAAAAAACTGGAAAAATCCTTGCACGAATACGCGAATAATTGAAACACTGATAAAATCTCATCTGAAAAGATCTTCGGTTTCCGGGGATCTTTTTTTATTTTTACAGAAACAGAAAAAATATGGAAAAAACAGTTGCAGTATATCTGGCAGAAGGATTTGAAGAGATTGAAGCCGTAAGTATTATCGATGTTCTGCGCCGTGCAGGTATTGAAACTTTGGCAGTTTCGGTAACCGGACAAAAAGCTGTGACGGGCTCGCATGGCATTCAGGTTACAGCCGATGTTCTTTTTGAAGAAGTGGATTACAGCACGGTTGACATGATTGTTTTACCCGGAGGTTTGCCCGGGGCCAACAATCTGAAAGAACACACTGGCCTGAACAAACAAATACTCAATTTTTACAAAACAGGAAAACCGTTGGGCGCTATTTGTGCCGCACCAATTGTTTTTGGAAATTTAGGAATTCTTAAAAACGAAAAAGCCACTTGTTTTCCCGGTTTTGAAAACCAGCTCACGGGCGCCGAAGTTACCGGTACCGATGTGGAAACTTCAGGAAAAATCATCACCGGAAAAGGCGCCGGAGTTGCCATGAAATTTGCCCTCAGAATTGTGGAAATGTTTAAAGGCAAAACCTTTGCTGAGGAATTGGGCAGAAAAATGATTGTGAGCTAAACTGAATTAGCGAAAAATGACAATCTACAAAAAACAAATCTCAAAAAAATTCCAATTCCGAATCATTAAATTCCAATTGCTCAGATCTTGTTTGTAATTTTTCAAGTTCGAATTTGAAATTTGTTTGTTTTTTGAAACTTGATATTTGGATATTTTATCCAAATATGCTCAAATACTATTATCAAGTAACTGATAAATTGCCGATTGTAAATCGCTATTGACTGTGTTTTACAATCCAATCCCTTGCATTCACAAATGCCTGAATCCAGGGTGCCAGTTCATCTTTTTTCCGTTCAGCCGGATAGTTTGCCCACTGCCACGGTGCAAAAGCCCTTTCAAGGTGGGGCATCATGGCTAAATGGCGACCATCATCAGAACAAATGGCAGCGGCGGCAAAATGCGAACCGTTTGGATTGGCAGGGTATTCATCGTGACTGTATTTCATCGGAATGTGATATTCCAGCTCGTTAAAAGGCAGGTAAAATTTCCCTTCGCCGTGCGCTACCCAAATTCCCAGTTTCATTCCGGCCATATTGTTTAGCATCACCGACTGGTTCTCCAGGATGTCCACATTCAGGAAAGCCGATTCGAATTTACCCGATTCGTTGTGCAGCATTTTAGGCTGAATGCTGTGCTCCGGGAAAACCAGATTCAGTTCAACCATCAACTGGCAGCCGTTGCAAACACCCAAACTTAAAGTATCGTTTCGACGGTAAAATCTTTCAAGTGCAATGCGGGCTTTTTCGTTGTATCTAAACGCCCCGGCCCAGCCTTTGGCCGAGCCCAGCACATCGGAATTGGAGAATCCGCCCACAAAAACAATCATGTTCACATCTTCCAGTGTTTCGCGTCCCGAAATCAGGTCAGTCATGTGCACATCTTTTACATCCATTCCGGCCAGATACATAGCATAAGCCATTTCACGGTCGCCGTTCACCCCTTTTTCACGAATGATGGCCGCTTTAATTCCTGAAGGTTTCCGCCTGTTCAGATCAATTCCGTAATCAGAAGCTTTTCCGGTAAACGCTCCAAAATCAAAATTCAGTTCGTTCTTTTTATAGTTTTTGAAACGTTCCAGCGCCAGTTCTTTCCCACTTTGTTTCCGGTCGAGAAGGTAGGAGGTTTTAAACCACAAATCGCGCAATGAATCGATATCAAAATCGGTTTCGGTTTCAAAATTTTTCAGCCGCACTTTACGGTACGGAACAGGAAATCCGAGCGAAACAAAACCTACTCCGCTGTCAGTGAGTTGTTTTTTAACTTCATCGTTATCGGCACATTGAATAACAATTCCAGGGTTTTCACTGAACAGCACTTTCACCAAATCGGCTTCACCCATTCCGGTCAAATCGACTTTCATTCCACTCTTATTGTTGCTGAAACACATTTCGAGCAGAGTGGTTATCAAACCTCCGGAACCAATATCATGCCCGGCCAAAATCAATTCCTGTTCAATTAGTTTTTGAACCGTGTTGAATGCTGGAACAAATTTTTCAGTGCTGGAAATTGTGGGAGCTTTTTTTCCGATTTTATTAATTGACTGCGCAAACGCACTTCCGCCCAAAGCTCTTTTAGTAAAAGAAAAATCGATAAACAGAATTTCTTTCGATTCGTCATTTACCAAACCAGGTTCCACCACTTTTCGCACATCCGAAACTTCGCCTGATGCAGAAATAATAACTGTACCGGGAGCAAAAACTACATCGTTCTTATATTTCTGGGTCATCGACATGGAATCTTTTCCCGTAGGAATGTTGATTCCCAATGCACAGGCAAAATCGCTGGCAGCTTCAACAGCCTTGTAAATGCGCGCATTTTCACCCGGATTTTTTGCCGGCCACATCCAGTTGGCGCTCAGTGAAACACTGCGAATATGGTCGGTCATTGGTGCCCAAACGATGTTGGTCAGCGCTTCAGCAATGGAAAGCAATGAGCCGGCAGCGGGATCGATCATTCCGGCCACCGGGGCGTGCCCAATGGAAGTGGCCACTCCTGCCCTGCCCTGGTAATCAAGTGTAATGACACCTACGTTATTTAAAGGCAAATGTAGCTTTCCGGCACCCTGCTGTTTGGCAATGCGGCCTGTAACCGATCGGTCAACCTTGTTGGTGAGCCAGTCTTTACATGCCACCGATTCCAGTTGAATTACCCTTTCAACCAATGTATCGATTTCTTCCGGATTGTATTCCAATTCAGAAAAATCCGGCACTTCAGTTTTATCTTCCAGCACCGTTTTGGGCGGATTTCCAAACATGTAGCCCAGTTGCCAGTCGATGGGTTTTTCGCCGGTTTGCGAATTTTCAAAAGTAAACTGCATATCACCGGTGGTTTCACCAATTTCGTAAATAGGCGCCCGTTCGCGTTCAGCAATTCGTTTGAGCAATTCCACATTTTCTGGTTTCATTACCAGGCCCATTCGCTCCTGCGATTCATTCCCGATAATTTCTTTTTGGGAAAGTGTGGGATCACCAACCGGCAATTTAGCCGTGTCAATCTTTCCGCCGGTGGTTTCCACCAGTTCCGACAGGCAGTTCAGGTGGCCACCTGCACCATGGTCGTGAATGGAAATAATGGGATTTTCATTCGATTCCGCCAGAGCGCGAATAGCATTGTATGCCCTTTTTTGCATTTCGGGATTGGCACGTTGTACGGCATTCAGTTCAATGGCATTTTCAAATTCACCGGTTGCTACTGAGGAAACGGCGCCGCCACCCATACCGATGCGGTAATTGTCGCCGCCTAGCAAAATAACTTTATCGTCTTTATCCGGGTCGTCTTTCAGACTGTATTTTTTATTGGCATAACCGATTCCCCCGGCCAGCATAATCACTTTGTCGTATCCGTATTTTTTATAGTTTTCAAAATGTTCAAATGTAAGTACCGAACCGGCAATCAGCGGCTGCCCGAATTTGTTTCCAAAATCGCTGGCTCCGTTGGAGGCTTTAATCAGAATCTCTTCGGGGGTCTGGTACAACCAGTTGCGTTCTGCTGTAGCCTGTTCCCACGGACGCTCAGCTTCGGTGCGTGGATAGGAAGTCATGTAAACCGCAGTTCCGGCAATGGGGAAACTGCCTTTTCCGCCGCCAATCCGGTCGCGGATTTCCCCTCCGGTTCCTGTTGATGCGCCGTTAAATGGTTCAACAGTTGTGGGGAAATTATGAGTTTCAGCTTTCAACGAAAGAACCGTTTCAATATCTTTTATTTCGAAAAAATCGGGTTTATCCTGTGTTTTGGGCGCAAACTGTTCGGCTACCGGTCCCTGCACAAACGAGCAGTTGTCTTTATAAGCCGAAATAATTTTATTGGGGTTTACTTTCGCAGTTTTTTTTATCATCTGGAACAGCGAAGATTCCATTTCCTTTCCATCGATAACAAATGTGCCGTTAAAAATTTTGTGCCGGCAGTGTTCAGAGTTTACCTGAGCAAAACCATATACTTCACTATCGGTTAGCGGGCGTCCCATGGCCGTAGAAACCGAATTCAGGTATTCAATTTCGTCATCGCTCAGGGCGAGGCCTTCCTGCTGATTAAATGCTGCAATATTTTCAATATTCAAAATGGGATCGGGAAGTTTTTCAATCACAAAAATACGCTGGTTCAATCCATCGTATTTCCGCTGCAGCATGTGGTCGTAATCTGCGTTTTCATTTTCCACCTGAAAAAACTCCTCGATGCGGACAATACTTTTAATTCCCATATTCTGGGTAATTTCAACGGCATTGGTACTCCATGGGGTCAGCATTTCACGGCGTGGCCCGATAAACCAGCCGTCAAGGTTTTCCTGTTTCAGAAATTGGGCATCCGAAAACAACCACACTAACTTTTCTATGTCGCTTTGACTTAACGGCAGAATGGAATCAACCGCGATTACTGTACGGTTTTGAGTTCTGAAAAATTGAATCATGTTGCAGCTTAATTTTGATAATGAACATGTTGTATAACACAGCGCAAAGATAGAAAATATTCACAGGCAGCTATACGCAGTTTATTCAGAATAGTCCCTGAGTTTTCAACAACATAAAAGTTAAAAACTGTGGTTATCACAACTTTTTCAATATTTTGAAGTTACTTTGGCAAAAATGCATAAGATGTTTAAAACGATATATCTGCTTCTGACTTTCTTTTTGCTGGTTTCCTGCGGAACACAGCAGCAACTGAAAAAATCATTCACAGGAAAACCATCATCCGTTCTCGAACCACGGTTTGGCAAACCGGTAACCATTATTGAAACGGCAGGCGACTCGGTGTATATTTTTGAAAAAACCGAAGCGCTACGCAGTGCGGAAATCAGTCAGGGTAAAATGACACTCGACCCGATTTTAACACCAAAAGTAAATAAAACCGAACGATTTTATTTTACCGTTAAAAACGGACTGATTATAAAAACACGGTTTGAAGAGGAATATGAACGGTAAAAGCCGAACATTTTTCTGCAAAGCTATTTGGTTTTGAAGAAATTTTATAGTTTTGCATCGCGATTTTTGAAATAACAATTTGCCCGGATGGTGGTCCCGATCCCGATAGCTATCGGGATGGGAGGTGACACACCATATTGATAGAAACTAACGTTCTTTTTAAAATATTTGCCCAGATGGTGGTCCCGATAGCTATCGGGAGGTAGACACACCATATTGATAGAAACTAACGTTCTTTTTAAAATATTTGCCCAGATGGTGGTCCCGATAGCTATCGGGAGGTAGACACACCATATTGATAGAAACTAACGTTCTTTTTAAAATATTTGCCCAGATGGTGGAATTGGTAGACACGCCAGGTTGAGGGCCTGGTGGCCGTTTTTGGCCGTGCAAGTTCGAGTCTTGTTCTGGGCACATTTTAAAATGCAACAAGTTATTATTTAGCTCGTTGCATTTTTTGTTTGTGGAAAACATAAATGTCGTAACCTGGCAGGTGTCGTCTGCCGGCAGGCATTTACAAATCTTTTTTCAGATAAATCATATCAATCAGTTGTATTTCTCCCTCGAAAATGGGGTGGTCGTAATTATCTGTAAAAAAGTCCTTTACTCTATATGATTTTTCAAATCCGCAACTTTCATAAAACGACAATATCCCCGGCGTTTCGCCTGTCCCGACAAGCATTGTTTTGTAGTCACTTTTGTAATAATCAGAAATGTAGTTAATCAATGCCCTACCGTACCCTTTGCCTTGATATTTCTCATATGTCGCTATGTTTTTCAACTCGCAGGTTTCCCTATTTATCGGCATAACAACGCAAACACTTTTCAAATCATCGTCAAACAACGCAAACAAATCCCCACCAGGCAAATACTTGTCAATCATATTTTCCTGCTCGTCTGCCAATAGCAACAGGTCGAGGAATTTCTTCTTGTTTTCAGTAATTTTTTCTATTTTCATTTAATTTTATCGTTGAAATAAGCAAAATTTGCATTTTATTACCGCCAGTTTTTTATTCTCATTTTTAATAACAGTTGAAAGTATTGATTAAAATCTCTGGGTTCATCAGGAACTTCCACTTCTGAATAGGTCCACAGAACATTATTTGATATTTCGGTTATTCCCTGGCTGAACCTGAAACTAACAGTAGAAATTTCATTAATCTTAAAATTTATTGCAGCCATGGCTGATAATTCGAATCTATTAAGATATTCTGCAATGTCCTGTGTATTTGATTCATAATTATTTTCATAATTGTTTTTAGCGCTCATTAAATAACTGATTTCAGGTCCTGTTGAGAAATATATTCGGTTGGATATATAAAAGTCGGATAAAACGGGCAATTGCAGATAATACAATCTAATTTTGTTTTTTTTGTTATTCGAATTGAATGATTGATTCCAACCTTTTCTGATAATTCCCGGCTCAAGAGAGAATCCCCAAAAACCCGTATTTTTAAAACTTAGAAATCCATTTATGTTACAGGTAGCAATTGGTGAAATATTATATATAAAACTGTTTTCTGAAGAATTTGTAAGATGCAAATTTACTACGTCAAAACCTGCAGCAACTCCAACCTCATAATTCTGAGCATTTGAATTAATGCCTGACAATAAAAGCATTCCAAATATTATCACAATTATTTTCACTTTTTCTTTCATTGTATCTAACTTATGTTTCTTTCAAACTTGTTGTTAACGTTTGGCGGTATGGCCAGTAAGGGATTGCGGGCGAATCACCTATCAAGGTACAAGAAAATTTGAAGCGGGCCACAAACCTTCGCAAACTACTGAAACCCTTATTGGCTATGACCGCGTGTTGAACTAAACCCCGCTTCAGCGGGGAGCTTATTTTTCAACTAAAATAGGAATTGTTGGCCATATCTGCTGATTTTGCTGCCATTAATTTTTAAAACAAATTTATTATGAGCAGAAAATCTTACCTGGAGCAGGCCTGCGAGGCAGTTCCCGAGTTTAAAACCATCAGCGAAAAGTTTTTTCGCAAGTACACCATTGCCGGTAAATCTGAATCGTGCATCCGCAATTACCTGATGCAAATTTCAAAAATGGTGTTGTATTTTAAATGTTCGCCCCTGGAACTTTCCATTGACCAGATGGAAGAGTACCTTTTCCAAATCCGGCAAAACGAAAAGCCCAGTATGAGTTCGTTTAAGCACCTGGTTTACGGGTTGCGCACCCTGTTTGCGATGTTTAAAAACGAGAAACTTTACCTGGCACTTCCCCCTGTCTCGCGCAATAAAGCGCTTCCTGTGGTATTTTCCCAGCCCGAAGTGAAACTCATCCTGAAAACACCCAAACTGTTGAAACACCGGGTACTGTTTGCTGTTGCTTACGATTGCGGCTTGCGTATTTCCGAGGTCATCAACCTGAAAATAACCGATATTGATTTTGACCGCTATATGGTACATGTCCGCCAAAGCAAACACAAAAAGGACCGTTATGTACCTGTTTCGCCGCTTGCGGTTAAAGGAATACGGCAGTACCTTGAAACCTCGAACCCGAAAATCTGGCTTTTTAACGGGAAAGTGCGCGGGCAGCAAATCAGCCGCGAAGGCATCCGCCATGCTTTCCGCGGGTGCATCAAAAAGACCGGCATCAGCAAAAAGGTTTGCGTGCACACCTTACGCCATAGTTATGCCACACATTTACTGGAAATGGGGCTCGATATTGTGAGCCTGAAAAACCAGTTGGGCCATGCCGATATTGCCACCACCATGATGTATTTGCACATTGCCAGGTCGAACCCCAAAGCCGGTTTTGCACCCATGGAGATGCTTTATAACCATGTACTCAGGTAATTTATTTGGCTGATGACAGCTAAATACAAATTCAATTCCATTATCAGTTTTAAAAAATTCAAGGTCATAAAATAAGTAACTACCAAAACCATCTACACTTGATGTTTGAACTATCAAATCCTCATGAAAATCGTTTACGGAAAAATCAAGTTCATTTAGTTCTGGCAATTCGATTTCCCAACGAATTAATTTCCCTTCATCTTCAATCATGAATGACTTTCCACCGATTGTTAATATTTCAGTTTCTCTATCTATTTTCATAATACTCAAAGTATAGCACAATGCTGTTTCTTGCCATTACCGCCAACGGAAGCTTAAATTATGCACTACACCCGCTATGAACATTTACAAAATATTATGGGCTTTTGTTATAAAAAGAGGATAGACAATTAAGTCCACCCTCTCATTGTTACTTTTTCTTAAAAAGCAGTTCAGCAATATATCCTCCAATAATTGCACTGATTGTAATAATCAAAGCATCTTTAAAACTATAAAATTCAAAGAAGGGAGGAGTCCAGATTAAAGCTATTAATCCAATTATAATTAAGATTGGAATAACGGTTTTCTTTCTCATTTTATTTAGTTAAAACAGTTTTGATAAATATTTGGCAGCCTTCCCTACAATACCAGTAGAACCAGCTACAGCACCTCCTACTGCTGAAATACCAACTACAGACCAATTAACTTCTCCATTAACCGCATATTGTGCACCGGCTGATAAACCTGCTCCAAGTACTCCTCCGACAACATCTGCAGCTGCCCAAACTGGCAAAGCCTTTGCACTTTTTAAGTTGTCTCCAAAAGCTTCTGGATTTTCTTCCCACCACTCAATTGAAGCAATTGAAACCGCTAAAATTGTTCCTACCATTTCTCCTTCACCAGATTCAAGGTCATATCCATAATTATCAAATTCTGTTATTAATCCCTGTATATTAGATTTTAATTGTTTATCAGATAATGAATTTTCGTAATTTGATTTTAAATCTGTTGACAATTTACTTAATATGTCGTACGAGTTTTCATTAATTTGACTTGTTGATTTAAGGTACTCTATTAATTCAAAAATATTACCATTTTCGATATCACCTGATTTTAGTTTGTTAGAGCCAAAGCTTTTTTCCGTAAGCTTTGCAGTAACAACCAACTCTTTGTTGTCTTCAAGACTTTGAACTAATATTTGTTTATCTTCAAAAGATAAATCTAAAGTAGAAACAAATTCTTTATTAAAATCATTAATAGTTTCGATTCTTTCATTTAAATCATCCACTTTCGTTACAGATTCGAAATTGTTATTTACATTGGTCAGGAATGCATTGTGAATTACTCCTGCTTTTGTAAAGTCAGTTACAGTTAGAGTTGTATCATTTGTATTAACAGTTTCTTTTTCACAACTTAACAAAATTGAAATACCAATAATTGCAGCTATGGCAATAATGGTTACAGTTTTTAATTTTAACATATTCATTGTTTTTAAATTGCGCCCTACTTTGTTAAGGAGTTTTCGGGTCAAATTTTTCTCCTTTTATGAGCATTCGGATTTACCCTTTTATTGTTTTCGTCAAAGGAGGGTATTCTCTGACTTGGTTAGACATTATTTCAATTGCCCATAACGTAATAGTATTTTATCCATCGTTAATGCAAAATTCAACAATGTGCTAAAATTATAAATTATAGCCATACATAAGTTTATTTTAAAGAAAAATGATGGATAAAATATAGTTGGACGATGCCGCCGGGTTAGGGGCAGCGGCGTTTCTTTTCATTTCTATGTGCCTTTCATATTTTGTTGTTATCATCGCGGTTGCCAATCGTTTGTTTTTATAGACCGGCAAAGGGTTCGGGATAAAAATACATCTTATTTTCTTCATTTTTGGGGCATAATTTTTCTGTTTCATTTTTATCATGACAGGTGGTCCTGGTTTTGCCTTCAAAGAACACTGTTTTTTATCTGGCTACCCGGGAGCAGCCTCCATGCTGTACCTCACCATGATGCCCTGTTCACATTTTGGGCAGCGTGCCGGGTCGCTCCCCCGGAGTGTTCTGTAAACTTCGTAAGCGTTTAATCCTTCGAGAATGGGCTGCCAGATGGTTATCCCGATTAAAGCAATGGCCTGCTGCCGTTTTGTTTTGATGTTTGCCGTTGCCAGAATGCCGTAATACCTGATTTTATAAAACCCGGTGGGCAGAATGTGCATCATAAACCGGCGGGCAAACTCTGTGCAACTGATTGTCATTACCTGCTGTCTGCCACGTTTGTGGTAATTTTTATACCTGAAAGTTACTTCCCCGTTCTCAATAGTTGTAATCCTGCTGTTTG
>Ga0334896_1000553_pt1 | contig 42952 bp, 46 predicted proteins | sample GraSluR3_MG_8_FD_207734 | JGI IMG/M metagenome (GOLD analysis project Ga0334896, IMG submission 207734) | Sludge microbial communities from methane-producing bioreactor in Wageningen University, Netherlands - Granular Sludge_27_06-R3 | ecosystem: Engineered > Bioreactor > Anaerobic >... | reverse complement strand
TATAGCTTGGAATTTCGTTTGGTATAGGTCTTTCGTAAACTACTCTATCTTCTAGCCTGACCAGATTTTTCTTTTCCATGGCTTTTAGTACTGAGAGGCTCGTGTTAAATTCCAATAGTAGTTTTTTCACTTGAGTTTCCTTGGTTTTGTTAATAAACTCCCAAATCTTAAGCTGTTTTTTTGCACCTTTTCCAACAATCTCCATACCCTTCAGATACGATATATCGGAATTTGGAACAATATGTTTTTCAACTCTGGTTGTGGTCTTCATCCTGACTTGCAGATTCAGCCTTACAGCTTCACTTTTTTCAAGAAGAGATATTTCCTTGTTAAATCCGCTGTCATTGTATAGATTTCTAAGTTGGGAATACTCCATTTTCCCTACCTCTAAAAGGTGGTACAGAATTCTCTTTCCATTTTCAGACAAAATGTCAAATCCTATAAAATCCTCCCTAGCTTCTACGATTGTATAAATGTCCCTGAAATCTCCTGGTGGCAATATGGGCTGCATTGATTCAAACCCAGTACAAAGGTATTCCTCTTTAATCCATTTTGCCAACTCAAGTTTTTTTTCCGAAATCAATGGTTTATCATCAAGTATTCTTAGTATATCCTTGGTCTTGAATTGTGCCTTGAGGTTTTCAGTCTTTTCAACAATTATTCCCATGGTTGGTTTGTTGTATCTACCAAATGGTACAACCACCCTCACTCCAACCTTAGCATCATCAAGGAGTTGATCTGGTATATGATAGGTAAACCGTCTATCCACACTGGTGGATTTATGATCGATAATAATTTCTGCAAAACTCATATAATAACTCCCTTCTGACACAACACCTCAATTTGCATTAAACATATAAAAACATTGATTTCACCTTGTCCAGTATCAAAGAGGACAAATCATTCTTGGTCATCATTGGCAAATCCTCCCGAATACCGGATTTGTCAATTATACTTACAATGTTAGTATCTCCTTTAAATCCAGCCCCTTCTTGTGTTACATCATTTGCTACTATGAAATCAAAATTCTTTTCCTTCATTTTAAACAAAGCATACTCTTCTATATCGTTGGTTTCCGCTGCAAATCCTACCATTATCCTGTTTTCCTTGATCTTACCGAAATATCCAGCTATATCAGGATTTCTTGTTAGCTCCACCGACATGGTATCAGAATCATTATCTCTCTTTTTTATTTTCTTGTCACTGAAATTCAATGGTCTAAAATCAGAGGGTGCAGCAGCTTTAATCAACGCATCACAGCTGTCAAAGTACTCCTTCACAGCATCCATCATGTCATTAGTCGATTCTATATGAACTACCTTAACACCTGCCGGTGGGTCTAGATTAACCGGTCCAGATATTAGTACTACTTCAGCGCCTCTCATTGAAGCATTTCTTGCTATGGCATAACCCATTTTACCACTGGAGTGGTTTGTTATATACCTAACAGGATCGATAGCCTCAATAGTGGGGCCTGCAGTAACAACTATCTTTTTGCCTACCAGGTCTTTTTCTGTAAAATAACCCTCCAGGTACTCAACAATTTCAACGGGTTCAGCCATCTTCCCCGCCCCCACATCTCCACAAGCAAGCCTTCCTTCGCCTGTATTCATGAAAAGATGCCCAAGATCTTTCAATTTCCTGATATTCTCTTGGGTAATTGGGTTTAGATACATGTTAGTATTCATGGCCGGAGCAAAAATAATTCTGGCAGTTGAAGCCATTGTTACAGTGGTGAGCATGTTGTCAGCTATACCATTTGCAATTTTGCCAATTGTGTTTGCAGTGGCAGGAGCGATGAGGATTACATCCGGTCTCTGTGCAAGGGCAATATGTTCAACCTCCATGTTGCTTTCCAGGCCAAACATGTCAAAATGAACCCTGCTTTGCGACATCGTCTGAAAGGTCAATGGACTGACAAATTCGGTAGCAGCCTTAGTCATAACAACATCCACCTTTGCGCCAGCCTTAATTAGTCTGCTCACAAGATCAGCAGATTTATATGCAGCAATTCCGCCAGTTACACCCAATAGTATGTGCTTATCCTTTAACATGTTCTCACCTACTTGAAACTTCCAGCTGAAGGATTTTCGAATTCCACCTTTCCTTCCGCTATCTCATCCAGAGCAATCGTTACAGGTTTGTTTGCCTTGGTATCTACTCTTGGTGTGGAGCCTTCCACTAATTGTCTTGCTCTTCTTGCAGCAACCATCACAAGAGTATATCTGCTTTCACTTGGTAGACAGTTTTCCTTTATTTTATCGTTCATTACCATTACCTCCCTTTCTTGTTACCTGCTCTTTGATTCCACTATGTCTCTTAACCCTTAGTTTTTCAGAATGAATAATTGCCTCAATATCTGCAACAGCAGCATCAACCTTATCATTTACAACAAAAAAGTCATACTCCCCTACAAAATCCAGCTCCTTGAAGGCATTTGAGAATCTGGTATCAATATCCTCATCAGATTCCGTTCCTCTTTTTACTATTCTATTTCTCAACTCATCCATGGTTGGTGGAAGTAGAAAAATAAATACTGCTTCCTTATAGTTCTTTTTGATTTGCAGCGCTCCCTGCACATCAATTTCCAGCAATACTATCTCACCTTTATCTATCTGATCGAAAACAAACTTTTTTGGTGTGCCATAATAATTTGTATGAACAAAAGCATGCTCCAAAAATTCCCCGTTTTGGACCATATCCATAAATACATCCTTATCGTAGAAGAAATAGTTCTCCCCATCCACTTCAGTTGCCCTAGGCTTTCTTGTGGTAGCAGAAACTGAGTATACAATATCATCCCTCTTTTTCATAAGAGCTTGACTTACAGTACCTTTTCCACTACCTGAAGGTCCTGATAGAACTAATAAAAAACCTTTTGCCATAATATCCCACCATCTTTCTTAATTATTCATGCCCATCCTCTTTGGTATGGAGTCTATGTGCAATAGTCTCCGGTTGCAAAGGGGACAATACAATATGTCCACTGTCCATTACAATCACCGCTCTGGTCCTTCTTCCATATGTTGCATCAATCAAGGTTCCCTGCTCCTTAGACTCCTGTACCAGTCTCTTTATAGGCGCAGATTCCGGACTGACCACAGATACAACTTTATTGGAAGCAACAACATTACCAAAGCCAACATTAATGAAATATACCAACATTTTAATGCCTCCTACTCGATATTCTGTACCTGCTCTCTTATTTTCTCAATCTCCGATTTTAACTCAACTACTGCCTTAACTATTTCTGTATCACTGGATTTGCTTCCAATGGTATTTACTTCCCTGTTAAATTCCTGTATCAAGAAATCAAGCTTTCTTCCAATTGCATCATCTTCAGACAATATTGCCTTCAGCTGCAGTACATGGCTTTTTAGCCTTGTCAATTCTTCATCAATACTTGATTTATCGGCATAAATAGCTACTTCCATTGCTAGCCTGTCTGGATCCACAATTGTTTTGTCCTCAAGAATTGATTGAATTCTCTCATTAAGTTTCCCCTTATACTCCTCTATCACAAGAGGGGCTCTTTTTTCAATCCTTTCACTAATTGCCACGATATTATCCAACTTTTTTAAGATGTCAAGTTTAAGCTGCCCTCCCTCATACTCCCTCATTTGGAGAATTCTGTTCAAAGCAGATTCTGTCGATTCCTTTATGGTTTCCCATACAAGATCCTCGTCAAGCTCCTTTTTTTCAGTCTTAATAACATCGGAAATGGACAAGATATTGTTTAACCTTATGCTGTCTTCAATTTCCAACTCAACCTTAAGCTCCTCCAGTGCCTGTTTAAAGCTTCTTGCCAAAGGAATATCCACCTTTACCTCCACAGAAGAAGCATCAGCGAAGTCAAAACTGACAAAAACATCAACCTTACCTCTGTTGATTTTCTCCTTGATGAGTTTTTTGATACCTTCTTCCAAATAAATCAAGTATCTTGGAAGTTTAACATTTATATCCAAATATCTGTGATTCACCGACTTAATTTCAATTTTCAGCTTATATAGCTGATTCTCAGCTTCTCCCTTGCCATAGCCAGTCATACTTCTTATCAAAGCAACCCCTCCCTTAATGATTATAGACTTGATATTCCAAGCAACTTATTTTTAAATAAAACAATTAATTATTAATGAGTTATAGACTATTATACATCTATGAATATAAATATCCATACTTTGTTACAAATTGTTAATATTATTAATTCCTAGATCTCTATTTATTTGTGGATTCTTCAACTGATTGATTTATGATATACTAATTTCATAACAAAATTTATGGAGGTATATGATGTCATTTGACGGTATTGTCACCAGATCGGTTGTATCAGAATTAAATAGCAAGTTAGTCGGAGGAAGAGTTGATAAAATATACCAGCAGGAAAAGGATGAATTGCTTTTGCAGGTATACAGCAAAGGTAAGAACTATAGACTATTGATGTCTGCAAGTAGTAATAATCCCAGACTCTATCTAACAGAATCATCAAAATCAAACCCACTGTCGCCTCCTATGTTCTGTATGCTTCTGAGGAAACATTTATCAGGAAGCATAATACTGGATATTAGCCAGCATCATTTGGATAGGGTTGTTATATTTACAATAACAGGGAAGGATGAGTTGGGCAATCCCACTGAGCGAGAGTTAATAGTCGAGATTATGGGAAAACACAGCAATATAATTCTTATTAATAAGGAATCCAGAAGAATTATCGATTCCATCAAGAGAGTTCCAGCAGAAATTTCTAGAGTAAGACAAATCCTTCCGGGATACTCATATTCATATATCGAATCTGAAAACAAGAAGGATCCACTGAATTTCAATCGTGATATTTTTTATGATCAGCTTGAAAAAAGTAACGGTAGTCAGAAGATTTACAAGTTTCTTTATCAGAATTTTACTGGATTGAGCCCTTTAGCTGGCAGAGAAATTTGTAGCATTTCTGAACTTGAACCAGATAGAGTGGTTTTAAGCCTGCTTAATGATGAAAAGGAAAGACTTTTCAAGGGAATGCATGATTTTATGACGAATGTTAAAAATCAGGAATTTAAGCCAGTTTATATATTAGGCGATGATAGTCATGAAGTGGTAGCATTTTATGCTCTTCCGTTAACTCAATACACCGGCCTGGAGCAAGTTTATACTGACAGCGTATCCCAAATGCTGGATTTTGTATATAAATCAAAGGACACAAATGACAGGGTCCGACAAAAATCTGCGTCCTTGAGAAAGATTCTTGGTAATAAGCTGGAAAGAGCACAAAACAAGCTTTCCAAGCAAAAAGAAGAATTATTGAATAGCAGGGACAGAGAAAAGTTCAAGATATATGCTGATCTTCTTCAATCCAATCTGCACAGGATCCAAAGAGGTAGTGACCATGTTGTTCTGGAAAATTTTTATGATGAGAATTTGAATGAGTTAAAGGTTCCTCTTGACCCTAAGATCAGTCCTGCCGAAAATGCCCAACGTTACTATAAGAAGTATGGAAAGTTAAAAACTGCTAATCAACTACTTATGGAACAAATTCCAGAAACTGAAGCAGAGATATCTTACATTGAGCATGTTCTTGTGAGTCTAGATAATGCAACAGATGTTACTGAGTTGGGTGAAATCAAAGATGAGCTGATAATTGAAGGCTATATTCAAAGAAGAAGTATGAAAAATAAAAATAAGAGGGGAAAGCTTACGGGACCATTGAGGTTCTTTTCTTCAGATGGATTTGAAATACTTGTGGGAAGAAACAACAGACAAAATGAAATTTTAACCATGAAAACAGCCAAGAAAGAAGACATATGGCTGCATACAAAGGGTATTCCTGGTAGCCATGTAATCATCAAAACCGAAGGTAAGCATGTCCCTGATAGAACCCTGCATGAAGCCGGCACTCTGGCCGCATTTTACAGCAAGGGAAGAAATTCTGGTAGTGTTGAGGTCGACTATACAATGAAAAAATATGTACGTAAGCCTAAGGATGGTAAAACTGGACTTGTAGTTTATGAAAACCAAAAAACAATTGTAGCCAGTCCATCTCCTGCTATTGTAGATCTGCTGAAAATGGATACTGAAGGAAATTGAATGTAAGCGCACAATAATAGATGCCTGGTAAAATTATGGAGATGATCTCAGATCATCTCCATTAGTCTTGTTATTTGCAAATATCCTGGATCAGAGAATCCCAGGGCATCATAAGATTTAGGATGTTGGGGTTATCTTTGAAGTTCATCCCAGGCATTCTGGACAATATATATTCCAGATATTTGTATGGATTGAGTCCATTGGACTTAGCCGTCTCCACCAGGGAGTACACGCAGGCACTTGAAGTTGCACCCTGAGGACTGCCGCAAAAGAGCCAGTTCTTCCTCCCAACAGTAAAGGGTTTGATGCTGTTTTCGGCAATATTATTTGAAATTACACAGTTTCCATCCTTTAGGTATTCCTGAAGCTTGGCCTTGTGGTTTAGGGCATAGTTTAGGGCTTGACCTATCTTTGATTTTGGTAGCACCTGGGCTTTTGATTTTTCTGCCCATGCAAAGAAGGCCTCCAGTACGGGCTTTTCGTGCTCCAGTCTTTTCTCTTTTCTCTCTTCTGGTGGTAGGTCCTTGAATTTTTTCTCCCAATCAAAGAGTTTGTTGCAGTAGGCAATCCCCTTTGCCGGCAAGGTTCCTTCGGGTGTGTTAAGATCCTTGGGACTTGCATCCACAAAGTATCGTCTTACATGGGCCCAGCATAGGCAATGGTTTATGCCCTTGACCTTCTCATAGCCTGAGTAGGCATCTGTGTGCAGGTAACCTGTGAATCCCTTGAGGAATTCCCTTGGGTAGTCTCCAGACCTTCCTGTCTCATACCTGAAGAGTCGGATTTGCTTCTGGGCACTGGTGGATGTGCTGTAGACCCACATGTATGATTTTGCAGTGTTTTTCTTCCCTGGTTCATTCATGACCTGGACCGGTGTTTCATCTGCATGGAGGTAGCTCTCCTTTAGGAGCTCTTCCTGGAGCTTTTTCTCAACGGGCATCAGCCACTGTTCTGAGGTCTTCAGTATCCAGTTTGCCATGGTGCCTCTCTTCAGTGGGAAACCCATGCTTGCCCAGTCTTTCTCCTGTCTTTTAAGTGGCACCGACTGGACATACTTCTGATACATGGTCCAGGCTACACTTGATGCTGTTGCATAGGAATGCTGCAACACAGGTTCTGGTGTAAATGGATTGAACATCCCTGGCCTGTTCTCCTTCTTGCAGGTCTTGCATTCATAGTTTTCCTGATATATGTTTATGATGCTTATCTCCGCTGGTATGTATTTGATTTCTGAGCGCAGGAATTTCTTGCCCACAACGGACAGATTACTTCCATCTATCGGGCAGATCTGCTGTGATTTGTCCAGTTTGTATACCTGGTCCTGCTGGGGGAGGTCCTTGAAGAGGTCTTTTCTTTTGTAGCCTTTTCTTGTTCTTTTCACCGGCTCCTCAAAGGGTACAGGTTCAAGAACTGAATCATCTGCTTCAAGCTCTGCCTCATTGAAGAGTTCCATTGCAAGCTCTCCTATGAGAAGCTGACCGTCTATTGCTGAAGTCTTTTCTGTCTTCCTTCCATAGAGCTTCTTTATGAGATACTCCATGTTCTCATTGGCCCTTCTAAGCTCTTCCCTTAAGCCTTCTATGGTCTTGTTCTGGGATTCAATTGTATCCTGCAGGGGCTTTATCAGGGAGTTCTCATTCATTGGAATCTAGCCTTTCTCTTTGTATTTACCTATACCTTATTATATCATTTCCCGGGTACAAAAACAATCTAAAAAAGGCCTGAAACTATTCATTTTTCAATAGTTTCAAGCCTTCATAATATTATCTTGTCTTCAATCTTTTGTATTGTTTTTCTCTGGTGAATGGACAGGCCTTCCATCAGCCATCTGTACTGTTGGGGTGTCAGTTCCATGACATCTCTTTCATCTTTTGGCCAGTTGAACTTGCCACCCTCCAATCTTTTGTACATGAGAAGGAATCCATCTCCCTCCCACAATAGTGCCTTTATCCTGTCCCTCTTTCTTCCGCAGAAGAGAAAGAGGCTCTTCTCGAAGGGATCTAGGTTGAAGTTGTTCGATACGATTGCTGCAAGACCATCTATCTGTTTTCTCATGTCTGTATGTCCACAAGCTATGTATATCTTTAGGAAGCCTCCAAGATCTGCTAGCATAGGTTCCCCAGAATCTTCAGGGTATGCTCAAGGACCTTTATGTCTGCTCCATTGCTAATCTCAAGGGAGAAGGAGCCTGACTTTAGAACTGCACATGTCCCGTTGGTCAGTGACATATCCTGTTCATCTTCCTTGACCCGTACCTGTGTGAACTGCTGGGTGGGAACAGCCATGTTATTTCCAGCAATTACAAGGGACTCGCTTCTGATCACCCTGAGCCAGTAGTAGTATTTACTCTGTCGTATTGAGTTCTCCTCGCACCAATCCTTTACGGTCTTCCCACTGTTTCTGCATTCTGCAATCAACTCGCGCCATTCTTTTACATTCGCTTGATGCTCTAAACTTCGCATATCCATAAGTTATCCCTCCCAAAGTGTTTGATAGTGTTTGTAAGTTACAAACACTATCAAAGTCTAATCATATTTATTTTCACACTTTAGTGGCTACTTGTGAATACATCTATTATTGTGCGCTTACAATTGAATTAACTTCGCAAGCTAAAAAAGATAGGTAAATTGCTCCCGCAAATTATCTATCTTTTCATTATTACTACTTCATCCTTGTCATCAGTTTCCATTAGCTTAACGCCAACTACTTCACTTCTTGAGGTTGGAACATTTTTACCTACATAATCAGGTCTAATTGGAAATTCCCTATGTCCTCTGTCCACAAGGACTGCCAACTGAACCTTATTGGGTCTACCAAAGTCTATCAATGCATCAAGAGCAGCCCTCACGGTCCTTCCAGTATAGATGACATCGTCTATAAGCACTACTTTCTTGCCGTTTATCTCACCCTGGAAAGTCTCATTTACAACAGGTTGATCACCGATTTCTGCAAGGTCATCCCTGTATAGGCTAATATCCAGTGTGTATACCGGGACCTTTTCACCTTCTATTTCAAAAATCTTTTTCGAAATTCTGCTTGCAAAAGGAACACCCCGAGTCTTTACCCCAACCAGCACAAGATCCTTTACACCTTTGTTTCTTTCAATTATCTCATTTGAAATTCTGGTAATTGCTCTGGTTATCGCCCTTTCATCCATAATAACGGCCTTTACAATCATAATTGTGCCTCCTTATCCAGCCTTGCCAATATCACTTTGAAATCTTCCGGCAACTCACAGGAGAATTCTACTTCTTTTTTTGAAGACGGATGTAGAAAACCCAGTTTTTTTGCATGTAAAAGCTGCCTCATTACATTAAACTCATTTTTCCCACTTGAATAAACTGGATCACCAACAACTGGATTTCCAAGATAAGAGAGATGAACTCTTATTTGATGTGTCCTACCTGTTTCAAGTCTCAGTGTTACCAATGTATACTTGCCATATCTCTTTGTCACTGAAAAATGCGTTATAGCTTCCTTACTGTTTTTATGTGTTACGGACATCTTCTTTCTATCCTTCTGATTCCGTCCAATCGGAGCATCTATTGTACCATTGTCACGTTTGATGTTCCCATGTACCAGTGCTACATACTCCCTATATACCCCATGGTGTTTAAGCTGTTCAGATAGGCCCCTATGGGTTTTGTCGTTCTTGGCTATCACAAGCAAGCCTGAAGTATCTTTGTCCAGTCTGTGGACGATTCCTGGCCTTATAATGCCATTGATCGATGAAAGGTTGTCCATGTGGAACATAAGAGCATTGACCAAGGTTCCCGAATAATTTCCAGGTGCAGGATGGACAACCATACCATGCTGCTTATTTATGACTGCCAGATCCTTATCTTCATATACAATTTCAAGAGGGATATCCTCAGGTACGATTTCAAGAGTTTTAGGCTCAGGAAACACCACAGTTATGGAATCCCCTTCCTTTACAAGATAACTTGATTTCTTAATATTTCCGTTCACCTTAACTAGCTTGTCCTTGATGAGTTTTTGGATCCTGGTACGTGACACTTCATCCAGTTCAAGAGAAAGATAGTAGTCAAGCCTTTCATTATCCTCTTCACCTACATATATCTCTATTTCCTTCACTGCACATCACCCATGCTTTTTTCATATTTATCAAACAATATGACATAAATTAACAGACCCGTCCCAAGAACTATGAATATGTCTGCGATGTTGAAAACTGGAAAATCGTAAATCCTAAGATCTACCTTTATAAAATCCACAACATATCCCAATCTTATCCTATCAATCAAATTCCCAAGGGCTCCCCCCAATAAAAATCCCATCGCAAGATTAGCTACCTGGGTCAATTTATTTCTATTTCTAATCATGTACACAGACATCCCTACAAGAACAATACTTGTAATTGCGATAAAGAAAAACCTTTGATTCTGAAGAATTCCAAATGCGGCACCATAATTCTTCACGAAATGTAGCTCCAAAAGGTTTTCAATCAACACTATTGGTTTCTTGTCCATAAGGTACTGAAATGATAAATACTTAGTTGCCTGATCAGCGACTATAATCAGTATTCCCAATAAAAATCCCAATGTTTTTCCTCCTACCTTATTTCAATATACAGAACAAAAAGGAGCTGTCGCTCCTCCATTCTAATCCTTTACTTCTGTCTTTCCCTGTGTTCCATTTTCTTGTTCTATCTTGTTTTCACTAGCATAGTACTCCTCCAGCGACAACAGCTGTGACTTTAGAAACGATTCATATCTAGTTTTAAAAACAAATAATTCCTTTTGAAGATAGTCATACTCTTCCTTTATTGCCCTGACATCTTCTCTTGATTGATCTATGATCCTCCTGCCGGTGTCCTCTGCATTCTCGATTATGATCTCTGCCTTATTCCTGGCATTAACCGTGACCTCATCAGCAGCCTGCTGAGCCACCAGTAGTGTGCTCTTTAAAGCTTCCTCCATAGTTTGGAATTGTCTTATCTGATCTCTGAGCATATTTATTTTATCTTTGTTTTCAATGTTTTCCTTGTACATTCTCTCATAATCGTCAATCATTTCATTGAGGAATGAGTTAACCTCCTTAGGACTGAATCCCCTGAAACTTTTCTTGAAGTTCTTGTTCTGTATATCTAAAGGTGTTATCATTTGATCACTCCATTATACTAGTTTTCTGATTTTCAGATTGAGTCTCCCCTTCTTTGATATTGCCCCTATTTCATGAAGGACAGTTCTTCCCTTGCCTCTTACTGATATCACATCTCCAGCTTCAAGTGTATAGTCAGCCTTCGATGTTTTGCCCCAGTTTACCTTAACATTCTCGGATTTTATAAGTGCTCTACTTTCACTTCTCGAAATATTATAAGCGGCACTTAGGTAGACATCTAACCTTAGTGATGATACAAACTTGCTAACTTCAATGAAACTCAGTTCTGGATATTGTAATTCATCACCTTTTATTTCTGATATTCTGATATTCTGATTTCCAGCCTTTTCAAAATTCATCATGATGTAGTCTTTTATTTCCTTCTTTACAATTATGAGAGTGAAATCGTCATATAAAAGTATATCTCCAATTTTATCCCTAGTTATACCAAGTCCCAATACAGCACCAAGGTAATCCTTGTGAGAAAGGTTATCCAATATGCCTTCAACTCTAAGATAAGCTACCACAGATGGAATTTCCTGTTCACTAATATACTCAGGATAGATTACTATGCACTTTCTTTCTGACTCTTCCAAACCTCCATCAAATTTGTATGAAATATCTTGAAATCTGTTCAGGATGGATTCAGCGATTCTTCTTTCATAAGGGTCAAAGAAATCGGTTTCAATGATTGAATGGTTCTTAAGTGATGATTGTATATGGTCCAGCAATCTTCGCATCTTGAAAACAACTTCATTGTCTATGATATGCTTTAGATAGGTATCCTTATCAAACATTAGCTATCCTACCAGATTCAGAATCACTGTATAGACAATTCTTAAAATAATTATTGCTACCCAAGGTGAAAAATCTATGAAACCCCTTCCTACACCTAACTTATCCAGCAGTGCTCTTGCAGGAGCCATAATTGGCTCGGTAAGCTCATACAATATTTTGCCGAACATGTTATTCACAGGTACTCTAAAGATGTTGACAAATATTCTAACTATAATTAGTATTTCCAATAAATCAAATAATATTCTTACAGATCTTAACAACGTATACATTCATTTCTCCTTACCAAGGGAAAATCCCCCTGTTCTTCAATTCGTCCTTTAAACCGTCAATCTCTATATTGTTAGGGGCGAGTATAAATATATCCTTTGTAACCTTTTGTATCTTGCCTTCAACTGCATACAAGCCGCCGTTTATGAAATCAAATATCTGTCTTTTTACAGTGGTATCAAGCTGCTCAAAGTTGACTACTATTGCTTTTCTCAATTTAAGATCATCAATAATTGCAGGTGCTTCTTCATAGCTAAGTGGTTCATGAACCGCTATTTTCATATTACTGTTGGTATGAATGTTTACTACTTTGTTGTTGAATTTCTTCGTGGAAGGAGCAGCTCCAGCATCAAGCTCATCAACTGGTTCCTCAGTAAAATACTCCTCTTCCTCGTAATCGTCAATACCTATAAAATACTTGAATTTGTCAAATATATTGCCCATTACAATCCCTCCTAGTAATTTCTTTTCCCAAAGATTCCTGTTCCTACCCTGATCATGTTGGATCCCTCTTCAATTGCAATTTCAAAATCATTTGTCATGCCCATGGATAGAATGTCCATGCTCAGCTCCTTGTATTTTTGTGCCTTGACTCTCTCACTAAGATCATACAAGCCACTGAAAGTATTTCTCAAAACAGACTCATCTTCCGTGAAGGGAGCTATTGTCATAAGACCCTTTATGTTAATATTTTCCATTTTGAGTACCTTTTCTATGAAAGGGATAACTTCATCCTCCATCATTCCAAACTTAGAATCCTCCTGGGATATGTTTACCTGAATTAAAGTGTCCAGGATCCTGTTGCTTGCCTTACCTCTTTTGTCAATTTCATTTGCAAGAGAAATCCTGTCAAGTGAGTGGATTAGGTGAACATTATCTACTATGTACTTCACCTTGTTTGATTGAAGGTGACCAATCATGTGATATCTTGGTCTATCACCTAAAATTGCCATTTTGTCTGTCAGTTCCTGTACTTTGTTTTCTCCAATATCCGTAATCCCCAAATCAAGAGCTTCAACTATTCTCTCAACAGGAAGGGTTTTAGTTACCGCAACCAAACTTACATCATCTTTTCTTCCTGCCTTTTCAAGGGCAAGGGTGATTCTGTTATTTATATCCTTTAGATTATTCTTGATGCTAATTTCAAAGACCTCCCATCAATTTAAAATTTCTCCCACATTAACTGAATCGGGCTTAACTATCACTTCGCTGAACAATGAGATTGTTCTGAAGGTCTCTTCCCCAATATCAATATAACCATTATTGTCACCTTTTGATACAAAAGCATATCTATCATCGACTGCCACAATTTCAACTGGTCTAAAAGTGACAACTCCATAAAATTCCTTTACCTTTACACCTGTTGTTCCATCAACTTCAACAATTGCATCGACAGGTATTTTAAAGGTGTCCTCTTTAAGATCAATTATTTCCACATTTACATATCTTTTATCAAAAATCTTTTCCAGAAAATTAGTCCCTCTAAGGTTATAGAACTTCTCATCGTTGCTTTCAATAATCTCAACAACGGGCATTTTAATCTCAACTATGTTGTTGTTCTCAAATGATGAGATGATAACCTCAAGAATATCTCCAACCTGATAGTTCACCGGTGTTTCATCAGCGATTTTAACTAGTAGATTCCATTGATAATCATCAATAATTTTAAACAACGCTCCATTTTCATTGGTATTATCGGTTTCAACTTTGTTGAAAATACCTATATCAAGGTCACTTAACTTACCTTGAACCAATTCATCTTCCAAGCCGTCAACCTTATAGGATACTAACCCTGAATTAAGTGAGTATATACTTTTGTTATACTGTGAAATCCTTGATAATAGATGGTCTCTCCTATTACGCAATTCATCTGTTGTGATGTCAAACCCTTCAAATTCTCCTGAGAAGTTTTCCAAAGTATCATAGTACAAAGCTATGGATTCCTTAGTATCATTTACTCCTTTGTAGTCCCCATCTGATAACTGTTGATACAACTTTGAAACAAGTAAATCAACACCTTCTCCGTTTAAGGAGTTCTCCCCCTTGAGGTCTTCATGAAGCTCGTCATAGAATTGAATAATGTTTTCAATTTGATTTAACTCTTCTTTAAGATCTGTGGTATCCTCAAGTAAAAGAATGTCTACGACTTTTTGACCAACCCGCACTCTCTCCCCTTCCTTAACTACCTTAAAAACATCACCATCTGTGCTGGAAAAATATATTTTTTCATCTCTGACAAGTATTCCGCGAGCTGGAATTCTCACCTCATACTCTGAATCCTCTGGGACCACAAAAATGTTGCTTTCACCAAATAATCTTGGAATTATATTTAATGCAAGGAGTATCAGAAATACAAACCCTAATACCAAAATAGCCTTTCTTTTAATGTCACCTTGATATCCCTTCATTAAAGTCACACCTAACTAAAAAATTTGCCATATTTGCTCATTATTCTAAATTGATTTATACTCTCAATCTTAAGCTTTATAACTTCATTGGCATAGGTTACCATTTTGATTGACTGATCACTATGAATTGCACCGATTAGAATTCCTTTAAACTTTTCTTTCGATTTCGTCATGATACTAATCTCGTCCCCAGCCTTTAACTTGGTTCCATCCAGAAAGAATTCCTGCATATCGGTGTCCTCTATTTCATCCTGGGAGATGTATCTGTTATCTATAAATATTATGTTATTTTTCAAATAGTATTTTTCTTTAAAGACAACCAAAGTATACCCCAGCATTCCAGCAAAAAGTGCAATCCCTGAAACTGCCATTAGAAACTCAAACATGCACAATCCTCCAATCTATAATTAAAATCAGTATACCATAATTCCAAATCATTTTAAACCACTTTACAAAATGAAATTTATCGGATATAATACAGCTTGTGGCGGGGTGTGGCGCAGTTTGGTAGCGCACTAGTCTGGGGGACTAGGGGCCGTAGGTTCAAATCCTATCACTCCGACCAAAATAATGAGCTGGTATACCATTTAGGTTACCAGCTCGTTTTTTTATTTTTTGCCACTATTTCCATTTCGTGCTTCATGGATCTTCCCATAAGCTTACCAACTGACTCTCTTACATCTGCACCATTGTAAAGCACATTATAGAGCTCCTTTGTAATTGGCATTTCCACCCCTATATCTCCCGCCAGTTCATACGTTGACTTAGTGGTTTTTATGCCCTCAACAACCATGCCGATTTCTTCCACTGCCTTTTCCATCGAGAGGCCCTTTCCAATTAGGATTCCTGCTCGTCTGTTTCTACTATGCATGCTTGTGCAGGTTACAATAAGGTCTCCAATCCCTGAAAGCCCTGAAAAGGTATCGGGATCAGCTCCCAAAGCAACCCCCAATTTTGACATTTCGTAAATACCCCTGGTCATCAAGGCTGCCTTTGTATTGTCACCATATCCAAGACCATCTGATATTCCCGCTCCCAATGCAATTATATTCTTTAGAGCTCCACCAAGCTCTACACCTATTACATCCGGGTTTGTATATACTCTAAATGTGGAGCATGAAAATACATCCTGGATATATTCAGCCACTTTTTTGTTCGTGGAGGCCGACACAACAGTAGTAGGTATATCAAGAGCAACTTCCTCAGCGTGGGAAGGGCCAGATAGAGCAACAAAATCATTATCAGGAAAATATTCCCTTGCAATCTCTGAAATTCTCTTTTTTGACTTGTTTTCAATACCCTTTGCAACATTTACAATCACTTGTGATTTTTGAATCTTCCCTTCCAATTGTACAAGCAACTCTCTTACGCTGTTTGTAGGAACTGCAAGCACGACTATACTCCGTTCCTTCAAGATTTCATCAATATCTGTGCTTATTTCAAGTTGTTTTGGCAATTTAATATCCGGTAAATACTTAGGATTTTCTCTATTGTTGGACATGATTTCAAATTGTTCCTTAGATCTAATCCATATACCTGTATCCACATCATTTTTTGATAGCAATACTGAAAGAGCAGTTCCCCAACTGCCTCCACCTAAGACTGCTACTTTGGTTTTCAATGAAATCACCTGCCTATTTTATTTTCATTTCCTTTTATCAACCTCTTGATATTCCCTTTATGTCTGTAATACCCTAGTATCATCAAAATGAATGTAATAATCGAAGTAATGGCACCTCCGTCAGACATCCCGGTAAATGTAAGTGCAAACAAAACTGTTAGAAACACCAGTGAGCCAAGTGAAACATATCTGCTTATTGCTGCAGTCACAACACCTGCGATGACGCTGATTAGAGTGATCGGAAACTGCAGCATGGCCAAGGCAGCAATTGTGGTAGCTATTCCTTTTCCACCTTTGAACTTAAAGAATATTGGCCAGTTATGTCCCAGCACAGCAAATAAAGCTGCACTCATTCCCCCACTGTAGCCTCCAAGTCCAAGTCCGATCAGCACTGCAATGATCCCCTTGGCAAAATCCATTAAAAATGTTAGTACTCCTAGCTTTTTGCCCATGATTCGAAGTGCATTTGTTGCACCGGCATTTCCACTTCCATGGTTTCTGATATCGATTTTTTTAAAGAGCCTTCCAACAACATATGCCGAAGAAAAGCTTCCAATCAGGTATGAAAGAACCGGTATCAAAAAAATCTCCATATCTATTCTCCCTTTTCTCTCAACTCAAATTTAATCGGTGTACCCATAAATCCAAAGTGATTTCTAATTTGGTTTTCAATGTATCTTACATATGAAAAGTGCATTAATTCTTTTGAATTTACAAATATAACAAATCTTGGGGGTCTAACTGATACCTGTGTGCCATAATAGATTCTAGCCCTTTTGCCTTTGTCTGAAGGTGGCTGATTCATGAGAACGGCTTGATTTAGTATATCATTAAGCACTCCAGTGCTAATTCTCATATTGTAGTTGTTATTCACAATATTGATAGTTTCAAGTAGCTTGTCAACTCTTTGTCCTGTTTTTGCCGATATGAAAAGTATGGGTGCATAATTCAGGAAGCCGAAAGTCTCCCTCAAATCCTTTTCAAAAGAAAGATATGTCTTATCATTCTTATCTACAATGTCCCACTTGTTAACAGCCAATATTATTGCCTTTCCATTATCATGAGCATATCCAGCAATCTTTGTATCCTGCTCGGTTGGCCCCATAGTACCATCAATGACCATAACGCAAATGTCAGCTCGGTCTATTGCAGTAAGGGTTCTTACTACAGAATATCTCTCCACTTTTTCTGAGATATACCGCTTTCTTCTTAGACCAGCAGTATCCACAAAGATGTAGTCATTCTCTCCAACTGTGAAATGACTGTCTATGGAATCACGCGTTGTTCCTGGAATGTCGGTTACAATAACCCTTTCTTCTCCCAGAATGTGGTTGATCAGAGAGGATTTTCCTGCATTGGGTCTTCCGATGAATGCAACCCTTATGGTATCTTCATTGGCCTCTGTATCCTTATCATCAGGGAAGTACTTGGCAAGCTCATCTAAAAGATCCCCCAGACCCAATGACTGTTCAGCTGAAACCACCATGGGTTCCCCCAATCCCAGTTCGTAAAATTCGTATATCTCATCTGGTGTTTTCCTTGTATCAATCTTATTTGCTGCCAACACTACATTCTTCCCTGACCTTCTCAATAATTCTCCAATTTCCCTGTCAGTTGTAGTTATTCCTTCAACACCATCGACTACAAATAGTATTACATCTGCTGTATCAATTGCTATGTCTGCCTGCTTTTTAATGTTACTCATAACAATATCTTCGTTATCAGGTTCCAATCCACCTGTGTCAATCACCGTGAAATGCTGTCCCAACCATTCTGCCTCGGCATAAATCCTGTCTCTGGTCACTCCAGGTTTATCTTCAGTGATTGCGATCCTTCTACCTGCAATTTTATTAAACAATGTTGATTTTCCTACATTTGGTCTACCTACTATACATACAATCGGCCTACTCACGACCTCACCCCTGTCTCAATTAAATTAATCAGTTCAATACCATCCACATTGGATGGTACTATTTCAATACCAAGCTTATCAATTGCCTGGTGCAAAGTTACATTGTCAAGAAATATCTCCTCATCTCTTTTCAACATTGACCTTGGAATTATTACTTTGTCAAAGTCTTTATACTCTATGACCTGCTCAACTAGATCCATTCCAGTAACAAGTCCAGAGACTGTTATGGTTTCCCCAAAAAAATTATTTTTGATTGGTACTACCTCAATTTTAAGGTTGATATATTTTTTCATTATCATCGATGCTATTTCTTTCATGAATTCATAGGCTAGAGTTCCGGTTGCAAATACCAGGTTTTGCTTCAACTCTGTCAAAACCGATCCTTCAAGTGCTTCTTCTACCTCTGTTTTAAATGATCTTAAAAGTCCAACTCCATTTTCGTACTGGGGAAATCCTTCGTACTCATCATATTCAGGTAGTTTATTACCGGAAACAACATAAAATTCATCCGAGGCAAAGATATATCTGGTGCCAATTCTCTCAAGGAAATTGTTTTGCATTTCTTCAACACCCCTGATAACTTCTTCAGATGTGTTCCTGTCATATATTTCAAGTTTATCCAGACCTTGTCTGTATTTTGTTATTCCAACAGGTACAACCGCAACGGAATGAATTGATGGATAAAGGGTAGCAAGATCGTTGATAGTTCTCCTAAGCTCGTCTCCATCATTGACACCTGGTACAAGTACAATCTGACAATTCATTTCAATATTGACTTCATGAAATCTCTTAAGAATATCAAATATTTTACCTGCATTCTTATTCCTGAGCATCTTTACCCTTAGCTCAGGATTTGTTGTATGAACTGACACGTTAATTGGGCTCAATCTATAATCAATTATCCTTTGAATTTCATCCTCTCCCATATTTGTCAGTGTTATGAAATTACCCTGTAAAAATGAAAGTCTAGAGTCATCATCCTTAAAATATAATGTATCCCGCATATTTGGAGGCAGTTGATCAATAAAACAGAACATACATTTATTGTTACAGGTCTTTGCCCGGTCAATCAACGGATTTGTGAAAATTATTCCCAAATCCTCACCAGGATCCTTTTCAATTTCAAACTCCCAAACTTCTCCACCAGGTTTTTCGATTTCCACTACCAGATATTCGTCTGCCATCATGTATTTATAATCGATTACATCCTTTACTTTCTTGCTGTTAATACTTAGTAAGATATCTCCAGGATTAACATCCAGCTCATCAGCAATACTTCCCAACTCGACGTCTTCAATTATATTCCGTGCTTCCTTGATATTCGTTATTTCCATAATAAACCACCTGTCTTTAAACATTAGTTAAGCCTACAGCTAGCTGTAGGCTTATAATCACTGAACTAATATAGTGGGAATCTGTCGCAAAGCTCATAAACTCTTTGCTTTACAGCATCCTTGTCACTATCAGATTTCAGAGCTTCTGACATCAACTCCGCTATTTCCTTCATTTCAGCTTCCTTCATACCCCTTGTGGTCATTGCAGCAGTACCTATTCTGACACCACTTGTTACAAATGGGCTTTCAGGGTCGTTTGGTATTGTGTTTTTGTTTGTAGCAATACCCACATCGTTTAGCATAGCCTCTGCTACTTTCCCTGTCAAGTCTTTATTTCTAACATCTATCAGTATCAGATGATTGTCTGTACCTCCAGATACCAGCCTAAAGCCTTCCTCCAGCAATCCATCTGCTAAAGCTTTTGTGTTTAAAACAACCTGCTTCTGATAAACTTTGAAATCATCCTGCAGTGCCTCACCAAATGCTACTGCCTTTGCGGCTATGACATGCATCAATGGTCCACCCTGAATACCTGGGAAAATTGCCTTGTCTATTGCCTTTGCATATTCAGCCTTGCAAAGTATGGCTCCACCTCTTGGACCTCTTAGGGTTTTATGAGTAGTGGTTGTAACAAAGTCAGCATACGGTACCGGATTCTGATGCAGACCTGCAGCAATCAATCCAGCTATGTGTGCCATATCAACCATGAGATATGCTCCTACTTCATCAGCTATTTCCCTGAACTTACTGAAATCTATCTCTCTCGGATACGCACTTGCACCAGCAACAATCATTTTTGGTTTTTCTTTATGGGCTATTTCCCTGACTTCATCATAATCTATAGTTTCAGTTTCGGAATTGACTCCATAATCAACGAAATTATAGTAAACACCTGAAATATTAACCGGGCTACCATGAGTAAGATGTCCACCTTGTGACAGCTTCATACCAAGCACCTTATCTCCAGGCTTTAAGAATGCAAAATAAACTGCTAGATTAGCATTTGATCCTGAATGTGGCTGCACATTTGCATGATCAGCACCAAATAGTTCCTTTAGCCTATCAATTGCCAGAACTTCGGCCTTATCAACTATTTCACATCCCCCATAATATCTTTTGCCAGGGTAACCTTCTGCGTATTTGTTTGTAAGCTGACTGCCCATTGCCTCCATTACAGCCTCAGAAACAAAGTTTTCAGACGCTATCAACTCGATGTGCTTATTCTGACGATCGATTTCCTCCTGTACAACTTCCATGATTGCTCGGTCTGTTTCCTTTAGATTACTAAAATTCATATCCCGACTCCTTTCAATTGAATTCTGTTACACCCTATAAGGGTGCACTTAGGATGAAGCAGCAGTCTACTTTGTATATTTCAGCATTATCTCAATCAATTTATCAAGATCTTCCTCAGAACCATCGGGTGCCTCCAAAAGACAATTCTTCATGTAATTCTCAAGGATTAGTCCCCCGACATTATTCAAAGCGCTTCTGGCTGCTGAAATCTGAACCAGTATATCCCCACAGAACTTATCTTCATCCACCATTTTTTGTATACCCTTTATTTGCCCTTCTACTCTTCTCAATCTTACAATTATTGAATCCTTGTCCGCCAAAACCACCCCTCCTTATAGCTTTCTTGTCATGACTATAATACTCTCGTCCTTCTTTGCAAATACCTTGTCTATTATTCTTACAACCACTAATGATATTGCCAGGAAAAGTATACCCATTCCAAAAATCATCAGTTCGTTATTGGCTGTGTCAACTCCTTTGAAAAGGCTGTTACCTAATACAATCCCCAGAATAAGGAATGCAAATGGAATCATATAGATTATGGTAACATATTTCATTACATTCTTCTGTACTGCCTGAAGCTCCACAAAATCACCAGGCTTTGCATCAATATTGTTTTTTACCGTTACATAATGAGGCTTTACTTCGCAAGAACTTGCGCAAGAATTACAGCTGCCTCATCCTGAAGCTCTCTTAACTTCAAGCTGTACCTTTTGTTCATCTACCTTCTTTATTACAAATCCTATTTGATCCACTTCTTCTCTCCTCCTGTCCTACTATATCCTTTATTACTTCTGATGCTATTATCAAACCTACCACAGGCGGAACAAACCCTACGCTTCCAGGGACTGCCTTCCGACGATCTTTTTCTCCAAGATTTACCTTTAGGGGCTCCTCCTCAGAGTATACAACCTTAAGGTTTTCTATGCCTCTTTTTCTTAACTCCTGACGAATAACCCGAGCCAAGGGGCAAATTTTGGTGTCATATATGTCTGCAACCTTGAAATCAGTGGGGTTAAGCTTATTCCCTGCTCCCATAGAGCTAACTATTGGTATTCCCATGGATTTTGCTGATACTATCAGGTCAATTTTGGATGATATCATGTCAATCGCATCTATAATGTAATCATAGTCATCCACCAGTAGTTTCTGTCGTGTCTCAACCGAATATTTTTCTTTGAGCACAACAACCTGTAAGTCTGGATTGATTTCCAGGAGTCTTTTCTTCATGGCATCCACTTTCGGTAACCCTACAGTACTATCTGTTGCATGAACCTGACGATTGATATTGGTTACATCTATTATATCATAATCTACAAGAACTAGCTTGCCAATTCCTGTTCTTGCTAGAGCTTCTGCAGCATATGACCCAACTCCTCCAACTCCGAAAACCGCAACAGTGGCATTTTTCAATTTCTCCATTGCTCCCTCTCCAAGAAGGTATGCTGATCGTTCAAATCTACTTTTCATCTTTCAACTCAACCCTGATGTGTACTTCCTCAAGCTGCTTCTGTGAAGCTTCTGTGGGAGCATCAGTCATAAGACAAGTTGCAGATTGAGTCTTGGGAAAGGCTATTACGTCTCTTATATTTGCGCTTCCGGAGAATAGCATGACCAATCTATCTAGTCCAAAGGCTATTCCTCCATGCGGTGGTGTACCATATCTAAATGCATTTAGAAGAAAACCAAACTTTGATTCTGCCTCTTCCTTAGTGAAACCCAATGCACTAAACATTCTGGATTGCAGCTCTGAATTGTTGATTCTAATACTTCCGCCACCCATTTCATCACCATTTATTACCAAGTCATAAGCTTTAGCCCTTACTCTATGGGGTTCACTTTCCAGTAGATGGACATCTTCTTCAACCGGGTGTGTAAACGGATGATGCTTTGCAACATACCTGTTTTCTTCCTCATCGTATTCGAACAGTGGAAAGTCAGTAATCCATAATATCTTATAATCCTCTTCACTGATCAGGTCAAGTCTTTTTGCAAGCTCATTTCTCAGGTTGCCTAAACTATCATTTGCGACATTGATGCCGTCAGCCACAAAAAGCAATAGGTCACCAGCTTCTCCTTGGAAGAACTCAATTATTTCCTTCATTTCTTCATCACTAAAGAATTTGGCAATTGGTGAACTTATTCCATCCTCCGTCATTTTTACCCAAGCCAATCCCTTAGCACCATAGGTCTTTGCGTAATCCTCAAGCTTGCTTATATCCTTACGTGTAAACTTCTCGGCTCCAGCCTTTACATTTATCCCCTTAACTACTCCACCATTTTGGATGGTTTCATTGAATACCTTAAATCCACATCCTTTCAAAAGCTCTGAAGCATTTTTAAGCTCCAGTCCAAATCTTAAATCAGGTTTGTCAACACCATATCTCTCCATGGCTTCATCATAAGTCATTCTTTTCAGTGGCAGCTCTATTTCAATTCCCTTAATTTCCTTGAACAACCTTTGAACGAGCTTTTCATTTATCCCCAATACATCTTCAACATCAACAAAGCTCATTTCCACATCCACCTGAGTGAACTCAGGCTGCCTGTTTGCCCTTAAATCCTCGTCTCTGAAGCATTTCACTATCTGATAGTATCGATCCATTCCGGATACCATGAGAAGCTGTTTCATAAGCTGTGGTGATTGTGGCAATGCATAGAACTGTCCAGGATTTACTCTGCTTGGCACAAGATAATCCCTTGCTCCTTCCGGGGTTGGCTTAGTTAACATTGGAGTTTCAATTTCCACGAAACTGTTTTCATGGAAGAAATCCCTCACAACCTTTGCAATGTTTGCCCTAAGCTTCAAATTTTCTTGCATTGAAGGCTTACGCAAATCAAGATATCTGTACTTAAGCCTCATTGTCTCACTTACATTATCTTCATCCTTAATGTAAATCGGTGGTGTTTCAGCTTCATCCAGTATTCGAATCTCCTCCGCTAGAACTTCAATATCTCCAGTTGGCATGTTAGGATTCTTAGATTGCCTTTCTCGAACTTTTCCTCTAATTGCAATTACATATTCAGCTCTAACTGTTTCAGCCTTTGACATCATTTCCTTTGGTGCCTCGTCATCGAATACTATCTGAACCATTCCAGTGGTATCTCTAAGATCTATAAAGAGTAGCCCCCCAAGATTTCTTTCTCTTTGTACCCATCCCATCAGGATAACATCTTTGCCTACATCCTCCATCCTCAGACTTCCACACATATTTGTTCGTCTTAAATTCCCCATTCTTTCTCCCATATCCATTACCTCCTTAAAATAAATAAAGCCCCTCATCTCTGATTTTCAGGGACGAGAGGCTATCTCGCGGTGCCACCCTAATTAGGTTTTCCTCACTCAATTTATAACGTATTTCACGAGCAGTTAAACTGCTGACTCAAAGGTGTCTTCACAGAATATTGGCACTGAATTCCCACCATCATCAGCTCTCTTAACCCAAGTGATTCCATTACTTTTCCTTATCAAAGTCATTTTATTTAATTTAGATAATTATAAAATAATACTTACTATGTGTCAAGGTATAACTTGCTCCACGAAGCTTCAATTTCATTGATTTTCTGCCTTTTTCGACTTTTCAGCTCAGACAGTCTTTCCATATATTCCCTAATGCTTCTGAAGTTTGCCAAAGTGTCAATAGTCTTATCCAGCTTATTATAAAATTTAGAGGTTGATCCCATGCCGATTCCAATTATGGTTTCCTTCTCTTCCATTATTGAAACATTGTACAGACTTGGATTGTCTTTTTTACTGTAGCCAATGTTTTCAAAATTTCCCATTATTTGTTTTTGCCTATATAGGTAATATGGAATCATACCATTCTCTTTGGCAAACTCGGATGCCATGCGGAGCATTTCCTGAATTTCAACCGTAGGTGTAATTTCATACTTTTCCCTATCAAGAATGAACTCAGAACCCTTTTTAACAGCAAGTGTATGAACTGTGAGATTGTCCGGCTCAAGCCTTCCAATGATCTTAAGAGTTTCCCCAACACTTCTTCTGTTCTCTCCAGGAAGCCCTACAATCAAGTCCATATTTACGGTTTCAATTCCAATTTCCTTGCTTAGCCTGTATGCTTCAACAATGTCCTTGGCAGAATGTTTTCTTCCAATGATCCTCAATGTATTATCGTCCATTGTCTGTGGATTGATGCTAATTCTATCAACTCTATTACTTTTCAGCAGTTCCAGGTATTCACGATCTATTGTATCAGGTCTGCCAGCCTCAACTGTAAGCTCTTTTATTCCTCCAAATCTCATATTGATATGGAATAGGAGTTTACTCATAAGTTCCTTCGGTAAGGATGTGGGTGTTCCTCCACCAATATAGACAGTATTTGGATGCCAGTTGCACATCATGGAATATGTGTCTTCCAGCTCCTCAATCAATGAATCTACATATTCTTTCATAATATCGTTATTCCTGTCAGCTATAAGGGTTGGAAAAGAGCAATAAAAACATCTTGTTGGACAAAACGGGATACCGATGTATATACTGTAGCTATTTTTGTCCAATGAATCCAAAATAGGTTTCTGAGTTATTGAAACATCCGCTATAAGTCTTGCCTTGTCAGGACTTAACAAATACGAATCTGTTAGCACCTCAATGATGTTTTCCTGTGAAAGTCCCTTATCCATAAGAATTTTAGCCACTTTTACAGGTCTTATCCCTGTCAGTATTCCCCAAGGTGGTTTTGTATCCAGATTCCTTGATAAGAGCCTATAGATAAGATATTTAACTGTATTATTTCTTGATGCGCCATCTCCTCTAAAGAAATCCTTGCCCGGATATGACATTTTTTCAAAATCAACAAGAATATTATTTCTAAGAAGTGATACCTTGTACACTTCATCTTGTAATGAAATGTGAATCGTTTCAGACAACTTGTCTAGTGTTTCCTTTGAGTCTGGTCCAATTATGTTTATCTTACTGTTACCATAAAAAGCCCTTACCAGTTCGTAAGGGTCATGTGTCTTTATTCTATTGTCATCTACCAATATATAAATCATCTTCATCACTCTAATCATTAAATTATATCAAAATCAATGAACTACTCTCTCCATCTGCTAATGAATGGATTGTTCCTTTTCTCAACACCTATTGTCGATTGCCCTCCATGTCCAGGATAAACAACTGTTTCTTCTGGTAGGATCATAAGCCTTTCCATGATGCTGTTCATCAATGTATCAAAATCTCCTCCGTACAGATCTGTTCTTCCGATTGATCCCTGAAAGAGAGTGTCCCCTGTAATTAGTATTCCATCCACCAACAGGCATATTCCGCCTTTGGTATGACCTGGTGTGTGTATGACTTTAATTTCCTTGTTACCAACTTTAATCACAGAACCATCTTCCAATAGTATATCCGGCTTAAAATAAACGTCTCCCATTGGCATTGCCGTAGAAAGGTTAAGGGCGCTGTCTCCCACCATGTCCTCATCATCCGAGTGTATCATAACGGGTACACTAAGCTTTTCTCTTAACTCCATCACTCCACCTATATGATCTCCGTGTCCATGAGTAAGAACAATTGCAGCTACCTTTACATCGTTCCCATCTAAATATTTAATAATATCGTCAATGTCTCCAGCCGGATCTACCACCACCCCATCTCCATCCTCATTATGGATAATATAGCAGTTTGCTGCGTATACACCTGCTTGAAGTCTCTTTACTATCATATGTGTAATTCCTCCTTAGAACAACTTATTGCTATCCAGTAAAATAGTGACCGGACCGTCATTTACATAATCAACCATCATATGAGCCCCGAAAACTCCAGACTCTGTTCTTATTCCCATTTCAGTGGTTCGTTCTATAAACCTTTCATAAAGCCTGTCCCCCACATCAGGGGAAGCTGCATCTGTAAAGCTTGGCCTTTTACCTTTCCTGGCATCGCCATATAATGTAAATTGAGAAATTGCTAGTATTTCTCCCCCGATATCCTGAACCGATAGGTTCATCTTTTCATTCTCATCCTCAAATATTCTAAGGCCTGTCACCTTGTTTACCATATATTCCAGATCGGTCTCGGTATCATTCTCTCCAACACCTAGATAGACTAGAAGACCTTTCTCTATCTCACCTACAATTTCATCATTAACAATAACCTTTCCTGATGAAACTCTCTGCACCACCGCTCTCATCTATTGACCCCCTTTATGCTGTCACTCTGTAAACATCAAATACATTTCCTATCTTTCTCACTTTTTTCATTAAATCGTTTAGTTGCTCCTTATCATGTATCTCCAATATCATTGTAATCAATACTGACTTATCTTTATTTGTCCTCGCATTAAGGGAGACCAGACCAATATCAGCATCATTAATCTTAAGCGCTATTTCAGCCAACAATCCTGGACGGTCAGCAGCTCTTACTTGAATTTCTGCATTATAGGAGGCTTTCTTCTCAAAGTCCCAGGTAACTTCAATCAATCTTTCCTCATCGGCAAGGTCTGATTTGATGTTTGGGCAATCTGTCCTGTGTATTGAGACCCCTCTTCCTCTTGTAATAAAACCTACAATATCATCCCCTGGTACTGGGTTGCAACACTTTGAAAACCTTACCTTTATGTTGTCAATTCCCTTTACCTTAATACCCTGGGTATGCTTTGGTTTTGATTTCCTTGCAGCTTTCTGGATATTGCTTTCAATGATATCCTTTTCTTCTGGCTTAAAGTGTTCACTGTAAATTTCCTTAAGTTTATTTATTACCTGGTTTAGGGTTATGCTACCATAACCAATTGATGCATAAAGATCTTCTATTGAGTTTATGCTAACCTTTGTAGCTATGTTCTTGAGCCATTCATCCTTGAGAATGTCAGATGGCTTGTATCCAAGACGTTTTATTTCCTTTTCAAGGTATTCTTTTCCCTTTGCAACGTTTTTATCCCTTTCCTTCAATTTAAAGTACTGTTTGATTTTTGTCTTGGCCTGGTTGCTCTTAACAATCTTTAGCCAGTCTCTACTTGGTCCGCTACTGTTTGCACTGGTGATTACTTCAACAATGTTACCGTTTCTAAGTTTATGATTCAATGGTACAATTCGGTTATCAACTTTAGCTCCGACACACTTGTTTCCAACATCAGTATGAACCCTATATGCAAAATCTATTGGTGTTGAGCCTTCTGGAAGATTTATTACATCTCCCCTTGGTGTAAAGACAAATACCTCATCAGTAAAGAAATCAATTTTAAGAGCCTCCATAAACTCCTTTGGATCATTCATATCGCTTTGCCATTCCATAAGTTGTCTCAGCCAGGTCAACTTTTCATCAAAATTATCTGTTTTAGGATTACCCTCCTTGTACTTCCAATGGGCAGCGATACCATATTCAGCTGTCCTATGCATATCATAGGTTCTAATCTGCACCTCAAATATTTCACCTTTATTTCCCATAACGGTCGTGTGGAGCGACTGATACATGTTTGGCTTGGGCATCGCCACATAATCCTTGAATCTACCTGGTAGAGGCTTCCACAATGTGTGTACGATTCCCAATGCACCATAGCAATCCTTAATGTTATCAACAAGAATTCTTACTGCCGTAAGATCATAAATCTGTTCAAATGCCTTTCCCTGGTACATCATTTTCTTGTAAATGCTGTAAAAGTTCTTTGGTCTGCCATTAATATCAGCCTTGATACCCATTTCTCCAAGCTTTTCATGTAAAATATCTATAATCTGATCAATGTATGCTTCCCTCTCCAGTCTGCGCTTTGAAACCTTATCAACCAAATCATAGTAATTCTCAGGATCAAGATACCTAAGAGATAAATCCTCAAGCTCCCATTTTATCTTTGAAATTCCTAATCTGTGTGCTATTGGAGCATAAATCTCTAAAGTTTCAATAGCTTTTTCTTTTTTCTTTTCATCAGTCATATACTCCAGAGTTCTCATGTTGTGCAATCTATCTGCTAGCTTTACGATAATTACACGTATGTCCTTAGCCATAGCAACAACCATTTTCCTAAGATTCTCAGCCTGATTTTCCTGCTTTGTCTTGTAGTGGAGCTTTTTCAACTTGGTTACTCCATCTACCATGTCAGCAACCTCTTCTCCGAATTCTTCCTTGATCTTTTCATAGCTGACATTTGTATCCTCTATTACATCATGTAGCAAGCCAGCTATTATAGTTGAAGTATCCATGCTTAAGTCAGCAAGCAGCATTGCAACATGAACCGGGTGAACGAAATACTTTTCACCTGAATTTCTTACCTGACCTTCATGTGCAGACTCGGCAAAGTTGTAGGCTTTTATAATTAACTCCATATCAGCCTGCGGATTATATTGTTCAATTCTCATTAACAAGTTTTCTAGCATAGTCTCACCCTCTTGGTCTGGTTCTATCGAATCGATAGTTGTTTATGACAATCTGTATGGATGTTCTTCCCATATATTCATTAATTGATGGATGAAATACAATATCCAAGGCTACTTCATTGTCAACTCCTGAGATAAGCTTTTCACGCTCCGTTATGCCATAATAAAGATCAACTTCCTCTAGCCATTTGTCTGCGTTACAAAACATGATTGCTTCCATTTGCCCCTGCAATGGATTGTTTATACCAAATTTGACAACATTTCGCTTGTTTCCAAGCACAGTCGCCTTTGCAAGGTTCAAACCCTTAAATCCAAAAAGAGGCTTTGGATTGGCCTTGCCAAACGGCTCCAACTTGTACATATCGTCAATAAATTCATAGTTTATCTTATCAAGCGGCATGGCCATATCTATATATACCCTACGAACGAGGTCTTCATCCTCTAAATTCGTGTTGTTATTAAGACATTTACGTAATCTCTCAATGTTATCTTCTTCAAGAGACATACCTGCGGCCATTGGATGTCCTCCAAACCTTCCAAGCAGGTCCTTGCACCTTGTAAGCTCTTCAAACAAGTGATAGGACTCTATTGACCTACCAGAACCCTTGACGCCTTCTCTGCCTCTTGTCAGGACTATAGTAGGTCTATTATACTTTTCTTTAATTCGGCCTGCAATAATTCCTGCAACACTTTCATGAATGTCAGGATTAAATACAACTAGTATCTTGTCATCAAGGTATTTTTCTTGAATCATACTATCAATTTCTTGAGTACCCTTTTCGGTGAGTTCTTTTCTATGTTCATTTAATTTCCTAAGTTTGATGGCTATTTCACTGGCTTCAGCCTCTTGGTCCGCTAGTATCAGTTTAAGTCCAAGCAGAGCACTGTCCAATCTTCCGGAGGCGTTTAGACTTGGTCCAATTACAAAGCCAACATGATAGACTGTTATTGTTTTACCATATAGTCCAGATTCTTTCATGAGGGCTCTTAATCCAATATTGGAGGTATTGTTGAGCAAGTTCAAACCTTCCCTTACAAAAATCCGATTCTCTCCAACAAGGTCAACAACGTCACAAATTGTTGCGATTGCAACCATTTCCAATAAGGGCTTCAAATCAATTTTTCTCTTGGATAACTTTGCCAAATGGCTAGCTAGCTTAAATGCAACCCCTGCTCCACACAAGTTCTTATCAGGATACTTACAGCCAGGCTTCTTTGGGTTAAGTATGCAGTCAGCCTTAGGCAAACCACTTAATGGAATATCGTGATGGTCGGTGACTATCATGGTCATATCCATATTCTTTCCTGTTTCAATCGGTTCAAAGGCTGCTATGCCATTATCACATGTAATTATTGTGTCCACTGCTGATGCCTTTGCATTCAAAACTATATGGGTGTTAATTCCGTAACCGTCCTGGATTCTGTCAGGTATTGTGAAGTCTACATCAGCACCAAGGTCTCTCAAGGTGGTGTATAGGATAGATGTAGACATTATGCCATCCACATCAAAGTCTCCTACTATGAGTATCTTCTTGCCATTATTTATTTTATCTAGAATAAGTCTTCCTGCTGCATCCATGTCATCCATCAGCATTGGGTTGTAAAGATTTTCAATATCCGGATTTAAAAATGACTCAATCTCGTTCTTCTCGATTAGTCCTCTATTAATTAAGATTTTAGCCAAAGGCTTTGATATTTTATTCTCCATTGAAATTTTGTTAATATCACCTGGATTGTTTCTAATAAACCACTTTTCCAAAAAATCACTCCAATAAAAAAAAATAGAATTTAGATAATATTATCTAAATTCTACCACTTTGTTGGCCTAATTTCCAGAAAAATCATTCTCCTCGTCCACTTGCTCTGGAGATTCCTCGTTTCTTCCATAAAGCAGCTTTAATTGCTCTTCCTTTTCATTAACTCTCATAATTAATGATTGATTCTCTGACTTTAGTGATTCCATTCCGTTCCTCTGTTCCTTGATCTGTTTCTTAAGCTTCATTTCCCTTAACACACCAAATAATGTAGCAACTGCAGCCCCTAGTAAAACCGAAATGAATATCACTATGGCCTGGGAAAGCATCACTCGTGCAAATACAAAGTCAATCTCCACCACATCACTGTTGCTCAAAGCAAAAATCCCAATAATAATTGCCAATATCAGTATGAGTATAAAGCTCTTTTGCATCTCCATCACCCCCTTGTATTTTCTATCTATATTGTTTTACCCTTTTTCAGGCTAAACCATACAGGTGTTGCAATAAACAGAGAGGAATACGTTCCTGATAGCATACCTAAAAGTAGTGGCAAAGCAAGAACTTTTACATCCTCAACACCCAATACATATAGAGAACCTACAGCAATTACTGTAGTGATTGTTGTATTTATGGTTCTTCTCAATGACAGTTTTACACTATCTTCAATAGTTTCTTCAAGTCCTTTTTTTTGGTTTAGTCTCAATTCCTCCCTTATCCTGTCAAAAATAACAATTGTGTCATTGATAGAATAACCAACAATGGTTAGCATTGCAGCTATAAACGAGCTGTTTACCGGTAGTCTGAGTAATGAGTAGATTGACAACGCTATAAGTATATCATGAATTAAAGCAACTATTGCTGCTACTCCAAACTTAAATTGAAATCTAAAGCTTATATATGCAAGCATAAGCAAAGCAGCAATTCCAATGGAAAGAATCGCCCTATTCCGAATCTCCTTCCCCATAAATGCTCCAAATTTTTGAGCTTGATAGTTATCGGGGTCCATCTGGAACCTGCCAACAAATTCATCTACGATATTTGATATTTCAGTGTTCCCCAAATCTAGTGAGCTCCTTACTATTAGCTCCTCCTTCCCTGAACCGGCATGAATGATGCTAGCGCTTTCGTCATATTTATCCATTATCTCTCTTGCGTCCTCAACCTCCACGAAAGTGCCGATATTGAGTTGGATCATTGTTCCGCCTGTGAAATCTATACCATAATTCAGCCCGTTGGTGAAAAACATAATCAGACCAGCTAGAATTATGACCAGGGAAATCATGTATGAGTATCTTCTATTCTTAATTATATTCATTGTCTTCCTCCTAAGCTCCATAAAGCTTTGTGTTTTTTCCGCCAGTTATGTGAGCCATCAGCCTCAAAACATATTTTGTGAAAAAAACTGCAGTGATCATTGACGCACCAATACCAATTATCAATGTAACTCCAAAACCCTTTATTGGTCCTGTACCAAAATTATACAAAACAAGGCCTGCAATAAGAGTTGTGATGTTGGCATCTAAAATTGATGTCAATGCCCTTTTAAAACCTGCATCAATTGAAACTCGAACGCTTTTTCCCACCTGTATCTCTTCCCGTATTCTTTCATAAATCAGAACATTCGCATCAACGGCCATGCCTATTGAAAGAACAAGTCCGGCTATTCCTGGTAGTGTAAGCTTTACCCCAACTCCCATCATAGACCCTACCACCAACAATACATACACTATCAATGCAAAAGATGCAACTATACCAGGAACCCTGTATACAATAATCATAAATGCAAATATCAATGTCAATGCAACTCCAGCTGCCATTATGCTTCTCTCATAGGCCTCCAATCCAAGTGTTGGTCCTATTACAGAGGTCTGAAGCTCAATCATTTCCACCGGTAAAGCGCCTGCGTTTATTAATGTGGCAAGATTCCCTGCGCTTTCAATTGTAAAGCCTCCAGTGATGATTGCTCTACCATCGTTTATTGTCTCATCTACAATAGGACTGGATATTACGACGCCATCTAGTATGATGTAGAGTATCTTATCCATGTCATTCTCTTCAGCTGCTAGAGCCGCAGTTGCTGTTCTGAAGTGTTCTGTTCCCTCTTCATTGAACTCAAGGCTAACGACTGGTTCCTCTCCGCCAAATTGAGATGGGTTCATAATAACTCCTGAATTTTTTACGTGCTTTCCTGTAATTACAGTTTCACCTTGTGGGGTCTTGAATTCAAGCAAAGCAGTTTTCCCTATCAAATCAATTGCCTCTTGTGGATCCTCCAGTCCCGCTAGCTCAATTCTGATTCTATCTTCATTCTCAATTGCAATATTCGGTTCAGACACTCCTAAACCGTCGACTCGATGTCCTATTATCGCCTTAGTCTCCTCCATCATCCTTCGCAGTTCATCTCCAGTTGCATCAGTGTTAGCTTCAAGTACCACATAAACACCACCGGCAAGGTCAAGTCCCAAGTCTATTGATTCCTTGGCGTTTTTGTAAGTGACATCTCCAAATGTGATGCCATTAATGGCAAAGAACGCCAAACCTATTACAATTGCAAGTATTACAGCCATTATGGCTATGCTTCTTGATCTCATTCTCTACCTCCTATGCCTCTTGGTTTGCCAGAACAGAAAGCGCACACTCTATCCTCTTTTTCTCCATCTCACATCCGATTTCGTAAGGTTTCATAATGTCATTGTGCGCATAATGGGCATTTGCGTGACAACCACCGCTGCAATAGAACCTAGCCCAACAATTTCTGCATTCTTCCTTGTTATATACATTTGCAACTTTGAACTTATCCCTGAGCTCAATATTTAAAATACCAGTATCCAATGTTCCAAGTAGAAATTCCTTTTCTCCAACAAACTGGTGGCAGGGATACAGTTCGCCCTCTGGCGTTACTGCAAGGTACTCGCTTCCAGCTCCACATCCAACTGCCCGTTTAACAACACATGGGCCTTGATTCAGGTCGATCATAAAGTGGAAGAACATAAACTCGTCATCCTGCTGGGTTAGTCTGATGTACTCTTTGGAAAAATCTTCATATTCCTGTAAAATTCTATCAAGATGTTCTTCCCTAATTGCATAGTCCATTTCTTCAGGTGCAACGACTGGCTCAATTGAAATCTTTTTGAATCCCTCCCTGTGGAAACTAACTGCATCCTTTCCAAAATCTAGATTATTACTAGTAAAGGTACCCCTAACATAATAATCCTTATCGCCTCTGGCTTGTATCATTTTTTTAATGTTTGGAAGGATCACATCATAGCTACCCTCACCACTAACAGTTAGCCTCATTGCATCATTTACTGTCTTTCTACCATCAAGGCTAAGTACAACGTTATCCATATTTTCGTTGATGTACTTAATTTTATTGTCATCCAAAAGGACACCATTTGTAGTTATGGTAAATCTGAAATGCTTGTTGTATTTCATTTCTATGCTTCTTCCATAATCCACCAGGTCTTTGACTGTTTGAAAATTCATTAAAGGCTCTCCACCAAAGAAATCAACCTCAAGATTCCTTCTGTTGCCTGAGTTTTGGGCAAGGTATAGCAGGGCTTTCTTTCCCGTTTCAAGATTCATCATGGACCTCTCACCTTTGAAGTTACCCTGGGATGCAAAGCAATACTCACACTTGAGATTACAGTCATGGGCAACATGTAGGCACATTGCTTTAACTATATTGTCCTCATTGTACTTAAGATTCGATATATCCTCAGCATCAGAAAAAAGCATTCCATTTTCTTCAAGGAATCCAATTTCTTTGTAGGCCTCTCTTATATCCTTTTCGTCGTAAGTGCTCACCATATTTCGGATTATGCCGTCCAGATCATTGCTTACATAATGGTCTAGCAGGTCAAATACAAGTTTGTCAACTACATGAACTGAACCGCTATTAACATCCAGTACCATGTGCCTCTCATTCAAATAGAACTTATGTATCAAGTCTTGTTTCAACTTATTTCCTCCTTATTTTTCTCAAATAAAAAGCAGTGGAAAACCCACCACTCTTCATTATGCTACTTATTTTCGCATTTCTGATTTCCAACTGTACAGGATGTCTTGCATGCTGATTGGCAAGATGTCTGACACTCGCCACAACCGGCATAGGAAAGAGTATCCTTAAGTCTGCTCTTTGTCAATGTCTTTATGTACTTCATATTCTTCCTCCTATCCCTGGTCAACAGGTTTTAATGGGTTAATTATACCATAAGCATTATGTATTATAAAGTAGTTTTTGGTTTATGAAATATTACCTATAAAAGAAGAAAAACTTCCAATTAAGGAAGTTTTATTCTTTAACATTCAGCTTACTCAGCTGCTTCGTCGCTTCTGTTACCGCTGTCTTTAAGTACAGAACCAACTGCCCATCTTGTGACCTCTAGTCTTGTTTTAGCTGAACCTGACTCCAAGGTAAGAACATCCTCTTTGGCTTTCACTATTTTACCATAAATACCACCGATTGTAACTACCTCATCTCCTACTCTAAGCCCGCTTCTCATTTCCTTGATCTCTTTTTCTTTTTTCTTCTGTGGTCTAATAGCAAAAAAGTAGAAAATTACCAAAAGTCCAATTGGAAGAATAAATGCTTGCAGTTGCTCCATTTAACTAATCACTCCTTTTCTTATATATTATTATACATGAAATAGCGAAAAAATCACCACTTAATCTACTGAATATCCATAATTTTTATAAAATTCCTCTCTATACTCAAGTAGTTTATCATTTCTAATTGCTTCTCTGATCTTCTCCATGGTTCTAATCAGGAACCTTAAATTGTGAATTGTAGTAAGTCTCAAAGCAAGTATTTCATTCACGTTGAAAAGATGTCTTATATATGCTCTCGAGTAATTCTTACAAGTGTAGCAATCGCAGTCAGCATCCAATGGTGTGAAATCCTTGGTGTATTCAGCATTTCTTATAACCACCTTGCCTTTTGTAGTCATTGCAGTGCCGTTTCTGGCTATCCTTGTTGGCAAAACACAATCAGCCATATCCACTCCTCTTATAACAGCTTCAAACAGATAATCCGGGGTCCCTACGCCCATTAGATATCTTGGTTTATCTTCAGGCAGCAGTGGTGTTGTATAGTCCAGCACCTCACACATTGTCTCCATTGGCTCCCCAACACTCAAGCCTCCGATTGCATAGCCACTGAAATCCATTTCCAGTAGATCCTTTACGCTTTGTTCCCTAAGGTCTTTGAACATTCCTCCCTGCACTATTCCAAAAAGACCCTGCTTATCCCAATTTTGATGATGGTCTCTACACCTTTTAGCCCACCTTGTTGTCCTTTCCATGGATTGTTTTGTATACTCATAATCAGCTGGATATGATACACATTCATCAAAACACATCATTATATCGGAGCCAAGTGCGTTTTGTATATCAATAGCTGTCTCAGGGCTGATAAAGTGCTTTGAGCCATCTATATGAGAACGGAACTCCACTCCTTCTTCCTTAATTTTTCTAAGGTCGCCAAGGCTGAAAACCTGGAATCCACCACTGTCTGTCAGAATTGGTCCATCCCAGTTCATAAATTTATGGAGCCCACCAGCTTCCTTGATAAGTTCATGACCTGGCTTAAGATAAAGATGGTAGGTATTTGACAGTATTATTTGCGCACCCAAATCCTTAACCTCTTCAGGTGTCATGGTCTTAACTGTAGCTCTAGTTCCAACAGGCATAAATATTGGTGTCTCAATTTCACCATGTGGAGTTGTTATCTTCCCAAGTCTTGCCTTGGTCTCTGTCGATTTCTTCAATAATTCATATTTTATTGCCATTTTAACCTCCTGATTACTTTATGAACATAGAATCTCCAAAGCTAAAGAACCTATATCTATTTTTTATTGCCTCATCATAGGCACTCATTATGAGCTCCTTACCCGCAAATGCACTTACAAGCATCATTAGGGTAGACTCGGGGAGATGAAAGTTTGTGATAAGACCATCCACCAGTTTGAACCTGTATCCTGGATAAATGAAGATATCTGTCCATCCCGAACCGGCTCTTACCATACCTTCTTCATCAGCTATTGTTTCAAGGGTCCTTGTTGATGTTGTGCCAACAGATATAATCCTTCCCCCAGTCGCTTTGACACTGTTGATAGCCTCTGCAGCATCATTGCTTATCTGATAGTACTCTGAATGCATTATGTGATCATTAACATCCTCAACTTTCACAGGTCTGAAGGTTCCAAGGCCTACGTGAAGCGTTAGGTATATGATCTTAACTCCTTTATCGCTAATCTTTTTCATTAGTTCCTTGTCAAAGTGTAAACCTGCAGTTGGAGCTGCTGCAGAACCTGGATTCTTTGAATAAACTGTCTGGTATCTTTCTCCATCCTCAAGTTTTTCAGTTATATATGGCGGCAATGGCATTTCTCCAAGTTGGTCCAATATCTCTTCAAATATCCCTTCGAAGAAAAATTCTATGAATCTGGTACCATCCTCTCCAATCCGAAGTACAGTACCCTTGATAATCCCTCCACCAAATTCAATCCTGCCTCCAGCCTTCATTTTTTTGCCTGGTCTCACAAGACATTCCCAGATGTTTTTTTCAGTTCTCTTCAAAAGTAGGACTTCAAGCTTTTCTTCCTTTCCCGGTCTATTGCCAAACAATCTTGCGGGCAATACTCTTGAATCGTTTAATACGATTCCATCACCTGGATTAAGCTGATCAATTATATCTACAAATTTTTTGTGTTCAATTCTCTCTTTTTCCTTGTCCAAAACCAGAAGTCTTGAGCTGGTTCTATCCTCCAACGGATGTTGAGCTATCAACTCCTGTGGAAGGTCATAATAAAATTCACTTGTTTTCATTTTCAACTTCCTTAATCTAATATTTGGTTATTTCTATCCCTGTATAATAATGCTCAAGTATTTCTTCAAAATCAAAGCCCTGCTTTGCCATTTCAATGGCTCCATATTGACTCATCCCAATTCCGTGTCCGAAACCCCTTCCAGATATTACAACACTTCCCCTTGATATGTCAATAGTATCCGGAGTTTTATAGGTAAATACCCCACTATCTCCAATTACTGTTATTGATTCATCACTATAGGATCTTATCCTCCCATAATCAGAAATTATGCTTAACGAACCCCTATCACCTTCAAGCATCCCAATTCTTCTTTCAGAGGCTGCATAGATTATTGAACTATTACTACCTCCGGAAACTGAATTGCCTTCCACAGAAAAAAGTGTACTCTTGATGGTAGTAGTTCCTATCAAACTTCTGAATCTCTCGCCGGATATCTCAGCATTTCCATTTGAACCATTTAGTACCAGCTCCATGACCCTCCCGGATTCAGTTTTCTCTGCAATGTCAATGCTTCTGATATCCCCTATATCAATGCCTCCAGCCAAAAGCTTCTTACTTAAGCTGTCAGAATCAATTGTGACTTCCCAGTTGCTATTAATGGTGTTCAAGGAATATGGGTCTTCCACAGCTACCAGATAGGGCACCCTCCCTCCCCAAACGTTTTCACTGCTTTCAGTGTGTCCGCCAGAAGAAGAATGAAATACCGTACTTGCAACACTACCATTGTATTGAGCCACTAAGCCCATTGTATTATCCACTGCTCTGTTGGTAGTTGGTTGCTCGGCATCATATCCGCCATATACCTGGCAATGTGTTGTATCACAGATATTGTAGCCCTCGTTAATGTGTTTGTTCATGGTCGAGTAGGCATAGCTCCTGGCTGCTATAGCCTGAGCCTTGAGAGCCTCCTCACTGCTTAAGGAAGGTATTTCCTTGGGAACAACCCCATAGAGATAGCTCTCAATATCAACATGGTTTATAACATACAGGCCGTTTCTGTTACCTATAAACGTGATGTATCCCCTGTATTTTTTACCATCTACGCTCATCATACCTTCGCTCCCACTCTCAGTCCCAAACAGAACCGTTCCATTGGCTGGCAATGTTGCAACATAGGTGTTCGAATCATCATATACATCTATCTCGTCATATCTGCCTAGGCTCAAGCTTATGTACATTGCCTTTCCAGGCAGCTCCATCAATGAATCACCCTTTTCATTTTTCTGATAGATTGCCATCACACCTTCTGTTGAAACCCTCACCCTTTCAAGAGCAGCATAGGTTCTGCCAATCTTTACATCAAAATAGTTCAAATCCTCCTCAACCCTTCCAAGGGAAATAGTTGGTATTATTATCATTATTAAAGCAATTACAATAATTAACCTTCTTTTCATATCACACACCAGCCTTATGTTATTATTTTTCTGCAGGAAGAGGTATATTGAAATGCCTGTAGGCCTTTTCAGTAACCATTCTCCCTCTTGGTGTCCTGCTCAGGAATCCCATTTGTAGCAGATATGGCTCATACACATCCTCAATTGTGCCTCTTTCTTCACCGGTGGCAGCTGCAAGTGTATCCACTCCAACCGGCCCTCCCTTAAAGTTCTCAATTAATGTTAAAATAAGCTTTCTGTCAACTGCATCAAGTCCAAGCCTATCCACTTCGAGAACCATGAGACCCTTTTTGGCTATTTCCTCCGTTATTACACCGTTTTCAACCACCTGTGCATAGTCCCTTACTCTTTTAAGAAGCCTGTTGGCGATTCTAGGTGTACCTCTAGATCTTTTGGCTATTTCATAGGCACCCATTGGTTCAATGTCAATATTAAGTATCTTTGCAGATCTGGTGACAATTTCAGTCAGGTTATCAGGATTGTATAAATCAAGATTAAGCATCACACCAAACCTATCCCTTAATGGCGATGTAAGCAGACCAGCTCTAGTTGTTGCACCAATCAAGGTGAATTTGGATAGGTCTAGCCTGACTGATCTTGCTGATGGACCTTTTCCTACTATAATGTCCAGCGCAAAGTCCTCCATGGCAGGATAAAGCACCTCCTCAACGGTCCTGTTTATCCGATGAATTTCATCTATAAACAATACATCATCATCAGAGAGGTTGGTCAGAATGCTCGCAAGATCTCCAGGTCTCTCGATAGCTGGACCGGATGTCACTCTGATATTCACTCCCATCTCATTTGCAATAATATTTGCCAATGTCGTTTTTCCAAGTCCTGGAGGTCCATAAAGTAGAACATGATCCAGGGATTCACTTCTACCCCTAGCTGCTTGGATAAATATCTTCAGCTTTTCCTTGGCTTTGTCCTGTCCTATGTATTCCCTAAGCCACTTGGGTCTAAGTGTCGCTTCAGTCTCTGTATCATCCATGTTCATATTCCTGGCAACTATTCTATCTCTTCCTTCATCCATAAATATTTCTCCCATTATATATTTGATTTGTTATAGCTAACAGCACTTGATATTTATCGTGATAACTTCCTTAGTCCCAGCTTTATAATATCCTCAACAGTCATCCCAGTTAGGTCAGTACCCTGGAATGCCTTCTGAGCCTCGTATCTACTATATCCCAGGGCAACCAGAGCCTCGATTGCTTCATTGTCCATTGGCTCAATCAGTTCATTGAAGGATTCATCCTCTGTGAATCCACCCTTGACTTTATCCTTCAACTCAAGCACTATCCTTTCAGCGGTCTTTTTACCTACACCAGGACCTTTACACAGGGTTGTGACATCCTTTAGCATTATGGCTTTTTGGATCTGAACAGGTCTAAGTGTTGATAGTATTCCACACGCTACCTTTGGACCAATTTTAGAGACTGTCAGCAGAAGTTTGAACATCCTCATTTCATCTTCACTAACAAATCCATAAAGGCTCATGGAATCTTCCCTTACGATAAGATCCGTAAATACATGCTGCTTTTCCTCACCTTTTATTAGCTGCATGAGGGTGTTGCTGGAAGTGTTTATTCGAAATCCCATCCCCTGATTTTCCAGAAGAAAATAGTCCTCACCTATATAGCTTATCTTACCAATTATGTAATCAATCATAGATCCACCTACTTATCTCATTTTAAATGATTCCTTGAATTTCAAGGAGCTACCATGACATATTGCCACTGCTAAAGCATCTGCAACATCATCTGGTTTTGGAATCTTATCCAGATTCAGTAGAATCTTTACCATTTCCTGAACCTGCCTTTTCTCAGCTCTCCCATATCCAACCACGGCCTGTTTTACCTGAAGAGGTGTATACTCATATACCTCGAGATCGTGATTAACTGCTGCAAGGATCTCAACGCCACGTGCATGACCAACCTTAATGGCTGTTTTAACATTCTTGTTGAAAAATAGCTCCTCAATTGCCAGCTCATCTGGTCTATATCTTATAATAATATCATTAAGCTGGTTATATACAGATTTCAATCTATCTGGAAATAGCTGATCAGAAGGAGTAAGAATGGCTCCATAATCAATGACCCTATATTTGTTTCCAACTAATTCCACCACACCGTAACCAACTGTGGCTATCCCCGGGTCTACCCCTAAAATTATCATATGTCACCTCTTTCCACATTAATCCTTCATCTATTGTACCATATAATCAATGTAAAGCTAAACTGGAAATTAAAACCCTCTGACAATAAAAAGTCAGAGGGTGATATTATTATTATTAATGATTGCTCTAGCGGTATCTTTTTAGAACCCTGTCATTTAAACCATTCCAGTAGGCATCCTTGTATAATCTCATTCCATTTCTAGACATTATTTTAATGACTTCATTGTAGACATTGGTAAGGTCATCCATAGTCAGCAGAGTCTCATCTTCAGTTATATTTGCAGAGGATGATTCATAGTCTATGGTGAGCTGTTTATCAAGATATCTATTTAGGCTGAATATCTTGTTTCTAATCACCTTCTCACAGTATCTGCCTATGAGATTGTGAAGATGATTACTGGATTCCTCATCCTTCTCAAGATTGGCAAATATCTCATCACGAAGCTCCTGAATCGGTTCAGTGAAAGTATCGAAATGAAAAAGATATTTCTGGTAATACAACTCGTTTATTGAATAGGTTTTAACAGTTAGGTCTTCAAGTCTATTTGCTTCCTTTATATTAACAAACCCACCCTTGTAGCCTTCCAGATATAGGAGTAGCTCAAGTCTGTTGATATCCTCATGAATCAGCTCCCCAAGGTTCATTGCTATAAGTTGGTTTCCACGTCTGTTTTTAAGAATTCTTGATATGTGATTTCTTAGGTATTTTATGGATACGTATTTCGGAAAAATATTTCTGATATTGTCTTCAATATCGTACAAGTTCAAAAGGATATGTATGCTATTGAGGTCATTCTTAAATAGAAAATTGTGCTTTAATCCTTCGTATAGATCATAAAATGTGTCATTAGATAAAGCCATCTATAGCATCCCTCCTTAAGAATTTTCCACCTTGAAATATGGATGGCGGTATTTTCTATTATACTATAAAAAGGCCTACATTTGTTTAATAAAATTGGATTGATTTGTTACAAAATCTTAACAAAAGAGGCGTTAAAAACGCCTCTTTTGTTAAGAACACATATCCAAACCATTTAAACATTAAGTTGTGGAGTTCTAAAGAAGGAAAATCCCTTCATCCTCACATCTTATTATTTCATCTTCAGTCCATACGGATGCCTGTACTTGACCTATATGCTTAGCCTGAAGAAAGTACATACAAATTCTGGATTGTCCGATACCTCCACCAACTGTATAAGGGAGTTCTCCACCCAATAGCTTTTGATGGTATTCCATGGACATTCTGTTTTCTGCATCAGCCAGCTTAAGCTGTTTAATCAGGGATTTTTCATCCACTCTTATACCCATGCTCGAAAGCTCAATAGCTTGACCCAATGCAGGGTTCCAGAAAAGTATATCTCCATTCAGCTCCCAGTCATCATAATCAGGTGCTCTAAGGTCATGAGGTTTGCCTGACTTGAGTGCTGCTCCAATCTTGTAAAGGAAAACAGCTCCCAACTCCTTCGTTATCATATGCTCCCTTTCCTTAGGAGTGACATCAGGCCATCTGTCCTCAAGCTCTTGTGTACTTACAAAGGTAATTTCATCAGGCAATTTTTTATACAATCTAACAGGATACTGAGCGTTGATGAAATCTTCAGTTTCCTTGAAAGCCTCATATATGGATATGACAAC
>Ga0334896_1000530_pt1 | contig 44025 bp, 35 predicted proteins | sample GraSluR3_MG_8_FD_207734 | JGI IMG/M metagenome (GOLD analysis project Ga0334896, IMG submission 207734) | Sludge microbial communities from methane-producing bioreactor in Wageningen University, Netherlands - Granular Sludge_27_06-R3 | ecosystem: Engineered > Bioreactor > Anaerobic >... | reverse complement strand
CCGGACATGAACCATCGATCGCAAACGAGCAATGGCCTGCCTACAAAGAGGAGCTCACGGTAGATGACGAAGTTGAGGTAGTGGTTCAGGTCAATGGAAAACTTCGAGCTAAAATGCATGTGGAGAAGGGGCTTCAGAAAGGTGTTCTGCAACAGATGGCCATGGAGCAAGAGCGTATCATCGAACTCACGCAGGGCAAGACCATTGTGAAGACCATCGTGGTCCCAGACAAACTAGTGAATATCGTGGTGAAGGGGTGAAGGGAGCGGGATTCAATCCCGTATCCTACCGAGGCCTCCCAACGAAGTCTCCCGGTAGAGCGATGGTAGCGCCTGCCCTGTTTCCATCATGACATCGACAACAGAGTCGAACGACACCTTGTGTCGACCATCGGAGAGGAGCGCATAGCTTGCATGGTCCAAGGCCCGCATTGCACCGAGGGCATTGCGCTCAATGCACGGAATCTGAACCAGACCCATCATTGGGTCGCACGTGAGGCCGAGGTGGTGCTCCAAGCCCATCTCGGCAGCATATTCGATTTGATGAATCGATCCCCCGAGGAGCTGCGCAACGGCACCAGAAGCCATAGCACAGGCGACACCCACCTCTCCCTGACACCCTACTTCGGCGCCCGAGATGGATCCGTTCTTCTTCACGAGGTTCCCGATGAGTCCTGCGGTGAGCAAGGCTCTCAGTATCTTGACCTTGGGCAATTTATATTGGTTTCGAACATAGAACAGTACCCCGGGGAGCACTCCACAGGAGCCACATGTGGGTGCAGTGACGATCTTGCCCCCTCCTGCATTCTCCTCTGAGACGGCCAGGGCGTAACTGATTGCCCGAGCAGGTGTCGCCACAGGTCCTGCCATGTCCTTCGCCTGTGCGAAGTACTGAGAAGCCTTCCGAGGAAGCTTCAACCCTCCGGGAAGCACCCCCTCCTGCTCAAGACCTCGGGAGATGGAATCGGTCATGACATCCCAGATCTCCTCGGCGAAATCGAGAATCTCCCGCCCTTCATATTTCACCACGAGCTCCCAGAGCTGCATCCCCTCTTTCCTACAATAGGCAAGGATATGGTTCATCTTGGTCAGGTATGCAGGATACAGGTCCTTCTTTGGTGTATCGAGATCGCCATCTTCGAGTACTTTCCCACCACCTACACTGTAGTAGACTTTTTCGGTGATCAGGGTATGCTCGGCCGTGTAGGCACGGAGAGCGAGAGCATTCGGATGAAAACTCTTGAAATCCTCAGGAAACCAGTGGATGACAAGCTCCTTGCCTGCACCACCGAAGACCTCCCGCAGAGCGTCATCGGTGAGGTGTCCTTTTCCAGTTGCCGCAAGGCTTCCGTAGAGATCCGCTTCGATATGATCAGCTCCTGAACACTCGGTAAGAAACCGTTGTGCCGCATATCTGGGACCCATGGTATGACTGCTTGATGGACCATAGCCGATCCTATAAAGTTCTCTGATAGATTCCATGAGAGTACTCTACCGATTTCCTTATGGAATGGGAAGTCATCCACCCCCTTCAAGCAGCTCCTGATAGGTCGAGTCACTCACTCTCAGAAGGGTTTCAACAGGAACTGCATGCCAAAAGGCATCTTCCTGAGGATCGTCTGGTATGACGATTCGCAACTCCAGCATATGATCCAGATTCAAGAAGCGATGCACACCTGGAGTCAGACCTTGTATGGTCGTCTCTGTGGAAAAGAACGCATAAAACGAATCTACTGTGACGGCTTCGGAAACCCAGCGCCCTGGCGGAATATCACTGACTGCGACATCCACAGCAGAACCAGATATGAACGAGTTCGTGTCCACTCGTCCCTCCACGACATCTCGAGAGAGCCGTGTCCAATCGATACACAGCCCCCTCGGATCGATATAAGAGATCTCGTTGGCAAGATAAGTGAAATTGGCCTGCGATACCGGTTTCGGCCACCGTTGAGCGACTTGGATGAGATTTCGAGCCAAAGGACCGTTCACGAAGGTAAGCTCGATCGACTGTCCATCTACACCTGCGTGATGAGCCCCTCCCAAAGGAATGCCGGATCCGAGTGGATAGGCGGCAATGATCGTAGTACCAGATCGAAGGGAATCGATCGTGAACGATCTCGATCCGATTGGCAGTTGCTGTTTATGCACACCGCTAGCATCGGCATAGATGATCGTGTACCAAAACCGTCTTCCGGAAACGATTTCCCAGGGGTGGTCCTCGGCAAGAGTTACCTCAATCGACCGTGAAACATCACAGGAGAGACAGAGCCAGAGCGCCAGAATGCAGATTGCAACCGAGATAATACGGTGTAAAACTCCTTCATGCATATCTGAAAGACGTCGGCTAAGCGGTTTCTACTTCACCTCATTGCGATACTGTTCTCGCAGCTTGTTGAACAGGAGAATGAAATCGCTACTAGCGTAGTCAGCATAGGTCCAAGGGAGGCTTCTGAATGAGTGGTCTCTATAGATTAGGGTGATCTCTCCATAGATTCCCTCGGAGAGCGGAATTCTGTGCCCCCGGTGCTTCGTGGTAGCGAGAATGAAGTTCTCAGAAGAGAGGATTCCCGGGTCAAGATTGATTGAACGACCGCCGCCATCATGCAGGAACTCCGTTTCGATACGATTTGTTTCGAGCTTGCATTGAGCAAGCCTCTCGGGATCGATCAGCGACTCGAACACGATAAAGAATCGCTGCGGGGTCGCACCCATTTCGCTATCGTAGTAGTGGGTGAAGGTGAATGGAACGGGATCGGTCACCATCTTCACAGAGCCGAAGGAGTGCTCCATACGAGAAATAAGTCGTCCGTGAAAATCGGGACTGACCGAGAGCACACCAACGATCAGTTGTACTGGAGTGAATGAACGGATACACCCCATAGGAAGTCACCTCCTGTCACCATGGAAGGTGCCGAGAATCCTGAATGATGCGCAGGTCGCCATGAGTTCCTCTGTGGCCCGTGCGAACTTCTTCTCTTCGATCAATTCGGACTCGACGAAGAAGGCATACTCCCATGGTTTTCCGGGAATGGGTCTCGACTCGAGTTTCTTCATATTCAACCCATAAGCAGAGAGCACTTGGAGTGCCTCGAAGAGGGATCCGGGACGATCGTGTACGGAAAAAACCATAGCTACTCGATCTACCGGCATGGTGCTTCTGAACACTTGCGCCAGCTCCTCCCTGCAGATCACATAGAATCGGGTGAAGTTGCTGCTATCAGTCTCAATTGAATCGTGCAGGATTTCCATATGATGGTAATTTGCTGCTGTTGAACTGGCTATCGCCGCACAGGAGCGATCATGCAGCTTCGCGATATGGGCTACTGCTCCAGCTGTGTCGAAGAAGGGGACAGCCTCAGCGTGTCCAAGTTCCCTCTCAAGGAAATCGGTACATTGAGCGAGTCCTTGCGGATGACTGAACACCCTCGTTATCTCCTTGAGGGAGGTTCCGGGAACTCCTATCAGATTGTGTCGTATTCGAATCTGTTTCTCTCCCACCACCGTGAGATCCGGGTAACTGTTGAGCAAGTCGAGAGTCTCGTTGATGGTGCCTCCGAGCGTGTTCTCAACTGGAACCATACCGTATTTCGCATCACCGGCAAGAACGGTCTCGAAAACATCGGCAAAGCTTCTGCGAGGAAGCGTCTCGGTCGACTCGTCGAATACCATCTGAATCGCCTGCTCACTATATGCTCCCGGTTCCCCCTGAAATGCAACTCTCAATTGCTCTGAGGACACAGTTGGCTGCGGTTTCTCGGGTTTTCTTTCTAGACCGTTCAATCGAGGAATACGCTCAAGCGACTTTCCCACCACAGGACACAGCGCCTGTATATCGCGCATGAGCTTCTCGAACTGTTCTGGATAGAGCGACTGCGGTCCGTCGGAGAGGGCCTTGTCGGGGTTGTTGTGAACCTCGACAATGAGACCACTGGCACCCGCGGCGACGATCGAGAGCGACATGGGAGCCACCATGTCACGCATGCCGGTAGCGTGGCTCGGATCGGCTATGATGGGAAGGTGAGTCAGCTTCTGGATCACCGGAATGGCACTGATATCCAAGGTGTTTCGTGTAGCCCGTTCATACGTCCGTATTCCCCGTTCACAGAGGATCACTTGGTCGGTCCCGGACGCCATAAGGTATTCTGCAGCCATGAGCCACTCCTCTATGGTGGCAGAAAGACCACGCTTCAATAGAACAGGCATACCGGTGCGGCCAACCTCTTTCAGAAGTTCGAAGTTCTGCATATTGCGAGCACCGATCTGGAACATATCGATGTAGGTGGCCATCATGTCGACATCGCGCGGACTGACAATTTCGGTTGCAACAGGCATATCGTATGCATCGCCTGCCTCTCTCAGATAGCGAAGACCCTCTTCACCGAGCCCCTGGAAAGCATACGGACTGGTCCGAGGCTTGAACGCTCCACCTCGAAGAACGACTGCTCCGGCATCTCGTACCTGGCGAGCAATCTCCATGATCTGATCACGGCTCTCTATGGCACAGGGACCTGCCATCACTACAATTCGCTGTCCGCCGACCTTCACCTTTCCGACACTTACGATCGAATCACTTTTCTTCAGTTCCCGAGAGGCGAGCTTGAATGGTTTCGATATCGGAATGACATCGGCAACCCCTTCAAGCAGCGAGACTTCGCGTATGTCGATTCGATTCGTGCCTACAGCCCCGAGAACCGTCTCCTCCTGGCCGACAATCTCCTTGACCTTGAATCCTCGGCCCCTGAGAAAATCTTTTATCGCACTCTTCTGCGTATCTGTTATATGTTGTTTTAGTATGATGATCATGGTAGGAGAAAGCTAAATCTTTTACCTAGTACTGTCAAGCTCAGCCGATCGAGGCAGTTGTCTTTCCCCTACATCTCTGGCTACCATAACCGAATATCGCTTGGGAGAAGACCATGGACAAGGAAAACATAGACATGCAATGGGATAAGTTGTTCTTCAGTATAGAACAGGCAGTACGAAAAGAGGCTCCGGTGCTCCCCTCGGTTTCGGCCATCGCCGAGGAGTCCAACGACCCATTTCGTGTGCTGATCTCCACACTCATATCGCTTCGCACCAAAGATGCAGTCACCATAGCCGCATCGCGGCGTCTGTTTGCCCTAGCCGACACTCCACAGAAGATACTTGGACTCACACAGGAGCGGATTGAGCGGGCTATCTTCCCTGCCGGCTTCTACCGGACGAAAGCAGCGAACATACTTCGGATATCTCAGCTGCTGATGGATCGTCATGCAGGTATGGTTCCTTCCAATAGAGAGGATCTGCTCGCTCTTCCGGGAGTTGGGGTAAAGACTGCAAACCTCACGTTGAACCTTGGATACTCGATAGACGCTATCTGTGTAGACACCCATGTGCACCGTATTGCCAATAGAATGGGTTGGATAGACACAAAAACTCCCGAACAGTCGGAAAAGGCACTCGAATTGGTCATGCCACAACGATTCTGGATTCCCTTGAACGAGTTGCTTGTCTCATTCGGTCAACGGATATGTACACCGGTGAGCCCCCGCTGTTCAATCTGTCCGGTCGTAGCACAGTGTGACCGAAGAGGTGTCGAGCGATCACGCTAGCGACGGCGCGCACTGATCGCGATTATGTAGAAGGTCGGCCGAACGTAGCCTCCACGATCCTAGCTATCGGCTCCGCTCTCCCCTGGGTGTAGAAATGGACCCCAGGAACTCGTGCCTGTACCAGCTGGGATACTTGCTCAATGCAGAAGTCTTCTCCGATCTTACGAATCTCCGCAACCGTGGAACTCTCCTCCAGTGCCCGCACCAACGAATCGGGAAGATCCACATGGAATGTCTGCGGGAGTAGTTCGATATCGCGTCTCCGCTGAATCGGCTTGATCCCAGGGATGATCGGAACAGTGATTCCCTCTCGGTGACAGCGATCGACGAAGCGGAAGAATACATCGTTGTTGAAGAACATCTGCGTGACTATGTATTCGGCACCCGCATCGATCTTTCTTTTCAACATTGAGATATCATGTTCCAAATTAGGCGCTTCTGCATGTTTTTCTGGATACCCGGCAACACCGATACAGAACGAGGTGGGGACAGGATCGCGTAGTGTAGGGTCGAGGTACTCTCCTCTGTTAGTAGCCGAAATCTGCCTTACCATGCCATCTGTATGGTCATATCCCCCTTTTGCAGCTATAAAACGCCGTTCTCCATGCGGGGGATCTCCACGCAGAGCAAGGACATTCTCTATTCCGAGAAAATTCAGTTCGACAAGTTGATCCTCCAACTGTTCACTGGTTTGTCCTCCACAGATAAGGTGTGGGACCACCGGAATTCCGTATCTATGCTGGATTGCGGCAGCAAGCCCTACAGTACCAGGTCGCTTACGCGTGGTTCTTCTCTCGACAAGTCCATCAGGACGATCCACGTAGATAACTTCCATCTGATGATTCGTGATATTGATATACGCAGGGCGGTACGGAAGCAACATCTCGATAGTTCTGTTGATCGCATCCATCGTATGACCTTTCAATGGCGGTAAGAGTTCGAATGTGAACAACGGTCCATCCGCTGCAGCTATGATATCGGTCACTTTCATGATTCAACACTCCTTTTCAGTTCAGTCTTATTGACGACTCGCACCTGCATGGTCCGTTCGAGACTCTGAAGAGAGACCTGTTTGAGCTTGGCATATGCTTTCATTTGTTCTGTTCCCACAGGACCAAGGGAGAAATAGTTACACCCTTTTCCAACGAAGTAGAGGCCAGAGACCGATGAGGCAGGATGCATCGAGAGCCCTTCGGTCAATCGCACGCCAATTCGTTGCTCGGGATCGAGAAGTGAGAAGACAAGCCGCTTCTGAGCATGATCGGGGGCAGAAGGATACCCGATTGCCGGACGAATGATCTGCCTATCCCCGATATTCCACCAGACGGTGGCAATCTGCTCCTCGAGATACTCGCTGAAGGCTTCTGCCAATCTATCGGCGATCATCTGGACCAGCAATGCCGTATAGTCGTCATGCGCTCTGCGATGGCCTTCGATGATCGCATCTACTCCACGCCCGGCTGTTGCTACGAACATACCTACGAAATCACCATCTCTGTGCACATAGTCGGCCAACGAACGGCATAGACCATCGGCGCCAGGGGTCTGCATCCGCAGAAAATCGAGTCGATGTTCCTCACCTTCGTGAGAAATAACAATCGAATTATCAGCGACTCTCCTTGCAGGAAACACTCCTACAACCGCCTTGCAAGCTTCGGAAAAGATACCCCGCGTCCACCGATCATTCAGAAGGGCTTCGCCATCGGCTCTCAACTTGGCAGCTTCATCCGATTTCACTGGCACCTTCCATGCAGCAGCGACCTGGGACCAGTTGATTCGACGAATGAGTTCTTCCAAGGGAACTCGATCGACCACATGGATGCCTGGCGCCTCGGGAATAGGTGCTGGCTGACTCTTCATGAATTGAAGGTTGACAGTCTCTTCCATCGGGAGTATCGAAACAGAGACTCTACCACCCCGTGACTGGCTCAACTGTTCATACCGCTCGTACGTCGTTCTTGCATACCGATCGAGGGTATCAGAACAGAGTTTCCGAGCAACAGAGACCGCGTGCGATGCATCGGTAGAGTGGAACACCCTGAGAGGGTACTCATGTGAGAGCTTGATGGCCGTATGCTCTTCGCTTGTCGTCGCACCTCCGACCATGATGGGAACCTGAAGCCCCCGTTCGTGGAATAGACGACAGACTCGAGCCATCTCCGTAAGTGACGGAGTTATGAGGCCGCTCAGACCAACGAGTGCGGCGTGCTCTTCGATAACCGCTTGGAGAATCGACTCGGCTTCGACCATGACACCGAGGTCGACGATTCTGAAATTATTGCAGGAGAGGACCAGCGATACGATGTTCTTTCCTATATCGTGAACATCTCCTTTCACCGTTGCCAGAACGACCGTTCCTGCAGACTCCCCAGCTGCGACCTGCTCGTCTGCAAGCCGAGGGCGTAAAATATCAACTGCACGTTTCATGACACGAGCCGAACGAACGACTTGTGGTAAAAAGAGCTTCCCTTCACCGAACAGCGTCCCAACCTTGCTCATGCCCTCCATGAGTGGTCCCTCTATGATAGAGACGGCCGACATATGATCCAACGCCAGAAGATCTTCCACAAGGTGAGAATCGTCTCCGATGATCAAAGCTTGAGCCACTCTCTGCTCCGTGGAAAACGATCGCCAGGCAGTCCGACCAGGCTGAGCACTCTGAGGAGATGATGTATCGATTGAAACCGGTTTCGATGCAAGCTCTATCAGTTCATCTCGTGCCTTCGATAGCGGTTCGGATTCAGCGAGGAGCACGCGCCTGATGAGCGAAGAAAGTTCTTCGGGTATCGCCGTTGGATCGAGCATGGTCGACGGGTTCGTTATCGCCATGGTCAGTCCCGCCTGCCTTGCATACTCCAGAAACAGGGCATGGATAGCCTCTCTCAAGCCATTATTCCCTCTGAACGAGAAAGAGAGATTGCTCACGCCGCCACTGATCGATACACGGGGAAACCGGTTGGATATCCAGGATACGGCTCGGATGAAGTCGCTTGCATACCGATCATGTTCATCCATTCCGGTAGCTATGGCCAACACATTCGGGTCGAAGATGATATCCTCGGGTCTACAGATACCCCCATCTATAAGGAGCCTATATGCTCGATCTGCTATCGTACACCTTCGTTCATAGGTATCTGCCTGCCCTTGTTCATCGAACAACATGACCACCATCGCAGCTCCCATTCGAGCGATATGTCGAGCTCGTTCAATGAAGCGTTGCTCACCCTCCTTGAGGCTGATCGAGTTTACAATGGCTCGCCCCTGCACCTCTTTAAGAGCAGATTCGATGACTACCCAATTCGAGGAGTCGATCATGAACGGTACACGCGCGATGTCGGGTTCTGCAGAGGCAAGACGCAAAAAGGTGACCATGGTTTCGACCGGATCGATCATGGGGTCGTCCATGCAGATGTCGATGATCGCAGCACCCTCATCGATCTGTTTTCGCGCAATGCTGAGAGCCTGGTCGAATTTTCTTTCTCGAATCAATCGTGCAAACTTTCTCGATCCGGCGACATTGGTCCGCTCGCCTATCACGATCATAGTCCCCTCGCTGTGCTCCAATGGTTCCAAACCACTAGCCTGTAAGCCGACTCGCTGCTTGCCCTTCACACGAGGGGGAGCGTCTCTCGCTATACGGGAGATCGCAGCGATATGGTGTTCAGTGGTACCGCAACAGCCTCCGACAATAGAGAGCCTCCCCTCTTTCAACTCAGGAGCCAGCAACTGCACAAGATCTTCTGGAGTCTGCCGGTACACTCCGTCACGGTCTGGGAATCCGGCATTCGGGTGGGCGCTTGTTCTGAATGGAGAGAGTTCAGAGAGGCGTCTGATAAGAGGAATCATCTCCTTCGCTCCCGTGGAACAGTTCACACCGAGAGAGAAAAGGGGATACGGTGCAAGCGTGTCGATCAGGGCTTCGAGCGTCTGCCCGGAGAGCGTTCGGTTACTTTTATCGCTGAAAGTCGCAGAGACCATAATGGGGATCTCTATTGAACGCTCTTTCATGACCTGAAATGCAGACACCACGGCAGCCTTGGCAACTAATGTATCAAAAACCGTCTCTATCAGGAGGAGATCGACCCCTCCATCGATCAGTGCCCGAATCTGTTCCGTATACATCTGGACAAAATCGTCGAAAATGATCTCACGAAATGCCGGATCGTCGACTGAGGGAGAGAACGATGCACTTTTGCCGGTGGGACCCACCACACCCGCAATAAAAGCATACTTCTCCGGTTGCTCCTCTTCGATTGCTTCGACTGCTGCTCGAGCAATCTCGACTGCTGCGAGGTTGATATCGTAGACATAGTGGGAGAGTCCATATTCGGCAAGTGAGAATGCATTCGCTCCGAAAGTGTTTGTCTCGATGATATCGGCGCCCGCGCTGAGGTAGGCGTGGTGGATATCGAAAACGATATCGCTTCGTGTAAGATTCAAGATCTCATTACACCCAAAAGCGGGATCGCTCCCACCGTAGCTTACATCGGCGGCTTCCAAGGGTATACGCTGAATCATAGTTCCCATGGCACCATCGAGCACCAGAACTCGCTCGTTTGCCAATTTTACCAGGTATTCAGCACGTGTCATGGTCTCCCCCTGTCTCTTTGCTTGGCGCAGTGTATCAGGTCACCCGTATCTGCTCAAGTGTCAGCACAGGAATGATATGATAGGAGGGCACCTCGTATGGGTGAGCTGATATCAGGGCTTCGACCACACGTTTCAGATGCTGCTCGTCCACCGTGGTCTCCACACGATACTCGCTCACCAGCTCCTTGGAACCGATACTGCCGAGGAAAGGGTTTGCCCCTTCGGCGGGAACGAACTGTCCGGTCCCCAGAACCTGCCAGCAACACTGCTCATATCCGTTCAGACTCCCAGCTCCGGCTGCGAAGACCGCTTGCTTCACAGACTCGAGGTGGTCTTCGGGAACATGAAAGACAAGCATGTACATCTGTGACCTCCCTTGCTCCATCGGTAGGAACACTCTATGATGGCTCTGTAATGATACGACTCATCGTGTTTCTTGGCAACAAAGGTCTCAAGTACTCGAAAACCCGGCATAACGTCGGGTGGCAATTCCTTGCAGACAGATCGGACAGCTTCGCTTTCGCCAATTGGCAAGAGAAATTCCATGGTCTATGGGCAAAGGGAGTCTTCGCTCAGAGCCCTCAGTATCTGTTGAAACCGATGACATACATGAACGAGAGCGGGAGAAGTGTCTCGGCAATCGCGCAATATTTCTCGCTTGAGCCTGCGCAGATCCTCATTGTCCACGACGATGTAGAACTCGACTTCAGAACGATTCGGCTTCAGATGGGCGGTTCGCTTGCAGGACATAACGGATTACGATCGATCTCCAGTGCAATCGGTTCGAAGGATATGTTTCGCCTCCGTGTGGGAGTGGGTAGACCTACACATGGCTCGGTCTCATCACATGTGCTTGGACGATTCGATGAGTTCGAGCAAGCTGAGCTGCAACTAGTGTTCTTGGCTATGGAACAGATACTGGAGGCATGGTTCAAGCAAGGGTGCAAGGCCGATGGGTTGCCAATTACCCGGAAGATATAGGGGTTTGCAGTTGACGCCTCAGGCTGATGAGGCGATACTGGAATCGGAGTTTTCATATACAATGGACCGGACCGACAGGGGGTAGTCATGGCAGCAAGAGATTTTCGAATCGCTCGGAGGACCCGTCAGGAAATCATATACAATGAACCGTTGTTTTCCAACGAAGAGTTGCTCGATGGTATGTACGATCAGGCAAAGGCTCTTGCACATCGGTACAACACCGTTCAGAAGAGAGACGGGAGAGGACTCTACCTCTCTGCTGCGAAGCTACACGCTGCTGGCATTCTGCATCTACTCTACCAATCTGTGGTGTCACGCTATCTCTCTGAACAAGACCACGACTTCTTCACTCGGTTAACTCCGCAGATCACGAAAAATCATGCATGCCGGGACGTGCTCACATTCTATGCACGAGAGTTTCCTTCGCTCATGCTGAAACAGAAACCTCAAGCCGATTTTCATACAACCGAGGAGACCACTCGAGGCTTCTTCATCCACCAAGTGATCATGGAGAACCCTGCGCTCGTGAAAGCCGCTAAACCGCTGGTAAAACCGGAAGGGATACAGTTCCCTCCAGCATCTCTGGCTCTCACTGCACTCATGGGAGGCTACACCCAGTCGGCAGCGCGAGTTGGAGAGCACGATGAAGACCTCTTCACGTTTCTCACATCGCCTGCGAAGGCCCATCCAGACTCACTCACAGCACAGATTGCATTTATCATACGACAGTGGAAGGATCTGATTCCAGAACACCTCAAAGGGCATCTGCTCCGTGCAATCGATTATGTACAAGAAGAGGAAAAACCACGATTCCATGGGGGAGGTCCAGGTCCCATGGAGACCATCTCGTTCGGAGGTGCGGATACCGAATTCGAAGCATACAGCACCGATCGCAACTGGATGCCGAACGTGATCATGCTGGCAAAGAGCACGCTTGTCTGGCTCGACCAGCTCTCCCGTTACTATGGGTATACGATCGATACACTGGATCGAATACCCGATCGTGAACTCGACCTCATTGCCGAACGGGGATTCACCGGACTTTGGCTCATAGGCCTCTGGGAACGGAGCGATGCTTCGAAACGGATAAAGAATCTTTGTGGGAACCCCGAAGCGGAGGCCTCTGCATACTCGCTCAAAGGGTATGAAATTGCCACCTCGGTTGGAGGTTGGGATGCCCTAAAACAACTCGATCGTCGTTGCAAACAGCGAGGCATCAGACTGGCAAGCGACATGGTTCCGAACCATACTGGACTGGACAGTGATTGGGTGCTGCATCATCCCGAGTACTTCATTGGAGCTCCCTTCTCCCCATTCCCCTCCTACACCTTTACAGGAGAGAATCTTTCACCGGATCCGAGAGTCGAGATCAAGATAGAAGACCACTATTATGATCGAACCGATGCCGCAGTAGTATTCAGGAGAGTGGACAACGAGAAGAGAGAAACTTCGTACATGTTCCATGGGAACGATGGCACTTCGATGCCCTGGAATGACACCGCCCAGCTAGATTTCCTGAATCCAAATACACGAGAAGCCGTCATTCAACAGATTCTCCACGTTGCAAGAAACTTCCATATTATCCGATTCGATGCCGCAATGACGCTTGCCAAACGACATGTTCAACGTCTTTGGTATCCGAGACCCGGCAGTGGAGGAGATATTCCGGGAAGAGCTGAAGCTGGCATGACCGATGCAGAGTTCAACCAGCTCATGCCGCAGGAGTTCTGGAGAGAGGTGGTAGACAGAGTGGCACAAGAGGTCCCCGACACCTTGTTGCTTGCAGAGGCCTTCTGGATGATGGAGGGGTATTTCGTTCGTACGCTTGGGATGCATCGAGTGTACAATAGCGCCTTCATGCATATGCTGAAGAATCAAGAGAACAGAAAATATCGGGACACTATCAAGAACACGATCGCATTCGATCCGGAGATCCTCAAACGGTTCGTGAACTTCATGAACAATCCCGACGAAGAGACGGCCATTGCACAGTTCGGAAACGGAGACAAGTATTTTGGGGTCTGTACACTTCTTGCGACCATGCCCGGTCTTCCGATGTTCGGACACGGACAGATCGAGGGGTTCCGAGAGAAATACGGTATGGAGTATCGTCGTGCCTACTGGAACGAGTATCCAGATGAACACTTGATAGGTGAGCACTACCGAAGGATCTTCCCTCTGTTGAAAATTCGGTACGCATTCAGCACAGTCGAATATTTCGACCTGTTCGATGTACTGGACAACGGATCGGTAATAGATTCGGTATACGCATACGTGAACGGAACCGAAGAACGGAGAGCGCTCGTGCTGTTCAACAACCAGTATGAGCATGCTCAAGGGAGAATCTACTCCTCCGCTCCGAAGATGATACGCCAGAGTGATGGAAACAGAGTGACCAGAGTCACCTCGCTCGGCGAGAGTCTTGGCCTCACCGTAGGAGGTCGACAATATACCCTCTACGAGAGTTTTCCCGAAGGCCTTACCTACCTAGTGCCATCCATGACCATTTTCGATGAAGGGCTGTGGGTTTCGTTACAGGGCTACGAGACTCACGTGTTCCTGAACATAAGAGAGGTGGAGGACTATGATGGAACCTACGAGGCTCTCTACCGACATCTTGATGGGAGGGGAACTGCAACGTTCGAGAGAGACTTAGCGACCATACGTCTCCAACCACTGTTCACTGCTATGGAGAACTTCAGATCGCCGGTAATGGTGGAGACCCTTCGCGCCATCACAACTGGGGAACAGGTGAAGAGTAAGGATATCAGACGATTCATTTTGCATGCAGGAGAGGCGTACGCACGTGCTTCAGCTCTCTACGAGTCACTTGGTCAGGCAACGAGCGATCTGATCCCATCTCTGCAGGGAGACATCCAACCGAAACAGCTTCTGCAGGAGATTGAGCGGGTAATAGACTACTTCTCGAAAGAGAGAGGACACGCACTTTTCTCCGCAGGGGGAAAGATCATGGATGAGTTGCCGATAATCATGCTTGCATCGCTTATTCTCAAGGCGTTCATCGATCAGGATACTGCACTACATGAGGCTGGATCCATTGCAGAGGCACTTCTTTTACACGTATTCTTCGCCGACCAAGGTGAATTGGTACATGCATCAAGCGAAAAGTGGGAGCAAACACTCAGAAGAGCGATTTTCCTCACCGTACATGTTAAAGAGGTGACACAGGAGTTGCATGAGAGCACCCCATCTGCAAAGAGGTGTCTTGAACGTATGCTCGATAGTCCGGAGTTCAGACGGTCGATTGGTTGGAACGAATACAATCAGGTTCAGTGGTACAACAAGGAGGCATTCCAAGATACGGTATTCCTCCTCGCTCTCGGCGTCTGTATGCGAGAGGAGCAGCTGGGCATTGAGAAGATGCCTGCCATACTCGATGCATGGCTCCGTGCGGATATGCGCTCCGAATACCGCGTACAGACCCTTGTGGCACAAGTTAATTGACTTATGAATAACGATAGGATACTGTTGCAGATATGAAGACATGGATCATTTACCCGGCAGCTGTCATATTCGGGCTTGCAGCAACACTACTGTTGCAGGACTGGCAGTTGTATGCCCGCTTTCTCGACGTAGTCGTACCTGCGGCGATTCAGATCGGATTGTACGTGCTTTTCCCTGTGGTTTTCGTGCTTTTCACCTCGGCTGTTGCATCGCTGAGACGATACAAGGAGACCTTTTTAGTGTTCTCCTCGGCTCTCTTCTGGGGACTTGTTACGGCTATCGTACTCAGTCTATCAGGTATGGCACTGGCCATGTTCCTTCCATTCGAATTCGTCAGTCCTGGAAGCGCTCCCTTCTCTGATTATCCATTGTATACCTTCTCATCGTTCTTCTCTCTGTTCATTGCCGAAAATGCCTTTGTGCAACTCACTCAAAGCACCACGACGCTACTTCCAATCATGGTTCTGGCTTTGGTAATCGGACTTGCCCTCAGGCCGGACAGAGAGGCTATTCGCCCCGCTTACGTCGTGGTGAACTCATTCGCTGAGGCAATGATTCGATTAGCACGGGTTGCAACGGTCATAGGAGCTGCTCTCATGCTGCTCATAAGTGCACACTGGTTTCTCCATATGCCGACCGAGATGGTTCTTTCCAGCGGGAATCTCCTCTTCTCTCTCGGCCTTTTGATAGCAGTTGTTGCTTCGATTTTCCTGATACTTCCCCTCCTCTTCGGTCTGTTCACGCTATTCAAGGGAGGAAATCCTTATAGCATCCTTCTCGGAGCTCTCGGTGCAATTCTTGCAACTGGGTTCTCTGGGAACATGCTTTTCGGTACGACCCCGCTTCTTGCCCTCACACAGCAGAACTGTGGCGTAAGAAAACGTGTAGGCGGAATAACGACCCCCCTTCTCACGATCCTCGGACGTGGTGGGAGTGCCATGGTTACAACCTATGCGATAATTAAACTGCTCCAATTTGCCGGGATATCGCTTTCGGTGCAGACCATGCTCTTCATTGCCATCTTCTCCGCGCTCTTCTCCCTAGGCTCGGCATTCTCCTTGGGATTCGAACTCGTGTTTATCAGTTTCATGATTTTGCAGAGTCTTCAAGCAGATATCGGTATTTTCTTCTCTTCGGGTATGGTCCTTATGCTCCCGATCCTGAGAATCGGAGCACTGCTCATCGATGCCGCGGTCAACGTGTTCGGCACGACCTTCGGCTCTCGGTTGGTTTCGCCAGACGATACAATCTCCATTGATGAAATGATGTAGGGGTCATGAGCCAACGTACCGTCAAGATTCTATACATAGCGATCCACGGCATTCTTGCGCTTCTCCTCTCGGGACTGGCGCTCTTCATTTTTCTGCATCAGCTCATCCCCACACAGTTTGCATTCATAGGCGAAGTGAAAGCCGCACCGGAAGTACCATACGCAGGCCAGACTGTACTACACATCATCCTCTCGTTTGTCGGCATGATTCCTGCGCTCTCGTTGCCGGCGACATCGAGAAATGAGATTGAGAGAGCTCTCATGCCACCGATGTTTCTCATGATGACATTGACCAATGTTTCGGTAATCGGATTCATGACAGTCCTGACAACAGGAGGGACCATAGCACTCACCACCATTGCTCGTATCCACCTCTTCGCTGTTCTGTTTGCAACTATGCTCATGTTGTTCATGGGGCTGTTCCATCTCGGCATCAATACCAGCAAGATCACACAATTCTCCCTGTTGGCAGCCGCAGGGTGTCTGCTCATTGCATCGCTTGTCCCTATAGCTCCCGCACTGAATCCCTTAGATCAGAGACTGTGGATTATCGATCGACGATTTATGATACTTCCATCGATCATTGGGGTTATAGCGATCTTCAACTACCTCGCGCTCTATCTCAGAGAACGGAGTCAACATATCCTCTTCAGAGGCGTGAGTATATCCCTGATCATCGCAGGGCACACCCTCTATACGCTAAGACCGGGAACGGTTGTTGTCTGGCTCGGAATTATGCTTTTGACTGGAGGGTTCATCGTCGGTCTTCCCAGCGGACGATTCAGTCAAATACAATAGGCCCCCTGAAGTGGGTCACACTCCGAGAGGGCCATACAGTATGGGGCGAGAGATCAATGCATCTCTATAATACTGGGATCGTAATCTTCCGGTGGTTCATAACCAAGCAGATTCATACAAGTAGCCGCAATCGAACTGATTCCCAGTCCGTTCTTCAACTCCTTGTCGTATTCGCCTTTGTACCCATAATCGCAGATGATGAATGGCACCGGATTCAATGAGTGTGAGGTCTTGCCCTTCGGGGTCCCGTCCTCTTTTCTCTTGACCGAACCATCGGCAGCATGCTCGAACATATCGTCTGCGTTTCCATGGTCGGCGGTAAGGATGAGTACTCCACCGGCCTCTTCCACTGCCTTTCTCAGACGTCCGAGTTGGAGATCCATTCCCTCCATAGAGCAGATCACTGCCTGGTAGATACCGGTATGACCCACCATGTCCCCATTCGGGTAGTTGAGCTTGATGAAATCGAACTCTCCCGACTTGATCACCTCGATAACCTTGTCGGTTATTTCTGCACACTTCATCCACGGTCTCTGTTCAAACGGAACATTGTCCGAAGGGATCTCGACATAGGTCTCAAGCTTGTTGTCGAACTTGCCAGAGCGGTTGCCATTGAAGAAGTATGTGACGTGACCGTACTTCTGTGTCTCACTGATAGAGAACTGGCGTACACCACTCGCCACGAGATACTCGGCCATCGTTCGGTCAATCGAAGGAGGACTGACCAGATACTGAGCCGGAACATGCAAATCGCCATCGTACTCCATCATCCCTGCGTATTGCACCTTCGGATGTCGCTTCCGATCGAACTCCTCCAGATTCTCCGCCTCGAATGCTTTGGTGATCTCCAAGGCTCGGTCACCACGGAAATTGAACAGGATGACACTGTCTCCGTCGACGATCGGGCCGATCGGTTTTTCTCCCTCCGAGATCACAAATGGAGGGAGGTCCTGATCTATCGCCTTTGTCTCCTTCCTGAGTGTCTCTATTGCCTCATGTGCACTGGGAAACATGCGGCCTTCGCCAAGAACATGCGTCTCCCACCCTCGCTTTACCATGCTCCAGTCGGCATTGTATCGGTCCATGGTTATGGCCATGCGCCCACCACCACTGGCGATTCTTGCATCGAACGAATCATCATTCAGTGTAGCGAGGAACTCTTCGAACGGATCGAAATACTCGAGTGCACTGAGCTCTCCAACATCTCTTCCGTCGAGAAGTGCATGAACTCGTACTCGGGCAATGCCATCTTCCTTCGCCTTTACAATCATCTTCCTGAGATTATCGACATGCGAATGGACATTTCCATCTGAGAGCAGGCCGATGAAATGGAGTGTACTCGAGTTCTGCTTGACCTGATCCATGAGCCTCTTCCACGTATCGCCAGTGAACATGGCACCCGACTCGATCGATTTGGAGACAAGCTTTGCACCTTGGGCGAAGACCCGACCACAGCCGATAGCATTGTGACCGACTTCACTGTTTCCCATGTCATCGTCCGATGGGAGCCCCACCGCAGTTCCGTGCGCTTTAAGCTTTGTCCATGGCATGGTGTCATACAGCGACGAGAGCGTGCCTGTCTTTGCTTCTGCAACTGCATCTCCCTCTGGATATGCTCCAAAGCCAACTCCGTCCATGATTGCGAGGACTACTGGTCCCTTTCTCTCTATTCTGTTGTGTTTCTTCAATGGTTTCACCATATGATCGTACTCCTTGGTTGTGGCTCCCTGGCCAACTTACGTTGAATATACTGATTGCGCCTAAAGAGGTAAAGTCGCCGCTCGCAACCATTCAGCGTCCTCTTTCGATAATCTTTCCGATAACTCCTGGTATACCCATCCATGGTAGGCGTCGAGCATACTCTTTTCAGTCTCGGTCAGTAGGTCGGTTTCAATGAGTCTCCGCTCGAAAGGACAGAGCGTGAGGACATCGAATGCATGGAATATGCCGAACTCGCTGGTTCCTGCATGCTGTACCACCACGAGATTCTCAAGTCTGATCCCGTACAAACCTTCCCGATAGATACCGGGTTCATCGCTCAGAATGACCCCAATGTCCAATGGGGCCGTAATCGGCTTTGGTGAAATATTCTGCGGTCCTTCATGTACGTTCAGACAGAATCCGACACCGTGCCCGGTTCCATGGCCGTAGGCAAGGCCTGCCTGCCAGAGATACTGTCTAGCGAGTGTATCCAGCTGGTAGCCGAACGTCCCTGCAGGAAATCGTTGCGCAGCCAGTGCGAGATTGCCCTTGAGCACCAGCGTATAGTCTCGTCTCATCTGCTCTGTCGGCTCGCCGAAAAGGAGAGTCCTCGTAATATCGGTAGTACCGGTCCGGTACTGACCACCAGTGTCGAGCACAAGCAGCCCGTCTCCCTCAAGTACGGCAGAGGTCTCCTCGGTCGCACTGTAGTGAGCAAGAGCTCCATGAGCGTTGAATCCGGCAATGGGAGAAAACGATGGTCCGAGAAACTCTTCGTGCTCTGCTCTGAGCTCCTCAAGCCGCTCGGCAATCGTGATTTCACTATAGGTTGTCTCGGTACGATCAAGTTCAGCGAGCAATTTCACCATGGCGACACCATCGAGTACGTGGGCACGCCTCATCCCCTCGATCTCCACAAGGGATTTCCTCGCCTTCAGCTCGGTGGAGATATCGGTTCCCTCCACGATGTGGACACCGACTGGAATCGAACTCTGTATCTGTACATTCGTTTTATCGATGGAGAGGTAGAGGACATCGGTTCCCGAAAAAGCGGAACCGAGATATGAGTAGACCTCTGTGTATGGACGGATCTCGCAAACTTGCGAAAGATCTGCAGTGAGCTCCGAGTCGAACCGTGTAGAGTCTGCAAACAGCACGGCACTTCTCTCATGAATGAATAAATAGGCGAGAAACACGGGGTTGTAAGCAACATCTGATCCACGCACATTGAGAAGCCAAGCAATATCATCAAGTGAACTAATGAGTGTATGCGTACACCCCTTCTCCTTCAGGACCTTTCTCACCCGCTCAACCTTTGCCTCTGCCGAGACCCCTGCGATCGAGAGATCCTGTGCACGTACCGGTTCGCAGGGAACAGGTGGACGATCTACCCACACATCCGAGAACCAATCTTCTGTGAATACGAGTTCGATCTGCTTTCGTGAACATGCGTTTCGGAGCGTACGAGCGGCAGATATGACCACCTGCTCACCAGCAACCCCCACTCTTGCATCGTGCTGCATATGTTCAACCAGCCATGTCACATGATCCGGCACCTGTGGGGTATCGAGCTTCATGAGCTCGAATGATGTTCCGGCAATCTGTTGAGCAGCCTGGATGAAGTAGCGAGAGTCGACCCAGAGCAGCGCTTGGGTCTCGGTCACGACAACAGTGCCTGCAGATCCGGTGAACCCAGATAGCCAGGCTCTGGTTCGCCACCTCGGGGCAACATACTCGCTCCCATGCGGGTCGCTACCATAAACAATCCATGCATCGATCTGGTGTTCACGCATCAGGCTGCGAATCTGTTCCAGTCGCTTCTCTCTATCCGACATAAATGCTCCTTATCTCTTTCTCTTCTTTTTTCCGCCCGATCTCTTCTTTTGCTGTACTCGCACAGTCTGAGACGCAACAATTTTTCGATACCGTCGCTCCCCATAGAACAGGTAGAATATGCCAACAACTACCATGGCTAGACTTAACAGTTGCCCCATGGAGATATTCAAAGGAGAGAGGAACAGCGCGGTGGGCTCAGTACGAGCACCCCAGGCAATCATGAAACCGAGATGCGAGTCCGGCTCTCTGAGATACTCGATCAAAAATCGGACCGTGCCGTACCCTATCATGTACCAGCTAAGGACATGACCGGGAAATCGTTTCCGCTTTCGGATAAAGAACCAGAGAAACACCCAGAGGAGGATGCCCTCGAAAAGCGCCTCGTAGAGCTGGCTCGGGTGCCGTGGAAGGTTCACCATTGCTCCGGATATATACTCGATTCCCACTGAGTCGGCAATAGATCGAACCCATGCGTAATTGGTCGAGAACGATGGAGCACGAGGGAAAACTATGGCCCACGGAGCTGTGGAGACTCTCCCCCATAGCTCTCCATTGATGAAGTTCCCCAGCCTGCCGAAGGTGTAACCAAGCGGAATAGCTGCAACCATGATATCTGCAATGTCTAGGAACTTCTTCTTGTATCTGCGAGAGAAGAGCAATCCTCCAGCAACGGCTCCGACGAGTCCTCCATGATAGCTCATTCCAGGAAGCCCGACGAATTGTCCACCGGAGAATGGCCAGAATATGAGCCAAGGATTCTTCCAGTAGTACAGAGAGCCCTCGTAGAAGAGGGTGGAAAAAAGTCGAGCTCCCAAGACGAGTCCGGCAATCGTATAGAGAAACAGGGTATAGGTGTCGTCGTTCGAGATCGAAATGAGCCCCTGGTTCCGCTGTCTGATGAACAGCACATAGGTAAAGGCAAAGGCTACAAGATACATAAGACTGTACCAACGAACAGGCAGCCCTGAGATGATATACGGAGAAATCCAGGAAGGATATGCTATATATTGGAACATGGCGGAAGTGTACGATGAGAAACAACGATGGTCAACCGTATGCCCTCACGGGAGTTCCTCTCTATTTGTAGCCGACTTGAGGGAAATGCTATATATTATGGATATGAAAAAGATAGTAACCATCATGACACTGGTTGTCTTGTCTGTATTCATCAGTCAGGCAGCCGCGGCGACCGGTATCGATGAACAGATGATTCCTGCTTTCTTCACCGGTGCGCCCGTATCGGCTCCTCCGACAACGCGGTATGCGGAGGATGAGGTTTCTGCGAATATGCAGAAACTCGAGCTACTCTACCGCCTGGTACAACGTGATTTCCTTTTTGATATAGATCATAAGGCGGTATACGAAAGTATGGCTAAAGGTCTCTTCACCGGACTGGAGGACAAGTATTCTGCCTACATCGTGAGTAAGGATGCAGCCGACTTCAGTGAAGATACCAGCGGAACATACGGTGGTATTGGTGCGTACATATCCAAACACTATCTAGACCATAGAGATTTCACACAGCCCGAAACCTACATGGTCAATATCACCAGCGTGTTTCCCGGTTCTCCTGCTGAGGCAGCAGGACTCCGCTCAGGAGACCTTATAAGTCATATCGATGGTGAGTCGGTGGAGGATTGGGAGGCGAACGACGCTTCCCGAGCTCTCAAGGGTACACCGAACACTCCGGTGGAGCTCACTGTGCTACGAGGGAAGACGACTTTCGAGATCACCGTGATCCGGAAGATTGTGGCTATTCCGACCGTCTCCTCGGATATCATTCACGACGATATCGGGTACCTGCGAATCATCCAGTTCACCACTACAACCGGAGAACAGGTTCGCAAGGAACTAGCCAATCTTTTAGAACAGGGTATTTCCAGTCTGATTCTCGACCTAAGAGACAATCCGGGAGGAATCGTCGATTCGACCATGGCTGTTGCCGACTTCCTTCTCTCGAATGGTACGGTTGTACATGTCACAGGGAAAGAGCCAGCGAACAATAGAACCTATGTGGCTTCGTCGCGGGTTCTGATCCCTCAATCCATGCCTGTGGTCGTGTTGCAGAACGAAGGCTCGGCATCGAGTTCGGAAATCCTCGCGGGAGCTTTGAGAGACAACGACCGGGCGACCCTTATTGGATCGACATCGTTCGGGAAAGGGCTCATTCAGATCGTCTCTCCATTCGGTGATGGATTTTATAGCCTCACCACAAGTCAGTATCGAACACCATCGGGAAACGATATCCATGAAGTAGGAATTCCAGTGGATATAGAAGTAGCCGATCTCCAGATCGAAGAAGAGGACATGGAAACCTATATGGAGTTCGTCGGAAGCGGGGTTATTCAGGAGTTTATCGACGATCATCCTGAGTTCACCAGCGAGAATGTTGAACTGTTCATCGATACCGTGATAGGAGAGGACTCTCCACTCGAAAAAGATGTGTATCGCGTGCTTCTCAGGAGAGAATATCTCTATGAGATGCCTTATGATGATAGACCCGTGGCAGATCCCGATTACGACCGTGTCCTGAAACGTGCAATAGAATACTTGGAGACCGGCCACTGATGCGAATGTATGTGCTCCCCTCAGATTTCAGGGGAACGGAACGCTACACGGTAGTGGGCAAAGATGTCCACTACCTGACCAAGGTTCTCCGACTCTCGGAGGGGATGCAGTTTACCGGTAGAGATTTCTCAGGAGCATTGTGGGATCTTACCATTGAATCGGTGCATCGCAATTCATGTACACTCCTCTGTGCACAGACTAGTGAACCGCAGGCTCTCACCGATGCTCTTCCTGAGTATCGTGGTCCATTTCCCGAAATACATCTCTATCAGGCTGTCTGCAAAGGGAAAAAGATGGATCAGATTGTCCGCCAAGCAACAGAACTCGGGGTAACCCGGATCGTTCCCGTGACAAGTGAACGATCCTTGGTGGATATGACCGGAAAAGAGGATGATCGCCGGATCCGCTACGAAAAAATCGTAAAAGAGGCAGTCCAGCAAAGTGGTTCACTGGTAGTCACCACAATCGGCACCCCTATCAAGTTGGATCAGGTATCAGCAGATTGGGGACACAGAGGACCAGCGTGTATGTTGCACCAAGTATCGCAAGCTCAACAACGAACACTGGCCGAGTTGACTCGAACAGCACCGATCGCACTGGTGATAGGCCCTGAAGGGGGATTCACTGAGTCTGAGGTTCAAATGCTCATACGAGAGGATTTTCACCCAGTGCTATTGAAAACCAATATATTGCGAGCCGAAACGGCAGCCATAGCGGCTGTAGCCATCGTACAACACCTCCTAGTCGAAAAACTGTAGCAAATTTGAGACATTCCATTCTCACCGATTCTCCCTTACGATATGGACACACCACACTGCTAGACTGTGAGACAAGGAGGATTCGGTGTCATTGTATCTCATCTCAAAAGATCCAAAACTACGCGCTAGTATCAACCGTCAGTTGAGGACAGGGTGCATCTCGTTGACACATCCGAGCCAGATATCTTCGGTTAAAGCTAGAATGGAGCATGATACAAATCCCATTCTCATGATCGATGAGGATTTCAATAAAGCGGGACTTTCGGCCATATTCGGTACGATCTTGCAGGAACGACTTCCAGGAAAGCGAATCATCATCACGAATGGAGTGTTCTCGAAGAATCGGTCATTTCTCCAGGATGAATACTTGGGAATGATCAACAGAACGTTCACCATCGAGGATCTCATAGCATGTGTAATCAAAATTGCAGGTGTAAAGGCAATCAAGGAGCATCTAACACCGGCTCAATTGGAGAGAATCCAGAAAACCCTCGAACAGGATCCACACTCGAGAGAGCTCGTCGGACGTTCACCTGCAATGATCGAAGTGCGGAGAATCGTGAAGCGGATTGGCCCCATATTCACCTGTGTCCATATCAATGGCGAGACCGGAACCGGGAAGGAGGTTGTTGCACGTATGCTGAGAAAGAGATCGGGAACACCGAACCCGTTCGTTGCAGTGAACTGTTCAACCATCCCGAAATCGCTTGCCGACACACATCTTTTCGGACACGAGAAAGGCGCCTATACCGATGCAAAGGAGGCATCTCCAGGGTACATAGCACGAGCACATGGCGGTGTCCTGTTCCTTGATGAGCTGGAGGATATGGATAGATCGATTCAGGGAAAACTCTTGAGACTCTTGGAGACAAACGAGTATCACAGGGTAGGAGGAACCACGCTCGAGTCATCTCGGTTCAAATTGATCACAGCATCGAATATCCCCCTAGTCGAATTGAAACGGAGGGGTATTCTGAGAAGCGACCTATATTATAGATTGAATCGTCTAGTCATATCCCTCCCTCCACTTCGCGATAGAAAAGAGGACATCCCGCTGCTTGTCGAACACTTTCTCACATCGTTCGGAGAGCAAAGAAGACCCGACGAGAAGACTTTTTCCCGTATCATGGATCATGACTGGCCAGGAAATGTTCGTGAACTTCTCTATGAGATGGAACGTCTAGTTCTTTTTGCCAATCAGGAGGCAAATGAGCTCTCATTCTCAGAAATACTTACAGAATCGGCGTTAAAACACTAGTGGGAAAAGGTTGTGGATAACTTGTGGATGAGACATGTTGAAAACCCAGGTAAATACCTATATTGAAGCCAATAATTCTTATATAAGTATTGGATAATCGAAGTAGTCGAAAATAGCAACTAATTCGTTTATAAGGAATAAGTTGACGATTATAATCATGAGTGTCTTTCGTATATGCGAAAGACAGTTGACAAGGTTACGTGAATGTGTATGAAGGAGCCATCGGGAAAAGGTTGTGGATAACTTGTTGACTAGTGTTGTACGAATGAGGGGAAACAAGACGAAAATGGGACGGAACTCTTTGAAAAATATACGGTTAGGAGATTCGTTGGATCCTAGCACCTACACCCAGAAGCTTCTCCGAGAGCCGTTCATACCCTCGCTCGATCTGATAGATATTCTGAATCGACGAGACGCCATCTGCACAAAGGGCTGCTATAACAAGTGCCATTCCAGCCCTGACATCGGGACTGGAGACTTCTGCAGGCTTTAGCTTCACCGGTCCATGTACTATTGCCCTGTGCGGGTCACAGAGGATGATATCCGCTCCCATGCGGATAAGCCAATCGATGAAGAACATACGAGACTCGTACATCTTTTCATGAATGAGCACCGAGCCAGCACTTTGCGTCGCAGCCACAGTGATGATGCTGAGTAGGTCGGCAGGGAACCCGGGCCAAGGGGCATCGTCAATCTTGTGTGTCTGACCGCTCACCGTCTTTCTTATGATTCGGGACTGCCAAGCAGGAACAATCAAGGATTCGGGTCCCGTCACTTTCCACGTTATCCCGATTCTATTAAACCCCTTTTCCATCATCGGCAATTGTTCGATATCGACACCTGAGAGCTCCAATTCTCCTCCGGTTGCAGCAGCTAACCCGATGAATGATCCGACCTCCATATAGTCGGACCCGATGGTGAACTCGGCACCAGATAGGCTTTTCACCCCCTCGATGGTAATGAGATTCGATCCGACGCCCGTTATGTTTGCCCCCATTCGGATGAGCAGGTTACAGAGATCTTGGACATGAGGCTCGCATGCGGCATTGCTCACCACAGTGGTTCCTTCTGCGAGAACTGCAGCCATGAGTACATTCTCTGTGGCTGTGACCGATGCTTCATCGAGAAACACCTTCGTTCCCCGCAATACGCCTGTACTCGAAATCTCGAGATAGCCATCTTCACTAATTCGACACCGACTACCAAGAGACTCGAGTGCGAAGAAATGGGTGTCCAGACGCCTGAACCCAATGACATCCCCCCCTGGAGGTGGAAGCACAAGATGCCCCCTGCGAGCAACCAGCGGTCCTGCCAGAAGAAGCGATGCTCGGATAGCATCCACCAGGTCGGGAGGGAGTGGAGTCTCTCGCTCGTATGATACATCTGCACTTGTAATTGTAAGGGAATGGTCAGAGAGCCAGGTTATCGACGAACCGAGGACTCGTACCAGCTCAAGCATAACCCTGACATCCTCGATAGCCGGAATGTTGTGGAGTGTCACCGGTTCATCGGTCAGCAGCGTTGCCGCAATGCAGGGGAGTGCTGCGTTTTTATTTCCGCTGATGGCAACTGCTCCAGAAAGAGGAGTTCCGCCAGTTATCTTGTACGATCCCATACATGCATGGTACAGGCTAACACTTCATTTGACAATCCAGTTGAATGGGGAGATAAACCCGGGTACTATACAGTCATGATGCAGGACACTCCTCGAGTATATGGGATTGGAAACCCGCTTATAGACATCATCGTACGGATCACCGAACGAGAACTCAGCTCACTTGGTATCCACAAGGGAACCATGCACCTCATTGATGAGAGGCGAAGAGAAGAGCTGCTCGATCTCATTGGAGGGAGAAAGCTTGAATACTCGTGTGGAGGCTCCTGCCCAAACACCATCATAACACTCGCTTCTCTGGGGATCCATGCAACACTCGCGGGAAAGGTGGGAGAGGACTCATTCGGAACCATCTACAAAGAGCGTCTGCAAGAACTTGGTGTCCACGATGAACTTGCTACCTGCGAATCGCCAACTGGATCTTCCATCATTCTCATCACCGAGGACTCTGAACGGACCATGAATACCTATCTCGGAGCCAATAGATTCTACGAACGGGAAGATATCCACGAAGATACCATACGGAATGCAGACTACTTCCACTTCACCGGATACATGTGGGACACCGAGAGCCAGAAAGCCTCGATTCTCCGAGCACTCGATATTGCTCACGAGGCTAAGACACATGTGACATTCGATATAGCAGATCCTTTCGCGGTAGGAAGAAATCGAGATACATTCCTTGCACTCATAGCAGATCATGCCGATATCGTGTTCGCGAACAGCGAAGAGGCTCGGATTCTGTTCGACAACTACGACCCATTCGAATGCTGCAAATCCATGGGGAAATTGTGCGATACAGCTATTGTGAAGAATGGGAAGATGGGCTCCTATATTTCGCATAAGAGGACAATCATACGCATTCCAGTTCAAGGACCGGTCACTCCGACCGATACCACAGGAGCTGGAGATATCTACGCAGCGGGATTTCTCTATGGATTGTGTAGAGAACTCCCCATTGAACAAGCCGGGTATATCGCATCGGTCTTGGCCGGGGAGATCATCCAGCAACGGGGAGCTCAATTCTCTGCTAAACAGGCTTCAGCTTTGAGGAAAATGCTTGAAGAACGATATCCGTTCAATCGATAGTAGAAGGTCTTGGCAGTACGGTCTCCCACGGGACACCCGGCTTTCCGAAATGACCATAGTTCATGTGTGCCCGATAGATGGGGCGTAACAGATCAAGCTGTTCAATGATTCCACTCGGCGAGAGGTCGAACTCTTTTCGAACGAGCTTTTCGAGCTGTTCATCGTCGATCACACCAGTACCGAATGTATCCACAAGCACTGATACCGGTTCAGCAATTCCGATCGCATATGATATCTGAATTTCACATCGGCTACAAAGAGCCCATGCAACAAGATTCTTTGCCACGAATCGAGCCATATAGGCAGCAGAACGGTCAACCTTCGAGGGATCCTTTCCACTGAATGCGCCACCACCATGTTTGCCCATGCCGCCATAGGTGTCTACGATGATTTTGCGTCCGGTCAGCCCTGCGTCTCCTGTAGGACCGCCAATAACGAACCTTCCTGTTGGATTAATGAAATATTTCGTTTTTGAGCTCAACAGGCCCGAAGCGCCCAAAGCTGGCTGAACGACCTGATTCTTGATATAGGCTTCGAGCTCTTCTCTCTTCACGTGCTCATCATGCTGATGAGAGACCACGACTGTGTCGATTCCCACCGGTGTTCCATGATCGTATACCACCGTGACCTGTGCTTTTGCATCGGGTCTGAGCCAAGGAACATCGTTGCCTTTTCGCAACGATGCTGCACGTTGTAGGATTCTGTGGCTGAACATCACTGGAGCCGGCATGAGTTCTGGAGTCTCGGTACACGCATACCCGAACATCATCCCCTGATCTCCAGCTCCCTGTGTCCCGGAGGCGCTACTTGATGCATCGACACCCAAGGCTATGTCGGGTGATTGCTGATGCAAAAACTCCATAACTTCAAGAGATTGATAGTCGAATCCGGCCCCTGGATGGATGTATCCGATATCCCGAACCACCTCTCTGACCAGTGCATCGATGTCGAGTTGAGCATGGGTAGTGACCTCTCCCCCGACCACAACTCGATCAGTGGTCACGAATGTCTCACAGGCTACCCGTGCAGACGGATCCTGAGCGAGGCAGGTGTCGAGAACGGCATCGGATATCTGATCACAGATCTTATCCGGATGTCCTTCACTCACCGATTCACTGGTAAAGGTCATGCTACCACGTCTTTCCATTACTGATACCTCGGACTCTACTGCCTACGAAGGGGTGGCAGTTCATCATCCATGGAGATTCGGACCTGCTTGAACAACCCATCTCCTTCGCTTTTGGTGGTGATCCCCTCCATATCGTTCAAGGCTGTGTGTATCAATCGTCTTTCAAAGGGGTTCATAGGCTCAAGGAGTCTCGAACGTCCGCTTCTTCTCACCTGCTCTGCTGAGCGGTAGGCGAGTTTAACCAGCTGCTCCTCGTGACGCATCCGGTAGTTCTCGCTATCGATCACCACTTTCACGCCCGGATTGAGCTGCCCTGCATAGACATTCACAATCAGCTGGATAGCATCGAGATTCTTCCCCTTCTTTCCAATGATGATCGCGGAGTGATCAGAGGTAATGTTCAGCCCCAGCTTTCCCGCTTTCCTGAAATTCACCTGGACATCTCCCGGATACCCCATCTTGTCCAGAATCGTACCGAGAAAGTCGATAACTTGCTGCTCATATTCGCTCAGCTCTTCAGAGGTGAGCTCCATCTCATTAGCATCGGCCAAATCTTCAGACAGATGGACTCGTATGCGGACATTACTCTTCTTGAACAATCCCCTTCTTCCAGCATCTACAATTTCAATATCCAGTTCATCCTGTCCGAGCTGAAGCTCTTCCATTGCTAGTGCAATGGCCTCCTGCTCTGTCTTTGCTTCATATTCTTTTATCATCTTACTTTTTTCCTTTTCCCTGATTCCTTCTGAGCGAAAGTGCAGGTTTAACGGATTCAGGATTTTTCTTCCGCTTCTTGTTCATATACACTTGTTGTCCAATGGAGATGAAGTTCATGACCATCCAGTAGAGAAGTAGCCCAGAAGGTGCATTGTAGAGGATGAAGAAGAACATGATCGGCATACCGTACATCATGAATTTTCCGGTCATTCCACTCTGGGTCGCTCCACCTGCCTGACTTATCTTGAATGAGAAGATCATCGATGTTCCATAGAGGATCGGGAGGAGTCGGATATCACTTCCTATGAGTGGTAATGTGACCGAACCAAAATGGATAATGGATTCGGGCAACGACAGATCTTCGATCCATCCGGGTATGAACATGGCTCCTCTGAGTTCAAAATGCTTGTTCAGCAGTCCATAGAGGGCTATGAATATCGGGAACTGGAAAAGCATGGGAAGACATCCTCCGAGTGGATTTATCTTCTCTCTCTTGTACAGCTCACTCATCTCCTGGTTCAGTTTGGTCGGATTATCCTTGTACTTGGTTTTCAGCTCCTCCATCTGAGGTCCAAGAGCCTGCATCTTAGACGTAGACTGCATGCTTTTCTTGCTGAATGGCTGGAGCACGATTTTGATGAGAATCGTCAACAGGATAATCGCAACTCCGTAGTTGGGAATGAGCCCATAGAAGAATTGGAGCAACCATTTAAGGATAGATTCAAGCCAACCCAACCATGAGCTGGTGTCGAGCGCCTTTTCAAGGTGCAGATCGGACAGTCCGAATCCATTGTCCGAAGCATTGTTGTAGATAGCCATGTCGCTTTTCAGCTGTGGACCCACATAGAATCTGAACACATCTTTTCCAGATGCAGTCCGATAGGCTGGTCGAGAGAAATACATGCGAGATTCGAGTGGAATGGAATCGGAAGTCTGTTCAGTCAGGGTGACTTGATAGCGGGTGGCATCGGGAATTCCGATCAGAGAGAAGTATTTTCCGGCAATCGCAGCCCAGGTGATGAAATCATTCGTCTCGTAGACGCCATCGCGTATTCTGGGGGTCGACTTCTTCCCATCCTGTTCGAGATAGAATTTTCTATACGTGTAGTTCCCATCTGGCGCTTCATGGAATTCGGGTCCGATCTGGGGCTCGAATGCAAGCGTGTAGGCGTATCCGTTGTAATTAAGTGGAATGGCTTTGTTCTGGGAGTTCGCTATCTCTACAGATATTTCGAAGAGGTAGTCGGTAGGACCGAATCGGTATGTCTTGGTTAGTGTGAACTCCTCATCGGTCGGCGTCCCATCTTCCCCGATCATCACGAATGATTGGGAGAACTCGACTCGATTCTGCACGATTCTATAGTTGAAGGTGGCATCGATCGGATTGGTTGAATCGTCACCTGCATAGAGAGAGAATGCCGGCGGATGTTCTTCTGTGTTGAAAATCAGCTCTACCGGTTCGCCATTATCGAGGTGGTTTTTCAGTCTAAGACTCGAAATGCCGGCACCGACTGGATCGAATTCAACAATGAACACTTCTGTCTCATACGTGAATCTGGAGGTGCTGTCGGCCTCTCCCAGTTGTCTGAACGATCCGATAAGTCCGCTATCCCAGGCTTGAGCCGCCTGAGCAAAGGAAACCGGAGCGCTCGTGGTCTGTTGCATGGATGCTTGCGAGTCGGGGTCTGTAACCGTCGTTCCCGTCTGATGAGGCTCCACTGCTACTGGGTCCGGGGCGAAAAACGTCGTCTGTATGGTAAGTCCAACAGATATGACGATTACAGAAAGGACGATAGCAAGGATTGTGTTTCTGTCCATATCCACTCCTGAATGGGTTGCATGCGAGAGGTGATTGCAGGAAAAGGCATATGAACTGATTAGCCGGCGAAATAGATTTCTGCCTGTGAGAATAGTCGTATCAGCTGACTTTTTTGTGTTGCATGATCGTTAGCCTTCCCTGGATACACCACGAACGCAAAATCGAAGCCAACGCGAAATCCTGGTTTCTCATTTCTCCATATCTCTTTGATCTGCCGTCTGATTCTGTTTCGTTGGACGGCATTTCCATAGTTGCGAACAGGAATTACTATAATCCTGTTCACAGGTAGACCGTTGGGTGCGACAAGCATTCGCACCCCGGTGCAGGAGAATTTCTTACCATTGCGGAATATCGCATCAATATCTGGCTTCTTTTTTACAATTTCTTGTTTAGTAAGGCTTTTTCTCATCGCAGACGGTAAGCTTCTTCCTGCCCTTTGCCCTTCTTCTGGCAAGAATCATACGCCCACCCTTGGTTGCCATGCGGGCACGGAAGCCAAGTCTTCTATTTCTTTTTGTTCTGCTGGGTTGATAAGTTCTCTTCATGGGAAAATCTCCAAATATGTATCGCTTAACGCGGATTTTATCAATTCAATGGGAACGCTCTCCCGAGGGGGCAGTATATAGTTCGTCTGCTCTTAATGTCAAGTGGAGTTGGACTTAGACCTCACCTGAAGTTGCGAGATACCCAGCTCGGGAAATTGAGCCTTCAGACGGGCCACAATCTGTCTCTTCCGCATAAGAATGAGAGAACTCCACGTTGGGTGGTCCGTTTCGATAACCAGGACTTTTCCTCTGATATCGAACAGCTTCGCATGTGCAGCTATATCGGGACCTACAATCTCCATCCACGATCGATGCATGGACATGAGTGGGTTCGATTCATCGATATTGAGCCTGGAAAGAAGCATCTCCAGCAACTCCTGGGTCGTTTTCTCCTTCATGACTCCATGAATCTCCCATCTTCCACTCGATAGGTCAATCCCTCACCCTTGGTAATTTCGGAAAAGTACTGCTCTTCTGGAAGAAATGTGAAGAACGCCTGGCTATATCCGCCGAGCTGTTCGAGAAAGTGCCCCCGCTTGACGATGTCGAGTTCGAGCAGGACATCATCGATAAGAAGTATGGGATCCTTGCCCGTCTTCTGCCGGAATGATTGTACCTGAGCAATACGGAAAATCAACGATGCAAGCCGCATCTGTCCTGTAGAACCGCTTGATGCAAAATGTATCGATCCGTCCATTACAACGAACTGGTCCCGATGTATGCCACTCGCGGTAGTCTGCATTCGGACATCCCTCTCCCATGTCCTGGCAAGCTTATCCTTCACATCTTCTGCGGTCGTACAATCGCCCCACGATGGACGATAGGCAATACGCATGGAGTCACTCCCGCCGCTTACAGAGGCATACAGAGGTCCGAATAGCGAGTTGAATTCTTCAACCGCCTCTCTCCTCTGTTGCTGAATAGAGATTCCTAACTGTGCAAGTTGATCATCGTATACTGGAATGAGTGCATGGTAGTTCTCTTTGATCGCAGCATTTCTCTGCTTCAACACGACTTTGTATCGTCTGAGATCATCGAAGAAGAGCGGATTGTACAGACTCATTGTCTGATCGAAGAACCGTCTTCTACTCTCTGGAGTTCCTCGCACGAATTCAATATCGTCATGACAGAACACTATGCAAGGGATGTTGTAGATCAGTTCACGTCGATCTCGAATCTCCTTTCCATCGATACGAATTTCTCGTTTCCCCTCGCCAAAACGGAATAGAATATGTTGATTGATACCCAACTCACTCTCTACAACAGCCGATAAGGAGAATTCTCGTTCACCGTGCCTGCACATGTCCCTGCTCTGTATGGATCTGAACGACGATCCATAGCAGAGAACATAGAGTGCTTCCAGGAAATTGGTTTTTCCCTGTCCATTGGTACCAATCAGTACGACATGACGTGTATCTGTCGGTACCAGGGAATCAGCGAGGTTCCTGAAATGGTGGAACCCGATCGAACGGAATCTCATCAGTCTATTTGCATGGGCATGATGATATGGAAGTAGTCCTTTTCAGGTTCTGGTCTCACCGTGACGGCCTTGTTCGATTCGGTGAAACAGAGCGCGAAAGTATCTCCCTCGATCACCCGAAGAGGACTGACAAGGTAGGAGTAGTTCATGGCGATCCTACAGCTTTCGCCTGTGTAGTCGCAATGGATGATCTCCTTTGCCTGTCCAAAATCGCTCTCTTCTGAACTGATGGTAATGCCACCTGCTTCGATATCGAGATATACTCGTTTTGCTTTATTCTCGACAAGCAGAGAGACACGTTTCAGAGCTTCGTTCATTTCACTTACCGGGACAATGCACGTGTTGGTCTGACTTGCAGGAATGACTCGACGATAGTTAGGGAATTGCCCCTTTATGAGAGTAGAATACATGAATTGGTTACCGAATCTGGCGAAAATGATGGATTCATTCACTGAGAGCTGAATTTCACCTTCGCCCGATCCGGCTTTTTTGAGCAATGTAAGGAATTTAGCCGGTATGATAACGGGATTGAACGATGGAATGGGTGTTTCAAACGATCGGCTGATATAGGAGAGGCGTCTACCATCGGTAGAGACCATGACCAGAGCTTGTGAATCCTGTTCGAGATAGACACCATTCATGAAATAGCGTGTTTCATCGTCGCTTATGGCAAAAATGGTCTGATCGATCATGAAGAACAGATCCTTCTGGCTCAGTGAGAAGAAACTATCCGATGGGGAATTTTCCAATGATGGATATTTATCTGCAGAGATGGTTCTCAACTCAAAGTCGATCGATTTCTTCTCAGGATGGATAAGTAATTTATCTCCAGATTCTTCGAATATGATCGTTTCATCGGGAAGTGCTCTGAGAATTCCCAGAAACTTGTCACAGAAGACCGTGGTAGAGCCCTCTTCGATCGTTTCGACTGGAACTTCTGTAGTGAAACCTACTTTCTGGTCTGTAGCTCGTATGATCAAGGTATTTGCATGAGTTTCAAGCAATACATTCGACACTATGGAAAGAGTGTTTCTCTGACTGGTGAAATCGAGGGCCAAAACGATCTCTTTTAGCAGCATATTTTTCTGGCAGGCGAACTTCATCTGATTACTCCTATTATTTATATAAAGATAGTAGTCGTAGTAATAGTATCATGTATACTGTGGAAAACGACAATAAATCTTTATACAATATCTTCATAAAATTTAACTTCTTGTGGAGAAAACAGCGATTTCATCCACCTCTTATCCACATGAATCCACAAGCAACCGAAATTATCCACATGTATCAACAGGTTTTCCCCATTGCATCCCCAGGTTTTTCAAACTACTTTTCTCGTTTAAAACTTTGTGCCTGGCGAATCAAATTCTGTATGGAATTACTCACTGCTATGTCGCTCTGAATCATCCCCTCCACTCGCTGCACCGAGTGCATGACCGTAGTGTGATCCCTCCCTCCAAACTCGTATCCAATTTCGGTCGTTGAGAAATCGGTGATGGTTCTTGAAATGTACATGGCAATCTGTCTGGGCAATACGACAGATTTAGTCCTTTTTTTACCTCTTATATCATAAGGAGATATATTAAAATAATCGGCAACTACACGAATAATGGAATCGAGAGACATCGATTGGTCCTTCGACATGGAATAGGTGCTCTTAAGCTGCTCACGGGCAATGTCGAGAGTGATCTCCTTGTTCAGCAAATTACTGTATGCAATGAGCTTGGTTAGACTTGCCTCGAGATCTCGGACATTGGTGTTCACGCTCTTTCCAATATACTCCAGCACTTCCGATGAGATGTGACAGACTTTTCCTTCACATTTTCTTCTTAGGATCGCGAGGCGTGTCTCGAAATCGGGCGGTTGAAGATCGACATTGATACCCCGAGTGAATCTGTTCTTCAACCTGTCAGCAATATCCTGTAATTCATTGATTGGTCTATCGCAGGTGAATACAAGCTGTTTATTTGCTTCGAACAGGTTGTTGAATACATGAAACATCTCCTCCTGTGTGGAGGCTTTCTTCTGAAGAAAGTGGATATCGTCGATCAGCAGGACGTCTGCTTTTCGGTACTTGTTTCTGAACTGTGGAGTCTTCTCTTCTCCGATCGATTGGATGAACTCATTGGTGAACATCTCTGCTGTCACATAGACGACCTGTAATTCTGGAGTATGGTCTTGAATATAGTTTCCTATGGATTGGATCAGGTGAGTCTTTCCCAATCCCACACCACCATAGATCAGGCAGGGGTTGTAACTTACTCCAGGGTTCTTTGCAATAGCCATGCTCACATTGTAGGCAAAGGCACTGTTATCTCCCACGACGAAACTATTGAACTGATAGCTTCCATTTATATTGGTGTCTTTCGGCTTTCTTTGGGCCTTTGGCATGGGCGATGCAGCTCGGGTCGATACGGGTCCAGGATGGGATGCCTGTTTCTCCGTTGCCTGTTTCTCAGTCTGTGTAGGAGAGGTTTTCTGTACGACAAATTCCACCGACATAGCCTCTCCTGTGAGCTCATTCAGCATATTCTGAATCGAAGCCTTGTATTGGGATGTCACATAGTCGCGAATGAAGAGCGAAGGAACCGCCAAAACAAGTTTGTGATCCTCCGAACCAGCGTATGAGATTCTATTTAACCATGTCGTGCTCTCCTGCTCTGAGAGCGAGGATTGCATTCGAGAGACGACCTCGTCCCAAAACGGATTGTAGTTCCACTTATCTTGCGGCATGTTGCTATCTTATCTCAGCCGATGATGATTGGCAAGAGTTGGTAGAGGCTCTTTGCCCAATGGTCAAGATATACATGTAATTCAATCCAATGAAAAGAGATAATAAGCAAGCAATTATGGGTCATGCCCTTTACATTGACGGCAAAAAGTGGTACCATAAAAGCCGAATTCATTTTTATATCTTATAAGGACATAACAATATGGTTGACAGCGATTTCGATGGAGTGCCTACCGACACTTCGGTTCATCATGATTCAGCATTAGGGCGTGTCGGTGCACAGTCCTACACGGCGAATAATATTCAGGTTCTCAAAGGGTTGGAAGCAGTCAGGAAGAGACCTGGTATGTATATAGGATCTACTGGTATTGATGGTTTGCACCACTTAGTCTACGAGGTCGTGGACAATAGTATCGATGAAGCGATGGCTGGATACTGCGATGCTATCTGGATCACCATCGAGAAGGATGATGTTATCCGAGTCGAGGATAACGGGCGGGGAATTCCTACAGAGCCTCACCCTGTAGAAAAGATCAGTTCACTCGAAATCGTTCTGACACAGCTCCATGCAGGTGGTAAGTTCGACAACGATACATACAAGGTTTCCGGTGGGTTACATGGTGTAGGTGTCTCTGTCGTGAATGCATTGAGCGAGTGGCTTGAGGTTACTGTCTATCGCCAACCATCGGTCTATTTTCAGCAGTACCGTAAGGGGATTCCCACTAAGTCGGTTGAAATCGTGGATAGCACAGACAGGACCGGAACCATGGTGCGGTTCAAGGCCGATACTTCTATCATGGAGACGAGCCAATACAGCTTTGGTGTGTTGGCTGAACGCTTTAGAGAATTAGCCTTTTTAAATAAAGGTATTGTGATTACGATTGCAGATGAGCGTGGTGAGAATCCGAGAAAACAGACGTTTCATTTCGAGGGAGGAATTAAATCCTTCATCGGCCATTTGAACACTTCCAAGAAGGTTGTACACGAAGATCCTGTCTATTTCGATGGCCAGAAAGACGATGTCAAAGTGGAAGTTGCATTGCAGTACAATGATAGGTACGATGAGGTGCTCTTCACATTCGTTAACAATATCAACACTCGGGAGGGTGGAACTCACCTCGCAGGGTTCAGAAGTGGACTCACCAGAGTGATGAATGAACAGTTGAAGAAGTCGAAACTTATCAAGAAATTCGATGATTCCCTCACGGGAGATGATCTAAAAGAGGGGCTGACAGCTGTGATATCGGTGAAGATTCCCGATCCCCAGTTTGAAGGTCAGACAAAGATGAAACTGGGAAACCCCAGGGTCCAGGGGATCGTAGCCTCGATGATCTATGAGAAGTTTAACGACTACTTCGATGAGTATCCTCTGGTGATCGAAGCCATTCTGGAAAAAGCCATCCTGGCCGCCAAAGCCCGATTCGCTGCTCGAGACGCCCGTATGCGTATCCGAAAGAACAGTGAAGGGGCCGGGCTCCCCGGAAAACTCGCCGACTGTTCCGAAAAGGATCCTGCAAAATGTGAGATTTTCATTGTTGAGGGAGATTCGGCAGGCGGTAGTGCGAAGCAGGGTCGAGACCGGGCAACTCAAGCAATTCTGCCGTTGTGGGGGAAGATGCTCAACGTAGAGAAAGCTCGTGAGGAGAAGGTTCTTGGTAACGATAAGTTGCAGCCTGTCATTGCATCGCTCGGAGCTGGAATCGGCACCCACTTTGACCCTACCCGTGTTCGGTATCATAAAGTCATCATCATGGCAGATGCCGATGTTGACGGATCACACATCAGAACGTTGCTACTCACATTCTTCTTCCGATATATGCGACCGTTGATCGAGATGGGCTATGTCTATTTCGCCATGCCGCCACTGTACAAGATCACTGTGGGCAAGAAGGCCTACTATGCATACGACGAAGAGGCAAGAAAACAGATTCTTGCTGAGAATGCAAAAGATGGTGATATCAGTAAGATACCTATTCAACGGTACAAGGGTCTTGGTGAAATGAATCCCGATCAGCTCTGGGACACCACCATGAATCCCGATTCAAGGAGTCTCACTCAGGTGACGCTCGAGGATGCAGTCGAAGCCGATCAGGTCTTTACCATGCTCATGGGAGAAGAGGTCGAGCCGAGAAAGCGGTTTATCGAAGAGAATGCAAAATACGTCTCGAATCTTGATGTTTAAGGTAGTTGGGGATATAGAGAATGGAAGAACAGACCGGTAGAATCATAAAGACTAATGTTGAGGAGGAGATGAAGATCTCTTATCTCAATTATGCAATGTCCGTTATTGTGAGTAGAGCTTTACCCGATATACGCGATGGCTTGAAGCCCGTACACCGACGAATCCTTTTCGATATGTTCGAAATGGGATTGAAGTACAACACACCGTATAAGAAGGCGGCTAGAATCGTCGGAGATGTGCTTGGTAAATACCATCCGCACGGCGACGGTTCTGTTTACGATGCCTTGGTACGACTCGCACAGAATTTTTCACTTCGGTACACCGTTGTTGCTCCACAGGGAAACTTTGGATCGATAGATGGTGATCCGGCAGCGGCAATGAGATACACCGAGGCGAAGATGAGCCGTATCGGTGAGGAGATGCTCAACGATATTCAGAAGGAGACGGTCGATTTCGGACCGAACTACGACGACTCCCTGCAGGAACCGTTGGTGCTTCCTGCCGCCTTTCCCTTTCTTCTTGCAAACGGAAGTAGCGGTATTGCTGTCGGTATGGCTACGAATATGGCCCCTCACAATATCACGGAGATCTGTGCTGCCATTGCTGCATATATTGATAACCCAGAAATAACGTTGCCAGAACTCATGGAGCACATAAAAGGTCCAGACTTCCCGACCGGTGGGATCATCTGCGGTCGAAGTGGGATCGTTAGTGCGTTCGAGACAGGACGTGGAAAGGTTGTCATTCGCGGCAAGTATGAAATCGAAGAGGGCGAAGGGGGAAGAGACCAGATCATTGTCACGGAATTGCCGTATCAGGTGAACAAGGCAGATCTGGTAAAGCGAATTGCAGATCTCAAGAAAGCCACAATCCCTGCAATAGCGGAAGTTCGTGATGAATCTGACCGCGATGGTATTCGCATGGTCATCGACCTCAAGAAGGGTGCTGTAGCCCGTGTGGTGATCAATCAGCTGTTTCTGCATACACCGTTGCAAACAAACTTCAACGTGAACAACCTTGCTCTTGTAGATGGTCGACCCGTCCAGGTCGGTCTTATGGATATGATTTCGCACTACATCATGCACCGAGAAGAGGTTGTGGAACGAAGGACCCGTTTCGATTTGAGAAAAGCGGAGGAGCGGGCTCATATTTTGTTGGGTCTGAAAATTGGTCTCGAGAATATTGATGAGGTGATCAAGATCATCAAGGAGGCTGCGGACAACTCCATTGCAGCAACGAAGCTCATGTCCCGATTTGGTCTTTCTGACCTCCAGGCTCAGGCGATTATCGATATGAAGCTGGGTAGGTTGAGTCATCTAGAAACTTCTAAGATACTTGACGAGTTGGCTGACTTAAATGATAAAATTAGATATTATAACGAATTGCTTGCAGACCAAAACTTGATTCGTCAAGTTGTGAAGAAGGAGATTCTCGATATCTCCGCCAAGTATGGAGACAAGCGAAGAACTGAGATCACTTTGGAAGAGCTTGGTGGCATGAACATCGAGGATTTCATTAAAGAGGAAGATGTCGTAGTGGTCATCTCCAATCGAGGGTTCGTGAAGCGAGTCCCTGTAGACGAGTATCGGAGCCAAGGTCGAGGAGGAAGAGGTGTTCGGAGTGCGACATTGCGCGACGAAGATTTCGTTGAACACCTTTTCGTAGCATCTACCCATGAGTACGTGATGTTAGTGACAAACTTAGGGAAGGCTTATTGGATGAAGGTGCATGAATTCCCTGTTGGTTCAAAGACGTCCAAGGGAGAGAGTATCAAGAAGAATCTTCCGTTTGTGGAACATGAGGAGATTACCTCGATCATCAACTTCAAAGAATTTGATGAATCATTGTATCTCCTTATGGTGACAAGACATGGTGTGGCAAAGAAAGTCAACCTACCCCTCTTTAGAAACGCAAAAACCAGAGGTATTACAGCAATAATCCTGGATGAAGGCGATGTCCTGGTTAATTGTGAACTGGTTACCGAGAATGAAGACTGCATGATTATCACTCGTAAGGGAAAAGGTCTTCGATTTGCTGACAGTGATGTCCGTGCAATGGGTCGAGCGAGTCGGGGAGTTCGTGGTATCAAACTCATCGATGAAGATGAAGTCGCCGGATTGGTGAAAGTCACAGATGATCGACGGATCATGATGATTACCGAGAAGGGTCAAGGGAAGCAGATTCACTTCGATGAATTTAGAACACACCGAAGAGGGACCATGGGTCAGAAGATCTATACCTTTAGAGATAAGACAGGATATATTGTTGGGGTGTTGGCTGTGAACGATGATGACGATGTGGTTTGTATCACATCGCTCGGACAATCAATACGCATTCCGGTTTCTACTGTCTCGATACAAAAGGCATATGCTTCTGGAGTGATGGTTGCTCGACTCAGAAAGGACGATACGGTAGTTGCTATCGCTCGGACCGACGCTGAGAAGGAAGAGGAGTCTTTGGAAGCCGACTCCGAAGCCGAAGCTAACGAAGAGAGTGAAGATTGATCCAACTCGATAACGAAGAAAACAGCCACCTCGAAAAGGTGGCTGTTTTTCTGACTGTTTCACGTGAAACATGAATATTATTTATGTGATCATCTTGTGTGATGTTTCACGTGAAACAAGATTAGTTTTCGCTGATGATGTTGATGTTAGGGTCTACCACGCTACGAACGTATCGCTCTACCCCATTCTTCAATGTCATCTGCGACATGGGACATCCGGCACAAGAGCCGACGAGTCTTACGGTAACATCGTTACCTTCCATGCTGACGAACTCTATGTCGCCGCCATCATTCTGCAGATCGGGACGAATATTCTCGATAGCAGCTTTTACTTTATCAATCATGTGATTGGCCTCCTCACAAATGGTGGTTCAAAGATACATGAGCAGGAAATGATGGTCAATACCTCAATATTCTAATGACAGATGCGACAGCTTTATGTATAGTGAGAACATGGCAGCAAAAAAAATAATATTTTCCAATCAAAAAGGTGGTGTAGGTAAAACGACCACAGCGGTGAATCTTGGAGCATACCTTGCGCAGAAGGGGAGCAAGGTATTGTTGATTGATCTTGACTCTCAAGGGAATCTTTCGAGTTCCGTTTCTGCTGACCCGAAGCACAAGGGGAGTTATGATGTGATTGTTGGCAAGTGTACGCCGCAGGAAGCATATCAGGATACCCCGGTCATGAATCTCTATGCTATCTCAGGTGGGATTGATCTGGCTGGACTCAGTGTCGAGCTGGTCAATGAACTGGCTCGTGAGTTCTTCTTGAAAAATGCCCTTGCTCCAGTGGAAAAGGATTGGGACTATATTCTCGTAGACTGTCCTCCTTCTCTTGGCTTGGTCACTATAAATGCAATGTGTTGGGCAGAATTTGTTATTATTCCTATGCAATGTGAATATTTTGCAATGGAAGGACTGAATCTGCTCATGCGTACTATAGGCAATGTGAAAAAGCAATTGAACCCAAGACTCGATATCCTGGGTATAGTGTTCACTATGTTCACTACACGGACAAGGTTGGCAAACGATGTAGTCGATGATGTTACTGCATATTTTGCCGATAAAGTGTTTCAAACAAAAATTCCAAGAAATGTTCGGTTGTCCGAGGCTCCCTCACACGGTCTACCTATTAGTCTCTACGACAATACATGTGCCGGAGCACAGGGGTATGAAAGTCTTGCAGAGGAGGTTATGAGCCGTGTCTAATACCACAAACAAAAAGCACAGGTTAGGGAAGGGGATCAGCTCTCTCATGGATGACTATACCTTCGAGGATGTTTTCAAGACCTCTTCCGATGTCTCCAGTGAAGTGGATGGAGGTAAACTCATGCTCCTGGAGATCAACAGAGTTCACCCTAACCCACACCAGCCGAGAAAACAGTTTGATCCAGAGACGCTCGATGAATTGGCGGAATCCATTCAGACACAAGGTATCTTGCAGCCATTACTGGTTGAGAAGATCAGCGATGATGACTATGCGATCATTGCAGGTGAACGTCGCTATAGAGCTGCCCTTTCTGCTGGACTGGAAAAAGTTCCTGTCATTGTCAAACGATTCAGCGATGTACAACGCCTTGAGGTTTCGTTGATAGAGAACATACAAAGGGAGAATCTGAATCCGATCGAAGAGGCGAAAGCCTATCTCTATCTACTCGAGCAGGCAGAGATCCGACAGGAGGAGTTGGCGGAACGAGTTGGAAAAAAACGCTCAACCATAGCAAATAGTTTAAGGCTATTGCAATTGCCTAAAAAGATGCAGGAGTCGTTGCTGACAGGAGATTTTACCGCAGGACACGCAAGAGCCCTGCTTTCGGTTGTCAATCCTGCGGATCAACAGTATCTTTACGAGAAGATTCTTGAAAAGGATATTTCGGTACGAGAGGCTGAGCGAGTTGCTGGCGACCTGAACCGAGGAAAGCGTTCGGCAATATCGAAGGATCAAAAAGAGAAAAAAGAGCGCCCTGTGGATCTTGTGGTACTCGAGCAGAAATTCATAGAAGCAACTGGAACGAAAGTTCAACTCAAAGGCTCATTGAAGAAAGGAAAGCTTGAGATATCATATCATTCGATGGATGATCTGGAGAGATTATACCGATTGTTGACCCAGGATGAAGAATTAATAGAACTATAAAACTATATAATAAAAGGAAATAAAATGTCTGAACAGCTAAAAGATGGTTTGTATGCAAAAATCGATACCACGAAAGGGCAAATACTCCTTTCTCTCTCGTATAAAAAGGTTCCCATGACCGTTTCAAATTTTGTCGGATTGGCAGAGGGCGTCTTGAATCTCTCCGATCCTGGAAAGCCATACTATGATGGGCTCACATTCCATAGGGTCATAGAAGACTTTATGGTGCAAACTGGATGCCCGCAGGGAACCGGTACAGGAGGCCCTGGGTACACCTTTCCCGATGAATTTAATGACGAATTAAAGCATGTCGGTCCTGGAATTCTCTCCATGGCAAATGCTGGGCCTGGTACCAATGGAAGTCAATTCTTTATAACACATGTACCTACTCCCTGGCTTGATGGTAAACACAGTGTGTTCGGTGAGGTTGTTGAGGGACTGCATGTCGTCCATGAGATAGAGCAGGGTGACCGTATGAAGACGGTTGAAATCATCCGTATCGGTGACGACGCAGAGGCGTTCACTGTAACTAAGGAGAGTTTCTCCGAGGCTGTAGTGAAGGCACAGCAGGTTGAGAAGAAGCGTGTTGAGAAACTCCAGGCTGCATTGGAGAAGGAGTTGAAGAACCGTTGGCCAGATGCCGTTGTGACTCCCTCGGGTCTCAGATATGTGGTGACCAAAAAGGGTGATGGTAAAGGGTCTCCCCAGGCGGGTACGGCTGTCACAGTCCATTACACCGGAACACTTATGGATGGGAAAATCTTCGATAGTTCCGTACGACGGGGAGAGCCGGCCCAGTTCGCTGTTGGTCAGGTGATCGAGGGGTGGAACGAGGCGCTTGTAACCATGAGTAAGGGAGAGAAGAGGACTCTGATTATCCCTCCAGAGCTCGGGTACGGAAGACAGGGCTACCCTGGAGTGATACCGCCGAATTCGTATTTGATCTTCGACGTCGAACTGCTGGATTTCTAGAGTTATGAAAGGGACTGCTTCACACTATGTCTGTTCTCAATGTGGCCGAGTCGAATCGAAATGGCTCGGTCGCTGTCCAGATTGTGGCTCATGGAACTCCTTTATCGAGGAGGTAGTTCAAAAGCAGACAAAATCGGGGAAAACTACATTAGTAAGCAGTACTAACAAAATACAACCTGTTACTCTAGAAGAAGTTGTTGTTGAACCTGATTTTCGGTACTCCTCCGGAATTTCCGAGTTCGATCGGGTGCTTGGCGGGGGCATCATGCGTGGAGGAACCGTGTTGCTCGG
>Ga0334896_1000528_pt1 | contig 44248 bp, 39 predicted proteins | sample GraSluR3_MG_8_FD_207734 | JGI IMG/M metagenome (GOLD analysis project Ga0334896, IMG submission 207734) | Sludge microbial communities from methane-producing bioreactor in Wageningen University, Netherlands - Granular Sludge_27_06-R3 | ecosystem: Engineered > Bioreactor > Anaerobic >... | reverse complement strand
TACTAAACGAGGCCAATCAAAAACTTGCCCTAAAACTCCTTTTCTCTTAGCCTTCTCTAAAAAATAATGAAGCATCTTTTCTGTTACTTCAAAATCAGAAATAACTCCATTACACAAAGGCTTAATAGCGCTTATATGAATAGGGGTCTTTCCTAACATTTCTTCTGCCTCACGGCCAATAGCAAGAATTTGATTAGTTTTGTTATTTGTTGCTACCACTGTTGGCTCATTAACTATAATCCCCTTTCCCTTAACATAAACTAAAGTTTTAGTAGTGCCTAAATCTACTCCAATATTTCTAAATAAATTTTCTTTTAAACTTTTAAACATATTCGTTGTCATTTTACTTTGCTTTAACTGTTTTGTCAAAATCTTTTAATTTTAATAATTTTACTTTACGACTTTTTCTTTCCTTGAGTTCAAAAGAATTATTTTTTAAAGTCTTTTCACTTATTACAATTCTCCAAGGTAAACCTAATAAATCTGCATCAACTAATTTTTCTCCACTAGAAAGTTCATCTCGATCATCATAAAAAACATCCAGCCCCATTTTAACCATTTTATTATAAAGTAAATCTGTTTGTTTTTTAATAATTTTGTCTTCTTTTGTTGATCCTTTTAATAGTCTTACTAAATGATACTGAAAAGGAGCAGTTTCTTTTGGCCAAATAATCCCATCTTGATCATAATTTGCCTCTACAATTACTCCTAATAAACGACTAATCCCTATACCATAACAACCCATCATAACATGCTTATTTTCTCCATTTTTATCTCTAAACTTCAAATCAAAAGATTGAGAATATCTATCTTTTAATTTAAAAATATTACCAACCTCAGATCCTCTAAGCTCTTCTAAAGGATGACTACAATTTGGACATTTTTTAGTATTTTTAATAATCTCTTTATTTTGGCAAAATTTACAAGAAGGACAGTAATAAAAAATATCTTCTCCTGCTGGAGTAATTACCTGAAATTCATGAGAAAAACGAGAAAAAGTTCCTCCAGAAGCTTCAACAACAAAAGCTTTTAATCCACATCTTTTAAAAATTCTTTGATAAGCTTTTTTAACTTTATTATAGTATTCGTCTAGATCTTTTTCGTCTTGATGAAAACTATATAAATCTTTCATAATAAATTCTTTGCCTCTTAATATCCCTGATTTAGAGCGCGGCTCATCACGAAATTTATCAGAAATATGAAAAAGATATAAAGGCAAATCTTTATAAGAATGAATAAAATTCTTAACCATTGGAGTTATTACCTCTTCATGAGTCGGTGACAAGGCAAACCATCCTCCAAAATGAGATTGCACCTTAAACAATGCATCAAAACTTTCCCAACGCCCAGTTTGTTCCCAATTTTTTCTTGGATTTAAAAGAGCCATTAAAATTTCCTGCCCTCCAACAGCTTCCATTTCCTCTCTTACAATTTGTTCAATTTTTTTTATCACTCGCAAACCCAAAGGCAAAAAATTATAAACCCCGCTAGTTAATCTTTCTATAAAATTAGCTTTTATTAATAAAGCAGCGCTAATAGCTACTTCTTCTTGAGATATTTTTTTTCTACTTTTGAAATAAAATTTTGAAGCTTTCATTGTTTAATTATTAAAAATAAATAAATTAATATCTTTAATAGTGATTACAAAAAGAAGGATTATTAACAAGAAAAAGCAAACATTGTTTATTATTAATTCTGTTTTTTGGGCAATTGGGCGCTGTCTTATCTTTTCAATTCCCAAGAAAAGAATCCTTCCTCCATCTACTGCTGGAATGGGAAGTAAGTTAAAAATAGCAAAGGCATAAGAAATAAGCCCTAAGATATAAAAACCATAATCCCATCCCCATTGAAAACTTCTCGTAGTAATTGCCATAATCCCTACTGGTCCAGTTAATTCTTCAATACCACCACCTTTAAAAAGATTAACAAAAATCCGACCAAGACCTGTTAGCATTTCTTTAGTAAGAACTCCCATAAAAATAATTGATTGCCTTGGAGCCTCTATAACAGAATATTGCAAATACCCCTCTTCATTAAGAATAACCCCTAAATACCCTTTTGCTGCCTCAGCTTCTTGTCTCAACACAACCTCTATCTCTACTTGATAACCTTCTCTATCAATAACTAATTGAATCTTTTTTCCTTCTAATTCTGCTGTTTTTTCTTGAACCTCTTGAACACTGCTCACTAGATAATATTCATTTAAATGCTTAATACCTAAAACAATATCTCCAGTTTCTAAACCAGCAGAAAAAGCTGGAGAGCCTTCTTCTATTCCTTGAATCGTTACATAAGAAACAGCTTTTTCTTGATAATTTTCAGGCAAGGCAAAAGTTGGCATCCCAACACTAAAAAGAATAGTAAAAACTAAAAAAGCAATTATAAAATTACTAACCACTCCAGCTACAAGAACCGAAGCTCTTTTACCCAAAGATTGAGCAGCAAAACTATTTTTACCACCATATTCTAGAATTTTTACAAAACCACCAAAAGGAATAGCATTGATAGAATAAATAACTCCGTTTTTTTTAAAGCTAAAAAGCTTTGGTGGATAACCAATACCAAATTCTTCAACAGCAATACCATGCTTTCTAGCCATTACAAAATGCCCCAATTCATGCAAAAAGATAATAAGACCTAAACATAATAAACTTATAAGAAAATATATCATAGCGAATTAATTTTTTATGAATTTAAAATTTCTTCTTTTTTTTGTTCTTCTTTCTGATCAAAAGCTTCATTTATTTTTTCAACTACTTTTTGAGCTTCTTCTTTTAAACGGAATTTTTCATCTTCAGATAATTCTTTATCCTCATGCTTTTTATTAATTGCTTCTATCAGCTTTTCTCTTAATTCTCTCAATTTTATTCGATATTCTTCTTTTTTAAGCCCAATAATCTTAACTAATTCTTCTTTTCTTTCTTTACTTAATGAAGGCAAAAATAGCTTTATTTGTTTTCCCTCTTGCGAAGGATTTAAACCTAAATTTGAAGACTCTAAAGCCTTCTTAACAGCTGGCGCTAAAGTTTCATCCCAAAGCTCAATAATAATAACATTGGGAAGTTTAATTGATATTCCTGCTAAATGCTTCAAAGGAGTTAAGGCTCCGTAACTATCAATTTTAATATCTTCTACTAAAGCAGTTGTTGGCCGTGAAGTGCGAAATAATAAAATCTCTTCATAGAATTCATTTAATAATTTTTTTGTTTGTTCTTCAAATTGTTTAATTAACATAATTAATAATTTATTTATTGTAATTGAAGAAAAATATTCTCCATTAATAATTGTTTATTAATATTGGTTTCTGTTATTAAATAGATTGCTTTTAAAAGGCTTGTAATTAATTTTGTTTTTTTATCTGGACTTAAATTTAACTTACTAGACTCTTTATTAGACTTTAACATTCTTAACCACTCTTCTAAAGTAGCGCCTAATTCATTTTTCTCTTCTACTAATTTTTGAAAGTAAGCAGATTGCTTAGAAAAATCTTGATTTAAAATTTTAATCAAATCTTCTCTTTTTTGAAATAAATCTTTTTTATAGTCATCATCCATTAACTTAATAACCTTTCCTATCTTTCCTTCGGCTCTTTCTGCTATTAAATTAGTTTCTTCTCTAGACAAGGAATACTCTGTTAATAAAAAATCCATTATCTTCTTATTGCTTGCCCTAATAAACCTTAATGAAAGAAGTCGAGAGCGCACAGTTGATAAAAGTTTTTTATAGGCATTGGTTACTAAAATAATCAATACATTTTCTCGCGATTCTTCTAAAGTTTTTAAAAGAGCATTTTGAGAATCTTCAGTCATTTTATCTGCTTCATTAATTATTAAAATTCTTAAAGCAGAAATCTGGGGATGATAAATTAAAAACTCCAATCCTTTCTTTATTTGTTCAATTTTTATAGAATTTTCCTCTGGTTCAATTATCATTAAGTCCGGATGATATCCTTGATTTATCATTTTACAACTAGAACATTCATTACATCTTTCCCATTTTTTATTACGACTACAAAGCAATGCTTCACTAAATACTCTAGCTGTTGTCATTTTTCCAATTGATTCTTCTCCCCAAAAAAGAAGATTCTGAGCTAATCTTTGATCAGTATCAAAAAACTTTTCTAAGAAAGTTGTCACTCCGTCATTTTTAAAAAAAATCATAAGATAATCTTAATTCTCCTACCTATAAGTAGTAATGCTTTTTTTATAAAGCTCTAAATTATCTAAAATCACCCCTGTCCCTTTAGCTACACAATAAAGAGGCTCATCAGCAATATAGCTAGGAACACCAGTCATTTTTGTAATCAAGTCATTAATATTATTCAAAAGAGCTCCACCTCCACTAATAATCATCCCTCTTTCCATAACATCAGCTGCTAATTCTGGAGGAGTCTCTGAAAGAACTGTTTTTACTGCTTGAACGATATCTTTTAAAGGGCTATTTATTGCTTCAGCAATTTCATTAGAATTAATAGATATATTTTTAGGCAATCCTTCTGTTAAATCTAGCCCTCTAATTTCCAATTCTTCTTTATTTTTTGTTGGCAAAGCTGATCCAATCTTCATTTTAACTTCTTCAGCTGTTCTCTCTCCAATTGCCAAATTATATTTTCTTTTTACATAATCAGTAATTGCTGCATCCATCTTATTTCCAGCTACTCTAACTGAAGCCCAAGAAACAATTCCTCCTAAAGAAATAACAGCTACTTCTGTTGTTCCTCCGCCTATATTAACTAACATATTGCCTCCAGCAGAATTAATAGGAATACCTGCGCCTAAAGCCGCTAAGATTGGTTCTCTTGCCACATATGCCTCTTTTGCCCCTGCTTCTCTTGCTGCTCCAATAACAGCTCTTCTTTCAGTAGAGGTAATGCCTACTGGAACAGAAATAATTAAATCAGGTTTAAATATTTTCCAAGGACCAGTAACTTTATTAATAAAATATTTTAACATTGCTGCTGTGACTCGATAATCAGCAATCACACCATCTTTTAAAGGTTTATAAGTTTTAATTACTTCTGGGGTTCTACCTAACATTTGTCTTGCTTCTGCCCCAATAGCTAATATTTTATTATCATCAACAGCAATGGCTACTACTGAGGGCTCATTAATTAAAATTCCTTTTTGAGGAATGAAAACTAAAGTATTGGCTGTGCCTAAATCTATCCCTATTTTACGAACCATCATAAATAAATTCTAAATTTAATATTTGTTAATTAAATAATTATTTTATTGCTCTGCCCTCTTTATCTCTGCTCCTAATTTCTTCAATCTTTCATCTATCTCTTCATAGCCTCTATCAATTTGATATATATCTTTTATTGTCGTCTTCCCTTTAGCTAGGAGAGCTGCAATTAATAAGCTAATCCCTGATCTGATATCTAAAGAGTTAACATCTTGGGCATATAACGGAATCGGCCCAGTAATTAGCGCTCGGTGTGGATCTGCTATAATAGCATTTGCACCCATTTTTATCAACTCATCAATATACTTTAATCTACCTTCAAACATTGTATCAAAGATTATGCTTGTTCCATTAACTTGAGTTGCTAAAACCCCAAAAGGAGATTGTAAGTCAGTAGGAATACCAGGATATGGCTGAGTTTGAAGTTTAAATCCTTTTAAATTATATGATGGCAACATTAATACTTCTGACTGAAAACTTGAACGATGATAAATTTTTATCCTAACACCAATTCCTTTTAATTTTTTAATTATTAAATCTAAATGATCAGTCCTTACATTTTTAATTAAAATTTTACCTCTCAAGGCTGCAGCTAAAATCATAAAAGTTCCAGCTTCAATAGGATCAGGAATGACTTTATGCGAAACTCCTGAAAGTTTTTTAACTCCATTTATTTCATAAATATGAGGCGAGATTACTTTAATTTTTGCCCCCATTTTTCTTAAAAAGACAACTAAATCTTCAACATGTGGCTCTAAAGCCCCAATTTTCAATATTGTTTTTCCTGGAATTAAGGAAGCTAACATTAATATATTTTCAGTAGCAGTAACACTAAATTCCTCTAAAATAACTTCGTTAGGAAAAACATTGTTACCATTATAACAATAATAAGATGGTGTTCTTTTTATCTTAATTCCTAATTGAGAAACAGCATCTAAATGAGATTCTATAGAACGAACACCAATTAAACATCCACCTGGCTGAGCTAATTTAAATTTTTTAAATCGATGCAATAAAGAAGGAATTAACAAAACAGAAGCCCTTAATTTTTTTACCAAAGACTGATCAATTTTTTTAAGATCTAAATTTTTAGGATTTATTCTTACCTTTCTTTTTCCTAACCATTCAACTTTTCCTCCTAAGCTTTGAATAATTTCTAAAAACCTTTTAACATCTTCTATTAAGGGAATATTATCAATAACAGAAACCTCTTTTGTTAAAAGAGTTGCTGCCAAAATAGGCATAGCAGCATTTTTAGAGCCCCTAACCTCTATTTCCCCTTTTAATGTTTTTTCTCCTTGAACGATAAAACACTCCATAAAATAATTATTTCCTTATTGTTTTTCCATATCTTTCCTCTGTTAATAGCCCTTTATGATAGGCTATTTCTCCATTGATAATTACTGATTCTATTCCTTCAGGATATTGAAAAGGATTTTTAAAAGAAGAATTGCTTTGAATTTTATCAGGATTTAAAACAGTTATATCTGCATAATACCCTTCTTTTATTAAGCCTCTTTTGTCTAAACCAGCTTTCTGAGCTACTTTACCAGTAATTTTATAAATCGCCTCTTCCCATGATGAAAGTTTTTGTTCTCTTGTATAATAACCAAGAAATTTTGGAAAACTTCCAAAAGCCCGAGGGTGAACCCAGATTCCTCTTTTCCCTTTTTCGATATTACTAAAGCCACTATTTGAACCTATAAAAGAAGCTTGATTTTTAATCCCTTCGATAATATTTTCTTCTGAAAGATCTTCAGCAAAAATTATGATCTTATCTTCACAAATTTCAATAATTTTTAAAAGCGATTCTTCTGGAGTTAAATTAAAACCTTTAGCTATCTCTTCCAAAGTCTTACCTGAAAACCACCAACGCTGACCACTATCTGCTATCTTTAATTTTTTATAAAGATATTTTTTTCTTTTAAGATCTTGAAGTATTTTATTTTTAACAATTTCATCATTAATATTTTTTAAAAGAACTTCCCGACCACCAATTTCTGTCCATTCTGGCAAAATTAAATAAAGAGACTGCGCACTAATGTTATAAGGAAAAACATCAAAATTAATTAATTCTTTTTTAAATGAGTCATTAGCCTTATTTATCATTTCTAAGGCTTGTTTAAAATAATCAAAATTAGGTTTTCCTTCGGCTTTAAAATGAGATATTTCTACTGACAATTTAGATTTTTCTACAATTTCAATTATTTCCCTAACACTAGCTAAAAGACCTTCAGCTTCATCACGAAGATGAAAAGATAAATATCCATTTTGTTCTTCTACTGCCTTGGCAATTTCTAAAATTTCAGTAATACCAACCATGCGTTCTGAAGCATAGCCTAAGCCAAAAGAAACTCCTAAAGCGCCTTGCTTAAGTCCTTGGGAAATAACTAGTTTTAATTGATCTATTTCTTTTTGCTTTAAATTCCTAAACTCACCTTTAGTAAATTCATTTCTTATACTTCCCCAGCCCAAAAGAGTTGCAAAATTAACCCCTAATTTTTTATTATCCAAGAAATCCAAAAATTCTTTTATCTGCCGCCAACCTATATTAAGCTGACTAGGATTAGCCCATCTCCTAATAAAATCCAACGAACCACTAATTAAAGGGGCCAAAGAAGCACCACTATTGCCACAAATGATTGTCGTTACTCCTTGGCGAATTAAATTTTCTGCACTTGGAGAGAAAAAAATATCTAAATAATGATCAGCGTTATTATTAATATCAATAAATCCTGGACAAACAAATCTATTTTCAGCATTTATTTCTGTTCTTGCTTTTTCATTATTTAAATGCCCCATAGCAACAATTCTGCCATTTCTTATCCCAATATTAATATTTTCTGAAGGCTTTCCTTGGCCATCAAAAACCTGTCCATTTTTTATTAAGAGATCATACATAATTCTTGTGGTTGATAAACCTTCTCTAATTATATCGAAAATTTAATTAAATTCCAAGCTCTCACCTTTCTTTACTAATATTACCTTTTTATGCATTTTTTTAAATTCTTCAGGAAATTCAGCATGAACAGGAATCAATGTTTCTGGCTTGATATGTTTAATAAAATCAGCTAATTCTTTTCCGCTAATATGACCTGAAATATGTGCTCTTTCAAACACCTTTTTTTTAGGATTATGTTCATCTTTTTTTAATCCTTGCATTTTAAAATGTTTTATCCAATTAATAAATCTTTCTTCTGAGATTTCCATTTCTTCACTATGGGGTTCTGTTATTGCTCGTAAATAATAACTATTTTTATCTGGTTTTATGTCTATAAGCTCTTGAACTTGAAAAAAATTCAAAACCAACATAAAACCTCTTTTATTTTTTTTAATATCATCCGAAGTACAAGTCTTACAATTTTTTAATAAATTCCTTTCCCACTTTTTAAAAGTAATTTTCTTTTTTGCATAAAGTATTGTTTTTCCAAAATCAGATTTTCTAATACCATTCTTCCTTAAAACTCCATTTTTTTCCATTACCATAAGATAATTAAAATAGTTATAAGGTAAAGCTATTAAACGATTAGTTTCTTTAGCAATTTTAAGTAAAGTTTTAAAACGCATAATATCACCAATAGAATAATCAACCACTACTAATTCTTTAGTTTTTTTAACACTTGCTAAAGCTTTTTTATAAACTTCTTGCTCTGTTAAAACTGACTGTTCTTTTACTCTTGTTCCTTCACAAAGAAATACTTTAATTTTTGCTTTTTTAAAAAAAGAATAAATTTTTTGTTTCTTACTTTTTTTAAGCTCTGATAAACGAAAATCACCAGAATATAGAATATTGCCCTTTGAAGTTTTTATCAAAAACATACAAGCCCCAGGCAATGAATGGTCGATAGAAATTGGCGTAATTTCTAAATCTTTTATATAAAAAGGCTTCATATTACCCACTATCTTAAACTTTCTCCTTCTTTTTTTTCTTTTCCTTGGATCTTCCACATCTCGTAAAGATAATTCTAAAATCTCATTTTCCAAACTCTTTGGACGAGAAATAGAAAAAGCATTTAAAACAGCGACTGTTTCTTTGCTAGTATAAACAGGAATCTTAGGATCTAGAAAAGAAATATAGCCAGCATGGTCTAAATGGCCATGTGATAAAATTATGCCATCAATTTTTGGCTCACAATAACTAATATTTTTTTCATTTTCTTTATGCAAAATATTTATCAAATCCTGACGATAAATCCCTTGTTTTTTAGGTAATAACCCTAATTCTAAATAATCCTTTAAGCCATGAACAACTCGTGGATTTAAAAACTCCTCAAAATATTTTGAGGATTCATGATAACTTTTTCCAAAATCCAGAAAAATAGCGGTATTTTTATCTTCTAAAAGAATCTTTGTACCACCTATTTCTCTTATTCCTCCATAAAAAGTTAACTTCATATTTGAAGACTTAAAGAAAAAGTCACTCCTTCTGGTGTTTCTACTAAAGCAGATAAAGGCAAAGAAATATCAGCAAACAAACCTGCTAAACCTAAAGCATCCCTAAATTCAATTATGGATTCTTTTGTTGAAGATTGACCTTGAATAGTAATATTATTTGCTGGACCAGCACTAACTAAAACTCTTTTTAAATTTATGGCTGAAGTACCAGCAGAGTTAAAAATTGTTCTTAATATTTCTTGCCAATCTTCTTGATATTCTTGGGCTTGAGAAATCTTGGCAACAAGATTATTAAATTCTTCAACTTCTTGTTTTAAAGCAACCTCTCTATCTATTGTTTTTTGATCTAATGGCTTAGCTATGGCTTGTTGATATTGGCTTTTAATGCTATGAAAAAACATATTATCAATTGTCCCTAATGAAAAAACAAGAATAAAAAGAACTGTTATTAATGATTTGCTCCATAAAGAGACCACTCTTAAAAGATGGTGCTGTTCATAACTTTGTTCTGTGCCTACAGGAGCTAAACTAACAATAGTATCTTGATTTCGCGGAATAATGCCTCTTAAAGCAGCTCCTATTACTCCAAACCAATCCCTCCCTACTCTTGAAAGATAAAGCGGTAATTTTATGGCTACAGGAGAAAGTTGGTATTGAATATGAATCCATTGAATCAAAGCATTAGCAAGCTTAGCATCAAAACTAAGAAAAATAAATTTTTGAATTATTCTTTTTCTTTTTAAAGAATAAAAATTCAACAACATTGGTATCTCTTTTGAAATATGCTTTTTAAGAAGTTCTAAAGTAATCTTTTCAGGAACTTTCCCACCAAAAATTTCCTGCCAAGAATCAAAATCAAAATAAATCATTTTTTTTCCTTCGGCAACGATAAATTCAATTCCCTCTGATCTTAAGTCTATTATTAATACTGGATCTTGTTTTTCTATAAATTCATTATTAAACCTCGCCAAAGACAAAGCCAAGGGTTCTACAGCCACTACATTAAAATTAGTTTCATTTAAAATATTTAAATAAGGATCAATTTGCTTTTTTATTCCCAAAGCAATAAAAGCTTCTTTCTCTCCATTTAAATTTGAAGAACCCCAATCTTCCCAATCAAAATATGATTCTTCTAAAGATAATGGGGCTATCATTTGGGTATTAAAAACAACTGCTTCAAAAAAACGATCTTTATCTAAATCAGGTAAATTAAGAATATTAGTAAAAAAATTAGCTGAAGGCAAAGCTAAAATAACCCAAATATTTTTTTCCTTTGGCCAGAGTTTTTTATTTAAAGAGTCCAAAAAAGCCTTTAATTGCTCTGGTTTTCTCAAAATCCCTTCTTCAATAATCCCCTTTGGTAAAGAATATTTTTCTGCTTTGATAACCCTATCAATTTTTTTATCAAAACAAAAAACCCGCACCATTCTATCTTCTATATAAATAGCGTTAATAGTAAATTCAGGTACTAATAGATTGTGCCAATCTTTTAGACTTAACTTAACCTTCATATTTCTAATTATATCATACCATTTGATAAAATCTCAAACAATACAAAAAAATGCCTTTGTTATTTTACAAAGGCAAATTAAATAAAAAAATTTAGTTTTCTTCTTCTATCCCTTCCATTTCTAGCTCTGGTAAATTTTCCGGCAAAGTTTGCTGAACATTCCCCTGAATATAATTAACTACTTGACTATCATCTCTTAATTTTGATATCCAAACAATATTATCTTTATTTATTTCTATTTTATCTTTTGGGCCGAATACAGCATCATCGTACCTCTTCAAATTAAATCCTCCTTGTTCTTCCATGCTTGCTTGCAAAAACCAGATATCGGAAAGATTTAACTTAGGAAATCGTGATAATTTACCAAAATACATATCTCCGGTTTTTAAATATACTGCATAATAAGGATTTTTAGTAGCCCTGGTTTTATCAATAAATGATAAATAAACCAAAATCATTAATAAAATTATAGCAATAATTAAAGCAGTTTTTAAAAATTTATCTTTGTTCATTTTTTTTATTTAATTATAAATTAATTGTTTTTTATTATACTCTTTTTTATTATTTTTGTCTAATTTGAAAAATATATCAAATTAATTTAAATTTTAACTTTAGCAATAATGCTGCTTTTATCCACTAAACCAAAGACAGTGCTATCAATTGAACCACTGCTTTGATTGCTAAGTAATAAATAAGCGTTTACAGGAATTACACCATTATAATCTCTTTCATACAAAGAAAGCATTTTATATTTATTTCCAGAAATAATGTATGGTTGATTCTCAAAATTCTTGACAATACTATTATTAATAACAATATTCCATCCGCCAATTGTTTCTATTAACTCGAATTTATCTCCAGGTATACCTTTTACCACTTTAATTAAAGGATCTTTATTTCCTGCATAATTAAATAAAACTATATCTCCTCTTTTAATCTCTTGGCAATCATAATAATTTAAAAGTACTTCTATTTTTGTGCCGGGATTAATATACGGACTAAATGAATGACCTCGAACTATTTTCTCTTCTACTTGAAAGCAATCTCCTTTTAACCCTCCATTATCAAAATTTAAGTCAACAAAATTTAAAAAAACTAATAGTGTCGATAAAATCAATATAATAATAAAAAAAATTTTATTCATTTTATATCTTTTCATAGCAAAATATATAAAAATTAAATTTTATAATTATTTATTATTTTAAAATGATCGTATTTCCTTCCAAAATATCTGATTCAGAAATATTGACTTGCCTTTCTAAATCGTTAATTTTAATTTTATAAGGACTGGCAAAAACTTCAAATTTTGTTTCGTTTTCAAGCCATCCATCTTTACCAAAAGTAGAATAAGGTAATATAAATTCAAATTCATTGTCTTCATTAGCCGTAACTTTTTTTCGATAGACAAATTCTCTACCTTGATTTGTTATAATCTTAGTTGAAATTTCGACCTCTGATCCAGAGGGTGCATTTCCTATAATTTTTGCACCCTTTACATATTCAAATATTTTAAATAATTTTATATTATCTTCTCTTGGTTTTTCAAAAAATCCCTCAGCCGCAGGAGTTTTAGATTCGTAAACTAATCTAAAATGGCTTAAAGATTCTACTTTACTTTCTTCTTCTTTACCGCTTAAAAACCATTCTCGGCCGTCAAAAAGCTGAAGACGAACAATCATTGATTTGTCATATTTTCTGGTCGTTGTTAAGATTTTTTCTGCTTCTTTTTTTTCTAAATAATAATCACTATCTCCTCCAATTGCCCATAATTGAGTTCCATAAAAAGCCCCAAAACTAAGGGCCTTTCCATAATCAGTAATAATGTATTTTGTTTTTAATTCTTTCATCATCTCAGTTGCCTTCTTTTCATCATTTTCAATAAAAAAAGTTGTTTCACCAGGAATAATTTTACTTTCCACAATCCTACCTAATCCTTGCTGAAAAGGATTGGCATTAGGAATTCGATGAGCATAATAAGTTATCATATGTCCAATATCCCAGCTTGCCAAAATTCCATAAGCAGAGTCTGGGTAATTATAAGGATCTATTTTTCCTGTTTTAGAGTTAAAATTTGGTTTTTTATAAAAACCATAATAATCTACTCCAGGATCAGGCGTGTTTTCTCTCAGCCAATCTAAGATCTCATACAAATCATCTTCTCGACCAATAGCACCGTAAGTAGCTGTATTAATAGATCTTAAAAAGATATCAGGTAAATTAGCAGGAAAAGAATAAATAATATTAAAAGGAAAAGGATAAAAAATAAAAAATAAAATATTAAAAATTAATAGAAATGAAGCTAAAAATTGAAAATTATTAAGACTAATGCCTTTATCTTGCCAACATTTTTTTAAATTTCTTATTCCAAAAATTAGACTCTTTGCCCCTAAAAATCCACATAATAAAGCAATGTTCACTGATAAATAATAGCTAAACCTCACTTGACCAAAAGCTGTAGTTAAAATTCCACACATTAAAAAAATCACTAAAAACCAAATAATTATTAACAAGTCTTCAGGTTTTCTTTTTTTAAGAAAATTATAAATTATCAAACCTAAGCTTATAAAAGAAAGATAGAAAAGATAGCCAAAATTTTCTATTGCTCCCTGAACACCCATTGGACTCATCTCACCAATTAATTCCCTGGCATAACTACGCCAAGCAAGCTCTCCGTGCTGAGACATAAAACCAAGATTAATCGCTCTAAAACTATCAATTATTGCTAAAAATGCTGCTGGAAAAATAATACTTAAAACAAATAAAATTAACAGTCCAAAAAAGATCATTAAAGCCGGAAAATACCAAAATTGCAAATTTGATTTTCTAATAAACCTTCCTAAAGTAAAAATAAATAAAAACCCAAAAATTCCTAACCCCAAAGAAACCAAATGATTAATGTTATAAAGAGGAGAATAAAACAGACCAGGCGCATCAAAAAAAGAAGTAATTATCCCAAGGGTAATAAAAAAAATAATACTACCCATAATTAAAACTCTATCAGGGTTTCTCCCTTTGAAAAATTCAATTAAATAATATAAAATTATCGTTACAAAAATAATAAAAAGGAAAAGTAAAGCCCCTGTCCAAATCAAAAAATAAAAACCTAAACTTATCCCAGCTAAAATTGTAAAAAGCCAAAATTCTCTTTTTTTATCTAAAAATTTTGCATTTTTAAATGCTAAAATCAAAAATAGAATCGCCAAACTGGAAAACAAAACCTCTGCCTGATGATGATCAGTCTGGCCAAGCAAAGATCTAAATAAAAATGGTGAGGAAAGTGAAACTAAAAAAGCTGAAAATAAACCAGCCCATTTATTCCACAACTCCTTACCAATAAAATAAACAACTAAAACAGCTAAACTTCCTAAAATTGCCGGATAGAAAGGAGCGATTTGATTTATTATCTCTAGAGTTGGTTTGCCAAAGCTAATAAGCCAAATGATTAAAGCTAAAAGCCAGTCATATAAAGGAGCAAAATGGATATAAGTGCCATAAGGAAAATAAGTATAAGCGTCAAAATTAATCCACTGAGGGAAATGACCTCCTAATAACATATTTTCAACTAATCTCATATGATAAACCCCATCATCAGCTGCATATTTTATCGGTTCAGAAAAAACACTTTCCCAAGGAAAATAAACTCTTAAGAAAAAAGAAAAGGCAATAACTAAAAACAACAAAAACCCAATAATTACTTTTTCGTTTTTAATAAGTTTCTGAAAAAAATTAAGAAAATTATTTATAATATTCATCTCATTAAATAAAATTAACATGCATTGGTGGCTCCCCTTTTGGGTTTTCTAAAACAACCTTACCCTTTTTTAAATCCCACAAAAATTCATTAACTTTATGCTGAAGACAGAGAGTGCCACACATTGTTTGAGCATTATAATCTTTGGAAGCAATATAATTCATAATTTTCCAATAATGTTCACTCTGCCATATTTTTTTAAAAGATGTGTCTACTATGTTCCCAATATGAAATTTTTTATATCGATTATTAAATAAAGCACCACAAGGAGCAACTAACCCTGAACCGGAAAGCTGTAAAAGAAAAGGCGGACCATAACATTGAGAATACCTACGCTTACCATCACTTAAAATTTTAGACCATTTTGCTTTTACTAGATATCGTTCATTAGAAAAAGATTCAGCTTGCTTTAAAACATCAGTTAATTGAAAATATTTTGAATAATCTATTCCTAAACTTCCTAATTCATCGTCACTACAATGCTTAATAATGGCATAATCAACTCCTAATTTTTTACCTAGCTTAGCAAAAGGGATAATCTGATCAGCAAATTGAGGCATTAAAACCATTTGTAGACCAATAGTAACTGACAATCCTTTTTGTTTCTTTATTTTAACACATTTTTTTATAATTTCAGAAACTTCATAAAAATTTTCCTTTTTAGTGCCCATAATTTCAGCATAGCGGTTCGGCTCTCCTGCAGAAAAATTAAACCGGATATAAGTTAAAAACGGTAAAATTTCTTCTAATTTTTCTTCTTTTAATAGAAAACCATTAGTGCCCAGAGCAACATCAAGACCATTTTGTTTTCCTCTTTTAATTGCTTCATATAAATAAGGAGAACAAGTACTTTCACCATCACTAACAAAACTAATGGCTTTTACCCCAATTTCTGCTGCATCGTCAAGAAATCTAAATACCACATCTTTGGTCATTCTTTTCTCATCATTCTCCTGAAGCTGACCATAGCAATAAAGACATTGATAAGTACAACGGCGAGTTAAGGCACAATCAATTGTAATAGGAGCTATTCTTTCTCCTCGCAACCAAGCCTCTACCCTATCTCTATGCCACATTAATTTATGGCTATCTAAAATTATCTTTTCTTTTTTGTTTAAATGATTATTATTTTTCATTTCGTCTTATAAAAGTTATGGAATCAGCTGTAAATTGTTTTTTAAATAATTTTTTTCTTTTAAAATAATAATCTCTTATTAAACATAAATATTCTTTTATCAGACAAATTAAAGAAGACATTTTAATTGCTTTTGAAGAACCACTTTTTCTTAAATTAAGTTGATAAGGAACTTCGGCAAATAAATATCCTTTTTTAATAACCCTAACTAAAATATCTGCTTGTAAAAAGAATCCAGTGCTTCGATGTTCTAATTCTTTTAAAACTGATCTCCGACATAAAACTGTCCCGTTTACGTAATTTAAGTTAATTGAAAAACTAATTCTTATAATAAAATTATATAAAGAAGAAAGAAATCTTCTAAAAAAAGGCCTTGTTTCTTTATTAAAAACAAAAGGAACAACAAAGTCTACATGATCCATTAACCAATAATAGCGTAAAATTTCCTGAGAATTATTTTCGTTATCCCCAGGAAACATCACCACAACATCCCCTAAAGCATTGTCAACGCCATCCCAAAAAGAAGCACCCATGCCCTGAGGAACTTGATGCGAAATTATTTTTATAGTTTCAGGAAACTCCTTAATTTTCTTTTCTATCAATAAACTAGTATTATCAACGCTCCCATCGTTGACAACAATGATTTCTCCTAGAATTTTAAATTTTTTTAAGGACATCAGGACACCATCAATAGCTTCTTCTATATTCTTTTCTTCATTTAACGCTGGAATAATAAAACTAATTAATTTTTTCATTTTTTTTATCTTTTATCAAAAATCTAGTTCGGAAAGTATGCCAAATAGTATCAAAAATAACCTCTAAATCCCAATTAATCATTGCTGAAGTATTTATTAAAGGAATGATATAACAAGTGTGACATGGTTTGTTCTGTAAATTTTGAAAGGCTTTATCAAAACCAACTTGATGAATGCTCTGGGCATCAAAAATTCCTTGTAGCCCCTGACAAGGATAAATTTTTCCGTCTTCATCTATTACAATTTCATAATTTCCATATTGACACTCAATACACTTATTTCCCATTGCTTGCTTTGCTTTTTCTTTGTTAACATAAACTGTATCATACCCAAACGGCCAATCAAGAACATATTTTAATATTTTTTTTGCTGTAAATATAGGATAACCTTTTCTTTTATACTCAATCAATTTCTTTTGATAATTATAAATTTCCTTTTTTGTGGGGGCTAAACTTTCTTCTCCTAATTTTTCATCTCCTCTAAACAAATAACTTATTCCCCATTCAATATTATTCTTTTTAACAAATTCGGCCATAAAATCACAGTCTGAAATTACATATTTATGAATTGTAGAATTAATCCTAATAGGGGTATCAAAATTTTCTTTGATTACTTTAATCGATTCCATCACTTTATCAAAAACACCTTGGCCCCTAATTTTATCATTTCCTTCTTTGTTCCCATCAAGAGAAAAACAAATATTATCTAATAAAGCTAATTCAGGAATTTCTTTTAGTCTATCAGGTAAAGTACCATTGGAAACAATGGCACAAACAATATTTTTACTGTTTAAATATTTAAATATTTCTCCGATATTAGGATGAAGAAGGGGCTCTCCTCCTTGCACAAGAATATAGCGAGTACCACGTTTATAAAGATCATCAATAAGTTTTTTTAAATCTTCTAATCTCCAATATTTTTGAGAGCGAAATGAATATTTACCAAAACAATAAGCACACCTTAAATTACAACTACTATTTATTACTAAATTAACATAAAAAGGATAGGGTTTTTTATGAAAAGCCTTAATGGCAAGCATATAATAAAGAATTCTTGCTCTATTATAAAAACGTTTTAAATTACCAGATTTTTTCATTTATTACTCAATTAATTTTTTATTTATCTTTTTTTAAGCTAATAAAACTAGGTTTTTCGGATCTGTATGATTCTAATAAAAATTTCTTTGTTTCTTTTGAATCTTTAGGAAAATAAGATTTTATATTTTTAAATTTTCCCATGAGCCATTTTGCGTCAATCTCTGAATGAGTTGGCCCAAGGGTTGGATAATCTGCATAACCCAAGAGTTTAACGTTAACATTCTGTCCATCAATATCTATTTTTATCTGCTCGAAAGCTCTCTCTATAAGAAAAGGGGTAATAGTATAAACATATGGCTTTAGGCCCTCTAAAGCCATTCCTGAGGCCAAACTAACCATATTCTGTTCACAAACCCCTAAATTAATAAATCTTTTTGGAAACTTTCTCTTAAAATCATCAAAAATGGCATAACCAATATCTCCTACTAATAAATAAATTCTTTTATCTTTTTTTGCTAATTCACAGATAATTTTACCAAATTCTTTCCTCATGTTTTATTCTAATTCTTTATAGGCGTTTTTTACCTCTTCCAAAATTGCCTGCCTTGCATGCCACTTAGGGTCATTTTCCATAAAGCTTACTCCTCTCCCTTTTATTGTATTAGCAATAATTAATAAGGGCTGCCCAAAAACTTTTTTCTTTAAACCTTTTATTATTTCCGGAAAAGAATGACCATTTATTTCTAAAACATAATACCCAATTTCTTGAAAAACTTTTTTAAGGTTTTTAAAAGAAACTACGTTTTTTACTGACTCTAATGCTTGAAGATTATTTCTATCAATAATTACTACTAAATTATTTAATTTATGTTGAACAGCAGTTAAAGAAGCCTCCCAAATTGTCCCTTCTTGAATCTCACCATCCCCTAATAAAACATAAATATTGCCTTTTTTCTCCATTAATTTTTTAGCTAAAGCCATTCCAACAGCTATAGACAAACCATGACCTAAGCTTCCAGTAGTACAACAAATGCCATTTGCCACATCAATATCAGGATGCCCTGATATTTTCGGCTGTAATCCTTTCCCTTGGAGAATAATATATAAAGGATAGCAAGCATGTCCCTTGCTTAAAATAAACTTATCATTCTTAACTAATACTTTGCAATACAAGGAAATTAATATCTCAATTTCTGAAAAACTACCACCTAAATGACCATCTCCTTTTTTTAAAGCTAAATCTAAAACGTCCCGTCTTAATCTTTTTGCCTTTTCTTCTAATTCTTTAATATCTCTTTTGAGCATAATTTATTAAATAAAATTTACATGTTCAGGTGGATTAATCAATTTTTCTAAATATCTATTAATTTCATCCATCCGACAATTTTCCCGACAATGAGTTGTTTTAAATTTTGTGCCCATAAATTCCCAATGTTTTTTTCTCTTATTTCCTTCCCATATTTCTTTAAACGATTTTTGGTTATAATTTCCCAAATTAAATTTCTTATTCCCTATAAAATTACCACAGGAATAAATATCGCCATTAGTTGTAAGATGAGCCCAAAAATAAGGAACAGCATAACATTTATTATAAGATTTTTTTTCCTCTAATTTTTTCATTGCCTCTTCTCTAAAAATTATTTTAAATTTATCATTATTAAGCTTCTCTAATCCGTCTTTTAAATAAAAATATTTCTTATAAGATATTCCTTCATATTCTCTATTAAGACTATCTAAATGTTGAGAATAAGGTTTAACAACTAAATAATCAAAACCAATTTTTTTTAATTTATTTGCTAAAATTTTTACTTCTTTATAATTATCAGGCAGAAGAATTAACTGCCCTCCAAGAGTACATTTTAATTTTCGTTTTTTTCTAATTTCAGCTACTTTTTTAAGATTATCTATAATTATATTAAAATCCTGTACTTTGGGACGATGAATCCTTAGATGCGTTTTAGCAGTTCCTGCGTCAATACTTATTTTAATCCATTTTAGAAAAGGTAAAATATTTTTTGAAAAATCTTCTGTTAGAAAAGTACCATTTGTTGATAAAGCAACGTCAACCCCTAAAGAACTTGCATATTTAATTATTTCTCTTGTCTTAGGATAAAGCAAGGGCTCACCTTCGCCACTAAATAAAACACTTTTTACTCCTCCTTTTGCCATGTCTTTAATTGTTTTTTTTAAATTCTGAAAATTAGCAAAGCCTTTGTTGTAGCCTAAATAGTCAAAAGCACAAAACCGACATCGGTGATTACAAATTCCACTAAGAGAGATTTCAACATAAATTGGGTAAATTTTTTTTGCTTCTTTCCATGATTTTTGGGCTTTTAACCAATTCGCCAGTCTCTCGGGATGAAACATTATTTTATGATAATCAATTTGATAATCTTTTTTGTAATTTTTCTTTTCTTTTTTCATTTTTCCTTGCTTTTGTCTTTAATTATTTTTATTGCTGATATTAATTCATTAATAATAAAAATTCTATCTGGATTAATAGATATTAATGAATCTATTTCTTTAATCAAAAAATCATTTTTTTTATTCTTAAAAAAAATACCAATTCCATTAGAAATTTTTAAAGTCATTTTAATATCATCAAGAGAATCTCCAATTACAAAGATTTTTCTGTAAGAAAGAATTGTTTTATTTAAATCTGCTGCTGCTAATTTTAACATTCCAACTTGAGGTTTCCTAGTAAAAGGAAAATCCTTCAAAACCCAAGGATTTTTAGAGCTTAAACCATTTTTTAAAGCCCATTTTTTTTCAACATAAGGAGAAAAATACCATCCGTTTATTTTTGCTCCTTTTTTCCTAAAAATTTCATCGAGATATGAATTTATTTTTTTAACTCTTTCTGGCCCATACAAACCTAAAGCAACACCAATCTGATTACTAATAACAACAACGTCAGTAAAAGAATTTAAAGCTTTTATCGTTTCAATTGCTCCTTTATAAAATTTTATTTCTTCTTTCCAATTATCTTTTCTACCAAAATAACCATCATCATAAATTAAAGTCCCGTCACGATCAAAAGCAACCAAAATATTGTTTTCTTGTTTTTTATTTTTTCTTCTTATCATAACCTAATATAATCTCCAAAATACAATCACAAAGCAAAAGATCAATTGACTCAATCTGATTATAATGAGACGAGGATGTATAAAAATTCAAATCCCCTAATTTTCTTAAATGATTTGTTCTTTTAAAGCCTGAGAAAGTTAAAACTTTACAGCCTAAATTTCTTGCTTTTCTAACAGCTAAAATAATGTTCTCTGAGTTACCAGAACTAGAAATAGCAAACAAAATATCTCCTTTATTTGCGAATCTCTCTATTTGATTAACAAAAACATTTTGATAACCAAAATCATTGCTAACAGCAGTTAAATTTGCATGATCAGAAAAAGCAACCCCCTTAACTTTACCAGTAAACCAATAGTCAAGAGCCTTATGACTTGCTGTTGCTGCAGAACCTCCATTACCAATAAATATCACTTTCTTGCCACTAGCATTTGCTTTTGTAATAATTTCTGCTGATTTAATCAAAGCATTATTAAATTCTATCTCTTTTCCTTTTAAATTAGTAGCCTTGGTATTAATAAAATTATAATACAAATCATCTATATAATTTTTAACAATATTATACATTTTTAGTATATATTAAAATTATTTGAATAAAGTTTGAATAAATTTATAAACTTGATCAGGATCAATAGGTTGCCTATTTCCCATTGTTGCAACCTGAATTGCTCCAATGATATTACCTAAAAAACTTACTATTTCCATTGAACACCTTTGTGCTGCTAGAGCTGAGCTTATTGAGAAAAAAGCATCACCAGCGCCTAAACGATCAACAATAGTTGTTGATAAAACTGGTGTTTTATAAATTTTGCCTTTATTTTCTGAAGCAATTGACCCTAAATGCCCTCGAGTAATCATTAATTTTTTAGTTTTTGTCATTTTAAAAACTTGTCTAATTACTGTCGATATATTGTTATTTTTCTCACAAACAGCTAAACGAGCTTCTGGTTCATCTACACATACATAGTCAGGTGAACGATATTTAGTAATTAAATTAAATCCGAAATTAGCACTATTTGTTTGAGTACTTACTGCCAAAAATTTAGATTTTTTTCTTAATGTTTTAATAATCTCTTCACTAAAGAAACCATGGCCATAATCGTTAATAATTACTAAATCATATTTTGGAACTACTTTTTTTAAATAATTATTCAATTCAATAGAAATATCCTTTGGTAAATCTTGATCGTCAAAATAATAAATTTCGAACATTTTAGAAAAAAAAGTTGGCTCAATAAACCTTTTCTTTACAATAATTTGCCCTTTTCTGTCATAAAAAAATTTACAGCGAATATTGGATTTTAAAGAATTTCGAATAAAATCTTCGTTCTTTTGATTTAAATTTATTGATGAATTTTTGCCTAAAACTGTTACTAAATCTAATTTCTTACAAAATCCAGCAAGATGATTGGCACAAGCTAAAATACCGCCAGCAAAAATTTCATTATTTAAATATTTTGTACCCACTAAATTGTCTTTCGGAATCTTATTCATCCCCTTGCAATAACAATATTCATCAATAATAGTTTCTCCAATAAGTAAAATTTTCATCTTCTCCAAGTTTTTTAAAGGGTTTATTAATTCTTCAACTGTGTGTTTGGAACTAAATTTTTTCAAAAATTCTTTTGTTTCTGATTGATAAATATTAAAATGATTTTTTAAAAAATTTGTTGAGCTAAAAACTGGTTCATAACTAAATTTAATTTCCCCACCAACAGACTTAACTGCCATTGCTTCTTTATAAAGATTTCTCTTTGGATCCTTTAAAGCTGATTCATATTCCTGTCCTTTAAAATAAATATCTGGTTTTATCTTTTTTATAATTTCGACTGCATTAAAATTATAATCAATTGTTACATAATCAACTATTTGAAGAGCAGCTAAAGACCTTGCTCTTACCAATGCCGAAAAAACTGGAAAATCAGGTCCTTTTTTAATAAACTTATCCGCCGTAATACTAACAATTAGAATATCTCCTTGTTTTTTAGCTGCTTCAAAATGATAAAGATGACCTGGATGAATTAATTCAAAAACTCCATGACAATGCACAATTCTTTTACCATTTTTTTTGAAATCAGCAACTATTTTTGATAATTTATCAAGCGTTTTAATTTTTCTATTAATAGAATCTTCCATAATAAATAATAAAATTGATATTTTTTTAATTGCTTAAATTTTTAAACCAATCTTTTGTTTCTTCAGAAATTAATTCTGGAGTCCAAATTGGTGCTTTTTCCCAGTCTTTTATATTGTCTAATAAAATTTTTACTCCTTCGTTTAAAGAGAATGATGGTCTCCAATTTAACATTTTTTTAATTTTAGAAATATCAGCTAACATACAATCAGGCTCTCCAGGTCTTTTAGGTAAATAGACTACTGGGCCTTTTAATAATTCTACAACATCATTAACGCTATGTGCCTCTCCTGAGCCAACATTAAAAACCTCTCCAACTATATTAGACTCAGCAGCAGCTAGAAAAGCTCTAGCAACATCTTCAACAAAGACAAAATCTCTTGTTTGTTTTCCGTCACCTACCACAGTATAGGGCTTACTTGCTAATTTTTGAGCTAAAAAAACACCAAACATTGCTCCATAAGTTCCATCTGCCCGTTGTCGAGGACCATAAACATTAAACAATCTCAAGGAAATAACTGGTAATTTATAAACTTGAAAATAATGTAAAACAATTTCTTCCCCTATATATTTTGATACAGCATATGGATACTCTGTTTGAATTGGAGCTGTTTCTATGATTGGAAATTCTTTTGCTATTCCATAGCAACTTGAAGAAGCAGCATAAATAATTTTTTTAATTTTATTTTGCCTTGATGCTTCTAAAACAGAATTTGTTCCTTCTATATTATTTTTTAAATATTTCAGAGGATCATTTATAGAAGGGACTATCTCAGCTAAAGCCGCTAAATGGAAAACCCAATCAACTCCATTGAAATATTTTTTAATCTTATCAAATTTTGTAATATCAACTTTAATTAATTTAAAATTTGGATTATTCTTAAAAGAAACTATATTCCTTTTATTGCCAGTAATAAAATTGTCCAACACTATAACTGAGTGCCCTTTTTTTAAAAGGAGTTCTGTTAAATGACTACCAATAAAACCAGCGCCACCAGTAATAATTGCTTTCATTGCTAATATATGAACATTAAAATCCTCTAATTTATAATATCAAAATTTAACTCAAAATACAAAAATATGGCTAATATCAACCAACTTCCCTATTTTCAATTAAATAATACAAAAGAAACAAATATTATAGCGAGGTTTTTACTAAAGAAAATTAAAAAAATACTACAAGAAAAGACACTTTATCATTATCTAATTTTTGCGCGACAGGACAAACGATTAAAATATATTCAAGAGCTAAGCAAAAAATACAAATATTTTTTGAAAATAGATATTAAAAAATATTACCCTTCCATAAGCCATAAAATCTTAATGTTTAGAAGTCGAACCTCCAAACATTTCAATTTTAATACAAGAAGAATGAGGCATTATTTAAAATATGAAATTCCTGAATTTCTAAGAGAGGGACCGATAAAAGATAAAGGACTACCTGTAGGAAATTATCTAAGTTGGGTTTTAACTGGTTTATATCTTTTGCCTTTGGATTTTAAGATCCCAAGACCTTTTTTAAGAATTCAAGATGATTATTTAATATTTTGTAAACACAAAAAAGAGCCAGAAAAAATTCTGAAAGAAATTATTGAACCAGAATTAGAAAAATTAGAATTAAAAATTAACGTCAATAAATTAAATTCGGGCTGGTTTCATCAAAATGCAATAGAATTTATGGGCTTTAGATATTATGCCGGCATTTTTACAATCAGCAAAAAGAAAACTGAAGAATTTAAAAACAAAATTATAAAAGTAACCCATTTAACAAAGAAAAAACCCGAAAAGGCGATAGTAAAATCGTTGAATAATAAAATTCTCGGTTTTGGACATTATTATAAATTTGCGTATTGTAAACAGGATTTTGAAAAACTTGACGCTTTTATCCGTCAAAGATTAAGAAGATATTTAGTAAAAAATAAAGACCAAAAACAAAAAATTGGGAATTTATTATTAACTAATCAACAATTAGAAAATTTTGGTTTGAAATCACTAACAGAAATTAAAGGAAAATATGCCCGAAGAAAGAGGCATATTTTAAGAAAAACAGGCAAAAAGAAGGGAAAAATTGGGAGATTAATAAGGAGGTCGGATCTCCTACGGAGGTCCGACCTCAATAATTACCAACAAAAAGCTGTTTTGAAGCAACTACAAGAACTTACCAAAAATGTGAGGCAGATTAAAAACAAGATGGCAAAAATTGAAAAGAAACTGGAAAAGTCAAATTAGGCTAAATAATCAGCAATTTAGCAACTTAACAATTCAGCAATTAAGTAATGTTCGCCAAAGGTAGTAATGCGGTTAAAAATCGTTAAATCATCTATGATTTGAGATAGTAGTAAACCTAGTCTTTTTTGCAAACCAAAATATGTGAAGCGGCACAACAGACCCGATAGGAAAACCCACCGCAATTCGACACTGTTCGGCGGTCCAACAAAATGCTTCCGCCATAACCGTACGCAGTGATGCTAGTATTTACAGAATCGTTTGTTCTTCCGCTGTCGCAGGTGGTCCCGCCCAGTATGCCTAAGGAGGTAAGAATATGGCTGCCCTGAAATGTAGAGCCGCTCCCATAAACAGTGTAGTTGCCTGTTAGTGAATAGCACGAGGGCGAATTAAAGAAAACCGAATAGCCTGTCGGGCAGCTGAGACTAGAATTACAATCAACCCTTCCGTTTAGGTAGTTTGTGCGTGAGGCATAGCGATTTTGGTAGAATACGGCGTACTCAGACCCTCCTGCTGCTGCGTCCACATAACCCTTTGTTGCAGCATCAGCAGATGCTGTTGGGGTGGCAAGGTTGGTGATTTTTTGAGTACTCATATCCAAAACTCCTCCATAGATTTTCAACCTTGCAGTTCCTGGGTCCGTCGTCCCGATGCCGACGTTGCCGCCGTTTGGATTTAACAATAAGGGATAGTTATTTGCATGATTTGTTCTAAGTGTTGTTTGTAACCAAGTACCAGTAGCGCCTGCTGTCCCCATATCCAAAACAACATTTCCACTTGCACTAGGAGGACTAACTCTCAAGCCCCCATATGTTTGTGTGCTACCCGAAGTAGCTGGAAGGCCATAACCTGGAGTTTGTACATCTAATTTTACTCCCGGCCCCGTTGTGCCGATGCCGACGTTGCCGTCATTATAATAAATATTTGAGCCAGAAGTTGTCCATTGGCTAAAACTGGGAGTTATATTCCCACCAGGCGGATCTTGAGTAGGGGTTGTCCAACCAAAAGCATAATTACTTATTAATAAAAGGACAAAACTCCAAGCAAACAAATTTGAATATAAATATTGTTTTTTGTTCATAAATTAAATTAGATAAATGTTAATTTATTATATCATATTCTTAAATGTCAAGAAATACCAATTGCTAATATAATTAACTTATAAACACATTTTATCTTGCTGGCGTCATTAAATTAAAAACAAAAGTATTAGTGCGGGAAATTGCTAATTCTGGTTTCGGAGAATTATATTCAAGAGTAATTTCTACTTTTATTGATGAAGTTTCCATCCTTAAATCTTGAACTTTGTAATCAGAGGTTAAACAAATATTAGATTGACTTTCTCCCCCAGTTTCACAATTAAAACTAACCCAACCAATATGTTCAGCCCAAGCATAACCATCAAATTCTCCAGTAGAGGTAGCAACAGTTACTTCATAATTAGAACTAGCACAAATATTTTCATTGTCTGCACCGCCAGTGGTACAAGAAAAACTAATCCAACCATAATTTTCTGACCAGGCCCAACCAAAAAGATTACCATCTTCATCAGAAGAAACTTTATAATCTACGCTGGAACAAGAATCAGTTGAAAGACAATTTAAAGAAATCCAAGAATTATCAGATAAAATATAAGAAAGCCCTTTTAGTTCTCCATCTTGCCTTGGTACTTGAACATTCCCCCCAGGATAAGCAAAATCAATCCAACCAACATTTTCTGACCAAGCATAATGATAAGAATTAGAAATATTTGATGTTTCTGGTCCAGTAAAAGAAAAAATTAAAGATGTAACTTTTATTTTATCGCTATTATTTAGCGCTAATTGACTTGTGCTTCCTTCTTCAATAAAAACAACATCATCGTTAAGACTAAAAATTGTTGGATTCTTATTTGTCTCACTCATTTTTAAGCTTAAAAAAGAACCACTAATAGAATTAATGCCTTTAGCTGTTTGAATTTTTTGACGAAAAATTTCTTCAAAAATCATTGATTGATTATTTAATTCCTCATCTACTTGAGTTTTAATATTAGATCTAGAAACAATTTGAACAATACCAGTAATAAGACTGGCACTAATAACAAGAACGCCTGAATAGACAAGAAGCTCTATCAGAGTAAAACCCTTTCTTTTAGAATTGAAAAATGAAACTTGAAACATATAATTCTAATTATTTAACGTTTTTATAATATTATAATTTTAATTTCTTTATCTAAAACTATTTTCCCTTTTTTATGTTTTTAATTCTATATTTTGCTCCTTATAATTAAGGACTCCAATTTATTATTATATCATCTATTTGGGGAGAAGTATTGGAGGTTGAAAGTTGGACTTTATAACGAATGTATCTATTATTCTGAGGACTGGCAGAACCAGATATTGGAAAACTTGTACTTATATTTGGGTTTGGTTGATACCAATCTTCAGTAGAAGTTGGGCCATAATAATTCCAAGGACCTGAAACAGAATTTGAGAAAGCTATTTGAAATTTAACACTACCACCTGTATTTAATGATCCCTGCCACAATAGTGAGTTAAAACCAGCTCCATTAACTATACCAGTATCAAGAATTGATGAAATTAATTCAGCTGGAGTAGATTCTGGCGTTGTCATATAGATAGAACCAGTTGTTGAAGCATAATTAATATTAGAATCAGCAGAGGCAAAAAAACTTCCAGGATTAGGAATAGGCCCAGCCTGACCACTTCCTTCTGACCAATCTGTTTGATGAAAAGTTTGATTATTTGTAGAACGAATTAAATAAAAAGAAACTGATGAAGAATTTATATAATTATTATTATAATCAAGAAAGATTGTAATTTTTTGACTATTTGGATCATTATCTCCAGATTCTGATATATTACCACTCACATCCCTACTAACATTATAAACTTGAAAATATCTTTTATAAGGAACATCATTAACCACCCCTGTTTCCTGACCAGTACTAATTACCCAAGTACTTTCTGATAGACTAATTTGATAATCAGTTTCTTTATTTAAACCATAAATACTATGCCAATTATTACGAACTAAAGCTTGAATTGCTTCTGCTTCTTCTCTAATCAATGTATTGGCTTGCAAATGTTGCCTAATACTATTATAGCTTCTTAATGAAACACCTATCAAAAAAGAGGAACTTCCTATTAAAACAACCCCTATGGCAACTGCAACAAGAATTTCAACAAGAGATTGACCACGTGATTTCTTAATAATATTCATTATCCTTTATTCTATATAATTAAATTTCATAATTTTAAAAGGAAGAAATTATCCTTCAGGAGTAATAATTTCTATTCTCTTTATTACCTGAATCTTTTTTGCAACAAACTCTTCTTTATCTTTAATATTTTCTTCTGAAGAAACAAAAACATGATCATTTATTTCTAAATCTTTAAAATTTATAATAAAACTTTCAAAAGGTTCTGAATCTTCCTCTAAAACAGAATCTACTGGCTCAATTAGAAAAATCTCTGTTTCTTCAGAAATATAAATTTTAATATTCTGTTTTTCAGTAATTTCTTCTTCTGGTAAAGGAAGTTGGTTCAATCCAAGAAGTGCTTCAGCTATTACAAATTTATCCCCTATTTGAACAATTGTTCCGTCTATCTGATAAATTTCTTCTGCTAAAGAAGATGATGACATACCATTTTGATTCTCTTCGCAATCAAATTCTTTATTTTCTTCTTCATAATTTTCAATTAAACCTGGCTGATAACTAGAGAATTTTTTCTCAAAAAGTATACCTGCAACAGAGCCTATTAACAAAAAAAATATAATTAATAGTAAAACAATTTTTTTATCCATGTTCTTTGTTTATAAATGTTTATTTTTTAAAATTTTATATTTTTATTGACATATACATTGATAATAATTCACATTTACTGGGGTATAAAGAATACTTGTATACGCCTCCTGGGCCTTAGAACTACAGCCCCCTCCACTCATACTCCAAACTGTTTTACCCTGATTTGCATAACTACAAGTCGTATAACTACCATAGTCATATGCCCTTATATCTTGATTACCTTGATAAACCCATGTACAAGAAGAACAAAGACTACCAATACACCACTGACAAGTTCCACAAGAACTTCCTGAATAATTGCCACAAGTCTTGCTTGAAGAAGAACATGCTGATACATATTCACAAGTACCACAAGTAGCATATGTACTAGTGCCATAGCTGTCACAAGAAGGATCAGAAATAGTACCATCAGTTTGGCAAACCTTGTCTTGATCAACATAGTTTCGATATCGACAATAAGATGTAGCTGTTGGGCTTTGGGTACCGTAAATATAATAATAATTAAGATAATCGCAATCTTTTGTCCCCACAACTATTCCAGGATAAATTGAGGCATTATTATCATCACAATCAGTTCCTGAAAGCTGTGAATTAGGTTGACATTTCTTATTTCCTGAAGCTACAGAATATCGATCTCCATCTTCATCAATATAGCAATAACCTGAAAGGCATTCTTCTCCTAAAGAACAAGGCTCTCCATCATCAATAAGATAAAAAGGAATGCCTGAATCAGTAGCTCCTATAGAAATATTTCCTACAGCATCATAAGCACAAACCCTGTAATAATAAGAAATGTCATTAGTTAAACCAGTGTGCAAATGAGAGCTACCTGTTCCTAAATAAATTTGAGAGCCAGAAGAACAATTAGCATCAGGAAAATCGCTTGTAGAAAAAACTAGTTTATAAGTATTTGCTGCTGCTAAACCAGAACCTGAATCAGAAGCTGCTGACCAAGACAATGAAATCTCTTGATCATCAGGCTCTGCAGTTAATGTTCCGTCTGTAGGCGGTTTTCTATCTTGCCTTACTCTTGTAGAATAATTAATGCTAGTATTATTAACATTATCCTTTGAATAATATCTAATATACTGGGTACAGTCATTACCAGAAGCACAAGAAATTTCAACTGGAACAGTATAAGACGTTGAAGGTGAGCAACTATTTACTGTATCTATACAATATTTTGTAGAAGAAATGCCTGATCTATCATCATTACAATTAATAGTAATTTCTATAGGATTATCTGATGCCCAACTACTATCACTCCAATCATCTGAACAAGTTGGCGCTATTGTATCAACTGTTTTTGAAATCGAAGTTCCTGTACCAAGACCCCCCTCACTTGTAGCTCGCATATTTAAAGCTAAACTTGTTCCATCAGCAGCAGTAATTCCTGTTTTAGTACAAGTATACGAAGGTCCTGTACCTGATTTTACTGCTTCATACCAATCAATACCACCATTAATTGTATACTCGCAAGATAAAAGACCCCCCTCTGCTTCATTCACACTAGCAGATAAAGTAAATGGACTACTTACATAAGACCCAAAAACAACATTTGAAGCAATAACCTCGCCTATTTCAGGAATCGTTGTATCTATGTCTCCGCAAACACTTATATCTCTGTTAAAAGCAATAAGCCCTTGCTTACAAGTTAAAATATTTTCTGTATTTTCTGAAACATCTTGTAAAATTACTTGTTGATATGACCCTTCTGATAAAAACCCTGTTAATCTTTCATAAGACATGTCTATTGAATTGCCTGATAAAGGTTCTTGAAAAGTAATACCAGCTGGAAGGTATTTAGTTTCCATTGGGGAAGAATAAGTTTCTCCTGTATAAAGCGCATAAAAATCATTGCCATCAGCTGGATTTTCAAAATGAACTCCCCATTGATTACCATCTTCCTGAGCAATTGATTTTTGCTGAGCATAACGAAGGTATCCAACAATTTCTCTAGCTGTATCATCTAATAACCTAGATCTTTGTTGCCCAACATAAGAAGAAATACCAACACCAGCAATAACAATAGTAACACCAACAACAATAAGAGTTTCTAATAAAGTAAAACCTTTTTTTATCTTAAAAGAATTTTTATATTTTGTATTAAATTTTTTCATTTTAATAAATTTTATTTTGAAAACATTTAATCATTTAATATTTATCTTAATATATATTATATCCTTTATGTAAAATACAAACAAACTTTAAAAATTAAAATTGACCTACTAATTGATAGACAGGAACTATTAAAGAAAGAGCTATTCCTCCAACAACAACTCCTAAAAACATTAAAAGCAATGGCTCTAGCATTGAAACTAAAGTTTTCAAAGCTCCTTCTATTTCTACTGCATAAAACTCAGATAAAGTTCCTAAAATTTCTTCAGTATGCCCAGCTTTTTCACCAATTGCTAAAAGATTGGAAACTACAGCTGGAAATATTTTTTCTTTTTTAAAAGAATCACCAATACTTATTCCTTTAGCTAAATGTTCTTTAGCAATCCTTAATAAAGCAGCTTCGTATTTAGGATGACCAACTGCACCAGCAGTAACTTCAATTGCTTGCATAATTGGCATTCCTGCTTTTATCAAACTTGATAAAACACTGGAAAATCTTTCTAAAGCCAGTTTCTCAACTAAATCACGAGCAACTGGTAATTTTTCCAATAAAGAGGCAAAAAGCTCTCTCCCTCTCTTTACTTTTCTAAAATAATAGAATAATCCAATAGGAATACCAATAATCAAAGGAAAAATTATAAAAATATTTCTATTTAAAAACATTCCTGTTGATAAGACTATTCTAGTGTAAGTAGGAACTGCTTGGCCAGTGCTTAAAAACATTTCGCCTAATTTAGGCACTGCAAAAGTTACCAAAAAAATTATCATAAACAAAGACATAACCATTAAAGCAACTGGATAAATTAAAGAAGACTTTACTTTAGTTTGTAAATTTCTATCTCTTTCTAAATTAGAAGAAACTTGATTTAAAGTAGTTTCTAAATTTCCTGAAGTTTCCCCAGCTTTAATTAAATTTGCTACAACTGAAGAGAAATAATCAGGATGCTGGGAAAATGTTTTCCAAAATGGTTCTCCCCTTTCTAAATTAGCTCTGGTTTCTAATAAAAAACGCCTGGCTGGACCAGACTCAAAATCTTGAATCAAAATATCTATGGCACTAAATAAATCAGTTCCTACTCTTAGCATCAAAGCAAGATATTTTGTTAAAAAAACTTTATCAGTTAAACTAAGACCTTTTTTAAAAACAAATAGATCCTTTTTTCCTTTTTCTAGCATTAAAGGCTTTACTGAAAGTGGTTTTAATTTCTGAGTAGTTAAATATTCTAAAACTGCCTGAGTATTAGGCTGATTTATATTCCCTTCTTTAATATGTCCTTTAGCGTCTTGAGCAAGATAATGAAATAACATATTTCTACATTATATATATTGATTATTCTCTATTCTTTAACTACACGAAGCACCTCTTCAATTGTTGTCATTCCTAATTCAGCTTTTTTTAATCCATCTTCAAACATAGACTTATTTCCACGAGCAAAAGCTATTTGTTTTAAACCATCAAGTGAAAAATCCTTTTTTTGAATATAAGCTCTCACTTCTTCAGTAACCTCAAAAACTTCATAAATAGCTAAACGCCCTGAATAACCAGTGCCGTTACAAGACTGACATCCTTTTCCTCTATAAAGCTGCTTTGCATGATAAGGTTTTGCTGATTTTCCTTTTAATACACTTAATTGACTATTAATAACTTCATTTATGTCCTCTGGTGTTTGATAGCTCTCTATACAATCACGACAAATTTTTCTTACTAATCTTTGAGCAATTATCAAATTAACTGTTGCTGAAACTAGAAAAGGAGGAATATCCATATCAACCAAACGAGGCACTGCTGTTGCTGCGTCATTAGTATGTAAGGTAGAAAGTAATAAATGACCAGTTAAAGCAGCATGAACAGAAATTTCTGCTGTCTCTTTATCACGAATTTCACCAACCATAATAATATCTGGATCTTGACGCAAAATAGCACGCAGACCATTAGCAAAATCAATCCCTGCCCTAGGATTTGTTTGTGTTTGATTAACATATTTTAATTCATACTCAATAGGATCTTCAATAGTAACAATATTTACTTCAGGACGATTAAGCTTATTCAAAACAGCATAAAGTGTTGTTGTTTTACCAGAACCAGTCGGCCCAGTAACTAAAATCATCCCAGTTGTTTTCGTGATATTGTCCTCAACTGCTTTTGCTGTTTCTTCTAACATTCCCAATTCTTGAAAACTCATTGGCTTAGTTGAACCAGTTAAAAGACGCATTTCCACTTTTTCACCATAAAGAGTGGGCATAATAGCAACACGAATGTCAAAGATAGTATCAGCATATTTGTATTTCAACCTCCCGTCTTGAGGCTTGTTGTGCTCATCAATAGATAGATTTGATAAAATTTTAATTCTTGCTACTATTGCTGGATGAATTTCTTTAGCTAACCTTATTATTTCTCTTAAAACTCCATCAACTCGAAAACGAATCAATATTTCATCACCTAAAGGCTCAAAATGAATATCTGTTGCGTTTAAAGAAGCTGCATAAGAAATAATATTATCAGTTAAAGAAACAATCGGAAATTCAGTTGCTGCTTTCTCTGCTTCTATCCCTTTTAATTTTAAAGAAGAACGAACACTTTCTTGAATAGTCTTTTGAAAATCTTTGGAAATCTCTTTCCCATATTGAGCAAAAATAGATTTTAGGTCCTCTTCAAGGCATAGATGAGGCTTAATAAAATAACCAGTATATTTATTCAAAAAATCCAAAGTTTCTAAATTAGAAGGATCTAACATTGCTACTTGTAAAGAATTGTCTTCTTTATTAAAAACAATTACATTTCTAGTACGAGCTATTTCTTCTGGTAAAATATTAAGAATGTTGGGATCTATTTTTTGACCAATTAATTTTACTCGAGGAACATTCAAATATTTTGATAAAATATCAGCATAAAAATCACTCGTAATAAAATTACGAGAAATTAAAAGATCAACAATATTCTTTTCTGTCCTTTGAGCTTCTTGAACAGTATTATCAAAATCTTCTTCTGAAACTAAACCTGTATCAAGAATAAGTTTTTTAAGAATTTGGGGAGGAAGATTCATTAAAAATTAAATATTAAATTGGCTGATACCAACATATCTATTTATTATATCACTAAAAAGCAAAATGAGTAAAGCACATGGAAGCCAAAAATATAAAAGAGAAAGACGAATGTTATCAAATCTTAATTTATTTTTCTCAACTTGATTTTTCATCCAATATTTTTGTCTGGCAAATAAAAATAAAATATTAAACAAATGAAAAATTATTCCTGAGAAAAGAACTAAACTTAAAAAAACCAAACAACTAGGCCAACCTGTTGCTAAAATTCCTAAACCAGCTAAATATCTTTCTTCTTTATAAAAAAGATTTCCTTCAAACTTTTTATTAAATAAATAAATTCCTTTAAAAATAATTAAACCTAAAAAAATACTAACCACTGGTTCAAACCAATAACTCTGCCATGAATATTTCAAGATATATGATATTGGAGTATAAGGAGGTAAAAGCCATTGACTAATTAATTCTTGAGACCATAACCAATAATTTAAAAAAGTTAAAACAAAAGAACGAATAACAACAATCCCTATAAAAACAAAAAAAATAATTCTTAAAAATTTTTCTTGGGGTAATTTTTTTTTAATAATCCAATATATCAAAAACCCCGCTAAGATTATTAATCCTAAAGCGGGGCGTAGAATTGAAAACAAGAATATACCTAACCAATCCATTGACTAAGAATTAAGATATTATGATGCTGTCTCACCATTATAACAATTAGTACCTACAGTAATTGCAATATCCATATCTGTTCCTACCTCATAGAGATTAACGTTAACTCCTCCATCTGTTGATTCAACATCTCCACTTCCATCATTTTTATAATAATCACTTTCCATATTGGCTACTAATTTAAAGGTATAATTTGTATCACTTCCAACTAAGTAAACATAATAATAAACCCCAGTAGAATCAACGCTTTTATTAGGATCTGTTGGCAATGAAGCAATTGGTGAGCCACCAGGCATGTCCTTAAAGCTAATAGGAATCCAACCAGTTCCATCTACAGATTGAGTTGTAGTCGCAGAAGGATTAGTCCCTCCACAATTAACACTTGAAACATCAGAATATGTTTGAGCTGTAGATAAACTACCTATACTAGGAGAGCTTTCTTCAGTAACATAATATGCAATAGCTGTTTTAACAGTATTCAAGTCAGAAATTCTTTGAGAGTCACGAGCTTTTTTCAAAAGTTCTGCCGGGTTAATTACCAAAACTATTGTCGTTGAAAGAATTGCCAAGATACCAATAACGATAAGTAATTCTAATAAAGTAAATCCTTTTTTTGTATTCATTTTAATTTTAGTTAAATATTTGAAATTCGACCTTTTTTTATTATTTACTTTTCTTGTATATATATTTTACTACTTTAAAAACAATTGTCAATAATTATATTTTTTATTTAAACTGCTTTAGCTTGTGTTTCTTGTTTTACCTTAGTAACTAATTCTTCTATTGAAAGACGGGCTTTAACAAAATAATCAATTATCCCTAAGGCCTTTCCTCTTTCAATATCAGAAGGCTGACCAAGATTAGAAATAATTATTACTGGAAGTTTTTCTAATAAAGGATCCTGACGAATTGTTTCTAAAACTTCAAAACCATTTTTTTTTGGCAAAATTAAATCTAGAAGAATTAAATCAGGTTTAACTCCTTGTTCAGTTAAAAAATCTAAAGCTTCATCACCATCAGCTGCTCTAACAACTTTAAAAGATTCTTTCTCAAGTTTTAATCTTAAGACACTGCTCAAAAAAGGATCATCTTCAATTAATAAAACTGTTGGTTTATTATTTGTCATATTTGTTATTCTAATAATATTATATCAATTCTGTAAAATAAAAACAACTTTGTCAAATATACAAAGTTGTTTTTTTGTTTCAATCCTTTCTGGTTATCCCAAGCACATTAATTAGTCTTTTTTTAAAGATGATAAGACTAACATCCATGTCTACTAAAAAGTAGAATCAACCTAAGAATTTTGTCATTTCCTTTAGAAGGAAAAAACAAAAAATTCTATAAAAGAAAAGTTTTACCACCAGCTTCCGCTAGCGGTGCCTTGTTCATGTAATTCCACATGTTTCCATGGGCATGGACTATATCTTCACCCTTCTCCTTCAATAGAAAGAAAAGGGGTCAACGTGTAGTCTCTACGGGGCTAAGAAAATTTATAATTAAAACAAGATAAACAATATGGCTTAATAACTGACAAAAACTTTTCAGCATTTTTGTTGCCAGAAATATATAATCTCGGTTTTTTATGGTCTTTTATAACCAAAACCTTAATGTCATATATTCTTTCTAAAAAATTCTTTAATCTCAAATTTTCCTTACAAGAAAAGCTTTGAGTATTTAACATTACGCCATAAATCTTGTTCCTACCCTTTCGAATGTTTCCATCATCCATATACCAAACAGCTACAATAAAAGGTTCTTTTAGATATCTTTCTATATTCTTCCATAATATCTTTTTACCTTTCTTGTAGAATTTGCAGGCAAAATTAGTAAAATCTGGATGACTAATAGTACGAAAACGCCAAGAATTAGTCTTTGCATAATACTTAGGACAAGAAAGAACCCATTTTTTAAAAATTTTATATTTCCAAAAAAGATATTCTTTCTGACTTTCTCCATGTTGTACACTCAGACGATAATTTTTTCCCCAAGCATTAGCTAATAAAGAACCGTCTCCTAACAACGTTCCTATTAAAAGAAATTCTTGTTTTTGATCAAATTTTAGAGATTCTCTAAGAATTTTGATATCTCTTGAATTTGTAATCATAAATTTTCCAGCTTCCCTCGGTATTGCCCGTTGCTTTCATTAATTTTAACAAAAGTACTTGGGTTTCACCGATACAGTTGAATTTTTCTAGAGGATTACTCCTCTAGGTCACAATTGGTTTTTCCTTATGACTTAGCCCCTGTCACCGAACCTACCCTAGTTCCTGCTAAGCAGGATTTTTAGGTATTCCCGGCTTCCTTGACTTGACAGGCGGTGAGTACAGAGTTCGAGAACGTATTCACCGCGGTATAGCTGACCCGCGATTACTAGCGATTCCAACTTCATGAGGTCGAGTTTCAGACCTCAATCCGGACTGGGAGATTGTTTGATGCGATTAGCTCCATCTTACGATTTGGCAACGCATTGTCAATCCCATTGTAACATGAGTGTTGCCCAGGGCATCAAAGGGCCATGCTGATTTGGCGTCATCCCCTCCTTCCTCCCTCCTCCTAACTTTCAAACTACTTTCTTAATATAAGTTTAAAATCTTTTTAGAAAGAGAATAAATATTTTATTCTTCTGCTAAAAAGCTAGGAGGAGGGCAGTATTCTATGATACATATAACATAGAACAGGGGTTGCGCTCGTTTCCCCACTGAAGGGAACGACTCGCGCCACGAGCTGACGACAACCATGCAGCACCTGTCCCGATGTCCTTGCAGAGGGTCCAACTTTCATCGGACTTTCATCGGAATTTCAAGCCCTGGTAAGGTTCTTCGTTTGTTATCGAATTAAACCTCATGTTCCACCGCTTGTGCGAACTCCCGTCTATTCCTTTGAGTTTTAGCCTTGCGGCCGTACTTCCCAGGCGGGGTGCTTAACGCGTAAGCTTCGCCACTGATAGGGTCGATACTACCAGCAACTAGCACCCATCATTTAGGGCGTGGAATACGAGGGTATCTAATCCTCTTTTCTCCCCACGCTTTCGTCTTTGAGCGTCAGGAAAGACCCAGTTGGCTGCCTTCGCTTTCGGTGTTCCGCACGATATCAACGGATTTCACCCCTACACCGTGCGTTCCGCCAACCTCTTTCTTCCTCTAGTTTTGCCGTATCTATTGTTGTTTTCTGGTTGAGCCAGAACCTTTAACAACAGACTAACAAAACCGCCTAAGGACGCTTTACGCCCAGTAAATCCGGATAACACTTGGAGCCTACGTATTACCGCTGCTGCTGGCACGTAGTTAGCAGCTCCTTATTCTTCGCCTAACGTCATTCTAAATAAATCAGAATTCCTCAGCGAAAAAAGTGGTTTACAAACCGAAATCCTTCTTCCCACACGCGGCGTCGCTCGATCAGGCTTTCGCCCATTGTCGAAGATTCTCGGCTACTGCCTCCCGTAGGAGTAGGGCCCGTGTCTCAGTGCCCTTGTTGGGGATCATGCTCTCACACCCCCTACCCGTCATCGCCTTGGTGAGCTATTACCTCACCAACAAGCTGATAGGACCTAGGCCTCTCGTTGAGTGCTCTAAGCAAGCTTAAAACTTTACTAAATTCTCAAAAAGAATTCAGACTATTGGGTATTACCTCCGCTTTCGCGAAACTATCCCCATCTCAACGGTAAGTTACCAAGGTATTACTAACCCGTTTGCCACTATACGTGCAAGCACGTATCGTACGACTTGTATGCCTTAACCACGCCGCTAGCGTTCATCCTGGACCAGGATCAAATCCTCATTTAAACCTGTTAAATTTTAAAAAAAATTAACAGGAAAAACTTGGAATAACCAGAAAAGATTGAACATTATTGACTATTAAATTATCAAAGGACACTAAAAACGTTTGTATATTAAAAATACAACGCAATATTATTATATAGGAAAAACTATCTTTGTCAACTTTGAATTTACTAATTAGGTGCCCTCGACAGGAATCGAACCTGTATCTAGGGCTTAGGAGTCCCTTGTTCTATCCGTTGAACTACGAGGGCAACAATTGGCGGGCCGGACGGGATTTGAACCCGCGATCTGATCCGTGACAGGGATCCGAGCACTCCAAACTGCTCCACCGGCCCATTAAAATAATTTATTTTCTACTAGTTAAATATTTTTCAAACACACTCTTTTTCCTATTTAAATATAAATTATTTTTTAAGTTTCTATACATAAACCCATAAAGACCCAATGAATCATTAATAGAAAAAGAAAGACGATAGCCTTGATTATAAAAAAATGAACCTCCTTTTATAACTTCTAATTCTTGAAGCTTGTTTTTTATTTCAACAAGTATGTTCCTGCTTCCTGATGTAAAAACAGATGTAAGCACATAGGAAAAACTTTTTCTATCTTTTCTTTTAAATTTACAAATATTTACACACCCATCACCATCAAAATATCCACGTAGAAAATGAGAGAAATATTTATCTGGCAAAACAGGAAGTTTTATTGTTTTACTTTTTCTTGGATAAATACCTAAATTCAACAAATTTTTAAAAATCTTTTTAGACCCTATTTGTAATCTATATCTTCTACTATAGTTTTCATTCTTTGATTTATTTATTCCTATGGCAAGATTTGTAAATAATGCTTTCTTGATTTTATAAATAATTTCTTTATCGATAGAAGATATTTCAAGAAAACAAGCTCCCCTTTTATTTTTTATTACACACCCATCAGCAATAATAAAACCCAACACATATGCCATATCTGATCCCCAGTTTTTAAAAAAATTCTCATTCTTTGTTTTAAAAATTGGCATATTTTTTACGAGTGCCAGGGAAGGGACTCGAACCCTTGACCTCGGCTTTATGAGTGCCACGCTCTAACCGACTGAGCTACCCTGGCAGAATATTGTTGCGGGGGTCGGAATTGCACCGACGTCTCGAGGTTATGGGCCTCGTGAGATACTACTTCTCCACCCCGCGATTAAAGGTAGTATCTCAGTATAAAAGAAAAATCAATTAAAATCAACCCTCTTAATTAAATGTTTAGTAACTCTTCCCAAAATTTTTTATAAATATCTACTATTTCTTTAGCCTTGTTTTGTTCTAAAGAAAAATCTTTGTCTTCAATAATCTTTTGCCTAACTTGATGAAGCTGATGCAGAGTTTCTAGGTTTTGATAATTTCTAAGTTTTAATTCTTCTAAAATTCTAGTAAAGTCATCTTGTTTTTGATCAGCTGCCCCAAAGCCAGAATAACCCATTAAATTCAAAGTTTCTTTAACTATGGCTTCTGCTTTTATCACTGCTAATTTCCACGAAGATTCATAAGGCTCTAATAAAAGTGCATAAACTTTATTCCATTCTTTTCGATTTTTATTTGAAGAAGATATTTCTGGAACAATCCCCCACCAATCTTGCCATTTTTCTTTCCATTTAGACAAAATCTTAAGCTTCTTAAAATAATAAATAACTCCGATTAAAAAAAGAACACAAAGAATTAAAGAAATAATCTTTAGATATATAAAAAAAATATATAGCTCAGAAATCATTAAATAATAATTTTTTCTATTAATTTTGCTGCCTGTAATAATTGATAATCAGAAAGATAAGAACCAATAAGTTGCAAACCTACTGGCAAATTATTTTCTGTCCAAGCACAAGGTAAATTAATTGCTGGAACACCAGAAATATTTGCTCCTACAGTAAAAATATCTGAAAGATACATTGCTAAAGGATTATCAGATTTTTCACCAATTTTAAAAGGAAGGGTTGGTGAAGTAGGTGTTAACAAAAAATCAACTTCTTGAAAAACTTTATTAAAATCTTCATTAATTAATTTTCGTACTTGCTGAGCTTTTTTGTAATAAGCGTCATAATAACCACTAGATAAAACATGAGTTCCTAGAATTATTCTTCTACGTACTTCGGCTCCAAAACCTTGTCCTCTATTTTTAAAATATAAATCTCTTAAGTTATCTATTTTTAAGTTTTTAATCCCGCCATAACGAATTCCATCAAAACGAGCTAAATTAGCACTTATCTCTGCTGGCATTATTATATAATAACAAGATAAAGCATAAGAACTTGTTGGCAAGCTAACCTCTTTAATTTTGGCTCCTTGAGATTCTATTTTTTTAATTGCTTCTTCTATCTTCTTTTTTATCACATCGTCTAATCCTTTTTGAAAATATTCTTTTGGTAAACCAAAAACTAAATCTTCTATCTTAAATTCTTTATCCTTTTTTTTATCTGAATCTGTTGGAAGATTGAAAGAAGTGGAATCCATAGAATCCTGACCAGCAATAATTTTAAAAACTAATTCAGCATCTTCAACAGTTTGAGTTAAAGGACTAATAATATCAAGAGAAGAAGCCATAGCAATAAGACCGTAACGAGAGACTGTACCATAGCTAGGTTTAAAACCAACAATTCCACAAAAACTAGCTGGTTGTCTAACTGATCCACCAGTATCTGATCCTAGAGCAAAAGGAACCATCTCACTTTTAACAGCTGCTGCTGAGCCCCCAGAAGAACCACCAGGAACCCTTGTTAAGTCACATGGATTTTTTGTTGGAAAAAAAGCTGAGTTTTCTGTTGAAGAACCCATAGCAAATTCATCCATATTAGTCTTGCCAATTAAAATTGCCCCTTGGTCCTTTAATGATTTTACAGCTGTTGATTCAAATCCAGATTCATAATCTTCTAGGATTTTTGAACCAGCCGTAGTTCTTGTACCTAAGGCCAACATATTATCTTTTATTGCAAAAGGAATTCCTTCTAAAAGATTAATATTTTCTCCTTTATTAATTTTTTCATCTATCTGTTCAGCTTGTTTTAAAACCTTTTCTTTTTCAACTAAAGATAAAAAAGCCTTAATCTGATTATCTTTTTCTTCTATAATATTAAAATAATGATTGATTAATTCAACCGCTGTAATTTCTTTATTAACTAATTTTTGATGAAGCTCTTTAATCATAACTATATTATTCAAATATAGGGGGAACTTTAAAATAACCCTCTTCTGTATCTAAAACAGAATTTTTTAATTGATCGTTTTCTTTTTGTTTATGAATCTCGTCTTCTCGACAAACATTTTGCAGCAAAGTTCCTCCAGTCATTGGCTCTACTCCTGTTGTATCTAGCTCTTGAAGCTGTTTTACGTAATCTAAAATTTTCTCAAGATCTGAGGTTATTTTTTCTTTTTCTTGAGAAGATAATTCTATTCTTGCTAATTCTAGTAAATGATTAATTTCTTTTGAATCCATAATAATTTTATTATAGCATTTTTAGAAACTCTTTTTCACTAATTATTTTTACTCCTAAGTTCTTTGCTTTTTCATATTTTGATCCAGGATTTTTTCCAACAATTAAATAATTAGTTTTTGATGAAATTGTTTCTTGACACTTCCCTCCTTGACTTAATATTCTTTTCTTTACTTCTTCACGAGACATAGCATCTAAAGTTCCGGTAATGACAAAAATTAAATTAGTAAATTTTCCTTTTTTCTCTATATTCTTTACTAGTACTAATTGAATTCCTGATTGATAAAGTTTTTCTAAGAATAATATATTGCCATTATCTTTAAACCAATCATATATTGACTTCCCTATCTTAGGTCCTACCATTGGAATCTTTTCAAAATCATCTTTTGTAAAATCATTACTTGCCTTAATTAATTTCTGAATTGTAATATTTTGATTCAAGTTAAATTTTTCTTGAAAATATTTTGCTAAAACCAATGCAGTTTCTTCTCCAATATGAATAATTCCTAAAGCAAATAAAAATTGATTAAATAATATTTTTTTTCTTGATTGAATCGCCGATATAATATTTTGACTAGATTTTTCTCCATATCTTTCTAAGGGAACAATATCTCCTTCTTTTAAATTAAATAAATCAGCCGCATCTTGAATCAATCCTTCATCAAGAAGTCTATCTACTAATTTTGGCCCTATACCTTTTATATCAAATGCTCCTTTACCAATAAAATGATAAAGATTTTCTTGAGAGCGAGCTGGACAATTTTTGTTTGGGCAACGAACAATAATCCCCCTTTCATCTTCTTCTGTTAAAGTACTACAAATAGGACATTTTTTTGGCATTTGAAAATTTCTTTCTTTTCCAGTGCGTAAATTAGGCAAAACCTTTGTTACCTGAGGAATAACATCACCTGCTCGACTTACTATTACTGTATCTCCAACTCTTAATCCTAATCTTTTTATTTCTTCTTTATTATGAAGAGTTGCCCGAGTAATTGTTACCCCGCTTACTTGAATTGGTTCTAAAACAGCTACAGGAGTTAAAATACCTGTTCTTCCTACCTGAATAATAATATCTTTTACTTGAGTAGTTGCTTCTGAAGGAGAAAATTTATAAGCAACTGCTCCACGCGGAGCCTTGCCAACAACCCCCAGTTCTTCAAAATATTCATTATTATTAACTATTATCACCAACCCGTCAATTTCATAAGGTAAATCTTTTCTTTGCTCCTGAATATTTTTATAAACTGTAAAAACCTCTTTAAGATTATCTACTTTTTTATTTTCTGGATGAGTTTTAAATCCTAATGCTTTCAATATTAAATGCTCCTGCTCATGAGTTTTCTGGCCTAAATCTGTTACTAATTCATAGGCATAAAAATCTAAATTTCTTGTTGCTGTAATTTTTGAATCTAATTGACGAACAGAACCAGCAGCAACATTACGAGGATTAGCATAAGGCAACAACCCTTCTTTTTCTCTCTCTTCATTAATTTTTCTAAATTCTTTTTTCCCTAAAAGAACTTCTCCTCTTATCTCTAAATAAGATGGAAATTCTTTTTCTAAATTCTGAACAATCTCTTTAAGCCCAGCTTTTAATAAACTATCAAATATTTCTTTTTTATCAGGTAGGCTTAAAGGAATTGCCTCTATTGTTTTAAGATTTTGAGTTATATCTTCCCCAATTTTTCCATTACCTCTAGTAGAGCCTATTTCTAAAAGCCTATCTTTATATTCCAAAGCTACAGCTAAACCATCAAATTTATGTTCACAATAAAAATCTATTTTTGCTGCTGGATGAAGAAGTTTTTTAATCCTTTCATACCAATCATAAACATCTTGTTCTGAAAAAACATCATTTAAAGAAAACATTGGAACACTATGTTCTGTTTTCTTAAATTTTTTTAATGGCTTTCCTTCAACTCTTTGACTAGGAGAATCAGAGGTAATAAGTTCTGGATATTGTTTTTCTAAATCAGAAAGTTCTTTCTTAAGAGAATCTAATGCTTCGTCTGAAACCAAAGACTGATTCAAAACATGATAAGCATAGCGATATTTATTGATTTCTTTTTTTAATTTCTCAATCCGTATTTTTGCTTGTTCTTTAGTCATTAATTTCCAAAATTAACCTCAATCCCTCGGCTCACTCTTC
>Ga0334896_1000524_pt1 | contig 44866 bp, 43 predicted proteins | sample GraSluR3_MG_8_FD_207734 | JGI IMG/M metagenome (GOLD analysis project Ga0334896, IMG submission 207734) | Sludge microbial communities from methane-producing bioreactor in Wageningen University, Netherlands - Granular Sludge_27_06-R3 | ecosystem: Engineered > Bioreactor > Anaerobic >... | reverse complement strand
GGAGCTTGGAATTCCAATGGCTGTAGGTTCCGAGACCATAGCTCTTGAGGACGATGATAGTGTGGAGTCCTTCAAGGTGGTCAGGGAGATTGTTGGCCCTGAAGGAATAGTAATTGCCAATTTAAGTGGTATTGCTTCAGTTGATGAAGCAAAAAGGGCAATTGAAATTGTTCAAGGTGATGCCATTCAGCTTCATCTTAATCTTGCCCAGGAGCTTGTTATGGAAGAGGGAGACAGGGATTTCAGAGGTGTTCTGAAAAACATAGAAGAAATAGCGAAAAATGTTGACAAGCCCTTGATAGTCAAGGAGGTCGGTTTTGGGATCTCCTACGTTGTTGGTAAAAGACTCTACGATGCAGGAGTGAGATATATTGATATATCTGGCTATGGCGGCACCAATTTTATTGAGATAGAGAATCTGAGAAGCCACGAGGTTGATTTTTCGGAGCTGTATTCATGGGGAATACCCACGGCAGCATCCCTTGTACAGTGTAGACATCTGCCTGATGATGCAAGACTTATAGCTTCTGGGGGAATCAGAAACTCCATTGATATTGTAAAATCCTTAGTTCTTGGTGCAGACATAGCTGCCGTAAGTGGGGAGCTACTTGCATATCTGGTGCATGGAGGCTATGCAAATGCAAAGGATTATCTTGAAAGCAACCTATACAAGCTTAAGGTACTGATGATGCTGCTTGGAAAGGGGAACATCCAGGAGCTTAAGAAAACAGAGTATAAACTTACAGGAAAACTGAAAGAGATTATCTAGATTGAGGAGGGTTCCAGTGAGAACCCTTTTTTCGTACATAAAGGAGGGGTGCAAATGAAGCATAAGATTTTGGACAGACTACATGAAGTGGATGGGTTTTTATCTGGAGAAAAGCTTTCTGAGGAGTTTGGCCTAAGCAGGACAGCTATATGGAAGCATGTAAAGGCTTTGAAAGCTGATGGCTACCAGATTGAGTCGGTTACCAGAAAGGGATACAGGCTTGTGGCATCCCCGGATATTGTAAATTACGATGAGATTAAGGAGATCCTGCACACAAAAATAGTTGGGAGTAGGGTGATATATTTCAATTCCCTGGAATCCACAAACAAGACTGCTAAAGAGATTGCGGCTGTAAACAACGAAGGTACAGTTGTTGTTGCAGAGCAGCAGACAAAGGGAAGGGGACGTCTTGGACGGGAGTGGATATCGCCAAATAGGAAGGGCCTTTATTTTTCAGTTATTCTAAAACCCGATACTGATCCCACAAAGGTAGCCAAACTGACACTACTGGGAGCGGCAGCTGTAAACAGAGGACTTCTTGACATGGGGATCCAGTCCCAGATAAAATGGCCCAATGACATTGTGATTAAAGGGAAGAAGGTAGCTGGGATACTGACAGAGATGAACTGTGAGTTGGGCACCATCAATCATATAATCATCGGAATCGGAATAAATGTAAATCAATCTAATGAAGAGATTCCCTATGAATTGAGGGACAGCGCCACATCTCTTTTAATTGAAAGTAATAGGGCAATCAATAGGAAGGATCTGTTTGCAGCTGTCCTAAATAGATTGGATGAGTTTTACCTGGATTTTATTGATGGAGAAGATATGGATAGGGTTCTTGAAATTTGTCGGGAGGAATCTGCAGTAATTGGCAAGGATGTTATTGTAATTCAAGGAAGTAACTCAAGAAAAGGTCACGTTGTGGGTATCAACAACGATGGTGAGCTTCAGGTAAGGTTTAGCACAGGTCTAGAGACGGTCTACTCAGGAGAGGTTTCCATCAGAAAAGAAGATGAGTATATTTAGCATGCTGGAGCTCCAGCATGCTTTTTTTACAGAATTTTTCGGAGTCTGTTACCAAGATAAGTAGCTACTGTTAGCTTCAGCAGGTCTCCAGGAAGGAAAAGAAGGAGTCCCATATTAAGAATGGCCGTAAAGGAGAAACCCCCGTCCATTACGTGGTTAAGGATAAAAGCCATATATGGGATTCCAATTATGTACATGGAGACGGTGGCAGCTGCTCCTGCAAAAAAAATACCCATGGGTGTGGGATGCTTTCTCGAAAGAACTGAAGCAATTAAGCTTGCAGCAACGAATCCCACGAGAAATCCAAAGCTTGGTTTAAGTATTGACTGTATCCCTCCAGTAAATCCAGAAAAAATCGGAACTCCTGCCATACCAATTCCAATGTAGACAATTTGTGAAAGAGCTGCAGAGCGAGGCTTCAGTAAAAAGCCTGCCAGCAGGACGAAGAGGGTTTGCAGTGTTATGGGAACAGGTCCCAAGGGAATGGAAATGAATGCACCAATTGCAGTAAGTGCTGAAAATAGAGATATTAGTGTTATTTCCCGTGTTGTAATTTTCATGTGGCCTCCTATTGTCAACCTAAATTTAATAATATAAGTTTACAATTAAATCTTAAAAAAAGCAAGAATAATTTTGAATGATCTATTGATCGATAAAATCAACCTAATGTGTGGTCTTTAAGTGGATAAAGTGGTAGAATTAAAATAATAAAATCCTATGTCCAAAAGGGGGCTTTCCAATGAAGAGAAAAGTGGCTTTGATGCTTGCAATTATGATGTTTTTTAATGTGATGATTTTTACATCCTGTGGTAAGGAAGTGACAAGTAACCCCAAAGGATCTTCTGATACTGAATCAGCCATAGGGGTTGATCTTTATGGATACCCAAAGGAGAGCCTTGTGGATTATCTTGCTGCAAGTCCTTTTTATACCCCAGACCATCTGGAGGGAATATTTAATGAAAGTGAGTACCTTAAGCACAGGCAGACCCTTATAGGCAACATTATGTCGCTTTCAGAGGTGATGGTCTTAAACCTTGAGTATTTTCTGGGATTGTCCGATGAAATTCAGTGGGAGGTTCTCCAGGATTACAGGGAGCTTAGCAGCCTGGACCCCGAAATTGAAATGGTCTATGAGATGGTTAGGGACAGATACACCAGTCAGATGATTCAAACAGCCGGATTATTGGCTCACATAAAAGCCATTGAGGAAGCAAATAGCCAGGGTCCCTTTCTAAAGGCCTGGCAGGACTATGACCTGGTAATGAAAAGACTGGAGTTGACAGCCCTTACCTTTGAGAGGATCATGGAAATCACAGAAGACCATCAGCTGCTCAGGGACCATGTAATTGAGGATCTGGGTATGGTGGAGAATGAATACATATTTGTGGAAATGGATAATAGAGTAGCTCAGTTCTCAAGGGATGACCTCTATTTGGAACGTCAATACCTTAATATTGCCGAGCTGATTAAAAGCATTGACGATCTTGAAAGGTCGGATGTTTTTGCAACAATTTGGGCAATTGAGGATGCTATATCATCAGTTGAAAGTGACATGGACAAAATCGATGAAGTTGAGAGAAATGGAATTTTAAATGAAACAGAAATCCAGCTTTTGGAATCATCGCTGAAACTACAGAAGGAAATGTTTCTTGGACATAGAAAAGCCATTTTGGAATCAAATGGCCTTGGGAAGGAGCTGTCCTATGATTGGGAGTCAGAAGAGCCTACATTGGAGGCCTTGAAGGTCTTTATGGCTCAGCTGCAGCAATACCTTGAGACCCCTGTATACGCACAGGGAGAGGATAATCTCCAAACGGCAGTGGAGATTATTCAGGAACCTAAAAGGGGAGCAGAGGAAAACCGTGAGGTTTCAAAGGGATTTTTCGCATCCATGAAGGAAAAGCTGTCAAGTGCCAGGAAGTCCACTGCAAGCTTTGTGGGAAAATACCTTGAAAAGGCCTCCACTGTTACCTATAAGGCATCAATTACAGTTGTGGGAAGCTATTACGGCATAAGCAAGGAAGACATCGAGGATGAGAAAAGAGATGCGGAGGAACTGGAGAAGCAGAGGTTACTTGATGGAAGTGCAGGGAGTCAAGTTATTCGGGATGGAATAGCATGGCTGGAGGATAAGGAGCAATGGATTGGAGAAATTGCCAAGGACGCCTTGGGAGAGGATTCAAGAACAGCCAGGCTTATAGGCTACGGTTCAAAGTTTGCGATCCAGAAATACACAAGTGCCAGCAAAAGCATGATGGTGCTAATTGATTCAAATGCTACAGATGAGGAAATAGCCTCTGCATTCTCAGATGTTGTTGTTACGTCACTGGGTGAGCTGAAGGTGCTTGAGAATACAATCGGCAGACTGGACAAGGACAAGTTTGAGAAAATACTTGGAATATATGATGATGCAATGGATGTATTCAACATATCAAAGGATCTTATTGAGGATGAAGACAATCGGTACAAGGATCAGATCATAAGCAGGTTGGAGGAGAAAAATGATCAAATGGAAAGAGTGGAATTAACTGAGAAGGCTGTTGAGAGTCTAGACCAGATTGAACAGGCATCAAGGGAGAAGACAGCGGAGCAGCTGGAATTTCTCTATGGTGAAGCTGGCAGCCCAGCACTTGGAGGATACAAGACCCCTGCATTTGACTCATCTGTTTTGCTGATAGCCAAGGATATCGTGGAAGCAGGTTTGATAATGGACATGGACTTTTCAGGATTGGGGCTTGAGGACAATACCAATCCTGAGGTGGATCTTGGAATGGAAGACAAGTCAAATTCTGAGAAAGAGCCTGGATTGGAAGAGGACCGGTATGACGGTGCAGTTGTAGCTGTTGAGAACAACTCCAAGGCTGAGGATGCCCAGAATCACATAGAGGAAAAACCGATTAAAGACAATACCGAAGGAAAGCTGACAGGCACCTACACCGGGGTCATTTATGCCATAGACACAATATGGGGAAGTGCAGATCTAAATGATCCAGTACAGCTTGTAATAACAGATAATCAGATGGTGTTGTCAAATACAGGACCTTCAGAACTTTTTGAAACATCCTTTAGCTTTAGCCATACAATTGTTCAGACAGATATTAATTATGTCGCAGGTGTGGGAAAAATTCCTGACAGCTATTTTGAGTTGTTGGATGGTGGACAAATGTATGATTCCCAAATCGGCTGCAGAGTTACAGGCTACACAAAGGGCAAGGGAAAGTTGGAGATAAGCTACAAGAGCGAGTTTGCAGGAACAATTTATTTTGAGGTTGAGAAATAGGTCAAATACCAAAGACCCTATAGAGGGTCTTTAATATAGGTTTCTATATGTCTTCATAACATCTGTGAAGATATCACTCGAGGATGGGGGAGTGTAGGTAATGGCATTTGCACCTGCATCAATTGTACTTAATATGCTGGCATCCGTCGGTCCGCCAGTTGCTATGATAGGGACCTCCTTTCCAACCCTTGAACGTATTTCCATGACCATCTCAGATGTATTGTGTCCTCCAGAAACATTCAGTATACTTACTCCAGCATCCAGTTTGCCCAGGTAATCATCCTCCAGGGAGGCGACCGTAGCAACTATGGGAATGTCTATTACAGATTTCATCTCCCTTATGACTTCATTCTTCGTTGGGGCGTTCACAACCACTCCATATGCACCTAAAAGCTCCGCTTGAAGGGCAATTTGAATTGACCTGGGCCCAGATGTGAGTCCTCCTCCAACGCCGACGAAGACAGGAACGCTGGCAACTTCAAGAATTGCATGGGTGATTGATAGCTGTGGTGTAAATGGATATACAGCGATTATTGAGTTGGCGTTGTTGTTCTTTATGATTGCAACATCCGTTGAGAAAAGAAGGGACTTGATCCTGGTTCCCAGGATTTTGATTCCGCTGGCTCTGTAGATGACCTCTGGTACCACTACGGATCTGCTTCTGAGCGCTGACTTTATTTCCGGGACATATTTTTCTTTTTCCATGGGACACCTCCGTATAAAATGGGTAATCAAATACTGATTGACTATATATTATAGCACACAGATGATCGGGATGTAACAATCTAGAAAGGATATATTATGAGAAAAGAATACGTTGAATACATGAAGGATTTGCCCATCAACATATTTCTGGCTTCAATCGACCAGTATCCCCTCCATTGGCAGGATGCCATCGAGGTTATTTTTGTCCTGGATGGTTCGGTTAGGATAGGTATCGAAAGTGAAACCTATGTCCTTGACAAGCGGGAGCTTGAGATCATAAACCCCAATGAGGTTTATAGAATGGAGGGAATTGGTGAGAACCTGGTGCTGATTCTGCAGATAGACCCTGGCTTTTTTGAGAAATACTACGAGGATGCAAGGGACACCTTCTATTACACCAACACATCAGATGACAACGCCCAGGAAGAGGAGAAATACTACCAGTTGAGGACCCTTATTTCAATTTTGGTATATGAAGCGGTTTCTAAGCTTGATGACCATGAAGACCAAATAGTGGATAATCTTCTTTCCCTTATGTACCACCTGCTGAACAACTTTCATTACCTGTTCTATGACGAGGAAAGCCTTAAGGAGGATGAAATTCAGCTTGAACGATACCACAGGATAATGAAATATCTAAGCAACAACTACATGGACAGGGTAAGCCTGCAGGATTTGGCCAAGCAGGAGTTTTTAAGCTCACAGTACCTGTCCTACAAGATCAAGGAAGTGTTTGGTCATGGCTTCAATGAATATCTCAATCAGATAAGGGTGGAGGAATCAACAAAGCTGCTTCTGGATACTGACAAATCAATAAGTGAAATATCCGATGAGGTGGGTTTTTCACATCCAAGATACTACAACAAGCACTTTAAGATCCATTATAACCTGACACCCCTCCAATACAGAAAAAAGAACAAGGTATCGGAAAAGCAGCTGGAAAAGCTGAGAAAAATTCACTACTTGAGCCTGAAGGAAGCCCTTCCATATCTTGAAACCTACCTATCGGAATACGAGAGGTTCAACTTCGACAACAGAATCTTCAAGCTTGATATTGACCTTAAAAAGGAGTCTGCTGAAAAGGCCCTAAAGCCTACTGTAATAGACCTTGGGGACATTTCACTGCTTCTGGAGGAGGAAAACAGGAAGGTTCTTCGCGAAATCCAAAGTGAGATAGGCTTCAAGTACTGCATTGTGAACAACCTTTTTTCTGACGACATGGATATCTACAGAGGCAAGAACAGGATGTTCATTAACTGGACCCGTGTTGAAAATATTCTTGAATTCCTGGAAGACCTTCGATTGTTTCCTGTGATATCAACAAGGTACGTGGAGAAGTACATTGTGGAGGACTTTAGAAGAACTTTCTCACATATTTATCCCGATCTGGATAAGTGGCTTGAAAAGAGTCCCGATGAGCTTGAACCCGTATTTCCTACCCAGGAGATAAACCACAATCACGACACCCTTTTCATGGCTCCATACATACTTTACAGCTATACAGTGGAGAACAAGAGGATGGTGTTTCAGATGATGGATGAGATAACCAAGGACACTGTTCTTGACAATGAGACATTTTTTGGCGGAAGTGGATTGTTTACTGCCAACTACCTGAACAAGCCATCATTCTATGCATACAAGTTTCTCTCCCTTCTGGGAGAGGAGATTCTGGACAAGGGAGATGGTTACCTGGTGTGCAGGTCGGAGGAAGGCTACCAGATACTCCTATACAATCCTCCAAGGGTAACTCAGGAGGACATATACAGTCACAGCCTGCCCACCAAGCTTAAGGAAAAGAAGATTTCCATTAACCTCTACAACATGGATGGGGACTTTCAGATTACAAAATATGACCTCAACAAAAGCCACGGTTCTGTTTATGACAAGTGGATCTTCCTGGGAAAGCCAGAGAGATTGTCTGGAGAGCAGTGGACCTTATTGGATAATTACGTACATCCCAATGTAAGCTTCTACTATGGAAGAAAAGCTACTGTTTTTAACATAATTGCAACAGTTAAGCCCAATGGATGCATACTCTATACCTTGAACTATGGACAGAAACAGTAAAAAAAATGTACTTTTTTAAGGTTTTGTATAAAACGATTTTTTCCCATTTGCCCAAAACAATCCTAAATACTGCCTAAGCCAGTGAATGGCTTAATTCCTCCAGGATGATAATATATATATATATCAACTGGAGGTTTTATTATGAGTAACAAGGATTTTGGGGTGGAGAAAATCAGCAAATTGCTTTTCAGATTTTCTATACCTGTAATATTATCAATGCTGGTCAGTGAATTGTACAGCATGGTGGATACTTTCTTCGTGGGAAGAGAAGTAGGTGGAGAGGGTATAGGAGCACTTATTGTGGTTTTCCCTCTACAGAGAATACTGATGGCAGTGAGCATCATGATTGCAGTGGGAACAGCTACGGCTTTTTCTAGACACAACGGAAACAACAATATCGGTAAGGCAAGACAGGTTCTTCAAACAGGATTTTCTCTTGTATTCACTGTAATGGTTCCACTTGTAATTGGAATACTTATTTTTAGAGAAAAGATTGTTGGAATAATGGGGGCAGGGCCAGACATTAGCAGTTTGGCGGCTACATACCTTGGAATAATAATTATCGGTACCACGTTTTTAAGTATGACCATTTTTATTTCCCACAATATGATAGCCCTAGGTAACCCAAAGATATCAATTATAAGTACAAGCATTGGAGCGGTAATAAATATAATTCTGGACTTCATTCTTGTACAGGGAAATGGAATGGGCGTGCAGGGAGCTGCCATTGCAACGGCATTCTCACAGATTGCAGGATTCTCATATGCTTTCTATCATTACACAAAGATGAGAAAAATGTACAATATACCATTGAAATATAAACTGGACCATAAGTTAATTGCACCAATACTTTTAGTTGGGTTATCAGCCTTTGTTATAGAGGCCGAGGACGGAATCCTTATGGGAGTTCTGAGTAGTCTTCTCACCAGTACAGTAGGGGATCAGGGAATAATAGTTCTTGGAGTCGTATCAAAGCTATACATGTTCCTCTTTATAACAATATTTGGCATGGCATCAGCCATGCAGCCAATTGCCGCATATAACGTGGGAGCACGAAATTTCACAAGACTGAGAGCACTGATGACAAAGACAATTGCATATGCAACCCTTACCTCTTCTGTGATGTGGGCCGTTGCAATGACATTTGCACCACAGCTGATTGGAATATTCATTGAGGATACGGCAATTATCGGTGAGGCTACAAAGGCCTTTAGGACAATGATTGCGGTATTTCCAGTAATAAGCATGTATTATGTATCAATATTCTATTTCCAGGCTAGCGGAAGGGCGAGGATGTCCATTTCTGTTGCTGTGTTAAGACAGCTGGTCATAATGCTTCCCATATCCCTTATTTTGGTAAAGGGCTTCAATATGGGAGCAGCAGGTGTATGGCTATCATATCCAATAGCGGATGTGCTTTCAAGTATAGCATCATTTATGCTGATACGTAATGAAGGAATTGAGCTTAACACTGCGATTGCAGCACAAAAAAGAGCAAAAACTGCAAACGGAGTCGCTGCACACTGATTTAAGTTTATAATTGGGTATAAATAGGTAGAGAAATCTGCCTATTTTTTATGCCTTGGAGGCGATGACATGAGTAGGGAAACTAAAAATATCGGAAAAACAGTAAACCTTCCACCTGGAACCTTGCAGTACACAGGAGAAGGTGATGGCAAGCAGCAGTTAATTGTCACCAGGTATACTGAGGACAGTGTTGAAAGCAAGAAGCTTGAGTCCTTTGATGAGTTCCAAACCTCAAACGATGGCAGCACAATCTGGCTTGATGTAATAGGACTGAAGAATCCAGATATAGTAAGAAAAATAAGTGACATCTTCAACATCCATCCCCTGGTACAGGAGGATATTCTAAATATTGCACAGATTCCAAAGGTTGAGGAGTATGAAGGCTACCTTTTCACCGTGACAAAGAATGTGTTCTTCAAGGAGGATGGATTTCTGGATACGGAGCAGATTTCAATCCTGCTGATTGAAAATGTTGTGATTACCTTCCAGGAGTATGACACAGACAGCTTTAAGCATATTCACGATAGGATAAAGGATTCAGTATCCTTGAGAAAGCATGGAGCTCTGGATCTTTATTACAGCTTTATCGACTCAGTGGTGGACAAGTATTTCCTTGTACTGGAGAACATTGGCGATAAAATCGACTCGGTTGAAGATGAACTACTTGAGAATCCCAACAAGGATATTCTGGGGAGTATTTATCATCTCAAAAGGGAGCTGGTGTATATAAGAAACATACTCTGGCCAACGCGAAATCTTGCTAGCTCCCTGGCAAGAGGAGAATTTGCGGAGATAGATGGAAGGATGGCCCTTTACTTCAGAGACATCTACGACCATGTGATACAGATGATCGATATTGTAGAAACCTACCGAGACATATGCTCAGGGATGCTTGATACATACCTTTCAAGCGTTGGATATAAAACCAATGAAGTAATGAAGATACTCACTATCTTTTCTACAATATTTATTCCTCTTACATTTCTGGCAGGGGTGTATGGAATGAACTTCATATATTTTCCAGAGCTTAACTGGAAATACGGATATCTCATATTCTGGCTGATATCCGGTCTTATAACTGCATTTATGATAAGATTCCTAAGGAAAAAGGGCTGGCTGTAGCTCTTTTTTTATGGGGAAACTAAATGAAGGTATTGTAATATTTCGAGTAAAGTGTTATTATAAAAGTAGATACAATACTTATTTTCAAAATAGCGTAACGATACAATTTAAGCGAATGGGGTGTAGAGATGTCAAAAACAAACAGCATTGTAACCTATGGTGTTTTTATGGCCCTTACAGTAGTAATGACCATGATTATACAAATACCGGCGCCTGCCAGTGTCGGTTATCTGAACCTGGGAGATATGGTAATTTTTATGGCAGCCTTTATGTTTGGCAAAAAGGGAGGATTTCTGGTAGGAGGCCTTGGATCAGCACTTGCAGATATCCTGCTTGGTTGGGGAGTGTATGCACCGATCACCTTTGTGGCAAAAGGATTGGAAGGCTTTGTGGCAGGAATGCTTTTTGACACGGCCTGGGGAAGAAAAATGCCACTTCTTGCGGCTGGAATCGGTGGCCTGGTTATGGCGACCGGCTACTACGCGGCAGAGATATTCATGTATGGAATGAAGGCAGCACTTGTGAACTATCCGGCAAACATCATGCAGGGGCTTTTCGGAGCGGTCGCTGCAAGCATATTGTATGCTGTGCTGAAGAACAAGATAAACGTAAAGAGATAAACCAAGGAGTAACAGGAGAAATCCTGTTATTTTTTTCATCACATTTTTATCACAGAAATATCATACAATGATTTTAGTTGGACAAAATATTGAAATATTGGGTATAACGAAGGTAGAGGAGAGATTGCCATGGGTAATATACTTGTTGCTGATGATGAAATGAAAATGAGAAGACTTATACGAGAATACCTGGTTTCTGAAGGATTCACTTGCTATGAGGCAGATAATGGGAATGAGGCGTTGGAGAAATTCTCGGAGAGGGAGTACCAGGCGGTGCTGCTGGATGTTATGATGCCACAGGTTGATGGTTGGACGGTGTTGAGGGAAATCAGGAAGGAGTCCTCAGTACCAATCATAATGCTGACAGCCAGGGGTGAGGAGTATGACAGGCTCTTTGGCTTTGAGCTTGGTGTGGATGACTATATGGTAAAGCCATTCAGTCCCAAGGAATTGATGGCCAGACTAAAGGCAGTCATAAGGAGAAATAATAAAGAGGTAGAGGATGAGCCCAGGATATTCCAGGTTGAAGGAATCAAGGTGGATTTTGAAGGACACACAGTCTACATGGATGGAGAAGCTGTTAAAATGACACCGAAGGAATATGACCTTTTGGTGTATCTTGTGGAGAACAGGAATAGGGCACTTACGAGACAGCAGATTCTCGATGGCGTTTGGGGCATTGATTTCTTTGGAGAGGACAGGACTGTTGATACCCATATCAAGATGCTCAGGGAGAGACTCAAACCCTACAAGCATTTGATTGATACTGTATGGGGAGTAGGCTATAAACTGGACACAGGGGAGAAAAAATAATGAGGAAAATATCCCACAAGCTGATTCTGGGAATGCTCCTCGTGACCATATTATCCGTTGGGATTCTGTGGGTCTATCAGAGGGTTTTTCTTGAAGGTAGCTATATGAACAGCAGGGTGGAAATACTTAAGGCAACAACTGAACAACTAAGTGAGCTTTATGATGATACTGAAGCTTTTTTAGACAATGCAGAAAGCGTATTTATGGAAAGAAACATAGCAACTGAGGTTAGTACCATTGATGGTAGGATTATATATTCAACAGGTAACACAATGGGAAGAGGACAGGCAGCTGGATTCAGGGTTCTTAGAGGGGAGTATTTGGAGGATCTCCTTAGGACAGGGGAAGCTACCACCACAATGGTTCACCAAAGGCAGAGTACTGAGCTCTTTACCTACTCAAAATTATTGGAGGATGGGGATACTGTAATTACAACTAGCCTTCCAATCGAGCCAATAAACGAAACTGTTCAGATTCTTGAAAGACAGCTATTGATCATTTCAGCAATACTTGTAGTGGTCTCCATATTGATTGGAACATTCTTCTCGAGATTTTTCCTGAGACCGATCAAAAATCTTAACAAATCCGTTAACGAATTGGCTGCAGGTGATATGGAGGCAAGGGTGGATGTTGAAGCAGAGGATGAAATTGGAGAACTTGCGGTAAACTTCAACAAGATGGCTGAGCAGATATCCAAGGTTGACAGGTTGAGAAAGGATCTTGTGGCTAATGTTTCCCACGAGCTGAGGACCCCCTTGGGACTTATCAGGGGCTATGCAGAAATGAGCAGGGATATTCACCAGGATGACCCTGTCATAAGAAGGGAGAATCTTGATATAATCATAGAGGAATCTGAAAGGCTTGGGCGGATGGTGGATGAAATCCTTGATATGTCACGTATTCAGTCAGGCAACATGGAACTGTGGCAGGAGGATGTTGATATGATGGATCTTGCAAGATCTGCAGTCAACAAGTACTCAATAGTTGCAGAAAGCAAGAATATCAAGCTGGATGTTATGGGTGAAAGAGAAAGCTTTTATGTATGGGCTGATAGAAGAAGGATGGAGCAGGTATTCCATAATCTAGTATCCAACGCAATTGCCCACACGGAAAATGGCAATGTTGATATTGTACTGACAGAGAGGGACAATGTATTAAGGGTAGATGTTCGTGACACAGGAAGCGGCATCCCACAGGATGAGATTGAACATATTTGGGACAGGTACTACAAGGTCAACAGCAGCAACAGAGTCAGCGGAGGATCTGGAATTGGTCTTTCCATAACAAAGGCCATATTTGAGTCACATGACATAAAATATGGTGTGGAGAGCATACCTGGAAAGGGATCTGATTTTTATTTTGAAATTCCAATAAATAAATAAAGTTTACACCTGTTCATCATATTTTCATCACAACTTTTCTTTATACTTAAACCATAGAAAGAAAACAAGAAAAGGAGTGTTGAAAAATGAAAAAGACAATTTTGGTTTTGGCAGTTGCAGTTATGGTACTTGGAACAATGAACGTTGCATTTGCAGATGCAAGCTGGGGACCTGCAGCTATCTTCGCAGGAGAGAAAGGAATCTCCGAGGCTGATGCTTACGAATTGAAGGTGGAGAAGGACATGACATTTGGCGAGTTGGCCAAAGAAGAAGGAGTATATGAAGCCTTCCAAACAGCTGCATTGGCTGGGAAGCAAAGTATGATCGCTGAAATGGTAGACGCTGGTGAGATATCAGAAGAAGAAGCAAGCAGTATACTTGCTGCATTTGAAAACTGTGATGGAACACAAAGACAGGTTCTACAGGGAACCGGGCTTTTCGGTCAAGGCGGAGGCTTTGGACAGGGCAATGGACTTAGAGCAATGGATGGAGAAGGCTTTGGAGCCAAGGAAGGCGGATTCGGCCAAGGCGGCGGACAGATGAGAAGAGGCGGCAGAAACTAAGAGAATCAATGGTCGGAGGGATTAACCCTCCGATTTTTTTCGTTCGTTTTTATTGAATAACATGCTATAATAGTATACAATAATCATGAATTTCCATAGAATTGAAAGTTATAAATTTGTGTGAAATATAGAATGAAAGGGATGGAAAATGGAAAAATTAAAACTGTATGGATTCAACAATCTCACAAAAACCCTTAGCTTTAACATTTACGATGTCTGCTATGCGGTATCACCTGAGGACAAGGAGAAGTACATCGAATACATTGATGAGCAGTACAATTCCACGCGGTTGACAGAGATACTTGTGGAGGTAACAAACATAATAGGAGCGAATCTGCTTAACATAGCCAAGCAGGACTATGAGCCTCAAGGAGCAAGCGTGAATCTTCTTATAACAGAGGAGCCTTTGCCGGACATAAATGTTGATCCATCATGCAACAAAGGAGATTTGATCGCGAATCCAAGGAACGTGATTGGACATTTGGACAAGAGTCACATCAGCGTTCACACCTATCCCGAATATCACCCGGACAGGGGGATAATGACCTTCAGGGTAGATATAGACGTTTCAACCTGTGGAGAGATTTCACCTCTAAAAGCATTGGACTTCCTTTTTGGAAGCTTTGATTCGGACATCGTAACCTGTGATTACCGAGTCAGGGGATTCACCAGGGATGTGGATGGAACAAAGCATTTCAAGGATCACAGGATCAACTCCATCCAGGAGTATATATCAAAGGAAACCAGGGATATGTACAACAGTATAGATGTGAATGTTTACCAGGAGAACATATTCCACACCAAAATGATTCTAAAGGAGCTCGTACTGGATAACTATCTCTTTGAGCTGAATGAGGAGGATCTGACGGGAAGACAGAGGGCAGAGATTCTGGACAAGCTAACTCAGGAAATGCACGAAATATACTATGGAAGAAACTATTAGGAGGGATTTTGTGGAGCTTTGGTATTCGGAGAAAAGTACGGAGACATGTAAGTTTTCAATAAAGGTTAAGGAACAGATCTATTCAGAGCAGACTCCGTTTCAGAAGATAGCTTTTTTTGATTCATATGATTTTGGCAGGTTCTTTACCTTGGATGGCCTTATGATGGTGAATGAGAAAGATGAGTTCATCTACCACGATATGATCGTCCATGTTCCTTTGGCAGTCAACCCAGGCATAAAAAAGGTACTTGTAATAGGTGGCGGAGACGGGGGAACAGTCAGGGAGCTTACTAGATACGAACACATTGAATCAATTGATTTTGTTGAAATTGACCAGAGGGTTGTGGAGCTTTGCAGGGAGTACCTTCCACTGACATCCTCAAGCTTTGATGATGCTAGAGTTAACCACAACTACGTGGATGGTATAAAGTTCATCAGGGAGAAGAAGGATGAGTACGACCTTATACTTGTGGATTCAACAGATCCAATAGGTCCTGGAGAAGGTCTTTTCACCAGGGAGTTCTACACTGACTGCTACAATGCCCTTAATGAGAATGGGATTCTCATTAATCAGCATGAGAGCCCATATTTCCCAAACTATGCAAAGGAGATGAAGAAGGCTCATGCAAAGCTAAAGTCAATCTTTGATGTATGCGAGGTATACCAGTTCCATATGCCGACCTATGCAAGCGGTCACTGGCTTTTCGGATTTGCCAGCAAGGGGCTGCATCCCACAAGGGATCACAAAAGGGAGGAGTGGGAAGCTTTTGGTCTAAAGACCAAGTACTACAACTCGAAGCTTCACCAGGGAGCATTCGCACTTCCAACATATGTAATTGAACAGCTTGAGGAAGCGTAAAAATGTCCGGATCGATATTAATCGATTCCGGACATTTTTTAAAGGTTAAACTACCCATTCTCCATCTTTGAATATCTCAATCAAATCACCTGACGGGCTTGTTCCAACGATTGACATGTCACTTGTACCCACCATAAAGTCAACATGAGTTAGGGAGTTGTTCACTCCATGCTCTGAAAGCTCTTCATCGGACATGTCAGGGCCATTCTTGATGGTTGTTGGATAGGCCTTTCCAAAGGCAAAATGGCAGCTGGCATTTTCGTCAAAGAGAGTGTTCATAAACAGGATTCCCGCCTTCTCGATTGGGGAGCTGAAGGGAACAAGAGCTACCTCTCCAAGCCTCTTTGCTCCTTCATCCATATCAAACAGCTCAGCAAGGAACTCCTCTCCCTTCTGGGCTGAATATTCAACTACCTCGCCATCCTTAAAGACCAACCTGAAACCATCTATGATGTTTCCACTTCTGTTAAGGGGTTTAGTGCTGTAGACAACACCGTTTACACCATCCTTGTGAGGCATGGTGTAGACCTCCTCGGTTGGGATGTTTGCAACGAAATAATCTCCCTTTGCGTTGTTTCCACCACCACCGCTCCATATGTGCCCTTGGGGCAGTTCAACCATAAGGTCGGTTCCATTTGAGGATTTGTAATGGAGGGACCTGAAGTTCATTTTATTCATGTACTCCACACGTTCTGCAAGGGCCTTCAGATGGTCTTCCCAGGCCTTTAGAGGATTTTCCATATTCATTCTTGTGGCTTCATAGATAGCTTCCCAAAGTCTATCCACAGCCTCTTGCTCATCCAACTCAGGGAAGAGCTTTTTGGCCCAGCCTGATGTGGGTATGGAAAGGACACACCAGGAGTTAAGGTCATTCATGGTGTATTTCATGTTTTCCTTGTTGGCTATTGCAGCTGCCTTGTTGAAGGCCGCAATCTTCTTGGGATCAACCCCCTGAAGAACCTCAGGGTCGACTGCCGATATTGAAACAAAGGCACAGCCCTTTTCAGCGTAGTATTTTTCAGCATCCGCCCTCCACTGGGGATACTCTTCAAATACCGCCATTGGAGCATTGTCATACTTCATCCTTGTAAGCTTGTCATCATACCAGTTTATGTGAACATCGCTGGCTCCTCTGCTGTATGCCTCCTCTGCAAGCATCCTTACAAAGTCCGCCCCCTCAATGGGAGCCTTTACAACCAGTGGCTCACCTTTTTGAATATTCACACCAAGGTTTATTATAAGCCTTGCATATTCACGCTTCCTGTCGTTTGTTCCGCTCATTTTCAAATCACCTCTAAGTATTGTATATATCAAGTTTATAGGATTAGTACTAGAATGTAAACATATTTAGGAAAAAGTTCCCTGGAGCATCCAGAATTCGGATTATAAAAATGAACGGTTGTAAAAAATATATCCATCATGTAGAATTGTCATATCTCAGAGGAGACAAATTTCATATTAAGAAGGAGTGATTTGATGAGCAGCATTATGATTCAAGGAACCACATCATCTGCCGGCAAAAGCATGATGTCTATGGCTCTTTGCAGGATTTTCAGCAAAGACGGTCACAATGTCAGTCCCTTTAAGTCCCAGAACATGTCAAGGGAGTTCACCTACACAGAAGATCACAAAAAAATCAGTGTGGCACAGGCAATACAGGCAGTGGCCGCCGGAAAAAGGCCCCAAACCCAAATGAACCCGATACTGCTGATTCCGGATACAAATACAGGCTCCAAGGTTCTCCTCCATGGTGAAGAGGTTGGCCTTATGGAGGCCAGGGAGTACTTTGAATACAGGAAGTCACTGAAGGAGACAGTAAGGTCCACCTATGATGAGCTTCACAGCAGCCATGACATAGTGGTGATTGAAGGTGCCGGAAGTCCCGCTGAAATAAATCTTAGACAGGATGACATTGTCAATATGGGAATGGCTGAAATGGCAGATGCACCAGTGCTTCTGGTGACTGACATTGACAGGGGAGGCGCCTTTGCCGCGCTTTACGGGACCGTTATGCTCCTTGAACCACATGAGAGAAGAAGGATCAAGGGTCTTATCATCAACAAGTTCAGGGGAGATGCATCACTTCTGGATTCAGGGATCAAAATTCTGGAAGAGAAACTTGGCATACCGGTGCTTGGAATTGTTCCTTACGCTGAAACTCAAATAGCTGACGAGGATTCAATTGTGGAAGGGAGTAAAAAGGAGTTTCACGGGGAATCTGGAATAGATTCACTCCAGATGGAAATAGACAGGTTCAGCGAAATTGTTAGGGACTCCCTGGATATGGATTACATTTACTCCTTGCTGGGTGAGATAAATGATTGAAGTGCTCCTTGCTGTTCTACTGGATTTTATTCTGGGAGATCCGGTAAACATGCCTCACCCGGTGAGGCTAATGGGCAGAGTAATAAGCTTTGAGGAAGAGGTTTCAAGAAGGTTTGCCAAGTCTGGAAAAGGGCTTAGACTGGCAGGAACCATTTTGACACTTGCAAACATTGGACTGGCAGTATTGGTTGTCTATGGAATTATTCGGGTCTTTGATGGCTATCCCTTTGTTCAGGGTGCTGTAAAGGTCTATCTCATCTACACATGCATCGCGGCGAGAAATCTCTCCGATGAGGCAAGAAAGGTTATGGACTCCCTTGGCATCAGTCTGAATAAAGGAAGAAAAAGCTTGTCCTTTATAGTGGGAAGGGATACTGAGAGTCTTTCAGAAGAGGGAGTAATAAGGGCGACCGTGGAAACTGTTGCTGAAAACACATCCGATGGAGTCATAGCCCCTCTGCTTTATATCATGGTCTTTGGAGTGGCCGGAGGCATGGTCTACAAGTTTGTGAACACAATGGATTCAATGATCGGCTATAAGGATGAGAAATACAAGGACCTTGGTTGCTTTGCTGCCAGGACCGATGACCTTCTGAATCTTATTCCATCAAGATTGTCCGCTGTTCTTATGATCCTTTCAGCACCAAGGGGAACTGACAGGAAAGCTTCTTTTGGGATTGTAAGAAGGGATGGAAGAAATCACAAAAGTCCCAACAGTGGCTACCCTGAAAGCGCAGCTGCGGGTATCCTTAAGGTGCAGCTTGGAGGAAGCAGCAGGTACAAGGGAGTTTTGGTCCACAAACCCACCATCGGAGATCCCTTGAAACCCCTTGAAAAGACACATGTTGAGGAAGCTGTTGGAATAATGTTCAGGTCTGAAATTCTGTTTGTCCTGATTTTTGTTGTTGTAAAACTTGCGGGCATGTGGTAGCATTTAGATGACAATTTAATATATGTATTTAGGTTTTTAATATTAAAAGGGAAATGGGTTAAAATCCCATGCAGCCCCCGCTACTGTAATTGATGACGAAATCAGCAGATACCACTGGATAATCCGGGAAGGTGCTGAAAGTAGGGTGAATCATAAGCCAGGAGACCTGCCTTGAATACTTTAGTAACCTTCGGAGGGAAGGATATGCTGGTTTAATAGTTTATCCCTGTCTTTGAGTTCATGGGATTTTTTTTGCGCCCTGGACCAAAACGGCAGTGATATATTTCAGAACAGACGACTTCTCTCTAATGTGGTAAAAGAGAGAAGTTTTTAATTTTTTGAAAAGGAGGCGCCATGAGAAAGATATATTTTACTGGAACCGGTCCGGGAGATCCTGAGCTTCTTACAAGAAAGGCCGTCAGAGTGATCCGGGAGGCTGATGTTATATTTGTTCCCGACAATAGGGGAAGAAATATGGCACTGGATACCATCAAGGAGCTTATATCAGGGAAAAAAGTTTGCAGGATAGGATTCCCCATGGGAGAAGTGACAGAATATGACTATGGCAAAGCAGCAAGGATAATTCTTGATAATGTTCCCTGGAGGGGTTCAGGAGTGTTTGTGACAATCGGAGACCCAATGATATACAGTACCGCCATATACATAATGGGACGGCTGGAGGGGAAGTCCATTGAGCTGGAAGTTGTACCTGGAATACCATCATTTGTTGCTGCTGCGGCAAAAGCCCAAAAACCACTGGTTTCCAAGGGGGAGGTATTCTCACTATGTGATTATTTCAGGAAAGACATCCTGGATGTATCAGATTCCATGGCAGTTCTAAAAACCAGCAAGGATAAGATGGATATTCTGGACTCAATGGAGGATAAGGGGTTCTGGTACACATACGTGAGGGAGGCCACACTTCCAGGTGAGCAGATCACAGAAAGCAGGAGTGAGATACTGGAAGATCAGTCGTATATATCAATGATAATTGCACGAAGACAAGGAGAGGATAAGGATGTTAGGGACTAAGAAAAATATTTTGATTTTGCTGCTTCTGGTGGTAACCATTACTTTAGCAGGCTGTTCAGCAGGTGCGGATCCGGCAGCAGGAGAAGCGGAAGCGGGAAGCATGTCGAAAGCTGACAACGTTGAGGATAGATACAAGATTGAGGATAAAGGGGAAACAGTGACTTTTGACGATGGTCGAGGAGAGAGGATTGAGTTGAAAAAGAACCCTGAAAGGGTCGTGGTGCTTATGAACTCATTTGTTGACATATGGGTTGAAAACGGTGGAGAAATGGTCGGAATGGTAGAAGACCCAAACAGTGTGGTGCCAGGGACTGAAAGCGTCGAGACAGTCGGTAGATTTGGTTCAATAAGCCTTGAAAAGGTAATCTCCCTTCAGCCTGACCTTGTCATACTCAGCTCAAATTCAAAGTCCTCAACGGAAATGATTCAACCCCTGGAAGATAACGGAATACCAATAATGGCGCTTACATACGAGTTCAAGGACGACTATTTCAAGATTTCAAGGTTATTTGCCCTGGTCAATGACAGGATTGACCTGTACGAGAAAACTGCACAAAATGTTGAAAAAGATATCAGTGAAATAATCGAGAGAGTACCCGATGAGGACAATCCCACAGTGCTCATTCTGTTCGCCACATCAAAGTCGGTGTCTGCAAGGGGCTCCCTGTCAACACTGGGGGAAATGCTCAATGATCTTAAAACCGTAAATATTGCAGAACGAGATACCTTGATGGAGACAACACAATTTAGCATGGAGCAGGTGATAGCTGAGGACCCTGATTACATACTGGTGCAGACAATGGGATCTGATATGGAGGCAATAACTGAAAGACTTGTTTCAGAGGTGGAGTCAAACCCAGCCTGGAGTGAACTGTCTGCAGTCAAGAACAAGAACTATGTCATTCTTCCAAAGGACCTCTATACATATAAGGCAAACAGCAGGTATGGAGAGGCTTATGAGGGTCTAGCCAAGATACTCTACCCTGAAGTTTTCAACTAAGTGAACAGAGCCATGGAAACGCTAAACATTGCAAAAAAATCAGCGGTACTTTGGGCAATCTTTGCAGTTTTTATTCTGGCAATCTTCCTAAGCCTTGGAAATGGTGCAGTCAAGATTAGTATATCTGAAATTTCGGCAGCCATGATTTCAGAGGAGGTCACGGCAAACAGACAGATTATATGGAATGTTAGGTTTCCAAGAACTGTGGCGGCAATTCTTGTTGGAGTGGCGCTGTCCCTGTCAGGTGCAATTCTGCAGGGTATCATGCGAAATCCCCTGGCAGGGCCCAACATAATAGGGGTATCTGCCGGAGGTGGATTCTTTGGTTTGTTGATACTGATTCTGTTTCCCCAATACTTCTTCCTAGTCCCATTTGGGGCATTTGTAGGGGCCTTGTCTGCCACAATGGTCATATATCTCCTGGCCTGGAAGGACGGGGTCATGCCATCCAGACTTATCCTGGCAGGGGTTGCCATATCTTCTATTTTCGGAGCGGGGAACAATGCCCTGATGACCTTCTATCCGGAAAGGGTTTCCGGTGTTCTAGGTTTTATGGTTGGAGGATTATCCGCCATAACCTGGAGGGATGTAAACATGGTTTACCCGTTTATTTTGACAGGAGTGGCAGCGGCCCTGCTCTTGCCCGGGAAGCTGAATATTCTCCTTCTGGGGGATGATGTTGCCACGGGACTGGGAATGAGGGTTGAAAGGACTAGACTATTTGCCATAGGGGTTTCGTCACTGCTGGCGGGTGCTGCTGTGTCAGTTGTTGGGATGCTTGGTTTTGTTGGGCTTATGGTTCCGCATATAACCAGGATTTTCCTGGGATCTGATCACAGATATCTCATTCCAGGCTCCATGCTTATGGGCGGCACAATACTGCTGCTTTGTGACACATTGGCCAGGGTAATGTTCGCACCAATGGAGATACCCGTGGGAATTATAATGTCCTCACTGGGGGCACCGTTTTTTCTTTATCTACTGAGAAAAGGGAGGGGTCATCATGGATCTTAAAGTTAGCAACCTGGAGGTTTTTCTGGAGAACAAAAGAATCCTAAAGAACATCCATTTAGAGGCACATGAGGGTGAAATAATCTCCTTGATAGGGCCCAACGGGTCAGGAAAGTCGACCCTTGTCAAAACCATTTCAAGGCTTATCAAGGCCCATTCAGGTGAAATCAGCTATTCCGGAAGGCGTATAGGGTCGATTCCCACAAAGGAGCTTGCAAGGCTTATAGCGGTGCTACCCCAGGAAAAGAAGCTCAATACCGACCTTACAGTGGAGCAGCTGGTGTCCTATGGGAGACACCCCCACCTTTCCTTTGGAAATAGATTCGGAAGCGAAGACAGGGAGATTGTAATGGAGGCTATGAGACTGACAGGGATGGCGGATTACTGGGACAGGAGCATGCACAGCCTATCTGGAGGAGAAAGGCAGAGGGCCTGGATTTCAATGGCACTAGCCCAGCAACCAAGATTTCTGATTCTTGACGAGCCAACCACATACCTTGACATCTCATATCAGATGGAGGTTCTGGAGCTTGTTGAAAATCTGAACAGAAGCCTTGGCATAACGGTTTTGATGGTACTTCATGACCTTAACCACGCCTGGAGGTATTCGGACAGTATCTATGTTCTCAAGGACGGATCTGTTCACAGCCATGGTAGACCTGGGGATGTAATCGACCGGAATATGCTAAAGGATGTTTTTGGAATAGATGCAAGGATATATGAGGATACTGCCAACAATTGCAAATTCTTCATACCAGGTGGCAGGACAAAGGAGGGAGCATGATATGGAGCACGGAGGAGATATCTATACATACGGAGAAAGATTCAAGGGTGAAATTCTGGATTACAGCAGCAACATAAATCCATTGGGGCCTCCAGAGGGACTTATGGACCACCTTTTAAAGGGATATGACGAGCTTTTGAGATACCCGGATATTCAGTATAGGCGATTGGGCAGGGAGGTTTCAGCCTACCTCGGGTGTGGAATGGAGAATACCATAGTTGGAAACGGAGCGGTTGAGATAATTGACAATTTTATAATGGATTCCCATAGGGTTGTTCTTATGGAGCCATGTTTTTCAGAATACGAATTGAGAGCCCAGGCCCACAATAAGGAGCTTCTTCTGATTCAGTCCAAGAAGGATTACAGCCTTGATTTGGACTCCTTCATGGGTAAGCTGAGGAGGGGTGACCTTGTAATCCTTGGAAATCCAAACAATCCAACTGGAAAGAGGATAGAAAAAGAGGAGCTAATCAGGCTGCATGAGGAAGTTGTCCATTCTGGAGCATATTTGCTTCTGGATGAAGCATTCTTTGAATTTTCCCCTGAAGACTATGACTCGGTTGAACTGTTCAGGGAATGGGGCTATGAGTCGGTTGGAATAATCAGGGCAGCTACAAAATTCTTTTCGCTACCGGGAATAAGACTTGGGTATTGTTGTGCTGGGGCAATCAAGGCTAAGAAGATAAGGGGTTTGCAGCTTCCCTGGAGTGTAAATTCCATGGCAGACAGGGCGGGACTTCATATATTCAAGGACAAGGAATACATAAGTATGACTAAGGAATATGTAAACCTACGAAGAGAGGAACTTTTAGATGGTATCAAAAAGATACCAGGAATCCATCCCTACCCATCACAGTCCAACTATATTCTACTTAGACTGGAGAAGGTGAACGAGGACTACATATTTCAAAAGCTGATTAATGAGGGAATAATGGTCAGAAAATGCAGCTCCTTCAAGGTGCTTTCAGATAATCACATAAGGATTGCAGTTAAGGATCTTAAGAGCAATCAAATGCTTCTTGAAAAACTCAGCAGGATAATGGCAAATAATTCTAGGGAGTAGCTAGTAAGGGAGGATATGAAAATGAGCAGGAAAAATCTTGTAGCTGCAATAATTGTGGTGATTCTTATGGCAACTCCGGAAATAGGTCATGGAATGCATATCATGGAGGGTTTTCTACCTATTGAGCATGCAGTCTTCTGGGGGCTTGTGTCGCTGCCGTTTTTTGTGGCTGGAACCATGAAGTTGAAAAAAACTGTAAAGGAGGATAGCAATGCGAAGCTGCTTCTTGGATTGGCTGGGGGATTCGTATTTGTCCTGTCAGCCCTTAAGATCCCATCAGTAACTGGATCATGCTCTCATCCCACTGGGGTTGGGCTTAGTGCAGTAATCTTTGGACCTTTGACAACTACTGTCATAGGCACGATTGTATTGGTGTTTCAGGCTGTTCTACTCGCTCATGGAGGACTGACTACATTAGGGGCCAACATGTTCTCAATGGCCATTATCGGACCTTTTGTATCATTTGGAGTATACAAGGCACTTGGCAGGGGAAATATGAAGATGTCTTATGTGATTTTCTTGGCAGCAACCCTCGGAAATTTTGTTACCTATGCAGTGACGGCACTCCAGCTGGCCGTGGCCTTTCCCGATGGGGCAGGAGGATTTGGAGCAGCCCTTGCAAAATTCATGTCAATATTTGCTTTGACCCAAATACCCATTGCAATTATCGAAGGAATTCTTACAGCTTTGGTCTATGGCATGATAATTGAGTACAACACATCAAGCAAGACCATGCTAAACGTGGACAAGGTATAAAGAAGTTAATTCCACTGGTATTTCAATAAAAACGAGGAGTGTGAGGGCATGAAACTTCTGAGAAATAGCAATCTATTGGTTATTATCCTGATTGTACTTATTGCATCAGGGCCACTCTTTTTCATGGGTCAGTCAGAATTTGGCGGAGCCGATGGGGAAGCGGAAGAGGCAGTTCTGGAAATGAATCCGGGATATGAACCATGGGCAAAACCATTCTGGGAGCCACCCAGCGGGGAAATCGAGAGCCTGCTGTTTTCATTGCAGGTAGCAATGGGTTCAGGTGTGATGGGGTATGTGCTTGGGATTTTGAAGGAGAGAAAAAAACTTGCTTCCCATGGATAGGTATGCTTACACAAACAAGATAGCTGATATCGGTCCAGGTATAAAGGTTGCAGTATGCATATTGGCAATACTTATAGCCATGTCATCCGGAAACTGGTTGATAAATGCCGGGATTTTCATTGTTATGGCGGTTTCCACATTGGCATGTGGGATTCCATTATCCTTTTACAGCAAAGTGTTGGCAATTCCTTTTGGTTTCATGCTGATGGGATTCTTTGGGATAGTCTTGAATATATCTGCCGATAATATATTGGCATGGTCGGTAAGATTGGGGCCGCATTACTATGGGTTCACCCAGGAATCGGTTGCAGATGGGGTTCTTACCATATCAAGGTCAGCTGCAGCTCTATCGGGAACCATTTTCCTGGCACTTACAACCTCTGCCGACAGCATAATGAGGGTAGCCTTGAGATACCATGTCCCTAAGGTATTGTTGGAGGTATCGGTTCTTATCTACAGGAGCATATTCATTTTTCTGGAGGAGGCAATAGTGATCTACCGGGCCCAGGAGCTAAGGCACGGATATGAAAGTTTTAGGGTAGCGAGGATTTCGTGGGCAATGCTTTTGAAGGAACTTTTCAAGAGGGTTTTTTCAAGATATGACGCCATGGTGATTTCATTGGAATGCAGAAATTACAATGGACAATTCAAGATGGGTGATTAGATGATAAGAATTGAAGGCCTAAGCTATACATACGATGATGGAACACATGCATTGAAAAGGGTGGACATGGATTTCAACGCTGGAAGATCCATTGGAATCATAGGAGCAAACGGCTCCGGGAAATCGACCTTGCTTCTTGCAGTGATGGGAGTCATCAAGGCAAGCTCAGGAAGGATCACTGTCCAGGATGAGCTTTTGAAATTTGGAAAGAAGCGATTGAGACAGCATAGACAACATGTGAACATGGTATTTCAAGATCCTGAAAAACAGATATTTTTTTCAAGGATATATGATGATGTGGCATTTGGGCTTCGAAACCTGGACATGGATGAGAAACTCATTCATAAGAAAGTGAGAAGTTCCCTGGACAAGGTGGATATGACGCCCCTTGGGAACAAGCCGGTACATTTCCTAAGCTATGGCCAGAAAAAGAGAGTCTCCATTGCAGGCATCCTTGCCATGGATCCAGAGGTAATCCTAATGGATGAACCATCATCTGGACTTGACCCCCAAATGAAAGAGTCTCTAAAGAGAATAATACATACTCAATCAAGGGACAGAAGGATTGTTGTTTCAAGTCATGATATGGATTTCATATATGAGGTGTGTGATTATATCTATGTGCTGTCAGGGGGACAAGTGATTGGAGAAGGAACTCCAACAAAGGTATTCTTGGATAAGGGGCTTTTGGAAAGGGCCAGTCTTAAAATGCCTTGGCTTGCTGCGATACACGCATATCTTGGGTTTCCGCTGGAGAGAAGTGCAAAGGAGCTTTTTGAAAATGATAGGAGGAGCAAAAATGAAGAAGGGAATAATATTGGCCAGTTTTGGAACGACACATCAGGATACAAGAGAAAGGACGATTGATGTCTTAGAGAACCGAATAACTGAAGAGTTTCCGGGTGTTCCATTTAGGAGGGCCTTCACATCAGGCGTGGTCATAGACAGGTTGAAAAGCAATTATGGCATAGAGGTAAAGGACCTTAAGGGAGCAATGGAAAATCTCCAGTCAGAAGGAGTCACAGACATTTACATCCAGCCATTTCTTATAATCGGTGGACTTGAGTTCGAGAAGATTCTAAGGGCGGCAAGGGACTTTATGAAAAAATCTTCAAATACAATTGTAAGAGTGGGCACTCCGCTTTTGTGGGATGATTCCGACTACAGAAGCATAGCAGGTATGCTTGGAAGTCTTGGGGAAAGACCTCTTGTCCTTATGGGACATGGGTCCAAGCATTCGGCTGATGTATCCTATGACAGGCTGTCTGAAGTATTCAGGAAAAAAGGTTTTGACAATATTTTTCTGGGTTCCATTGAAGGAAGTGCCGGCATCGATCATGTAATCAGCAGCCTTGATGGGTCAGAGGCTGGATCGGTTACACTCAAGCCATTTATGCTTGTGGCGGGAGACCATGTGAAGAATGATATGGCATCGGATGAGGAGGATTCATGGAAGAGCATTCTGGAGGAAAATGGTTACAAGGTTCATATTGATATGATTCCTCTTGGAGAAATGGAAAAAATTCAGGAGATGTTTCTTATGAAGCTAAAGGAGGTCTTGATATCATGAAAGGATTTATGATAACAGCCCCAACCAGCAACACAGGAAAGACAACCATCACTACAGGGATCATTAGAGCACTTGAAAACAGAGGACTTCTTGTCAGCCCCTACAAAACCGGACCGGATTACATAGATGGAAAGTTTCTTTCAATGGCGGCTGGTTCAAGGGCTGGAAATCTGGATCTTCACCTGCAGGGGGTGGAAGGTGTGAGGGAAGCTATTTCCATGGGCGAAGGAGATATGGCTGTAATAGAAGGGGTGATGGGATATTTCGACGGAGCTTCTAATTCATGGGAGAACTCCTCCTACGACCTGTCCAGGCAGTTGGATATACCTGCAGTGCTGGTGTACACACCAGAAGGTGAGATGTTTTCTGCCATACCGAAAATAAAGGGGATGGCTGAATTCGGAGACTCCAGAATAAGGGCCGTGATCTTGAACAAGACAAGCAGAAAAATGTATGAAATGCTTAAGGAAGTCATTGAAAACCATACAGACCTTGCTGTATTGGGTCATATACCTTATGACGAGGACCTAAGAATAGGGAGTGGAGCTTTGGGTCTCCTTGAACCCGGGAGTATTGCCGGGCTTGAGAAGAGAATCGAAAAAATGGCCTCCTTGGTGGAGGAAAACCTGGACCTTGCAAAGCTGGTTGAGCTTGCAGAAGATGTGGACATTTTAAGTATGGACAAACCAGAAAGGACCGATCTCAGGATTGCAGTTGCGATGGATGATGCATTCTCATTCCACTACAGGGAAAATCTCAGGCTTTTGGAATCCATGGGAAGGGTCTTTTGCTTTTCACCAATGCACGACAAGGAGATTCCAGAGGCGGATCTGGTACTTCTGGGAGGTGGCTACCCGGAAAAGTACCTTAAGGAGCTTTCCGGTAACAAAGGGATGATCGAGTCAATTAAATCATACGCGGATAAAGGTGGTTACATCCTCGCTGAAGGTGGGGGGATGATGTACCTGATGGATACCCTGGAAGGAGTTGAAATGTGCGGACTACTAAGGGGTGATGCAAGAATGACAGGACGTCTTCAAAGATTCGGCTATGTCAACATCCAACTTGAGAAGGATTGCCTTTTGGGAAAGGCGGGAACTGTCATACCTGGGAATGAATTCCACAAGTCGGTTGCTGATAATACGGAAGATGCAATATTCAAGGTGAAAAAACCAATGGGGCAGGAGGGCTGGAGCTGCGGCTACAAAAAGAACAATATCCTGGGCTATTACCAGCACATAAACTTTGCCGGAAAGAGGGAGCTTCTATCAGGTATTTTGGATAGAATCGGCAATGGAGGTGGAGAAGATGTATATTAAGGACCCATGGGAAATCGAAAAAACCAGCATGGAAATAATTGATGGCTCAACGATGAATCCTGGATTTTCAGCCGAAGAGCTCCTTGTGGCAAAGCGAATGATACACACCACCGGAGACACTGAGTATATGGGAATAATTGATCTTAGGAATGACTTCATGGAGAAGGCTAAGGAATCAATCAAGAAGAGGGGAGTTATTTTTACAGATACCACAATGGCGTCCTCCGGCATCAACAAAAGGGCCATCGAAAAAGCTGGCTGTGAAGTTCGAACCTACATCAACCATGAAAGAGTATACCAGATGTCAAGGGAAAAGAACACCACAAGGTCTGCATGCGCCGTCGACCTTGCGGTGGAGGAGGGCATCGAGATGTTTGTTGTGGGCAATGCTCCAACCGCCCTGTTCAGAATTCTGGAACATGTTAGGGAAGGTAACCTCAAACCGAGGTTTGTGGTGGGAGTCCCAGTGGGTTTTGTGGGAGCGGCTGAATCCAAGGAACTGTTAAGGTCATTTTCCATTCCAAGCATCAGTACCATAGGCACAAAGGGAGGCAGTAATGTAGCGGCATCAATAGTAAACGCACTCCTTTACATGTTGGTGGAAAGATGATTGACAATGGACTTGGACATGAGATTGTGGCTGGCAAGAAGCTAAGACGCGGCTATACAACGGGAAGCTGTGCCACAGGTGCCGCTAAGGCGGCAGCCTTGATGCTTGAGGGTATATCATCGGACTGTGTGGAGATCGGGACCCCTTTTGGAGTAACACTGAGACTTGAAGTGAACAAGAGGTATATGGAAGGGGATGAAGCAATCTGCTCCATAATAAAGGATGCAGGAGATGATCCTGATGCCACAGATGGAATTGAGGTTTTTGCCAGGGTGTCCAAGAGAAGTGACGGCAAGATAATCATTTCAGGTGGAGTTGGTGTAGGTCGAATAGTCCGGAAGGGAATTTTCGGTGAAGTGGGGGAGCATGCAATAAACAAAGTTCCCAGGCAGATGATTGGAAGGGAACTTCAGCAGCCTGGCTCCACAGGTTACAATGTCCAGATATTCGTTCCCGAGGGTGAGGAAATTGCGAAAAAAACCTTCAACAGGAACATTGGAATTGAAGGTGGAATCTCAATAATAGGAACAACTGGAATAGTACAGCCCATGAGTGAGAAGGCTCTTCTTAAGACGATCTATCTTGAGATGGACCAGGTTCTTTTGGAGAGAGGGGACACTGGACTTTTACTGGTCCTTGGCAATCATGGTGAAAAGTTGGCCGAAGGTATGTCGCTGGAACTTCCGGCAGTAAAGATTTCCAACTTTATCGGTGATAGCATCCAATATGCCTATAACAAGGGGTTCAAATCAATAGCACTTCTTGGACACGTTGGGAAGCTGTCAAAGCTAAGCATAGGGGCATTCAACACCCACAGCAGGATCTGCGACACCAGAATTGAGGCTTTTGTATATCATCTGGCCCTGATGGGTGTTCCTCTGGACTTTCTGCAAGACCTTCAAAACTGCCTTACTGCAGAGGAAGCTGTACACCGCTGCATTGACGAGGGATACCCAGAGGTTGTCAAAAGGATGGAAGAATCGGCCCAGGAAAGGATCAGGACATATTTAAAGGATGACGGATATGAAATCAGGGTTATTATGTACTCCATGGAAGGGGGTGTCGACCTATGTTGACTGTTGCAGGTGCAGGTCCCGGAAATCCAAGATTGCTCACTGGAGAAGTGGTGGAAAGGATCAGAAGTGCCGGGAAGGTCATTGCATTTGGAAGAATTGCAAGGGACATTGCAGGTCTTCGAGATGACGTGGTTCAGGTCAAATCGGTTGAGGATGTGATGGGCCATGTTGAAGATGAAGGGGATTGTCTGCTCTTGGCTTCCGGGGACCCCTTATTCTACGGGATAGCAGGTTATCTCAGGAAAAGGGGAGTCATTGTCGGGAGGGTGATTCCAGGGATATCATCATTTCAATACATGATGTCAGCTCTTGGAATGGACTGGCAGGATGCATTTCTAACTTCAGGCCATGGAAGGGAACTGGACGCCCAGGGGGTAAAGAGGAGCAGGGTTTCTGTGATCCTTCTGGATAGCGGGGAGACTCCTGATGACATTTCCAAAAAGCTGCGTGGGCTTGGAATCAGGGGGAAAATACATGCAGGGTGCAATCTGTCCTATGAGGATGAACTTATTGTAAGCTGCAGGATAGGGGATGAAATAGTGATGGATTCAAAATTAAGCTTGGTGGTGATTGAGAATGAAGCTTTTAAGGGATAATGAATTTGCACGGGGGAATGTACCAATGACGAAGTTTGTCACCAGAACCCTTGTCATAGGCTTGCTGGAGATAAAGGAAGGTGAGCTGTTTCTTGATATTGGAGCCGGTACAGGGTCGGTTTCAGTTCAGGCGGCCTTAAGTGGTGCCCGGGTGATTTCCATAGAACGTGAAAAGGATGGTATAAGCCTGATTAGGGAGAACCAGGACAGATTCCAGGTAAGCTTGGACCTGGTCCAGGGTGAGGCCCCATTCAATCTCCCTGAAAGGGTTGTGGACAAGTGCTTTATAGGGGGAAGTGGAGGTAAACTTGAGGATATAATGGACTACCTTGACAGGAACCTAAGGGAGGATGGAATCCTTTGTGCAGCATTCATTACCCTTGGTAATCTCAACAGGTTTCTGCAGCTGCTAAAGCTTCGAAGATACAGATCAGTTGAGGCCAGAATGGTTCAGGCCACTGACATAAATGAAGCCGGAATACTAAAAGGTCAGAACCCTGTATTTATAGTAAGGGGAGTGAAATAGAATGATAAGCTTTGTCGGTGCTGGGCCCGGAGACCTGGACCTGATTACAGTAAAGGGAAGAAAACTAATGGAAGAGGCGGACCTTGTAATATATGCCGGAAGTCTTGTTTCACAGGGGCATCTTAAGTTCTGCAGGGAGGATTCCACAGCTATGAACAGTGCATCAATGACCCTTGAGGAAGTTGTACATGCAATGGAGGAGGCCTTCAAGAATGGCGAGAAGGTAGTGAGGCTTCACACAGGAGACCCTACCATATATGGCGCCATAAGGGAGCAGATAAGGGAGCTGGAGAGGAGAGGAATCCCCTATCAGGTAATCCCTGGAGTCAGCTCCTTTACAGCAGCCTGCGCCGCGATCAACAGGGAGTTCACCTTGCCCGGAGTGAGCCAGACTGTAATTCTTACCAGGATGGAAGGCAGGACTCCGGTTCCGGAAAGGGAGGCTCTTGAAAATCTTGCCAGGCATCAGTCGTCAATGGCGATTTTCCTTTCTGTAAAGGAGATTGACAAGGTGGTCGGGAAACTGGCAAAAGGATACGGCAGATGGGATGTTCCTGTTGCAGTTGTGTATAAGGCAAGCTGGGAGGATCAGAGGATACTGCTTGGAACGCTTGAAGACATCGGGGAAAAGGTCAGAAATGAGAAAATCGAAAAAACCGCCCAGATTCTTGTGGGGGATTTCATTGGAGAGCAATTCCACAGGTCTCTTCTCTATGATCCTGGATTCTCCCATATGTACAGGAGTGAAAAAGGATGAAGTCTGCAGTGATATCATTCAGCAAGGAAGGCCATTTAGGGGGGGAGAAGCTTGCAAAGTCGGCTATTGAAGGATTCTGCTTCACACATTACCCCTTTTCAAGGGAAGATGGGTCTGCGCCTTGCCTTGTCCGGAAGCTTTGGCACTCATATGATGCCCTCGTGTTCATATCGGCTGCAGGCATTGCGACCAGGCTGGTAGCACCTCTAATTGCGAGCAAGGTAGTGGACCCTGCAGTGGTTTGTATGGATGATCTTGGAAAATACGCAATACCCTTGCTTTCTGGTCATCTGGGGGGTGCAAATCTTCTGGCAAAGAAAATCGGCATCCTAACCGGTTCCACTGTAGTCATTACAACAGCAACAGACATAAGAGGGATACAGGCACCGGACCTGTTTGCAAAGGAAAACAACTACCTTATCACAAATCCTGAGAGCCTTACAGGAATAACAGCATCAATGGTAAACGGAAAGCCAGTGGGATTCTACAGTGAGTGCGAACCGGAAATAGGCTATGAGGGCAGGGTGGACCTAAGTGAAAAGGAGGTTGAAAAGAGTAGTCTGCCGGGAATGATAATTGTTTCAAGCAAACGGAGGATTCGGCTGCCCCGAGTTCCATATCTACTGCTCAGGCCCAGGAACATAAATGTTGGGATAGGTTGCAGAAGGGGAGCTGGTGGGGATGGTATAATTCAGTTTATCAAGGATTTGTTCAGGGAAAATGAATTGTCACTTGATTCAATAGGAAACATCGGAACGGTTGAGATAAAAAGGGAAGAACCTGGAATACTGGAAGCTGCGGAGTATTTTAGGTGCAATCTGAAGGTGGTATCAATGGAGGACATCGAAAGGGTCCAGGATAGATTTCCAAAGTCACAGTTTGTAAAAGAAAGTGTGGGGGTCTATTCCGTATCCCAGCCGGTGGCATATCTTCTTGGAGGAGAGATGCTTGTCCAAAAGGCGATTAGAGACGGAATAACCATATCCATATCAAGGGAGGCGTAGGAGATTGAGCAAGCTATATGTTGTAGGGATTGGACCTGGCGGCCTTGAACACATGACCTACAGGGCGGTGGATGTGTTGAGGTCCTGTGATGCAGTTGTGGGATACAATGGATATCTCAAGTATGTTGAGGATTTTATTGGAGGAAAGGAAGTCTACTCCACAGGAATGAGGGCAGAGTTGGATCGCTGCAGAATGGCTGTTGAATTTGTCAGAAGAGGAAAGGATACAGCAATAATAAGCACAGGGGATGCAGGCCTTTATGGGATGGCTGGGCCCATACTGGAAATGTCTGGGGACGTTGAAGTGGAAATTGTTCCAGGAGTTAGCTCCTGCTTTTCAGCGGCTGCGGACCTGGGAAGTCCCATAATGCATGATTTTGCAACAATAAGCCTCAGTGACCTGTTAACACCTTGGGAAGCCATTGAAAAACGGCTGAGACTAGCAGCACAAGGGGATTTTGTGATCTCCATCTACAACCCAAGATCAAAGGGGAGACCGGACTATCTCAAGAGGGCGGTGGATATAATCCTGGAATTCAGGGATGAGGGAACACCAGTTGGTCTAGTGAAGAATTCAGGAAGAGAAGGGACTGAAAAAATGGTTTGGACACTGGGGAAAATGGACTATGAAGCGGTGGACATGATGAGTGTCCTTATAATCGGTAACAGTAATACATATATTAGAGACAACCTGATTATAACCCCAAGAGGATATGATATACTATGATATGGGTAATTGGTGGGACCTCCGAGGCAAGGGAGTTCATAAATCTTTTTGAGAACCGGGAGAAACTAATTGTCACAGTGGCTACAGAAGATGGTAAACGAATCCTATCAAGAGGAAAGGTACTGACAGGAAGACTTGATTATGATGGAATGATTCAATTTGTAAGGAGTAACGGGATCAAGGTTTTGGCTGACCTGTCACATCCATATGCCGTTGAGGTTTCAAGAAATGCAGAAAAGGCTGCCGAAAATGAAGGCATTCCATATTTGGTGTTTAACAGAAAATCAACTGAGAAATTTAACGAGGCGGTATACGTTGACTCCTTTAGCTCCTGTTATGAGCGGGTCAGGGATTTGAAGGGGACCATACTGTTTACAACAGGGGTTAAGACTCTACCTGAGTTTGAAAAGCTCAAGGGAGACAATAGGTTTGTATACAGGATAATACCCTCCCAGGAGAGCCTCCGTATATGTTTGGAGGAAAATATCGCAATGAGGGATATAGTGGCCTTGCTGGGTCCCTTTTCAAGGGAGCTGAACAGGGAGATGTTCAGGGAATATGAGGCCGACTACGTTGTCATGAAGGATAGTGGGGATAGAGGTGGAACAAGGGAAAAGCTACTGGCATGCAAGGACCTTGGAATAGTTCCCATAGTCATTGGCAGAAATGGAAATGATGGCTATCATGACCTGGTGACCATGAAGATAGATGCAATTGGATTATACAAGGGGTGAAGTGAAATGGAGAATTCATATAGATTCTACAGAAATACGGCATGTGAATATTTTCCCTGCCACAAGGTTGAGAACAAGGAGGAGTTTAACTGTATGTTCTGCTACTGCCCCCTTTATCTTATGGAGGATTGCGGAGGGAACTTCAGGCTGCTAGATGGGATAAAGGATTGTACAGGTTGCATTATTCCCCACAAACCAAATGGCTATGACTACATAAATTCCAAGATAGTGGAGCACAATAGAAAGAAGAAGTAGACCAACTATGTAAGAAGGGGTGGTAAAATGAATTTATTGAAGGAAACACTTGACGTGATCAAGCCTGCAGACAGGAAAGCTATGGAAAGGACCAGGAATAAGTGGGATGGACTTGTTAAGCCCATAGGGAGTCTTGGACTTATGGAGGAAGTGACAATCAAGCTTTCAGGTATTACAGGGAAGGTAGACAACAAACTTGACAGGAAGGTCATAGTGGTAATGTGCAGCGACAATGGAGTTCTTGAGGAGGGTGTAAGTGCAGCGCCCCAGGTTTTCACCCAGCTCCTTGCAGAGAGCATGACAAAGGGAATAACTGGAGTCGCTACCATGGCAAAATTTGTGGGATCTGACCTTGTCACCGTTGATTTGGGAATGAATGGACAGGTTGACATTCCCGGAGTAATGGATAAAAAGATTGCAAATGGGACAAGGAATCTTGCTGTTGAGAGCGCAATGACCCATGATGAGGCTATCAGGTCCATCGAAACAGGAATAGAGGTTGGGGATGAGCTCTTCCAAAAGGGGTATGACATCCTTGGGACAGGAGAGCTTGGAATGGGAAATACAACAACATCCGCTGCCATGCTAAGCGTGCTGGGAGACCTGGATGTTGCAATTACCTGTGGCAAGGGTGCAGGACTGACCGAGGACCAATACCTGCACAAGATGAACGTCATCAAGCGTGGCATTGAGGTTAACAAGCCTGACAAGGATGATCCAATTGATGTCCTGGCAAAGGTTGGAGGCTTTGACATAGGAGGAATGTGCGGACTGTTCCTATCAGCCGCAAAGAACAGAAAGCCTGTTGTGATGGATGGATTCATATCATCAGCCGCAGCACTTTGTGCAATAAAGCTTAATCCCAATGTTAGGGACTATATAATACCATCACACCTTTCACAGGAGCCAGGGTCTGTGGCAATGATGAAGGTGCTTGACATGTCCCCTATGGTAACCATGAAAATGAGACTTGGAGAGGGCTCTGGGTGTCCCCTGGCTTTCCAGATTCTCGATACGGCTCTGTTCACCCTGGAAAATATGGGTACCTTTAAGGAGGCTTCAATAAACAGTGAGGTCCTGGTTGACATGAGGGAAGAGGAATAGACTGACTATTGCAATTCAGTTGAAAATAGTGTATCATCACTTATTGAACACTCTCGCCACTTATAGAAGTGGGAGATTCCTGATTCATAGTCTTGTGCCTCCTAAGATAGCTAGGCCTTATTTAGGACTCCACAGGCTTAAAATCGGGTGGTTCCAGCACCCTAACATATAGTGGCAAAAGGCTTATGAAGCTATTCTCAAGCCTTCGGCTTTGATGTTTTTAGCTGCATTTTCATCCCTATGATGAAATGCACCACAAGAAGGACATTCCCATGTCCTGATATGTAGCTTCTTTATGTTTTGGTTAATATAGCCACAATTTGAACAGAGCAGACTACTTGGGAAAAAGCTATCTACTTGGACATAGTTTCTTCCGTACCAAGATGACTTGTATTCAAGCATATTAAGAAATCTGCCCCAAGATGCATCAGCTATAGATTTGGATAACCGTCTGTTTTTAATCATGTTTTTAGGTTTTAATCCTTCTACAACGATAGTTTGGTTTTCGGCTACTATTGTAGTGGATAGTTTATGCAGGAAATCCTTTCTAGTATTTGCGATCTTCTCGTGAAGAAGTGCTACTTGAAGCTTAGCTTTTTTATGATTTTGAGAGCCTTTCTTTTTCTTGGAAAGTCTCCTTTGAGCTTTGGCTAGTTGCCGTTCATATTTTCTAAAGTGTTTAGGATTAGGTACCACTAAGCCTTCCGAAGTTACCAAGTAGTCTTTTAAGCCTAAGTCGATGCCAATTTCGCCAGAAGATGAGGCCATGGTCTCGATCTCAGTATCAACACAAATCGAGATGTAGAATTTATTCGTGTTGGTCCTGGAGATGGTGACATTAAGTATTCTGCCTTCAACTTCTCTGGATTTAGCAAATTTCACTAAACCTAGCTTTGGTAGTCTTATGTGGTTGTCTGTAATTCGGATATTGTTATTTACCATTTGACAACGATAGCTCTGCTTAGGGTTTCGCTTGCTTTTAAATTTAGGAAAACCTCCTGACTTTTTAAAAAAGCGAGCAAAGGATTTGTCTAGATCCTTTAGTGTTTGTTGTAGAGAGGTGGATTCCACTTCTTTTAAAAATGGATATGCTTTTTTAAGCAAGGGAAGAGCCTTTGCATATTGATTGTAGCTAAGGTATCCATCACTTTTAGCTAATGCTAAAAAATGATTGTAGATGAATCTGCTACAACCAATGTTTTTGTTAATTAAATCAGCCTGTTCAGTTGTTGGGTATATTCTATATTTATATGCTCTGTTCATCATACTCAACTCCTTGATATGAGTATATCACAGCTAGCTTAATCGAACAAGTGTTTGTGTGAATTTCTAGCAAGAATACTACTACCTATAGAAAAAGGAGTATTCTTGCCAAAAGACTTTAATAAACTATTGAAAGTGGTGAAGTGATATGGTTAAGTTTTCAAATAGAATGGAAAACATGAAGGATTCAGCAAATGTAATAAGGGGTCTTTTCGGGGCCATGACAAATCCAGGGATGATATCCTTTGGAGGGGGTGCTCTTGCAAAGGAATCACTACCCGTTGATATCCTAAGGGAGATATCCCAGGACATACTAAGGACTGATTCAAGGGGCTATGAGGCTCTTTCCTACGGACCGGTTGAAGGGATAAAGGACCTTAGGGAAATAATAGGGACCGACCTTCTGGCTCCCAAGGGTGTGGAGGCAGACCCCGACAACATTATGATACTGACCGGTGGTCTCGAGGCAATGAACCTCATGTGTCAGCTCTACATCGATCCAGGTGATGTGATTCTTGTTGAATCACCGACCTTTGTCCATAGTGTTGAGATATTTGACATGTTCCAGGCCAAATGCATCTCCGTCAAGATGGATGATGACGGTATGGATCCTGAGGATCTTGAAGAGAAGATCAGGGAGCATAATCCAAAGATGGTCTATGTAATTCCAACCTTCCAAAATCCAACAGGAAGAACCCTTACCCTGGAACGAAGAAAAAGAATTGCAGAGCTTGGAAGCGAGTATGATGTAATAATCCTTGAGGATGACCCATACAGGGACATAAGATACAGTGGTGAGGAGATTCCACCCATTAAGTCCTTTGATAAGACCGGGAATACAGTCCTTGCAAACAGCTTTTCAAAGATATTTTCACCGGGAAGCCGTCTAGGGTATATCCTGGCAGACAAATCCATAATTGACAAGATATACGATGCAAAATCAGCTACAAATTCACACACCCCAATGCTTCCTCAGATTCTCTGTGCTGAGTTCTTCAAAAGGGGCCACTACAAGGAACATCACAAAAGGCTTTGTGAGATTCACAGGGAAAGACGGGATGCAATGATGGAGGCTTTGAAGATGTATTTTCCCAAAGAGGCAAAATGGACCTACCCAGACGGAGGTCTTTTCACCTGGGTGGAGCTTCCGGAAGATATAAACACAACGGAGCTACTTAAGGAGTCCCTAAGCGACCCTGATGTAATGGTTGCATATGTTGCCGGAGAGGGCTTCTACACAGATGGAAATGGAATGGGCAGCAATGCCATGAGGATGAGCTTTGGTGCCGTGCCACCGGAGCGGATATTTGAAGGAATCGAGAAGTTGGGAAAATTGATTAAGTCTAAGCTATAAAACAAGGCTGCAGGAGAAAATAACCTGCAGCCTTGTTTTATGAATTTTTGTAGGTTTTTAGCTTTCTGTAAATTGTGTTACGTGATATCCCCAACTGCTCAGCTGTCTTCTTCTTGTTTCCATTATTCTCATCAAGGGTTTTTAATATAAGCTCAGCCGTTATTTCGGAAAGATCCTTGGTCTTGCCTCCAACCTTTGACAGGGTGGTCTCGTCAGCCAATAGCCCGGCTCTCAACAGATTATCCTTGGTGACGTATTCTCCATCACAATAGAACAATGATAGGGAGATTATATTTTCCAGCTCTCGTATGTTCCCTGGCCAATCATAGTTAAGCACCAACTCCTTGGCTTCATCGTCCAATCCGTAAATTCCTTTAATGGTGTCATTGGAAAATTTGTGGACAAAATAATTGCATAGCTCAAGCACATCACTCCCCCTGTCCTTAAGGGGTGGAAGTGAAAGGTAGAGAACCTTCAGCCTGTAGTACAGGTCTTCCCGGAATGATTCCCTGGAAATCATGTCCTCGAGATTCCTGTTGGTGGCAGCGATTATACGAACATCTATGTCAACCTTTTTATTGCTTCCAATCCTGCTTAGGCTTCTGTCCTCTATTATTCTCAAGAGCTTTGCCTGCAGATGCATATGCATTTCACCGATTTCATCAAGGAATATCGTTCCTCCGTTTGCAAGTTCGAATTTTCCGATTTTGCCTCCCTTTTTGGCACCTGTGAAGGCTCCTTCGTCATATCCAAACAGCTCACTTTCGAACAGGTCTCTTGGATAGCTGGCACAGTTAATGGCTACAAAGGGTCCGTTCTTTCTGGAACTGTGGTTGTGGATTGCCTGTGCCATAAGTTCCTTGCCTGTTCCGCTATCTCCAAGGATGAGTACGTTCTTGTCGCTTTTTGAAAATTTCTTTGCTATTTCAATGGTATCCTTTATCTGTTTGCTATTTCCAATAAAATTGCTGAAATCGTAATTTGCATAGTGTCCCATAAGATCAGAAGCGACCTTTATGGATCTTGTCTTTTTCCTGTATATATCTATTGCACCAGTGAGCGAACCGACATTATCGAATACAGGATAAGCCGAGTTCATAAGATTAACAGAGTGACTGGGAAGTTCAATCTGATATTCCACATCCAGAACAGGTTTTCTTGATTTGATGGCTTTTACCAGGATGGAGTTAGGGATGAAGGTTTTCAGATCCTGGTGCAGGATGTCCCTTTTCTCTGATTTAAGCATATTACAGGCAGGCTGGTTGATATATGTTACAAATCCATCACCATCACATGCGGAAATTCCCTCATCCACAGAATCAAGACAGTCAAGGAGATACTTATATTTTTTGCTTATATCTGTGTAATCCAGAAATAATTTTTGGAGTGTGGTCTTTGTTGTTGACAGTGTTTTCGCAAGAGTCTCAGGAGATATGTTGGTTGATACAGCCATGATTACGTAGCCTTCTTCACACCCTGGTGTTTCCAATGGACCGGACTTGGATACATCAAACTCATGCTCACCGCTGTTGAAAAGCATCCAGGTTTCCTCAGGATTTGAATCCTTGAATGATGAAAATCCAGAAACTGGATTACCGTCATCTTTACATAGGAATAAGGATACACCATCCAATCCAATCATATCTGTAATACTTTCAAATATATCCTTAAGCAATTCCTCCGTTGATTTAACATCCTCCTGAAGCAAAGCAAGGTTCCCAGAGTTTCTGTTTTCTAATACCATGATATGTACCACCTCTCAATAAGTTACATGTACCAAAATGTAGCACTAACCACTATTGCTGCCTCGAAAAGCAATGAAAAGCATTTGTTGGAATTGCAAGGATTCAAGGCGTGGAAAATAATGGCAAAAAACCAGGAAAACGTTGCAAAATCTATATGTTAGATAATGGAAAAAATATTTGTGTAACAATATGGTACATGCTGTATTGATTATACAGGTCGACAGCTAAAAAAGCAATACTGGAGAAATGTTTACAGAAAAAAAGCAATCCCTTGAAAATGTTGGAATTAAAGGTGATTGAAGGTGCTGATTCTAAAGAAAACACCAACTATTTTGATCACAAATAATAGTTGGCTTGAAAGTTGCAAATACTATTATGGATTAGCAAAGGAGGTGAGGGATAAAATTGGAGTTTAGAGATTGTATAAGGAATATGAGGAAAACAAGTTATGCCAAGGAAAATGGTAGCATCAAGGATACTTCAGGATTTATGGACTGTTCCAATGGAATCAATCCTTTTGGAATTTCTGGAAGGGTGTTGAACTCACTGAAAAATTTTGATGTCACTAAGCTAAATACATATCCAAAACCAGCGCTCAACCTGAAGAATATCATTATGGAGTATTGGAAAGGGATTAATGTGATTGATGAGGATCAAATTGTACTGGGAGACGGATCAATAGAACTCATTTATAAAATTAATAAGCTATTTGTGGACAATCAATCACTGGTATTGGGATATTCTCCACAGTTCTCGGATTATGTGGATGATGTTCAGGCTAATGGTGGAATATACGAAAGCTATATACTTGAAGGCTCAAACAACTTTAGAATGGATCCGGAACAGTTTATGGATAGGATGGATAGAGGACATTCGCTTTTCTACCTTGACAATCCAAACAATCCCACTGGCCAGGTCATAGATGTGGAGGACTTGGAAAAAATCGTAACTAAGGCAGCTGAGTATGACAGACCGGTAATAATTGATGAAGCATACGGTGACTTCATTCCAAAGGAACTTTCTGCCGTATCATTGGTCAATAAGTTTAACAATCTGATCGTGATTAGATCACTGTCAAAGGGAATAGGACTAGCGGGAATCAGAGCGGGTTATATTGTAACATCAAAGGAGATTGCAGAACAGTACCGAAAAATATCAAACCCGTATGAGATGAACAGTATTGCCAGGCATCTAGCGGAGGCTGCAATACAGGATACGGATTTCATGACGGATTGTTGTGAAAAGATCATACTCATAAAAGGAAAATTTATTAAGGCCTTAAGTAAGTTGCAGGTGCTGGAGACCAGTGAATCGGTGCCTATTATGACTTTGAAGCACCCTGACAATGGAACTGATCTTGAAAAACTTCTGCTGGATCAAGAAATTAAATCAGTATCTTGCAAGGAATTTGTGGGACTTGGACAGAATTATGTAAGACTTATGATCAATCCAGATATCGACAGGCTAATCGCTGGAGTACAAAGAGTAGAGGATCAAGTAAAGTAGATGAAAAAAGGGAGCGTTTAAATTGAAATATGACAGATGTATGGAGATAGTTGAAAGAGATGCCAAGGTTTACTCGGACTTTGCAAGAATACCATACTACCCTCTGGCGATTAAGAGAGGTAGAGGGGCAATTATTGAGGATATGGATGGAAACAAGTTCATAGATATGCTTTCTAGTGCATCATCCCTGAACACAGGACACAGCCATCCTAGAATTACAAAGGCGATTACAGATCAGCTCGAAGACTTTATAAGCTATACAGCTGCATATACATACTCTGAGCCTCTCATATCCCTGGGAGAAAAACTTTGCAGAATAACTCCTGGAGATTTCGAGAAGAGAGTCGTATACGGACTGTCCGGGTCTGATGCCAACGATGGAATGATAAAAATGGTAAGAGCATATACTGGTAGAACCAAGATAATATCCTTTGTGGGTTCCTACCATGGATCAACGCTGGGGTCATTATCATTATCTGCAATCAGCTTGAATATGAGGAGGAAAATCGGACCGCTTCTACCTGATATATCCCATATCAAGTATCCTGACTGCTATAGGTGTTCCTATAGCAAGGAAAGTGACAGCTGCAGCCTGGAATGCTTAAGGGATTTTAAGGAAGCGCTTAAGACGTACATGCCACCAGAGGAAATTGCAGCTGTTGTGATGGAACCAATCGCAGGTGATGCAGGGTTGATTGTCCCTCCTGGAAAGTACGTAAACGAACTCTACAGGATTTGCAGGGAAAACGGCATCCTTTTCGTAAGCGAGGAGGTACAGCAGGGTTTTGGAAGAACTGGGAAATGGTTCTGCATTGAACACTTTAACGTCGTACCTGACATAATCGTAATGGGAAAATCTATGGCATCAGGAGTTCCTTTAAGTGCAATAGTGGCAAGGAAGGAAATCACCGACTCGCTGGGTCCGCCGGCTCACCTTTTTACAATGAGCGGAAATGCGCTATCATGTGCAGCTTCGGTGGAGACCATAAATATAATTGAGGAAGAAGGGCTGCTTGAGAGATCCAGGGAATTGGGTGATTACGCTAAGGCCCGGTTCAATGAAATGAAGAAAAAATATGAGTTAATAGGGGATGTTAGAGGAAAGGGTCTATCAATAGGAGTTGACCTTGTAAAGGATAGGATTACAAAGGAGGGGAACAAGGAAGCGGCAGCAAAGATTTGCTATAGGTGCTGGGAAAAAGGAGTGATAGTGATATTTCTAGCTTCAGGGGTTCTAAGGATTCAACCACCCCTTGTAATAAGCAAGGAAGAGTTGGATAGGGCTTTGGATATTATTGAAGAGTCAATACAGGAATTTATTAATAACGAAATACCGGATTCTGTTTTGGATGTTGCAGTAGGCTGGTAATAAAAAGCAATCTGGTAATATGTCAAGAAGAGATTTTTAAATAAATAATCCAGATGAGCTAAAGGAGGACAGCCCAAACAGAACCTAGGATTTTCAGGGGAAAAACAGGTTTAAGATCAGAAAATATTCTATTGTATCTCTCCAACTTTACCGCTGGAGTAGATTTGATTTTTAGTCAGCAAGCCAAAAATCAGACGAACTAGTTTACGAGATGTAAGTGCGAGTGCTCTTTTATGACAATGGGTTGTAACTTCACCATACTTCTTGTTGTAGAAGTCCCTGTACTCTGGAACATGGTTTATGACACTGTTTGCAGCTTCAATGAGGTAGTATCTCAGATATTTGTTGCCGGTTTTGGTCATTCTAGTATCATCAGAGGAGTAATCGCCAGACTGGTTTACCCTCCAGGTTAGACCGGCATATTTAGCCAAGGAATCATGTGAGCCAAAGGATGTAATAGTGCCAATTTCAGCAAGAATACCACTGGCAAGTACCGGACCAATACCGGGAATGGAAGTCAGAGATTGATACTCTACAGGGTTGATGCCTTTAATGGTCTTCTCAATGGCTTTGTCAACTACCTTGATCTCATCATCAAATGCTTTGATAAGGTTAAAGGACGAGGCAATGGAGGTGTTTAAAGGCTCATACAAGACTTGATCCAAACGGTAGGAATCCCTGGCAGCCTTTTGTAGCAACCTGGCTGTTTCATAGGGGTCACTGAACCGATTCTTACCCTTGGCAGAGACAAATGCTACAAGATCCTCAATGGAAGAGTAAGTAATATCATCCAAAGAGAGGAACTCAGTCAAAACGGCAGCAGAAGTAACGCCATAGGTATTGGAAAAAGGCTTTTCATCCTTATCCAGGACAGCCAACTCGCTAAACTTCAGATAGATGTTGGAAACCATATAGGTCTTCTCGCGAGTAATGCACTCAACCAAATGGAGTCTATGCCTGGAAAGTCTCTGCAAGGCAAGAAACTGAGCCCCCCGCCAGGGCTCGGATGTGATTCTTCCACACCTGGCAAAATCAGCAATAACAAAAGCATCCAGGGGATCAGTCTTATCAATATCTACAAAAGACTTCCTGTAATTGGCAACAGACTTAGGGTTTAGGCAGTAAACAAGAGGTTTGAAGGGCAGAAGCTCTTCACTTGAAGAGAGAAAATTGGCAATGTGTGTACTGTAAAAGGAAGTTGATTCCAATGCGATAACAACATATTCAAGGCCATTGGAATTAAGACAGCCAAGGATGCTATCCAGTATGGATTCGGCACCAGGCTGGTTATTCAGAGCCTTTAGATTGAGAAGCTTATCGCCTTGAAAATTCAGAGCACATAAGACATTGGTCCTAGAGCTTACATCAATACCAACGAATAAAGTAGACATAAAGTTGTTCTTCACAAGATCACCACCTTTCATAAAAAGATAAGGGTGGAACAATTAGTAAAAGAGATATCCCAATCTTAGCTGCTGACTGCAACCTCGCACTATAAGCATTCATCTTTGAAAACTACCTTGCTGTTGGTCTAGTCAAAGGGATGCGGCATCTGAGTAGGCAGAATGTGACAGCTAAGTCAGGAAGCATGCTTTTTTGGCAATAACCAAACGGTTTTGCAGGAGAATTCAGAATCATCCTTTGCTAATCATTCTAATTCTATTTTAGCATTGGGATATCTCAATTAACACGAAAGTAAGAAAATAAATAATAATATGTTTTGACTACTAAAAAGTTGCTCTAAACATATTATACGAGGAG